>Ga0335073_10006623_pt1 | contig 16275 bp, 15 predicted proteins | sample Lox_Sample_22_FD_207093 | JGI IMG/M metagenome (GOLD analysis project Ga0335073, IMG submission 207093) | Soil microbial communities from Loxahatchee National Wildlife Refuge, Florida, United States - Lox_Sample_2.2 | ecosystem: Environmental > Terrestrial > Soil > Wetlands | place: USA... | reverse complement strand
AAAACCCCACCGCCCCCGGTTTGTGGCGCCCATCCGCACTCCGGGGCCGGGGGCCCCGCCCCCCGCTCGGGTGCCGGGCCCCGCGGCCCTTCGGCTTGTCCAGCGCCGTTCGTTGACTACCGTTATGGCTGTCGCCCGCGCGCAATCGCAGCCGCGAGGTCGGCGGCACCCGCAAGGATGGAGCGCTGTGAACCCCGTCGTCATGACCGTCACGCTGGTAACGCAGGACGGCGTCCCCATTGACGCCGTGCACTTGCCCCCGCAGGGGCGGCCGGTCGCCGAGATACTGGCGTCACCAGCGACGGCACAGCGGGACCTGGCACTGGTCATCGTGCACGGGTTCACCATGACCTGGCAGCGCCCGATGATCTGGCGGCTCGTGCAGCGGTTTAACCGGGCCGCCGGCGTGGTGACCTTCGACTGCCGCGGCCACGGCCGGTCTGGCGGCTTGTCGACGCTCGGCGACAAGGAGATCGACGACCTCGACGTGGCCGTCAGGTACGCGCGCGAACTCGGCTACCAGCGCGTCGCGACCGTCGGCTTCTCGATGGGCGCGTCGGTGGCGCTACGGCACGCGGCCCTGCGCGGCGGCGTGGACGCGGTCGTCTCGGTAAGCGGACCCGGCCGCTGGTTCTACCGGGGCACCGTCGCGATGCGCCGGGTCCACCTGGCCGCCGAGCGGCGGCTCGGCCGGGCGTTCACCAGGCGGGTGCTGAACACGAGGATCTCAGCGGACGGCTGGCCGACTCCCGACCCGCTGCCTCCCGCCGAGGCCGCGGCCCGCATCTCGCCAAGGCCGGTGCTGATCGTCCACGGCGACCAGGACATCTACTTCCCGCCCGACCATGCCCAGCAGCTGTACGACGCCGCCAGGGAGCCCAAGGAGCTGTGGATGATTCCCGGCTTCGGCCACGCGGAGCGGCACACCGACGACGACCTCGTAGACCGCATCGCCGCCTGGGCGGACAAGGCCTCCGCCGCGTTCCACGAGGAAAAGCAGACCGCCAGCTAGGAGTGGAATTACGGTGGCCGGGAAAGCCGTTTCCCTGGCCACCGGGCACTGCCCGGCGCCGGTATCCATGAAACGGCGGCATCAGCGAGCTCCAAGGACGGCACCCGTCCAGCGAGCTCCCAGGACAGCACTCGTCCGCGCCTGACGGCGACGGCAGCCCCTAGTGAGCCGCCGCGGATACGGCTGGCCCCAGGGCGCCCGGCGATCAGGCCAGGAAGCCGCCCCATGAAGCCCTGCCAGCGCCGCGCAGGCGCCCTACCAGCTTGTCGGGACCGGCATGCCCTCGGTGTAGCCGGAAGCGCTCTGCACACCGACAACGGCTCGCTCGGCGAACGACGCCAGGTCGCGCGCGCCCGCGTAGGTGCACGAGGACCGGACCCCGGCGACGATCATGTCGAGCAGGTCCTCCACGCCGGGCCGCGCCCCGTCCAGGTACATGCGCGCCGAGGAGATCCCCTCCTCGAACAGTTCCTTGCGCGCCCGCTCGTAGGCCGAGTCCGAGGCCGTGCGCACCCGCACCGCCCGAGCCGACGCCATCCCGAAGCTCTCCTTGTACAGCCGCCCTGAGGGATCGCGGAACGCGTCTCCCGGCGACTCGTACGTCCCCGCGAACCAGGACCCGATCATGACCGCCGACGCGCCTGCGGCCAGGGCAAGCGCGACGTCGCGCGGGTGCCGCACGCCGCCATCCGCCCAGACGTGCGCCCCGAGGCCCGCCGCGGCGGCGGTGCACTCGAGGACCGCGGAGAACTGCGGCCGGCCCACCCCGGTCATCATCCGGGTGGTGCACATCGCGCCCGGCCCGACGCCGACCTTGATGATGTCCGCGCCTGCCTCGACGAGGTCCGACACGCCTTCGGCGGTGACCACGTTCCCCGCCACCACGGGAACCGACGGGGACAGCCCGCGGACCGCCCGCAGCGCCGACAGCATCTTCTCCTGATGCCCGTGCGCCGTGTCCATGACCAGGACGTCGATCTCCGCGTCGAGCAACTGCTTCGCCTTCGCCGCGACATCACCGTTGACGCCGACCGCCGCGCCGACCCGCAGCCGGCCGCGGGCGTCGGTGGCGGGGGAGTAGAGCGTGGCCCGCAGGGCTCCGGTACGGGTCAGGATGCCGGCGCACTCGCCGGCCGCCGAGACGACCGGTGCCAGCCGGTGCCGGCCGGCGTGCAGCAGGTCGAACGCCTCCGCCGGCGGCGTCCCCGCGGGCAGCGTGAACGGATCGCTGGACATGACGGTGGACAGCTGCGCGAACCGGTCCGCTCCCGCGCAGTCGGCCTCGGTGACCACGCCGACGGGCGCGCCGGAAGCGTCTATGACCACGACCGCGCCGTGCGCCCGCTTGGGCAGCAGCGCCAGGGCCTCGCCTACGGTGTCGGACGGGCCCAGGGTGATCGCCGTGTCCACCACCAGATCGCGGGACTTTACCCAGGTCACGACATCGGCAACGACATCGGCGGGGATGTCCTGCGGCAGGATCGCGATGCCGCCGCGCCGCGCGATCGTCTCGGCCATCCGGCGGCCGGAGACGGCGGTCATGTTCGCGGCCACGATGGGGATGGTCGCCCCGCTGCCGTCCCATGTCGCGAGGTCGACGTCGAGGCGTGACCCGACGGCGGAGCGAGCGGGCACCATGAAGACGTCGCTGTAGGTCAGTTCGGTCGATGGCGGGGAATCATTAAGAAAACGCACGTTCTTAATTGTTACCCCAACCCGGCCCTTAAGAACCAATCGGCCGCCACCGGGTGCGGCCGCCGACTCACCGTCCGTCCGCTGCGCGCTGCTAGTGCGGCGATCCACCGGTACGACCCGGTGCCCGGCCGGGCCCGGTTAGTCGGGATCCGGACAGGCGCGCTGCCGCCCTGGAGAACGCTGATGGCTACGCGATCGTCAGGCCGAAGGCGGCGAACATGATGTCCGCGATCTTGTCCGCCATCAGCTCCTCGGGAAGCTGCACCTCGGTGGTCATCACGAAGTTGACCCGCTCCAGCATCATCAGGCAGGCGAACGCGGTCAGTTCGGCGTTCTCGTGATGGTGGCCGGACGCCGCCGCGGACGCCGTCATGCCGGTGGTCATCGCCGTGGTGATGTTGAAGAACAGCTGCAACCCGTCGGCGAACACCTCGCCCGGCGCGTTCGCCGAGCTGAGGGTGCGCAGCACGGTGCCGTGCGCGGCGTAGGCGGCGGCGAACTTCCTTACCCATGACCGCAGCAGCCGCAGCCCGGTAACGTCGCTGGTGACCACGGGGAAATCGCCCGCGACGATCTCCATGTCGTGCAGCGCGTCCCGCAGCAGGGCCTTGAACAGGTCCTCCTTGTTCGCGAAGTACAGGTAGAACGTGCCGTGCGAGATCCCGGCCCGCTTCACTACGTCATCAACGCGGACGCCGTTGAAACCGCGCTCCTCGAACTCGATCATGCCGGCGTCGAGTAGCTTGCGCACGGTCTCCCGGCCCTGCGCGCGCAACTCGCGGTCCTGTGCGGGCGTGCCGCCGCCAAGCGACGGCCGTCCTTGTCTGCGTGCGGGGCGACTGGCCCCGCTCCTGCGGCCGCTCCCGTGTGCCTGCCCGGCGCCGTGACTCGCACCGGGAGCCGGGCCAGCTGCACGTACCGCGTCGGGACTCAGCTGCTGGCCTGCACCGGATGCTGCCGCCGGCGGCCGCGCGGGCCCGCGGACCACGCTGGCCCCTCCCTGGGCGGGACTCCGTTCTGCCTCCTGCGTCATAGTCGAAGACTAGTCGCAGGAAGAGGAGTTCCTGTGAATACCGCCGGATGCGACACCGTTCCGGCAGATAACAGCAAGAAACACGGCGCGCTGGATACCCGCTGTGCGCGCAAGGATGCATTTTTGTAAAGTTGAGCCACCGTGAGGCTGCCGTCCGTTCGCCGCCGATCACTGCCAACCGCCGCGGGGGGCCGGCTGGTAGCGGTCAGCGCGGCTGCTGCCGCCCTCGTCGCCGCGCTCAGCGGCGGCCACGGCGCGGCAGACGGCATCGCGGCGGGCCGGGCGGGCGACGTCGCGGCCACCGCCGCCTCGGCCGCGACAGGGACCGCCTCGGCCGCGACAGGGACCGCCTCGGCCGCGACAGGGACCGCCTCGGCCGCGACAGGGACCGCCTCGGCCGCGACAGGGACCGCCTCGGCCGCGACAGGGACCGTCGGGCCCGCGCCAGGGACCGCCCGGGCCATGTCCGCGGCCACCGTCGGCCTGACTCGGCCGGCCGGCGGGGGCACCCCGGCTCCAGGCCAGAGCACGGGCCCTGGCCTGTCCGGTGCGGCCCCCACGCGCCTCATCGTGCCCGACGTGATCGCCTCCGTGCCTGGGGGCCTGACCAAGGCGGACGTGGCCAAGATCGGCAAGCTCGGCGACGTCCGGGCGGTGCTGGCGATCGACGGCGCGCGGATCACCGTCAACGGCGCCCGGCTCACCGTACTCGCCGCGCCCGCGGCCGCGCTGCGCCCCTGGACCCCGCCCGCGACCGCCGCAAACCCGCGGCTGTGGTCCGCATTCCAGGCCGGCGACCTGATCACCACCGCCTCAGCCGCCAAGCAAGCCAGGCTCGCCAGCGGCCACCGGTACCCGGTCGCCGCCGCGGTCAACGCGCGGCTCACCGACGGCGGCACGGCACTGCTCGGCGTAGCGGGCGTGGACGGCGTGGTCAACCAGGCCGAGGGCAGGAAACTCGGCCTCGTCACGAACGTCGCCGTGCTGGTCAACGCGCCTGCCGCCACCATGACAACGCTCGTCAGCCAGGTTCGGGCCGCACTCGGCCCAAGCGCGGCCGTCATCAGGCTCGCACCGGTCGAGGTCCCCACCAGCTTGCCGGTGGACACCGCCCCCCCGGCCGGCCGCCCGACGAGCTATCTGCAGCTTTTCCAGGAGTCCGCCGCCCGGTACTGCCCGGGACTGTCCTGGACGGTGCTCGCCGCGATCGGCCAGATCGAGTCAGCCGACGGCCAGAACGCGGGCCGCTCCGTCGCCGGCGCCCTCGGTCCGATGCAGTTCCTGCCGTCCACCTGGGCGGTCTGGGGCATTGACGGCTTCGGGGACACCGGCCCGCCCGACATCATGAATCCGTTCGACGCCGTCCCGAGCGCCGCCCGGCTGCTCTGCGCCGACGGCGCCACCTCCGGCGGTCAGGGACTGCGCCAGGCGATCTTCGACTACAACCACGCGGACTGGTACGTCGACGAGGTCCTCGCGCTGGCCGCGGAGTACGCCCGGGAGTACTGAGCCGCAGCCATCTCGGCGAATGGAGGTGCCGTTTACTGCCGCTCTAGCGACACCGACGGCACTTTCATACCGCGGCAGCGCGGCGTACCACGGGATAACAGCAATAGGCGCCGCGCGCTTCTCCAGCCGCGACGCGGCGCAGGCGGTCGAGGGTGACAGTCCGCCGCGACGCGGCGCAGGCCGCCGAGGTAGATCAGGGTCGCCGTGACACCTGACGCGGCGGCGAAGGCGTAGCCCCAGCGAGGGCCGAACGCGTCAAGGATGAAGCCGGCCGCGGTCGCGCCGCAAGCTACGCCGACGGAGATGCCCGTGGACAGCCAGGACATGGCCTCGGTGGCCCGTCCCGGCAGGGCGGTGGACTCCAGCAGGCTGTAGCCCGCGATCAGCGTGGGCGCGATCGTGAGGCCGCACAGGTAGATGACCGCGGCGAGCACGAGCAGGTTCGGCATCGCCCAGAACGTGCACACCCCGGCCACGGTCAGCGACAGCGTAACCGCCAGCCGCTGCCAGGCGGGCGCGCGCCAGGTCCGTGACCCGTACCAGAGCCCGCCGGTCGCGCTGCCGAGCGCGTAGCACCCGAGGATGAAGCCCGCCAGGGCCTTGTGGCCGAGGCGGGTCGCGAAGTCGACCGTGCTCAGGTCGACAGTCACGAACATCGCGCCGAGGAACACGTACACGGGCGTCAGCACGACCAGGCCCGGCGCGGCCAGGTGAGCGCGCCCGCCGCCGGCGGGCAGCACCCGTTCCGATGCCGAAGACGTAGCCGCGGCGACCAGCGGCGGCTCGGTTGCTCGCTGGGACGCGAACCACAGCGACCCCGTCAGGGCGCACACGCCGGCGCAGACGACGCCTGCCGCCGGGTGCACCTCGGTGGCTAGCAGGGTCACGGCGGCCGGGCCGACGACGAAGCACACCTCGTCGGCGACCGACTCCAGCGAAAACGCGGTATGCAGCCGTGGCGATCCGGCGAGCAGCACCGACCACCGCGCGCGGGCCATCGGCCCGGTCTGCGGCATGGTGGCGCCGCCGACCATGGCGCAGAGGAACAGCGTCCAGTCGGGGGCGTGCAGCGCGACGGCGGCGACCAGGCCCGCGACGGCGAGGGTGAACGTCACGCATACCGGCACGAGCACCCGGGCCTGGCCGAGCCGGTCGATCAGCCGGCCAAGCTGCGGCGCGCACAGCGCACCGCCGAGCGATCCGGCCGCGGACACGCTGCCTGCCAGCCCGTAACGGCCGGTGCCCGCGGAAATCAGCAGCACCGTGCCCAGCCCGAACGTGGACATCGGCATGCGCCCGATGATCCCGGCGACGGAGAACCGCCATGCGCGAGGTATCGCGAAGATCTCCGCGTACGGCGCAAGAAAGCCTCGCGAGCCGCCCGGCGGCGCCTCGACGTCGCCAGTACTCGTCATCGCCGACCCTCGCACACTCTGAACAGAATCAAAAGAAACTACAGGGTAGCAACAGCTTTTCTGAGCGGCGGGTTCCCGGTCCTGGGATACCGTCGCCCGCTTACCGCCGCGCCGCTGATCCCTGGTTTGATGGAGACCATGCCGGCTTACGACGCGTTCCTGCTGCTGTCCTTCGGCGGCCCTGAGGGGCCAGACGAGGTGATGCCGTTTCTCGAGCAGGTCACGAAGGGCCGCGGCATCCCGAGGGAGCGGCTGGCGGACGTTGCCGAGCACTACTACGCCTACGGCGGCGTCAGCCCGATCAACGCCCAGTGCCGCGACATGCTCGGCGCGATCGGCGCCGCGCTCCGCACAGAAGGCCTTGACCTGCCGTTGTACTGGGGAAACAGGAACTGGCACCCGTTCATCGAGGACACGGTCAGGAAGATGAAGGCCGATGGCGTCGAGCGCGCGATCGCGTTCGTGACCTCGGCCTATAGTTCCTACTCCGCGTGCCGGCAGTACCTCGACGACATCGAGCGCGCGGTCGCCGCCGCGGGTCCCGGCGCCCCCCGCATCGACAAGATCCGCCCGTACTACAACCATCCGGGCTTCATCGAGCCGTTCGCGGCGAGCGTCGAGGCGGCACTCGCCGGGTTGCCCGCGGAGGCTCAGGCCGGCGCCCGCCTGGTGTTCACCGCGCACAGCGTCCCTGTCGGCATGGCCGCCTCAAGCGGCAGCGTCGCGGCCGGCACGGCGGTCCCCGGTGCCGTCGGCGGCAGGTACGCGGCCGAGCTACGCGAAGCGTCGAGGCTTGTCACCGAACGGGTTCGTGGTGCCAGTCTTCCCTTCGACCTGGTCTTCCAGAGCCGCAGCGGCCCGCCGGGCGTGCCCTGGCTGGAACCTGACGTGAACGACCACCTGGCGGCCCTGGCCAAGGGAACGCAGCCGAACGGGGATCCGCTGCCCGGCGGTCCACCGTCCGGGGTGGTGGTCGCTCCCATCGGATTCGTCAGCGACCACATGGAGGTCGTGCACGACCTGGACGTGGAGGCGGCACATACCGCGGAGTCGCTCGGCCTCCCGTTCGCGCGGGCCAAGGCACCGGGCTCGACCCCCGGGTTCGCGGCGATGGCCGCCGAGCTTGTCGCGGAACGGGTCCGCGGCGCCGAGCCACGGGCACTGGGCCGCTTCGGTCTTGGCGCCTTCGCCGGCGGAGCCGGGGAGTGCCCCGCCGACTGCTGCCGGTACGCCCCCTCGCGTCCTGGCCGACCCGCGTGAGCGGCACGCGCGACGGGAGCGCCGGCCGGGTCTCCGCCCCTGTCACGCCACGGGGGAGGCGGCCGTGAGCGAGCCGGACGTGGCCGGGCTGCGCGATCTCGCGGTCAGCGTCGCCAGGGAAGCGGGAGAGCTGCTCGCCTCGCGCGCGGGGCAGGTCGAGGTCGCGGCGACGAAGTCCAGCCCGACCGACGTGGTGACCGAGATGGACCGGCGCGCGGAGGCGCTGATCCGGTCTCGCATCCTGGCGGCCCGCCCGGACGACGCGATACTCGGCGAGGAAGAGGGCCAGACCGGAGACACCGGCGGCGCACCAGTCCGCTGGGTGGTTGACCCGCTCGACGGCACCGTCAACTACCTGTACGGCCTGCACGACTGGGCGGTGTCGATCGCCGCGGAGGTCGGCTGGGTTGAGGGCGGGGAGGTTGGCAGAAAGATCGTGGCCGGCGCTGTGTACGTCCCGGTGCGGGGCGAGATGTTCAGCGCCTTCGCCGGCGACGGCGCGTGGCGCGAATCCCCTGGCGCCGAGCGGACCCGGCTCCGGTGCAACTCCGGTGTGCCGCTCAAGCAGGCGCTGGTCGGGACCGGGTTCGGTTACCTGCCTGCGCGGCGCGAGATCCAGGGCGAGGTGGTCGCCGCGCTGCTGCCCCAGGTGCGGGACATCAGGCGGATCGGCGTTGCCTCCGTCGACCTGTGCGCCGTCGCCGGGGGCCGCCTTGACGGCTTCTACGAGCGCGGCCTGAATTACTGGGACTGGGCCGCGGGCGCCCTGGTCGCGGGCGAGGCCGGCGCGATCGTGGGTGGCCTTGGCGGTGCGCCGGTTTCGAGTTCCATGGCGGTCGCCGCCGGGCCCGGCCTTTTCGGCGCCCTCACCGAAGCGCTGGCCGTCCTCGATCCCGAACGCGACGCCTGAGACCGCGGCGCCTCAGATCCGCGGCGCCTTTGATCCGCGGCGCCTGAGACTCCGGTGCCTGGGACCGCGGCGTGGGATTCGCCGCCTGGTACCGCGACGTCCCAGATTCGCGGTACCTGAGACTCCGGCGCCTCAGATTCGCAGTGCCTGAGACTCCGGTGCCTGAGACCGCGGCGCCTCAGATCCGCGGCGCCTGAGATTCGCGGCCTCGAGACCGCGACGTCCCAGATTCGCGGTGCCTGAGACCCCAGCGCCTGAGATTCGCCGCCTCGAGACCGCGACGTCCTAGATTCGCGGTGCCTGAGACCCCGGCACCTGAGATTCGGCGCGCGACATTCGTGACGGCCGAGATCCGCCGCACGTGTGATCCGCGGCGGCCGAGATCCGCGCGCGAGATCAAGCCCCGCGAATGGACCACGCACGGGATGTGTCACGGGTCACGGATATGGCGTAGCCCGCGCCCGTTCCTCGGATCTGTGCGTACGCCGGCCACCGTCCTTCCCGCTAGCTAAGGCGTGTTTTCTCTGGGCTGAAAGCAGTGTGCGGTGGCTGGAATAGATGGGCGGTATGCGGGGTTTACCAGCGGCCGGAAACGATCCCGGCGGGACACGTTCGCGCTAGTTCGCGTGCAGCGTGCACGACAGGCGCGAACTGTGGCAGAATTCCCCGCCGGAATCGGGCACAACGAAGGCTTCCGGAGCGTTACATCCGCGCAGCGACCGCGCGCCACTTGATAGAGGGGGATGGGTCACAATGGCTACCGACTACGACAGCCCGCGCAAGACCGACGACGACCTTGGCGAGGACAGCCTGCAGGAACTTCAGGCCCGCCGGATGGACAAGTCGTCGTCCACGATCGACCTTGACCCGGACGACGCCGCGGAAGGCCTTGAGCTGCCCGGTGCTGACTTGTCGAACGAGGAGCTCTCGTTCGTGGTGAGGCCAAGGCAGGCGGACGAGTTCACTTGCTCGCGCTGCTTCCTTGTCCACCACCGGAGCCAGCTTGCCGAGGACAGGAACGGGCAGCTGATCTGCCGCGAGTGCGCCGCCTGAGGAACCCGTCCCCGCGGGCCTGACGCTCGCGGGGACGGGGATGAGTCCCCGATGAACTGCAGAGGGCGCCGCGGGCCTAATCGCCCCGGCGCCAGGTACGGACAGCGGGTGCCAGCCAGACGGGCTGGATGGCGGGCCTGGCCAGCCGCTGACTACACGGTCAGCTTGATTCGGTTCCCGCGTCGGGAACCCCCTTGCGCATCGTAGAGCGCACGATGAGGAACCGTGCGGCCTCGATGATGACGCCGGTGGCGGCGGCCCAGGCCAGTGCCTCTGGCAGGGTGACCTTCGGGTCGGTGAGGTCCGTCGGCGGGACCCGTCCCGTAGCTTTGGTCCACACGGTGGCCAGCACCTTGCGCAGTACGAACACCCCCCCGGCGGTCGCCATGGTTGTGACCATGGTGGTGCTGTTGGGGCTATCGCCCTTCTTGCTCATCAGTAGCTCCTTAGATCTCCCCGAGGGAGCAATCCCCTCCTGCCCCCGCTCTGGGGCCGCATGGGACAACAACCTTCGTCTGCCCTAACTCGGCGTCATCATCCCACGGACTCCCAGTCGCCGGGCTGATGGTCGTCAGACTGGCGCGCGCGGGTGATCGCGGCCGCGAGTTCCTCCGGATGGCGGGTCGCCAGCAGCCAGTAGGGCACGCCCTCGCTCGGGTCGGCGAGCTTGATGTAGACGGCCCGCTTCAGGTAGGGCCGGAGCAGGATGTGGGCCGACGGGTCGGCCCGGGGGCCGCGCAACTGGGCCGCTTGCCGCGCGTCGAGCGCGACCACCTCGTCGGCCTCGCTCAGCGCGAGCGTGTCCTTGCCCGCCCGCAGCACGGAACCAGTCACCTCGATCGTCGCGGTGCTCCAGTGCACGAAGAAGATCCCGCAGATCACCATGAGCGCGACGATGAACAGGGGGGGTATAAAGCCGTCCACGAAGAAGTACGCTTCAGCGCCAAGCACCAGGCACGACGGGACGGCGAGCAGCCAGTAGCTCACCGGCACCAGCAGCCGCTCGCGGTACGAACCCATCTCCGAGCCTCCTGTTTGTCTTTCCCCGGGGGCGACAATCTATCTTCCGACGGGCGACCCCTGCCCGTCCGCGCCCCCGCGAAGGTGAGCGCCACACTCCAAGGTAGTTGGTTAGATGGTGTCATGATGGAGGGGGCAGCCAAGCGGGCCGCCAGAGGCGTCGCCAGGCTCCGCGCAGTGCGAGACGCCGCGCTTGACGCTGCCCGGGACACGTCCCGTGACGCTTCGGTTGACGTATCCCGTGACGAGGCCGTCGGCGGCGGCGCCGGGGACGGCCGGACCGGGGCGGACGCGGTGACGGTGACCGCCTCCGACGGGCACCTGGCCATGGAAAGCGCCGACGGCGCGGACGGCGCGGACGGCGCGGTTGTGCCCGCTGTCCGTGAGGATAACGGCCTGACCGAGCCGGGCGCCGTCCCGGGCGCGCGGAACGGCTACCGGAGCGCGGACACCCTCGCCGCGGATGTTCCGCGCTGGCTGCGGGTCGGCGCCGCCTGGTCCTGGCGCCTGCTGCTGCTCGCCGGGCTGCTCTGGGTGGCCGGCAAGGTGGCCGCGCTGCTGTACCTGGTGATCGTGCCGTTCGCCGCCGCGATCCTGCTGAGCGCGCTGCTCCAGCCGCTGACAGCCCGTCTGCGCCGCCACGGGCTCGGCCCGATGGCCTCGACCTGGTGCGCGCTGCTGCTCGCCTTCGTCCTGATCGGCGGCGCGGTGTGGCTGGTGACCACCAGGATCGAGGCCGAGTACCCGGCCCTGGTGAGCCAGGTGCGGCACACAAGCACGCAGATACAGTCGTGGCTGGCCTCGTCGCCGTTGCACGTCAGGACAGGCAACCTGACGAAGATCTCCGACAACCTGGTGAACTTCCTCAGCCAGCACCGCTCGACGGTTGAGGGCGCGGCGCTGACCGGCGGCCGGATCGTCGCCGAGCTGCTGGCCGGCATCATCTTGTGCTTCTTTATCTCGTTCTTCCTCATCAAGGACGGTGACCGGATCTGGGCCTGGCTGCTCAGCGGGCTGTCCGAGCGCCGCAAGCGGCGGGTTGACCTGGCGGGACACGCCGCCTGGCAGGCCGTCGTCTACTACGTCAGGGGCACGGTCGTGGTGGCCGCGATCCAGGCCGTCGTGATCGGGATTACGCTGATGATCATCGGGGCGCCGCTCGTCATACCACTCGCGCTGTTCATGTTCATCGCGGCGTTCGTGCCGCTTGTCGGCGTGCTCATCGCGGGCACCGTGGCGATCCTCATCGTGCTCGCGGCCAAGGGCCTGATCGCCGCGGTGATCGTGCTCATCGTCATGATCGTGATGAATCAGCTTGAGGGGCACCTGCTGCAGCCGCAGGTGGTCGGGAAGATGGTCCGCCTGCACCCGCTCGCGGTGATCCTCGTGCTCGCGGTCGCGGGCGTGGTGGCGGGCATCGCGGGCGCGGTGGTGGCCGTCCCCGTCACCGCTGCCCTGACCAGCGCGGCCCGGGCGCTGCGCCGCGACGACGGCGGCTGACGCCCGCGGGCGGTCGCGTGGCGTAGGCTCGAGGGTGGAGCGAGGGGGCGGACAAACGAGGGAGGCACGGCCGATGACCACCGGCGACGACGGCGTGTCCGGCGGCACCAGTCGGCTTGACGTGCTGATCACCCGGCTTGATCCAGGGGTACCGCTGCCGTCTTACGCGCGGCCCGGCGATGCGGGCGTCGACCTGGCCTCGGCCGAGGATATCGACCTGGCCCCAGGGGAGCGGGCGGTGGTCGGCACCGGACTCGCGATCGCCCTGCCGGCAGGCTACGCGGCGTTCGTGCACCCGCGCTCGGGGCTGGCCGCGAAGCACGGGATCACCCTGGTCAACGCGCCCGGCACGATCGACGCCGGGTACCGTGGCGAGATCAAGGTGATCCTGCTGAACACCGATCAAACCAGGGCGGTTTCGCTCCGCCGCGGTGACCGCATCGCGCAGATGGTGGTGCAGCGGGTGGAGAACGTGACGTTCCGCGAGGTCGAGGTCCTGCCGGACTCGGCCCGCGGTGAGAATGGCTTCGGCTCGACCGGCGGCCACGCGGCCGGATATCCTCCGCGCGTGCCCGCCGAGCGATGACCGGCAGCAGACGACAGAGCCGTCAGGCGACTGGAGGAGATAGCAGTGTTCGGTCGGCGACGCAGCGCCGGTGGCCGCGACCGCGACCGTGACCTTGAGGTTGACCTGGAGAGCCAGGAGGCCGACGAGGTAACGGAGGCGGGGCAGGCGGCTCCCGGCCGCGAGACAGGCCCGTGGGACGTGGCCGAACCGCACCCGGAGCTGTTCCGGGTTGATCTCGGCAGCCTCCAGGTCCCGGTGCTTGAGGGAGCGGACATTCAGCTCGTCTTCGCCGAGCAGCACGGTGCCTGGGTGATGGTGCGCCATCAGCTCAGCGAACTGCAGCTGCAGGCGTTCGCCGCGCCCAAGCGGTCCGGGCTGTGGGATGACGTACGCGGCGAGATCGCCGCCGAGATCAACGCCGCGGGCGGGCGGACCGAGGAGCGCCAGGGGCCGTTCGGCACTGAACTCCTCGCCCATTACCCGGCCGAGCCGGGCAAGCCGGCCTCCGGGACGCGCACGGCCAGGTTCACCGGTGTGGACGGCCCGCGCTGGTTCCTGCGCGGCGTGTTCGGCGGGGCCGCCGCGACCGATCCCGCGGCGGCGGCACCGGTCGAGGCCGTGATGAGCCAGATCGTCGTGGTCCGTGGCGAGCACCCGATGCCCCCGCGCGACCTGCTCGAGCTCCGGCTGCCGCCGGAGGCCGCGGCCGCGATGGAGGAGCAGGCCCGCGCCCAGCAGCAGGGGCAGGGCGGTCCGCAGCAGGCGCAAGGCGCTCGGCAGCAGGGGCAGGGCGCTCAGCAGCAGGGGCAGCGGGCTGAGCAGCAGCCGGAGGAGCCAAACCGGTTCGCCACCGCGCCGAACCCGTTCCAGCGCGGCCCGGAGATGACAGAAACCCGCTAGGCCTTGGCCTAGCGGGTTTCCGTTCGACGCAGCGGTCAGTCCGTGGCGAACAGCCGCTCCAGTTCATCCTCCACGTCCTGTGACGTGACGAAGAAGAGCTCGTCGCCTGCCTGGAGCGGGTCTTGTGACTGCGGCACGAGCACCCGCCCCTCGCGCAGGATGGCGACGAGCGCGGCGTCCGCGGGCCACTCGATCGAGCCGACCTGCTTACCCGCCAGCGGTGCGTCGGCAGGCATGGTGAGCTCGAACAGGCTCGCCTCGCTCTGCCCGAACGTCATCAGCCGCACCAGGTCGCCGACGCTCACCGCCTCCTCGACAAGCGCGGAAAGCAGTCGCGGCGTCGATACGGCGACGTCGACGCCCCAGGACTCGTTGTACAGCCACTCGTTGCCAGGGTGGTTCACCCGCGCCACGACCCGGGGCACCCCGTACTCGGTCTTCGCGAGCAGCGCCACGACCAGGTTGACCTTGTCGTCGCCAGTGGCGGCGACAACGACGTTGCAGCGGTCGAGGGCGGCGTCGTCAAGCGAGCTGATCTCGCAGGCGTCGGCGAGCAGCCACTCGGCGCGCGGCACGCTGTCCACCTTGATGGCACTGGGCTTCTGGTCGATCAGCAGCACCTCATGGCCGTTCTCGAGCAGCTCACGGGCGATGGACCGGCCCACGGCCCCCGCCCCCGCGATGGCGACCCGCATCAGTGACCACTCCCATCCCGCTGGGCCAGCGCGAAGCAGATCCGGTCGAGGTCGGTCTCCCTGGCGACGATGTGCACCACGTCGCCCTGCTGCAGCACAGTGCCTGGCTGCGGGACGATCGCTTCGCCGAGCCGGTCGATGTACACGATCCGGGTGCCCGCCGACGCCTCGACCAGCTTCACCGGCTCGCCGATCCAGTCGGGGCACACGTTCACCTGGCTGATGATGACCTTGCCGGTCGCATCCCGCCAGAGCGGCTCCGTGCTTTCCGGTATCAGCTTGCGCAGCATCTGGTCGGCCGTCCAGCGCACGGTCGCGACCGTCGGAATGCCGAGCCGCTCGTATACCTCGGCCCGCCGGGGGTCGTAGATCCGCGCGGCGACCTGCTGGACGCCGAACGTCTCGCGCGCCACCCGGGCCGCGATAATGTTGGAGTTGTCACCGCTGCTGACGGCCGCGAAGCCGTCGGCCCGCTCGATTCCCGCCCTGGCAAGAACGTCGCGGTCGAAGCCGATTCCGGTCACCCGGTCGCCCTTGAACGACGGGCGGAGCCTGCGGAACGCCTCCGGGTCACGGTCGATGACCGCGACCGTGTTGCCGCGGTCTTCCAGGATGTGAGCGAGCGTCGAGCCGACCCGCCCGCAGCCCATGATCACGATATGCACGACCCGTCCTTTCACGGTCCGTAGCCGGGTCCGGCACCAGTGCCGGGCGCCCCGCCAAAGTTATGCCCTCACATGGGAGAATGCGACTCCACCAAGGAGGAAATCTGATGACACCCGTCGTGCCGCCGCCGCAAGGCCGGCGGAGGCAGCCAGGAGCGGTCGGCGGTGTCGCGCCCGGGGCGGCGAGGTCCAGGCCGGCCGCAGCGCCGGGAACGCCCGCCCCCGCGGACCGTCCCGCCGCCGCGTCACGGCCGGTTCCGCAGGAAGACCGCCCATATCAGGCGGGTATGGCTGTCGAGGTGGCGATCGAGGACGTCGCGCAGGGCGGCTGGTGCGTGGCCAGGCCAGCCGGGCTCCCCGTGCTGTTCGTGCGGCACGCGCTGCCCGGTGAGCGCGTGGTCGCCCGGGTGACAGAGGTCACCTCGAAGTTCGCCCGCGCCGACGCGATCGAGATCCTGCAGGCGTCGAGTGACCGGGTGCAGGCGCCGTGCCCGCACGCGCGTCCCGGTGGCTGCGGCGGCTGCGACTGGCAGCACGCGTCACTCCCCGCTCAGCGCGCACTCAAGGCTGCCGTCATCGCTCAGCAGCTGAGGCGCCTGGCCGGCATCGACCGCGAGATCACCGTGGAAGCCCTCCCCGGCGACAGACCACAAAACGCCGCCGGCGACGACTCCGAGATGACAGCGACAGGCGGCACGCCTGGGCTTGGCTGGCGGACCAGGGTTCAGTTCGCGGTCGGCCGCGACGGCTTCGCCGGCCTGCGCGCCCACCGCTCGCACGAGGTCATCGACATCGGCGACTGCCCGCTCGCCCATGAGGCCATCCGCGAACTGGACATCCCCGGCCACGACTGGAGCGGAGCGGCCGCGGTCGAGGTCGCTGTCGGCGGCGCGGACGCCCCGGACAACCTGGCGGTCACCGTCATCTCAAGCAGCGGCCCCCCGCGCAACGCCAGACCAAGGAAAGCCAAGGATCAGAAGAACGAAAGCGGCCGGCTCCCCGGGCACAGGCGCACCCTCATCGAGGGCCGGCCCTATCTC
>Ga0335073_10006622_pt1 | contig 16276 bp, 16 predicted proteins | sample Lox_Sample_22_FD_207093 | JGI IMG/M metagenome (GOLD analysis project Ga0335073, IMG submission 207093) | Soil microbial communities from Loxahatchee National Wildlife Refuge, Florida, United States - Lox_Sample_2.2 | ecosystem: Environmental > Terrestrial > Soil > Wetlands | place: USA... | reverse complement strand
GCCGATGATCGCGAAGACGACGAGCAGCAGCGGGTGGTGTGCGCCGAAGAGCATTCCGGCCAGCGCGAACACCACGAGCGAGAGACCCTTGCTGGCGAGGATGCGGTCGGTGTTCCAGCGCTCCGGATTGCCCGCCAGGTCGAGCTGGTGCTGGAGCCTGCCGGAGACCCCCGAAGGAGACAGCCGCAGCGCCAGTGCCCGCAGCCACCCTGGCAGCGCGCGATCCGAGTCGGCGGCCCCGGCGGCGGCCGGTCCCCCGCCGCCCTGGGCGTAGCGCCGCTCGATCGCGGCGAGCGCCCCCGGCACGCCGCCCTCACCGCGTCTGGCCGGCATGATCCCGAGCAGCAGCAGCACGATCGCGATCCCGATAGCGCCGAGCGCCCCGGCAAGCATTACCGAACTGGGCACCTCAGACCTCCACCTTGATGACGTTGCGCATCCACCAGGTGCCCAGCACCATCAGCACGGCGGCGGTGATCAGCATGGCCAGGCCCAGCGGCGTCGTGTACAGCGGATGCATGTAGCTGTCCCTGGAGAAGAGCAGCCAGCCGCCGACCAGCAGCGGCAGCGCGATGAGGATGTAAGCCGACAGCCGCCCTTCGGCGCTGAGCGCCCGCACGTGACGGCGGATCGCGGACCGCTCGCGCATCATGTCGATCGTGTTGCGGAGCACCTCCACGAGGTTGCCCCCGACCGAGCGCTGAATCCGGATCGCCATCACCGACCAGCGCAGGTCCATGGAGTCCATCCGGTCAGCGACGCGCTCCAGTGCTGTCTCGAGCTCGCCGCCGATCCTTGTCTCGGCCATGGCCCGGCTGAACTCGGCGGCGGCCGGCTGCGTGTCGTCCCTGACCACGGCGTCCAGCGCCTGCGGCAGCGAAAAACCGGACTGCAGCGAGCCGGCGATGATCTGCAGCACGTCGGGCAACTGTTCGGCGAAGGCGTTGCGGCGGCGGCTGATGCGCCAGCTGAGCAGCAGGCGCGTGCCGAACCAGCCGACCAGCAGCCCCGCGGGGACGCCGAGCAGCGCGCTGCCGCTGATCAGGGTAAGCAGCAGGGCGAGCACTAGGCTGGCGGCGCCGCCGAGCACCACCCAGTCGGCCGGCTTGCGCTCGATCCCGGCGAGGTCCAGCCGCAACGCGAGCCGATCCTGCGCCTCCACGCCGAGCACGCTGGTCACCCAGCCGCGCGCGGCGCCGGCCACCCTCCCGCCCCCGGCGTCCGCGGCCGCCGGACGGGCCTGACGGGCCCCGTGCCGCGCCGCGTAGTGCCGCGCCAGCTGTTCTTCGAGCCGCTGGGCCGGATCATCGCGGCGCAGCGCGCCGGTAACCAGCAGTCCGAGGAACAGCAGCGCGACAAAGACAGTCCCCAGCACGAGGCCCAGCGTCATGCCCATCGTCCCTGCTCTCCGAGCCGGAAGACGTCGGGCGGGATCAAGATGCCACGGTCCGCGAGGCGGTCGAGGAAGTGCGGCCGCAGGCCAGTGCTCCGCAGCATGCCGAGATACCGGCCGTCCTGGTCCACCCCGGCGCGGAAGTCGAAGGCGAACACGTCCTGCAGGGTGATGATGTCGCCTTCCATCCCGTCGACCTCGGTGATGTGCGTGATCCGCCGGGTGCCGTCCTTCAGCCGCGTCTGGTGGACGATCAGGTCGATGGCCGATGCCATCTGCTCCCGGATCGCCCGTTCTGGCAGCTCGATCCCGGCCATCAGCACCATGGTCTCCAGCCGGGACAGCGAGTCGCGCGGCGAGTTCGAGTGCACGGTCGTGATCGAGCCGTCGTGGCCGGTGTTCATGGCCTGGAGCATGTCTAGCGCGGCGCCGTCCCGGACCTCGCCGATGATGATGCGGTCAGGGCGCATCCGCAGCGCGTTGCGCACGAGGTCGCGGACGGCGATCTCGCCGCGCCCCTCCAGGTTCGGCGGGCGCGACTCGAGCCGGAGCACGTGCATCTGCCGCAACTGGAGTTCCGCCGCGTCCTCGATGGTGATGATCCGCTCGTCGGCGGGCACGAACGAGGACATCACGTTCAGCGTCGTCGTCTTGCCCGACCCGGTGCCGCCGCCGATCACGATGTTCATCCGCCCTTGCACGCAGGCGCGCAGCAGCGCCGCCACCGGCGGGGTCAGGGTGCCGAACGAGATGAGGTCGTCAACGGTGAACGGGTCGTTGGCGAACTTCCTGATCGTCAGCAGCGAGCCGTCCAGCGCGACCGGCGATACGACGGCGTTGACCCGGCTGCCGTCTGGGAGGCGCGCGTCCACCATCGGGCTGGATTCGTCCACCCGGCGGCCGACCCGCGCCACGATCTTGTCGATGGTCCTGCGCAGGTGCGCCTCGTCGGTGAAGCCCGCGTCGACGGTGTAGAGGCGCCCGCCGCGCTCAACGTAAATCTGGTCGTAGCCGTTGACCATGATCTCCGACACATCGGGATCGCGCAGGTAGGGCTCGAGCGGCCCGTGGCCCAGGATGTCGTCGAGCACCTCGTTCGCGACGCGCGCCTTGTCGGCGGCGGTCATCGGGGTCTCGTCCCGCCACAGCACGCTTTGCAGCGTCTCGATGACGCCCTGCTCCAGCTCTCGCTGGTCGATGTGCGCGTCGTACAACCGGGGGCCGAGGGTCTCCAGCAGCGCCGCGTGCACGCTGCGCTTCACGGCCGAAAAGGGATCGAGGTAACGTGCCGCCCTCCCGCGCGGGGTCGCCTGCTGCAGCTCGCCCGGCGCGGGCGACGGTGCCTGCCGCTGCGCGATCCGGTCGGACAGGCTGCTCATGCGGTGGTCTTCCGCCGGTCACGGCGCCGGCCGAGCAGGCCGGCCGAGCCGTTGCCGTCGCCAGTGCCGGGAGCACTGGGGCCGCCAGGTGCGCCATCGCCTCCCCGGCCGCGGCGGCCGACGGCTGGCGCGCTGAGCAGGTGCTCGTCGGCAAACCTGGCGATGGCCTTGCTCACCGGATGGTCGCGGTTCGACAGCGTGATGGGGGTGCCCTTGTTGATCGACAGCGGCACGGCGCGGCTGGACGGAATGTGCGCGGCGATCGGGGCGCGCAGCACCCGCAGGACGTCATCAGGGCTCAGCCCCACGTTGGAATCGGCCCTGTTGAGCACGATGTACCTGTTCGCCCTGGGGAACGACAGCAGGTCCAGCGTGTCCTGGGTGACGCGGAGGTTCTTCAGCGAGGGCACGTCGGGCGTCGCGACCAGCACGAGCCTGGCGGACATGTCCATCGCCGCGAGCATGTGCTCGCTCAGGTAAGAGGCGGTGTCCACCACCACGTAGTCGAACATGGTTCGCAGCACGCCGAGCAACTCGCTGACCAGGGCCGCGTTGACCTTCTCCGCGTCGCTGGGCGTCACAGGCGCGAGCAGCATCTGCAGGCCCGGCCGGTACTGGGTGAGCAGGGAGGCGGCGCCGGTGGTGTCCAGATGCCCGGCCATCGGCACCGCGTCGACGAGGGTGCGGACCGGGTCGAGCTGGACGCTGATCGCGATGTCTCCCGCGGCGATGTCCAGGTCGACGACGCACACGTGATGACCCTGGCCCGCGAGCACGACCCCGAGGTTCGTCGCGAGCGTGGTCTTGCCCACCCCGCCCTTGGGCGCGAATACGGTGATGACCTCGCCCTCAGGGCCGCGCTGCGCCGGAGGCGGCGGTGCGCTGGACCCGCCGAGCATCCGCGCCGACACCATGCGGGAGCGCTCGCAGGCGGTGTGCAGCCCGTAGTCGTCGCCGAGGGCGACGACCTCGCGCACGCCGCATTGCAGCGCCTGATTCAGCACCCAGACATCGATCTTGTCCCGCACGAGGATCACGCCGGTCGCCGGCCGCTCGAGCCGCAGGCCGGCGGTGAACGCGAGCGCGTCGTCGATGAAGGCGCCAGGTCCGATCACGACCAGCATCTCGGTGGGATCCTCGGCCAGGATCCTGGCCGCGACGGCGAGGTTGTCCACGGCGCGCACGTGACCGCCGATAGCGCCGGCCGGTCCGCCAAGCCGAGCGTTGGGGTCGCAGTAGATCGGCAATTCTCTCTCCTCACACCTCAGCTGCTGGCAATCAGGGCCAGGTAGGGCAGGCCGTTCACGCTGGTGGCGATGAGCCGCTCCGCGTCCGACTGGCTAAGCGCCAGGGTGATCAGGGTGGGGGTCCCGCTGGCGCTCGACGTGGTGCTGCCCTGGACCGCCTGGCCGACGGACAGCACCGTCGCCTTGGGCAGGAGGAGCCTGGTGGTCGTGGTCTGGGATGTCGCTAGCTGGTGCGCGCCGCTGCACGCGGCCTGTCCGGACTGGGTCGAGCCGGAGGGGACGGTGGTGTAGAACACCGCGACCTCGGAGCCGGGGTGGACGTTGCCCGCCACGGCTTCCGGCACGCAGAACTGGATGGAGACCGCGAACATGCCGGGCGGGACCGCGAGGCCGTTGGCGGACTGCGCGGCTGTCACCAGCATCGGGCGCAGCAGAAGCTGGCCAGGCTCCACGTTCGCGTCCGTCACCAGGCCGCTGACGTCGGGGGTGACAGAGGCGAGCGTGCCGTCGGGCACCGAAGATGCGGGCAGCCGCTCGAGGGTCAGCAGTCCCTGGACCTGGGCGTCAGCCGCTGTCGTGCCGGCCGGGATAAGGCTCTTTGCCACTAGGACGCTGACCGCCCGCTGCCCCGCGAGGGCGCGAGCGTTCGCGTGGTTGACGTACACCAGCACCCCGGTGGTGCCGAGGATGGCGAGCAACACCGCCAGGCCTATGGTGAGTGCGCGTTTCATGGTCCCTTTTCCGCTGGTTCCCTGCCGCCGCTAGCCGGTGAGCTTGATGCGGTCGATGCCGTAGTTCGGGCCGGTGAGGCTGCTGCCGGGCGGCGGGATCTGATTGTGGAGGAAGTAGCCGCTGATGCAGGTCACGTTCTTGCCGTTGCCGCCGCACGGCAGCTGCCCGGTGATCCGGTCGGCCACCTGGAACTGCTTCCCGAAGTTGTAGCCGGTGAGCGCGAAGGCGCCGATACCGCTCAGGGTGTAGGTGGCGTTGCTGCCCTGGCCGTTGTAGGCGGAGTAGATCGGGACGTACAGCACCGTCTGGTTCTGCTGCGCGTTCTGCAGGATCGTCTGGCAGTCCGACGGCGTGTTGTTGCCGGTGTTACCGCCGTACGTGTAGATGCCGCCGCCGGTGTTGGTGAAATTGCTGGGGGTCAGCAGGCAATTGCCATTCGGATCGAACGTCCAGCCGAAGTTGCCGGAGGCGGTCTGGCCTGCCGGGCCGCTCGGGCAGCTGGAGTCGCTCTCCTGTCCGTTCGCGTCGTGGAGGTTGATCACCACAGGCAGGCTGGCCGGGTTCGGCGGGTACGGCGGCGGGCTCGGGTATGACGTCCCGTTGCTGGTCGCCTCGGACCAGTCGCACAGCCCCACCGTGATCCCGACCGTGTTCCCGAGCAGCGGCGAGCCCCATTCGGCCTGCGCGCAGGCGAGCACGGTAGTGCCCGAGTAATTTCCGTTACCCGCCAGTGTCCTGGCGAAGACGGGGGGCAGCAGGTGCGAGCCGTTGGGCAGCTCGGTGGACGTTTCCACGTCGACGTAGTTCGTGCCGGACGGCGGGTTCGCTACGCAATGCTTGTTGCCGGTCCCGCAGTTCCCGGTTCCCACCGCGACCGTGCCGTTCATGCCGCACACGAAGTTCACGTACGCGGTGCCGCCAGTAAGGCCGGAGGCGTTGGCGTCCGCGTAGCTAGTCGCGACCGACGGCGTGCAGCTCCCCGCGTTGCAGCTCTGGGCGATCGCGAGCGCGGCCGCGTCGGCGCCGTTTTGCAGCTCGGCCTGGTTCTGGTAGAGCTGCCCGACGTCGATCACCAGGGCGCCCATGCCGAACAGCACGCCGGTGCCGATGAGGATCGCCACCAGGACGGCGACCGCGCCGCGATCATCCCGTCTGCGCCCGGCGGCCCGAGCGGTCCGGACTATCAGGTTTCGCATGGCATGACTCCCGTAGCGGTGAGCGTCATCCCGGATCCGAAGCTCGAGCCAAACATGCGGGCGATGGCGTTGATCGGCGTGATGAACGAGAACGAATAGGTGGCGGTCACTTTCGCGTTGGTCCCCACCGCGGCGTTGACCGGGCAGGAAGTCACCACGCTCACGCTGACCGGGCTCAGTCCGGACGCCGCGGCCTGCGTGCCGCTGACCACGTTTGATGCGCCAAGCGCCTCCAGCCGGGCGCCCTCGCGCGCCGCCTGGGTCAGCGTGATCTGGGCATTCAGCGCGCGCCCGAAGTCGATGATGCCGAAGACGAGGAAGAGCAGCAGGGGCAGCAGCAGCGCGAACTCCACTGCGGCGGCACCGCGGTCACGGGACGCACGCCCACCCGGCCCGCGTCTCATGGGTATCGGCTGATCAGCTGGCTGAGGAGGTGACGGTGCCGACGCTGTTCGCGACGTTGTTGAACACGTTCCTGAGGTTGCCACCCAGCAGCACGACAGCGCCGATGATCACCAAGGCGATCAGGGCGACCAGCAGGCCGTACTCCACGGCGGTCGCGCCGCGGTCGTCGCGGTTCAGCAGGCCGCTCAGGAAGGTCTGGACATGAATATAGGACTTAAGCATGAGGTCACTCCAAGACGTAAAAACGTGAGATCGTCCGGTCCCCCCCGGACCTGAGACGGCGCTGTCGCGGGAGCCGGCAACGCCGCGGGAGTCAACTGTTGCGTTTCCGCGGGCCGCGACGTAATCAACCGTTCGGGTGGGAATTTCCCGCAATCAGCCGACATGTCCGCCGAACAGCCGGCATGTACACAACCGACCGGCCAGGACGTGGCCTGCGCTCGCGAAGACCACAGCGACGAGAATTAAATTCGTCACGGAATCGGCCGTTCGAATACGAAAACTGACTTCTTGACCGACATGTCCTACGATCGGCCGACATGGCCGTAGCCGATCAGCCAATACCTGCCCGCCGAACGGCCCATCCTGGCATGATGAAGCCGCAGGTCACAGGCCGCGCGCCTACGGTGCGAGCACGAACCTCCGCGTGGGTGCTCGGTGGCGTGCTGCTCGCGATACTTCTGACTCGCAGAGGGGTACGTAACGTTTAGCTAACGCGTTTGACCTGCGAGTATTCATAGGGCTTAATTGCCCGAATGCGAGTTGCGGTTCGTGCGCGGAGCCGAGGGGGGCCGTCATGACAATTCGCCTTGCCATAGTTGACAACCACACCCTGGTGCGGTACGGCCTGTGCAAGCTGGTGAGCCAGCAGCCCGACATCGAGGTCGTGGCCGAATGCACGTCGGTGGCCGAGGCCACGCGGAAGCTGAGCTTGGTGCAGCCCGACGTCGTCACACTGGCCGTCAGCCTGCCGGACGGAGACGGGCTGCGGCTGGCCCGCGAGCTCAGGGACGGTCGCGCCGACCTCGGCATCGTCATCCTGACCGGGAGGGACGAGGACGACGTGCTGTTCCGCGCCCTGGAGACGGGAGCGTCGGCATTCGTCGCGAAATCCGCGCCGGCCGAGGAGGTGCTCGCGGCGGTCCGGCACTCCGCGGTCGCGGCGTCTTCTTTCACGGCCTCCGGGCTGGCGACCGCGCTCACCCGCCGACGCGAAACCGGCGAGCGGCTGCTGCTCAGCGCCAGGGAGATGGAAGTGCTCAGCCTGCTCCGCGACGGGCAGTCCGTGCCGGCGATCGCCAGGCAGATGTACATCAGCTACTCCACGGCGAAGACCTACGTCGCCAGGCTGTACCAGAAGCTGGGCGCGACCAACCGGGCGCAGGCACTGATGGCCGCGGTCCAGTACGGCATGTTCGCCGCAGAACCGCAGACGCCAAAGAGCGCCCAGAACGGTACTGTCCCCGCCGCAGCCACGGGCTCGTAGAGCCGGCGGCGTACGTTCCGAATGATCTCTTTCAGCCGGATGGCCGGTCCTTCTTCGGCAGCCTGGCCACCACCGCGGCGTAGGAGACGTCGATGGCCTCGAGTATCTCGTCGTCGGGGATCGCGCCGCCGATCCGGAGATGGTTCCAGCCAGAACGCCCGATGTACGACTCCGCGGCAGCGTCGCCGGGGTACCGCAGCAGCCACTCATCCGCCGCCTCCCTGGTGCCGCCACACTTCAGGCCGACCCCCAGCGGATCGCCCGAGCCGAGGAACGCGAATATCTTCGGTCCGACCTTGGCCACCACATCGCCTTCCCAGGGCTCGTCCTGCCAGGCACCTGGCTTGGAAAGGCAGTAATCGAGCAGCTCATCCCAGGTCACGGGCCCATGCTACGCACGAATGATCTCTTTAACCTCTTTCACGTGGGCAGCGCGCCTACGGTGGGGACATGAACCTCGCCTGGGCGGCGGCGGGCGCCGTGCTCGGCGCGCTGGCCGGCGCCGTGCTGCGCGGGCCGGTGTTCCGCCTGTCGGTGCCCAGCGGGGAACCGGACCGGACAGCCTGCCCGCGGTGCGGGACAGGCACCACCGCGGTCGCGGTGCGGTGCCGGAAGTGCGGCGGGTTCTTCGGCCCGCCCTGGGTGTTCGAGATCGTCACCGCGGTCCTGCTCGCGCTGCTCTGCGCGCGGTTCGCTGATTCCGCGGCGGTGCTGGCGTTCGGCTTCCTCGGCGCGCTCGGCGTTGCGCTCAGCGCGGTCGACATCACGGTCAGCCGGCTGCCGGACAAGCTCACGCTGCCCGGGTACCCGGTGCTGATCCTGTTGCTCGGCATCGCTACGGTGACCGGGCATTCTGGCGGGCCGCTGCTCCGGGCGCTGCTTGGGGGCGTTGCGCTGACGTGCGCGTATTTCCTGCTGGCGGTGCTGTGGCCCGGTCAGATGGGCGCCGGGGACGTCAAGCTCGCGGGGCTGACCGGGCTGGCGCTCGGCTGGCTGGGCTGGCCGGTCCTCATCGCGGGCGCGGCCCTCGCCTTCGTGCTGTCCGCGCTTGTCAGCCTGGGGCTGCTGGCGGCGCGCCGTATCAGCCTGCGCGACTCGATCTGCTTCGGCCCGTTCATGCTCGGCGGCGCGCTGGTCGCGATCCTGGTTAGCGGGCTTCACGGATTCTTAGACTGACAGGGTGACGATCGCCCTGAACCTGCTCGCCGACGTGCGGTGGCGAGGGAAGCCTGTCGCGGGCGATCGGCCGCAGGCGCTGCTCGCGGCCCTCGCGGCGGGCGGCGGCCGCCCGGTGCGGGCCGAGGACCTCATCGAGCTCGTCTGGGGAGACGAGGCGCCGCTCAACGGCATGAAAAGCCTGCAGGTCCTCGTCGCGCGGGCGCGGAACACGTGCGGTCCCGACGCGATCGTCCGCGACGGCGCCGGGTACCGGCTGGGCGCCGCGCCTGGCGAGGTCGACAGCGCACGGCTTTCGGGACTGGTGCACGACGCCGCGGCCGCGCTGGACCACGACGCGACCGCAGCCGCCGCCCTCGCGCGGGAAGCCCTGGCGCTCACCGATGGCCTGGCCGGGGTCAGCAACGGGGAGGCCGGCCCGCTGGCCGAGGTCCGCAGGACGGCCGTCGCCGAGGCGTCCCGTGCCCGCGTCATCCTGGCGCGAGCGTCCAGCCGGATCGGCGCGCACGCGGACGCGCTGCCTGCGCTCGAGGCGGCGCAGGCGGAGCTACCGCGGGACGAAGCGCTGCTGGCGGACCTGCTGCGCAGCGAGGCCGCCGTCCGTGGCCCGGCGGCCGCCCTCGAACGATTCGAGCGCTACCGGCGTGAGCTGCGCGATGACCTGGGTACCGACCCCGGTGAGGCACTCCAGCGGGCGCACCGCGGCCTGCTGGCGCTGGACCGGCCGGTCCGCCAGGGTGTCAGGTACGACGCGACCGCCCTGATCGGCCGCGACGACGACCTGGAGCGGCTGCGGGCGCTGATGACCGGCTCCCGGGTGGTCTCCGTCGTAGGCGCCGGCGGTCTGGGCAAGACCCGGCTGGCGCAAGCCCTCGCGCGCGACGCGGCCGAGCCGGTCGTACACGTCGTCGAGCTGGCCGGCGTCACGTCGGCGGAGGACGTCGTCGGCGAGATCGGGTCGGCGCTCGGGGTCCGCGACTCGGTCAGCGGCCGCCGGGTACTGACCGCGGAGCAGCGGGCCGACGTCCGGGCGCGTGTCGCGCAACTGCTCGGACAGTCGCCGACCCTGCTCGTGCTAGACAACTGCGAGCACCTGATCGGCGCCGTGGCCGATCTGGTCGCATTCCTCGTCACGGTGACGGCCGACCTGCGGGTGCTCACCACCAGCCGCGCTCCGCTCGCGATCGCCGCTGAGCGCGTCTACCTGCTCGGCGAGCTTGAGACCGGGGACGCGGTGCGGCTCTTCAGGGAACGGGCTGTGGCCGCACGGCCTAGCGTTCGCCTTCCCGAGCAGGTCGTGACCAGCATCGTCGCCCGGCTTGACGGGCTGCCGCTGGCGATCGAGCTCGCGGCGGCCAAGGTGCGGGCGATGTCGCTCGAGGAAATCGACCACCGGCTGGAAGACCGGTTCGCGCTGCTGCGCGGCGGCGATCGCAGCGCGCCTGACCGGCACCAGACCCTGCTGGCGGTCATCGACTGGTCGTGGAACCTGCTGACCGCCGCCGAGCGCCAGGCGCTAAGCCGGCTGGCCCTGTTCCAGGACGGGTTCACGCTGGACGCGGCGGAGGCGGTGCTCGGCAGCGACGCGATCGAGACGGTGCAGGGCCTTGTCAGCCAGTCGCTGGTGAGCGTCAGGGAGAGCCCCTTCGGCCTGCGCTACCGGATGCTGGAGACGGTCCGCGAGTTCGGTTTGATGCGGCTCACGGAAGCCGGCGAGGAGTCCGCGGCGCGGGTCGCCCAGCGCCGCTGGGCGGCCGGCTACGCCCGCGAGCACGGCATGCGCGTGGGGAGCCGCGACCAGTTCGCGGCGATAGACGCACTGCGGGCCGAGGAAACCAACCTCGCCGACGAGCTCCGCGCAGCGATCGCCGACGGCGACCGCTGCGCGCTCGTCCAGCTGCTTTCCGCGCTCGGGATGTTCTGGACGATCCGCGGCGAGCACGGCCGGCTGCTCGTCCTGGCCGGGGCGGTCACCGACGCGATCGGCGACTGGCAGCCGCCACCGGATCTAGTGGACGAGGCTCGCAGCGCCGTGGCGGTCACGCTGACAAACACGCTGGTAACCGGCGCGGCGAGCAGCGCACCGCTGCGCGCCGCCCTGGAGCGCCTGGGCCCCGATACGGGGCGCATCCCGCAGCTTTCCGGATTGGTCCGGGTACTGCTGGCGTACGACCCGGCCGAGACCGATCCGCGCGCGTTCATCGGCCGCCTCGAGCGGCTCGCGGACGACCGCGACGAGCGCACCGCGGTCGCCGCCAGCCAGTGGCTCAGCCACATGCGGGAGAACGCCGGCGACGCGGCGGGCGCGATCCAGGCCGCGCGGCGGACGCTGGCGCTGACCGATCCGGAGGACGGCCCGTGGGCTGCCGCGATGCCGCACACCATGCTGGCGGAGCTCACTATGCATGTCGGTGACCGTGCCGCCGCGATCGGGCACGCCAGGGCCGCCCTGCCGGTCATGGAGCGGATCGGCGCCGGCGACGACGTGATCCAGCTCCGGGCGCTGCTCACGTTGTGCGCCATCGCCGACGGACGGCTCGCGGACGCGGCGGACGAACTCAGCCGGATGGAGGCGGTCGAGGAGACCGCCGCCGTGTTCGGCGGCGGCGTCTTCCGCATGGTCTGCCGCGGCGAACTGGCGCTCGCGCGCGGCGACCGCGCCGCCGGCCTGCGCATGCACCGTGAGGTCGGGGTCCGCATGCGCGAACTGGAGCTCCCGGGAGTCGCCTTGACCGGGGCGGAACCGTGGGTCCTGTTCGGCGACGCGATCGCGCTGAGCTCCCACGCCTGGTACGCGACTGAGGGCGACGAGGCACACGGCGAGGCGCTGTTCCGTACGTGCAGAGAAGACGCGATCAAGGTGCTCGGCACCGGGGGCGCGGAACTCGACTACCCGGTCACCGGCACGCTGCTGTTCGGTCTCGGCGCCTGGGCCCTGCTGCGCCGGGCCGCGCCGGAACAGGACGCGGTGCGGCTGCTCGCACTGGCCGACCGGTTCTCCTACAACCGCACGATCCTCACGATGAGCTGGGAGCGGATCGTGCCGGTGGCCGAGGAAAAGGTGCCAGGCCTGATCACCGGGTTCCAGGCCGAGTACGCCGGCCGCCAGCCGGCGGACCTGCTGGCTGAGGCCCATCGGCTGGCGGAGCGGCTGCCCGGCTGAGGAGCTGCTTACATGTGCCGGCGGTAGCTGCGCACCGACAGCGGCGCGAAGATCGCGATCACCACCAGGCCAGCCAGCAGCGTCCAGCCCACCTCGCTGGTGATCGTGCCGTAGTTGGCCAGGTCCCGCGTGGCCGACACCAGGTGGGAGACCGGGTTGATCTTCACGAACTCGGCCAGTCCCGACGGCAGCGTCTTCACCGGCACGAACGCGTTGGACAGGAAGGTCAGCGGGAACAGGATCAGCATCGAAATGCCCTGCACGCTGCGGGCGTTCCTGGCGATCGTGCCGATCCAGGTGAAGATCCACGCCATCGACCAGCCGATGAAGATCGACAGCGCGATCGCGCCGAGCACGCCGAAGACGCCGCCGCCCGGGCGGTAGCCGATGATCAGGCCCATCACGAACGTCAGGCTCGCGGCGATCAGGTAGCGCACCACGTCGGCGACCACCGGCCCGGCCAGCGGGGCGATCCTGGCGATCGGCAGCACCTTGAAGCGGTCGAAGACGCCCTTGTCCAGGTCCTCGCGGAGCTGCACGCCGCTGGCCATGCAGGTGGTCAGCACGGTCTGCGCGACGATGCCTGGAATCAGCAGCGGCAGGTAGCTACTGACATTGCCAGAGATCGCGCCGCCGAAGATGTAGGCGAACATCGCCGTGAACAGCAGCGGCTGGAGCGTGACGTCGAAGAACTGCTCAGGGTTGCGGCGCATCTTCTTCAGCGCCCGCCAGGCCATCGACAGCGTCTGGCTGATGGTCTCGGCGGGGGAATTGCGCGGGCGGGTGCGGGCCACCGCGACGGCCGGGTCGACGACCTGCAGCGGTTGCAGCGGCTGCAGCGGTTCGGCGGTGATGATGCTCACTGGACCTCCAGGGCTGAGTCGGTGGGGGCGCCCGCCTCGTCGTTCGCGGCCGGGTCCGGGTCATAGTCGTCCGCGAGGCCTTCGTCATCCTCAGCGCCGTGGCCGGTGATCGCGAGGAACACCTCGTCGAGGGTCGGCTTCGACACGCTCACCGAGATGATCGGCACCCCGGCCTGGCGGAACCCGATGAGGATGTCGGCGGCGCGGTCGGCGGTGTCGAGGGGCACGTTCATCCGTCCCGACTCTGGCGTCAGGACCGGCTCGGCGCCCGCGACCTTGCGGACGATCTGCCGCGCGAGCTCCTGGTCGGCGTCCGGCGCGAGCTGCAGCTGCAGGGTGGAGTTGCCCACCGAGGTCTTCAGCTCGTCCGGCGTGCCCTCGGCGACCTTGCGGCCGTGGTCGATAACCGCGATCCGTCCGGCGAGCTGGTCCGCCTCGTCCAGGTACTGGGTGGTGAGCAGCACCGTGCTGCCCTCGGCGACCAGGCCGCGGATCGTGTCCCACATCTGCCCGCGTGTGCGCGGGTCGAGGCCCGTGGTCGGCTCGTCGAGAAAGATGAGCGGCGGCCTGGTGATCAGGCTGGCCGCGAGGTCCAGGCGCCGCCGCATCCCGCCGGAGAACTGCGAGATCGGCTTGTTCGCGGCGTCCTCAAGGCCGAACTGCCCGAGCAGCCGGTTCGCGGCGGCGCGGGCATCGGCCGAACGCAGGCCCTGAAGCTTGCCGAACAGCCACAGGTTCTCCGTGGCGGTCAGGTCCTCGTCGACCGACGCGTACTGGCCGGTGACGCCGACTAGCTGGCGGATGCGGTGCGGTTCCCTGGCGACGTCCACGCCGAACACCCGGGCTTGCCCGGCGTCGATCGGCAGCAGCGTCGCCAGCATCTTGAGCATCGTGGTCTTCCCGGCTCCGTTCGGGCCGAGGACGCCGAAGATCTCGCCCTGGTGTACGTCGAGGTCGATTCCGTCGACCGCACGCAGCTGGCCAAAGCTCTTGACCAGGCCTACGGCGTCAATAGCGGCTGTCGTTGTCATGTCAGACACGCTAGGGGGCCGCGGCTTCACCGCGGCTACACGGCGGTATCGCGGTCTTTCAGCACGCCGGCGAGGACCGTGGCCACCATCTTGCGGACGGCTTCGGGCGCCGACTCGGTGCTTTCACTGTCCACGGCCAGCAGGTGGGCCGTGCCGATGAGCGTGAGCGCGAGCGTGTCTATGTCAGCGTCGGCCGCGATGCGGCCGAGATCCCGCTCGGCGGCCAGGTACGCGGAGACCATGGTGGCGACTTCCGTCGCGACCGGTACGCCGGACGGGATGGTCTCGCGCAGCCGGGCGCGCAAGTCGTCCCTGAAGATGAGGAGGCCGACGATCTTCACGGCGACCGACCCGAACTGGTCCGTCAGCGCGCCGGTCAGGTTGCCGGTGACGGTGCCGGTTCCCGCGGATGCGAGCAGCACGGCCGACTGGCGGCCGACCCGGTCGATCCGGTCGAGCACGAGCTCGGCGAGGAAGGCGTCGAAGTCGGCGAAGTGCCGGTGCAGGACGCCCTTGGCGCAGCCCGCTTCCGTGGTGACCGCCCGGCTGGTGAGCCCGCTCGGCCCGTCTCTGAGCAGCACGCGCTCGGCCGCGGCGAACAGCTGCTGGCGCACGTCGCGGATGGCGACCCCTGTTGGCACCGGCCATCCCTTCTTCGCTGTGCGCGAAACTACCTGTCGAGTGGGCGACTGCCCACTTAAAGTGGGCGTATGCCCACTATACCGCCGGAGCAGGCGCGGCCCGTCGAGACACATCGGCAGCGGCAGGTCGCGGAGTCGTTCGGCACGGACGCCGGCCGGTACGACCGCGCGAGGCCCAGCTATCCCGGCGCCCTCGTGGACCGGATTATCGCGACCAGCCCGGGGCGCCACGTGCTCGACGTCGGCTGCGGGACGGGCATCGCCGCCCGGCTGTTCCAGGCCGCCGGGTGCCGGGTGCTCGGCGTCGACCCCGACGAGCGGATGGCTGCCGTGGCGAGGGAGGCCGGGCTCGAGGTCGAAGTGGCCAAGTTCGAGGACTGGGATGGCGCCGGGCGGGAATTCGACGCGGTCATCGCCGCGCAGGCCTGGCACTGGGTGAATCCCATCACGGGCGCGGCGAACGCCGCGCGGGTGCTGCGGCCCGGCGGACGGCTGGCGGTGTTCTGGAATGCGGCGCAGCCGCCGGCGGAACTGGCTGCCGCGTCCGCCGAGGTCTACCGCACCGTGCAGCCAGGCCTGCCGTTCAAGCCGTGGACGCGGCCCGTCCTGGAGGCCTACCAGATAATGAGCGACAAGGCCGCCGACGGCATCAGGGAGGCGGGCGGCTTCAGCGAGCCAGAACAGTGGCGCTTCGACTGGGACCGCCCGTACACCCGCGACGAGTGGCTGGACCAGGTGCCGACCATGGGCGGCCACAGCCAGCTCCCGCCAGCCAAGCTGGCAGAGCTGCTGGCAGGCCTGGGCGCCGCGATCGACGCGCTAGGCGGCGGTTTCACGATGAATTACGCCACGGTCGCGGTCGCCGCGCCGCGCACCCCTTGACGCTTGCTATAACCCCTGCTCAGAATGCCAGTACGCAATCGGGCCTGAGGGGGGAATTATGGCTCATGGAGCTCACCGAGGGCACGTTCCACCTTGACGTCCATGCGGTCTTCGCCGATGACGAGCACGCCGTCGCGCTCGTCATCAGCACGGCTAGCAGGGGCGGCAAGACCGTGACGGTCGACGAAGCGCACGTCTACCACATGCGCGACGGGCGGGTGACCGAATTCTGGGACGCCTCTACCGATCAGGCCGCTTCCGACGAGCTGATGGCCTGACGTTCCAGCAGGTTAGCTCTTGTTAAGCCGCGCGGCGGACCGCCTTGGCCGGCGGATGGCCGGCCTCGGCGTCCGCCTGCCGCTCGGCGTCCGCGTTGATCTCAGCGCCGAGCAACACCGCGATGCCCGCCAGGTACAGCCAGAACAGCAGGATCACGACCCCGGCGAACGCGCCGTACGTCTTGCCGTACGAGCCGAACTCTTTCACGTAGAAAGAGAAGCCGAGGGACGCCGCCAGGAAGATCACGGTAGCCACGACGCCGCCTGGGCTGACCCACCGCCAGCGTGGCTTCTCACGGTTGGGACCGAGGTAGTAGAACACCGTGAACAGCAGCGAGATGAGGATGATCGCCACGACCCAGCGCACCACGGTCCAGATGACCGTGAACGCGGTCCCGGTGAGC
>Ga0335073_10006621_pt1 | contig 16277 bp, 8 predicted proteins | sample Lox_Sample_22_FD_207093 | JGI IMG/M metagenome (GOLD analysis project Ga0335073, IMG submission 207093) | Soil microbial communities from Loxahatchee National Wildlife Refuge, Florida, United States - Lox_Sample_2.2 | ecosystem: Environmental > Terrestrial > Soil > Wetlands | place: USA: Florida... | reverse complement strand
ATTTCGTCGCGTTGGCTGCGAGACACATAGATATTCTATGTCAAGGGCCCGCTGGGATCAAGAGTTTCCTGAGCTGTATGGAATTGCCCATTAGCAAGCGGCCCTGGTATTACGGTTGCTTTCAGTGCATACGAGGAGGAAGAAACTACATGTTTCCGAAACTGCGCATAGCTGCTCTGGCAGCGGCCATTCTCTGGACAGCCGCTTGCACCCGGCACAGCCAGACGGCGAATGCCGCTTCTCCCGATTTGGCGGATTCGCGCAATCCCGCGGAGCTATCCACCCCGGCACCGCCGCCAGCCTCCGTGCTTCCCTCCGGGACGCCGATCCGCGTTCGTCTCTCGGAAACGCTGGACACCAAGTATTGCCGGGCGGGCCAGGCGTTTACGGCGGTGCTGGATCAGCCGATCGTCCTCGGAAGGCGTGTCGTGGTTCCGGCCGGCGCGGCTATTCGCGGACACATCACGGAGTCGAAGCAGTCCGGACGGCTGAAGGGCCGGGCCGTGCTTGGACTGTCGCTCGACAGCATGACCGTGGATGGAGCCACCTACGCCATCGCAACCAATATGGACGCGCGTGTCAGCGGTGCGCACAAGAACCGGAACTTCGAAATCATTGGCGGAAGCGCCGGCGGCGGAGCCGCCATCGGGGGCGCCGCGGCGGGCGGAGTTGGCGCGGCCATCGGTGTGGCGGCGGGCGCCGGAGCCGGCACCGTCGGCGCATTGCTGACCGGCCGCAAGCAGGTGGTGCTGCCCGCGGAAACGCGGATGACCTTCTCCCTCCGTGAGCCGTTGAGCGTGCGCGGCTAGATTCGCCTCCACGGCGTCACTCCCGCCCGCTGAGCCGCCAGCGCCGGGAGTGAACGGCCGTTGCACTCCTACCTAAGTTGGATGGCACCCCCCGGAGCCGCTGCTAGACTCGGGTTTGTCCGTCATGATCCGCCGCGCCGTGCCGTTCGCGATCGCCGTTCTCCTCCCGCTTGCAAGCGCTTACGGCGCGATCGTCGTCGATGCCAGCCGTGCGGCTGCGCCGCCCCCGCCGCTGCCTTTTGCCGCCGGTGGCCGCTCTCCCGACGGCCACGTGCTCGCCGTAAACAGCCGCTACCTGATGTTGGATGGCAAGCCGTGGTTCCCCGTGATGGGCGAGTTCCAGTATTCGCGCTATCCCGCCGAGCATTGGGAAGAGGAAATCCTCAAGATGAAAGCCGGCGGCCTGCGCATCATCTCGACTTACATCTTCTGGATCCACCACGAGGAAATTGAGGGCCAGTTCGATTGGTCGGGCCGCCGCGGCCTGCGCCGTTTCGTTCAGTTGGCGGCGAAGCACGGGATGTATGTGTGGGTGCGCATCGGACCGTGGGATCACGGCGAGGTCCGAAACGGCGGCCTGCCCGATTGGGTCCTGCAAACGAGCAAATCCCGTAGCAACGATCCGCAATATCTGAAATATGTCGCCCGCTTCTACGGCGAGATCGGGCGGCAACTGGCCGGGCTGTTCTGGAAAGACGGCGGCCCCATCATCGGCGTGCAGATCGAAAACGAATACCACTCGCGAGGTCCGGGCCAAGGCGAAGAGCACATCTTCGCCCTGAAGAAAATGGCGCACGAGTCCGGCATCGACGCGCCGCTCTACTCCATCACGGGATGGGACGATGCGGTCATTCCTTCGCACGGTTTGCTCCCGGTCTTTGGCGGTTACCCCGACGGATTCTGGTACCGGCCACTGGCGCCGCTACCTCCCAGCCCGATGTACTTTTTCTCTGCTCTTCGCGCCGACGAAATCGTGGGTGAGGACCTCTGCTCCACCCGGCCCGATATCGATGCGCGTTTCGCATCGTATCCTTTCTTCACCGCCGAAATGGCGGGCGGCATGGAACTCGCCTACCACCGCCGCCCACTGATGTCCACTGATGACATTACGGCGCTCGATATCGTCAAACTCGGCTCCGGCGTCACGCTGTACGGCTACTACATGTTCCACGGCGGCACCAATCCGGACGGAAAAGCCACAACGCTGCAGGAGACGCAGGCCACCGGCTATCCGCAAGACCTGCCCGTCAAGTCCTACGATTTTCAAGCGCCGCTTGGCGAATACGGCCAGATGCATCCGCAGTTTCGCGATCTTAAGAGCATTCACCTGTTCCTGCACGATTTCGGCCCCGAACTCGCTCCCATGGGCGCCTACTTGCCGTCGGCAATGCCGACCGGTAAGCAGGATCTCCACACGCCCCGCATCGGAGTGCGTTCCGACTCCCAGGCCGGCTATATTTTCCTGAACAACTACCAGAAGGATCATCCGCTCCCCGTCCAGCCCGCGGTGCAGGTGCAACTCAAATTGGCATCCGGGACGCTGTCCGTGCCGCGTCATCCCGTTGACATTCCGCCGGGAGCCTACACCTTCTGGCCGGTGAATCTGCCGGTCGGCGATGCCGTCCTGGAGCAGGCCACAGCCCAGCCTTTGTGCCGCCTTGACGATCCCGAGACGTTGGTTTTCTTCGCGTGGCCGGGAATCGCGCCGGAATTTGTCTTCCGCGACTCCTCCGAGCTATCGATCGATTCCCCCGGCGGACACATCTCCCGGGCCGATGGCCGTGTCGTGATTGACAAGCTCGCCACCGGACTCTCCAGCGCCATCGAAATCCATGGAAAAGCCGGTCGCCGCACGCGCATCCTGCTGCTTTCGCGAGAGGAAGCCCGCAACCTCTGGAAAGCGCCGGTGGCCGGCCGCGACCGGCTAATCTACTCGACGTCCGACGTCTACTTCGATGGGAACCGTGTCAACCTGAATTCCACCGATCCCGTCCGCCTCAATTTCGGAGTCTACCCCGGGCTCGATCGCGATATCGCCGGTTTCCATTCGGCGGCCGCCCAGGGAGTCTTTAAATCCTACGCAGCAAGTGTCGACCCGGTACGCCTCGATGCCGAGGTCCGGCAGGTCCGGGAAGCTGGCCCGGCCGCGCCCGTCCGCCTCGGTAAGGAGGTCGCCACGGCCCCCGAGGAATCGGCGTTTGAAGCCGCTGCCCGCTGGTCGATACAGGTTCCAGTTGTAAAATCACCGTTTGTGAAACAGGTGCTCGTCCGCATCGACTATCAGGGAGACATTGCACGCCTCTACGCAGGCGGCATGCTCGTCACCGACGATTTCTTCCATGGAACAGCGTGGGAAATCGGCTTGCGCGACATTCCGGTTGCGGATTTGAAGCAGGGGCTTGAGTTGCGGGTCCTGCCACTGCGCGCCGACGCTCCCATTTACCTTGCGCCGGGTGTGCGTCCCGCCCTGCCCAAAGGCGGCCAGACCGCCCGCCTCACGGACGCGCGGCTGCTGCCGGTCTATCAGGTCTCGGCTGAACTGCAACCGGGAGAAAACAGTCCTACTTTAGGTGGATTGAAACAATAGCCGGTCGCCATTAAAATCTTTGCATCCATTTCCGTGTTGAAAAGGGGGCTTATGAAGGGTTCTACGCTTGAATTCGTAGCGGCGGGTGGGTCGCTAATCCGGCAACTGCCAAGATTTCTACTCTGCCTTTTTCTGATCGCAACGGCGTTTGCACAGAGCGATCGCGGAACCATAACGGGTACCGTTATGGATCCTTCCGGCGCCATCGTGCCGGGGGCCAAGATTGTGGCCACGAATATACTAACCGGCGCCAAGACCGACGTGGTCGGCACTGCAACCGGCAATTACACGCTCGCGGAGCTGCCCGTTGGCACCTACATGATTTCCGTGGAAGTGAGCGGCTTCAAGAAGAACGTTCGCACCGGCATCGAAGTCCAACTGGCTCAGACGCTCCGGCTCGACGTGCATCTCGAGGTTGGCGCTCCCACCGATACCGTCACGGTCACGGCTGAGGCTCCCATGCTGAAAACCGAGAATGCCGAGCAAAGCATGAACGTGAGAGGGGACAAAGTCAATGAACTCCCCATTAACTTCAGCGGCGGCGGCTCCGTCACCGGCGGAATCCGCAACTGGCTGAGTTTCACCTATCTCGCGCCGGGAGTGGCCGGTACGTCCGCCAACTCCGAAGTCAATGGTCTGCCGGGCAGCAATTTCAAGGTCTATCTGGAAGGTCAGGATTCGACCAGCAACAACGACACCGCCTGGACCAGCACGCAACTCGGAGCATCCGTCGAAGCCATAACTGAATTTGCCGTCCAGTCCTCCAACTTCTCCGCCGAGTTCGGCCAATTGATGGGCGGACTCTACAACTTCACCACCAAGAGCGGCACCAACCAGTTGCACGGCTCCGTTTATGAAGAATGGGCGAACGAAAAATTGGACGCCCGCCAGCCGTTCAACCACCTGTTGAACAGGGACAGGAAGAACGACTACGGCTTCACTGTCGGCGGCCCGGTCTGGATTCCCAAAATCTATAACGGAAAGAATCACACCTTCTTCTTCTTCAATCTGGAACGGTTCGGCACCACGCAGCAGACTTTGGCCCAGACCGGTACGGTGCCCACCGCGGCTTACCGCCAGGGCGATTTCAGTTGCGCGCTCTTTGCCACCACCACCAACTGCACCGGTCCGACCGTCACCCTCACGGATCCCACCAGTGGACAGACCTTCCTGCAGAACCAGATTTTCGATCCCCAAAGCACTTTCACCGACGCCAACGGGCGCCTGAACCGCACTCCGTTCCCCAACAATGTGATTCCCACCAGCCGGCTGGACCCGGTGGCTCTCAAGATTCAGGCGATGATCCCGGCCCCGGTCGGCAACCAATCCACCCTCAACTGGGCTCCCGATCTCCTCAATACTCAGAACCAGCAGATCCCGAGCTTGAAAATCGATCAGGATTTTGGGCCGAAGACGAAGTTTAACTTCTACTGGTCCGAACAAACCAACGCTCAGGTAGCTTATCCCGACGGACTTCCGATACCCCTGACCGCTGCCAGACCCAAGACCGTCGGCGGCGACCAATACCGCGCTAACCTGGACCACACCATCTCGCCGACCATGCTGGCGCACCTGGGCTTTGGGTTCTTCCGGTTCCACAACCCCGATAGCTCGCCGCCGGCCGTTTTGGATTACGACGTGATCGGGCAGTTGGGCCTCGTCGGAACCGCGACGGGCACGGGTTTCCCCAATATTACCGGCCTTGGCGGCAGTATCGGCAACCTTGGTCCCAGCACTGCGGATCACCAGACCACCGATCTCGGGTCAGTTACCGGAAGTTGGAGCTGGGTTCACGGCAAGCACACCTTCAAGTCCGGTTTCGAATTCAAGCAGGACGTCTACAGCGACGAAAACCTGCAGGGCGCCCAAGGCGTCTACGCGTTCAGCAGTGCCCAAACTTCCGTTCCGTTTCTCGGCACATCTACCGTGGGCACCGGATCGACCAGTGGGGCGATCGGCAACGGATACGCCAGCTTCCTGCTGGGTGCGGTGAGTTCCACCACCGTCAACCCCCCCAAGGACACGCAGCTTCGCAGAATCACCGAGGCCCTGTACTTCCAGGACACGTACAAAGTAACCTCCAAACTGACTTTGGAATTAGGCTTGCGCTGGGATCGTGTGCCCCTCGGGAAAGAGCTGTGGGACCGGCAGAGCGAGGTCGGCTTACAAGTGCCGAACCCCAATGCCGGAAACCTTCCGGGCGGCTTTATATTCGCCGGATATGGCCCCGGCCGCTGCAATTGCGAATTCTCCAAGACCTATAATTTCGCGATCGGTCCACGCCTCGCAGCGGCATACCAGATCAATAGCAAAACCGTCCTCCGCGCCGGTTGGGGCGTGAGTTACAGTGCGGGTGACAGTTGGGCCTACCTCAACGGCGGCTATTCCCTGAACGGGCTCGGTTACAATTCGGTCCAGGCCTCCGCGCCCAGCTTCGGCCTGGTTTCGTCTCAATTCCAGAACGGCATCGTCTACAACGCCGCGTCTCTGAGCACCCTCAACCTGAATCCGGGAGTCAATACCACGGCCGGCCAGTTGAATACGTTCTCGGCGGTCTGGGGCGGCCTGTATAACGACCCGGGCGCTGGACGTCCGGCCCGCATCAACCAGTGGAACATCGCGTTGCAGCGCCAGTTGGCGAAGGATATTTCGATTGAAGCCGCCTACGTCGGCAACCGCGGCGTGTGGGAGGCGTCGAACGGCCTCGTCAATCTCAATGAGATTTCGGCGGCCCGGTTGAAGGCGCTCGGCCTCGATCTGACCAACGCCGCTACGCGGACCCTGTTGACGTCTACCATCGGCTCGGCTACCGCCAAGGCGGCGGGGTACGGGCTTCCGTACCCGACGTTCCCCACCACCGCCACCGTGGCACAGTCCTTGCGGCCGTTCCCTGAGTACAATAGCTCGTTGCCAGCGGAATTCGTCAATCAGGGAAATAGCGCTTATGACTCGCTCCAGGTGAAATTCATCAAGCGTTTCTCGCACGGACTCGACGTCAGCTCCAACTATACGTTCTCCAAGACTATCAACATCGGCGGATATATCAATGCGGACCCCAGTATACGCGCCATTCAGAAGGGGTTGGATTCGAATGATTATCCGCATATCTCCGTCACGGCCATCACCTACACCACGCCTCGGGTCACCTCGAATAAGTGGATCCGGAACCTGGTGGGCGACTGGACCTGGGGTGCGACCCTCCGCTATGCCAGCGGATCCTTGATCGCCGCGCCGCAATCGCAGGTCAGCAAATGGAGCACCTATACCTTCGCATCCGGCACGCCTATGGTCCGGGTGCCGGGAGTTCCCTTGTACCTGACGAACATCGATTGCCGCTGCATCGATCCCAACAATATCAACCAGCGGATCCTCAATCCGGCGGCATGGCAGGATGTCGGCGCCGGTACCATCAGCCCCGGCTCGGGATATTACAACGATTACCGCGGCCCGCATCAAGTCAACGAGAATATGAATTTCGGACGCACGTTCCGCATTCGGGAAAAGGTGAGTCTGAACGTCCGGGCCGAGTTCTTCAATGTGTTCAACCGGGTCAACCTCGGGAACCCCAGCAGCGGTAACCCGACGCAAACCACCAGCGTCAACAACGCGACGGGAGCGATTAGCGGATTTGGCTACTATAACGTCGGCAGCACGAGCAATCTCGGCGGCCAACGCAACGGCCAACTCGTGGCTCGCATCCGTTTCTAAGCCAGGCGACGAGGTAAGAGGAGATAAGATGCGGCAAAAGGTCCGGCATTGCGCCGGACTTTTTGCCGCTTTTTCTATGGGAAGAATGCGCGTCGGGGCCGTGTTCGGGTATTGCCTGATTTACAGCGCCTTCGCTGCGGTCCCCGATCCCTACTCGGGCGCTGAATCCTGCCGGCCCTGTCACGCCGCCAACTTCACGTCGCAATCCAACACTTCGCACGCCCGCGCACTAGCTCCATCGGCGCCTCCCCAGCCCGGCGATTGGGCTTTCGGGGCTGGTCTGCAGGCGATTACGTTCGTCACCCGAGTCAGCCCCGATTCCTATCGCGAAGACGGACTCACCTGGTACCGATCCCTGAACGGTCTCGCCATAACGCCGGGCCAACGAGACGCAGCGGGTGTGGTTTTTCGGACGTTCGATCCGGGCGTCCGCATCATGAAGTGCTTCGCCTGCCACTCCACCGGCCCGCTGTCGTTAGGGAAAGATGACGAGGTGGTTCCGCACGAGTTGGGAGTGCGCTGCGAGGTCTGTCACGGCCCCGCCGCGGCCCACGTAAAGGACCCGGCCCACAATCCGCTGCGCACTCCATCGCAACTGGCCGCCCCAGCGTTGAATCGCTTCTGCGGCCAGTGCCATCGCACCGATTCCGAAACAGGAGAGGAAATTGCGGATCTTCGCAATCCGCTCAATGCCAAGGATCAGCCTCTGCGATTGGCGGCCAGTGCCTGCTTTTTACGCAGCAACGGGCATCTGACTTGCCTGACCTGCCATCCCCCGCACGAGGAACTGGCGCGGGATGCTTCTTCGTATGATGCACGATGCCAGACGTGCCACGCCAAACCGGTGCACCGGCGGCAGGTCGCGGGACAAGCCTGCGTGTCGTGCCATATGCCCCGCGTACCGAATGGCCCGCTGCTCACGTTCTCGAATCACCGCATCGCCGTTTATTCGGCGGACAATCCGATTGTGCCGGTGACGGCGAAGCCGGCGCGGTGAGCGTGGGCTCTCAACCCTGACTAAGCTGTTTCTGTGCCCCGGAACTCGCATCGCAGTTCGCGAAAGCGCAGATCCGCTATCGATACACCCAGGGGCTCGAGTCACCTATCGTGCTTATTAGAGACCTGGGCCGGCACGTGCCTTGAAGAACCAATCGTCCGCCGGTACCCAAAAGCTGCCATCCTTCCGTCTGGAATAATAGCTCTCGGACATGGTATCAGGGTCCCCAGGTCGGCCAGAGCTTCCGTAACTGAACACTCGCATTACCCCACTCGCGTCGATTTCGTAACGGAGAGGATGATGCCACCAGTCCGATCGATAATTCAACTCACCTTCGGGTTCAGGCAGCGCTTCGAGAGACGCTGGAAGTGCCCCATGCTTCTTTGAATAGTCATGTATGGCTAACCAAGCGCCCGCCATAGCAGCCCGGGTCATGTCCCGACGGGTGACGATGCGGCAACAAGCTAGTGACGCAACAATCGCTGCGAGGGCGAACGTCAGTACTCGGCGATCGAGGAGGCCTCTACTCATGAGTTAGAATCGCAATGCCAGAAGCAAACCTGCAGGACCAATCATCGCGGAACTCTAGGGATCCCGCAAAAGGCAGATTTTTCACTATTAACGGGCGCCTTTCCAGAAGCATCTTTTTAGCCTCCTCGAACGTTCCTCATGGATGCTTCATAAAGGAACGCCCGGTTAGTGGCCGGGCTCTCCAATCGAAGCGGAAAGGAGGATCATTCTACGATCCAGGTGCTGGTAAAAGCCGTTCATGTGCTGTTCGGACGGTTAACGGTGTATATCCTGTGGATCCGTAAGGGCCACTTGGTAGTACCGTTGCGGGGGCTGATGTCGAACCATCAGGTCCCCGCTACCAGCATTATACGCCGCTCTTTCCACGTCGACATGCTCATCTCAGTCTCGTCCTACTTTAGGCGGATACACTCCAATCGCGAATCGCAATAGAATCTTCTTCAAATGTCAGCCGGGACCCGTTTCGCCGCAGTCTTGCTCGCTCTGCCTTTTGCCAGCATCGCCCAAATCCAGTGGGATGACAGCTTGCTCAAGCCTTTTGTAATCGATCACCGCGCTGCCACCACCTCGCCGGCCGACCTCGCCTTCCTCCACGATGCTCCGGCCGGCAAGGATGGTTTCATCCACATTCAAGGCGGCCATTTCGTAAAGCCCGATGGCAAACGCATCCGCTTCTGGGGTGTCCATCTCACCGACTGGAGTCCGGGCTCCATCGAACTTCCGCCCAAGGAAGACACGCCCATGTGGGCGCGCACGCTGGCGCGCTACGGCGTGAACATCGTCCGGCTGCATTTCGTCGATAAATGGGCGCCCACCGGCATCACCGACGGCAGCAAGGAAGACACTCGTTCCTTCGATCCGCAGCAGGTCGACCGGCTCGATTTCCTGGTCTCCGAGTTGAAGAAGAACGGCATCTACATGGACCTCAACCTCAACGTCGGCCGCTACTACAAAGCCGGCGACGGCGTGGCGGATGCCGAACAGATCAATCGCAACTGGGTGAAGAGCCTTTCGCTTTTCGATAAGCGCATCATCGAGCTGGAAAAGGAATACGCCCACAACCTGCTCACTCACGTCAATCCGTACACCAAGACGGAATACCGCAATGAGCCGGCCATCGCCATCGTCGAGATCCTGAACGAAAACGGTATCGGCCAGGGATACAATCCGCCAACGCAGTTTTACCGCGATGAGCTCGACGGCTTGTACAACACCTGGCTGAAGGCCAACCTCAGCGGCGATCAGTTGCAGAAGCTGCGTGAAGAGGCCGGTGTCCAGGGGGACGCACCAATCCCGCGTCTTCCCGGCAATGCCCGCGCCACCGCACCAAAGGATCGCTACCAGACCGAAGTCCGCTTCTTCATGGACCTCGAAAATAAGTTCTACCAGGACTTCCGATCCTACCTGCGCGACCTCGGCATCAGACAGCCCATCATCGGCACCGCCGATCACGGTCACAGCGGCCCGCCCTGGACCATGCTCACCAGCCTCTCCAAGCTCGACATCCTCGATGGCCACATCTATTGGAACCAGTACGTCGGCGTCGGCGATGTGCCCATGGTCAACGATCCGCAGCATTCCACCATCGTGCAGCTCTCGCGGACCGCTTTCGCCGGCAAACCCTACACCGTCAGCGAAACCAATCATCCGTTCCCCAACGAGTACGCTAGCGAGGGATTTCCCATCCTGGCCGCTTATGCCGGCTTCCAGGACTGGGACATGGTGATCATCTACACCTTCGAGCCGAAGAAAGATCCGCAGTGGAAGCCCTACATCGGCGATCCATTCGATATCTCGCTCGATCCCGTCCGCATGACTGAAATGGCCGCGGGCGCGCTCATTTTCCTGCAATTCGACGTCAAGCCGGCGCGCGAGACCATCGAGCGAACATACTCGCCGGAGCAGGTGCTGGACGCCGGCCTGCTGCCCGGCGGATTGCGCCCCGGAAGCGAGCAGCCCTACTTTACGCCCGGATTCCCCCTGTCGCTGCCGCTCGAGCACGCCGTCCGCATCAAGTCGTTCGACGGTCCGCCGACGGCGCAATTCACCGCTTCCAGTGCCAATCCCATCGTCTCCGACACCAAAGAGCTGAGCTGGTATACGTCGGACGCCAAGACCGGTCTCGTCACCGTCGAGACCGATCGCTCGCAGGCACTGATCGGCTTCATCAAGGCCAATCACAAGACGCTGAAGAACCTCAGCGCCGACATCACCAACAACTTCGCCACCATCGTCGTCACCTCGATGGACGGCAAGCCGATCGCTCGCTCCGAAAAGATGCTGCTCAACGCGTGTTCGCGCGCCGCCAACACCGACGAGAAATGGAACGACGCCCACACTTCACTCGGCCGCGGCGGCCAGGGTCATTCGCCGACGCTGATCGAGCCTGTCAGCGGCACGGTCACGCTCCGCGGGATTGAGGGCGCGAAGTCCATTACCGCCGTTGCTCTAGATGGCTCCGGCAAGCCCATCGGCGCTCCTATCGCCGCCAAAAAGACCGCCGAGGGCTGGCAACTCCCCATCGGCGACCCGGTCACCACCTGGTATGTCGTGTCGAGGAAGTAATGTGGCGCACGCATGAGTGGGTGCGCCACGCCAGCGTCAAAGGAAATCCAATGACCACCCCCAACGACCCCATCACCCGTCGTACCCTGCTCGGCACCGCTCTCGGAGCCGCCGCCGCATCCATGCTCGATGCCCAAACTCCAGCCCCGCCCGCCCGCATCCGCGACGCCTTCGATTTCGGCTGGAAGTTCTTCAAAGGCGACGCTGCCGATGCCCAATCGCCCTCCTTCGCCGACTCCTCCTGGCGCAATCTCGACCTGCCGCACGATTGGAGTGTCGAAGGCCCGTTCGCGCAAAATGAGCCCTCGGGCGGCGCCGGGGGCAACGCGCCCACGGGCATCGGCTGGTACCGCAAACATTTTCGCGTCCCTGCGTCCTACAAAGACCGCAAGATCTCCGTCGAGTTCGACGGCGTCTACCAGAACAGCGAGGTCTGGATCAACGGCCACTATCTCGGCAAACGCCCCTTCGGCTACATCAGCTTCATCTACGACATCACGCCGCACCTCAACCTTGCCGGCGAGAACGTCATGGCCGTGAAGGTGGACAATTCGCGCCAACCCTCCTCGCGCTGGTATTCCGGGTCGGGGATCTACCGGCATACCTGGCTGATCGCGACCAGTCCCACTCACGTCGCGCAGTGGGGCACGTTCGTCACGACTCCGCGCGCCTCCAAGGAAACTGCCGCGGTCAACGCCAAAACGCGCGTCCGCAACGATCGCGCGGCCCTCGCGGCCTGTACGCTCACCAGCTCCATTCTCGATCGCGAGGGCAAGGTGGTCGTATCGCAAGAGGCCTCGCAGGAAATCGCCGCCAACGACGAGTACGAGTTCGTCCAGCAGTTCGCGGTTGCGCAGCCCAGTCTCTGGAGCGTCAACGCGCCGGTCCTCTACACGCTGCGCAGCACCGTAAAAGTCGCGGGACAGGTAGCCGACGAATACGACACCCAGTTCGGCATTCGCGAGGCGTTGTTCGACGCCGACCGCGGGTTTCTCCTCAATGGCGAGCATGTCAAGCTCAACGGCGTCTGCCTGCATCACGACGCCGGCTCGATGGGATCGGCCGTGCCCGAGCGTGTGTGGGAACGCCGCTTCGAGATTCTCCGCGAAATGGGCTGCAACGCCATCCGCACCAGCCACAATCCGCCCGCGCCCGAATTCCTCGATCTCTGCGACCGCATGGGCTTCCTGGTGATGAACGAGGCTTTCGACGAATGGATGGCCGGCAAAGGCCAGGTGCGCGGCAACGGATATTCGCTCCATTTCGCCGAATGGCACGAGCGCGACGTCACGGATTTCGTGCACCGCGATCGCAACCATCCGTCGGTCGTTCTCTGGAGCTGCGGCAACGAAATCGGCGATCAGCTCAGCGCCCACGGCGTCGAAATCCTGCGCGATCTGCTGAACATCTTCCACCGCGAAGATCCCACGCGCTTCGTCACCGCCGCCTGCGACCAGATCGCCGCCGAGCCGCGGGCCGTGCCCGTCGAGTTCCTCAACCTGCTGGATGTCGTGGGCTACAACTACGCCGACCGATGGCGCGAGCGGCGCGAACTCTACTACAGCGAGGACAAGCAGGCGCACCCCAACTGGCGCATGATCGGCACCGAAAGCAGCGGCATGGGGGGCATCCGCGGCGATTATCGGGGTCTCGAACCCCCGGCTCCGGGCGAAACCACGGCAGCGGCTGCCGTCCCGGCCCCGCCCGCCAATGCACCCGCCGCCGGGCCCGGCCAAGGACGCGGCGGAGCGGGAGGCCGCGGTTTCGGACGTGGCTTCGGCCGCGGATTCCGCGGGCTCGATACCGAGCAGCTCTGGAAATTCGTCGGCGCCCATGACTACGTCGCCGGCGACTTCATGTGGACCGGCATCGACTACCTCGGCGAATCCGGCTGGCCCAATCACGGCGCCAGTTCCGGATGCATCGATAGCTGCGGCTTCCCCAAGGACGGCTACTACTTCTACCAAAGCCAGTGGACTCAGAAACCGATGCTCCACCTGTTCCCGCACTGGACGTGGAAAGGCAGGGAAGGCCAGTTCCTCACCGTCGCCTGTTACACCAATTGCGATAACGTCGAGCTGTTCCTGAACGGCAAATCCGTCGGGCTGAAGGGCTATGCGTTCCCGCGCTTCGGCATGCAGGGGCGCTACGGCCAGATGGGTCCGCAGGCCATGAACGGCGTGCGCACCACGTCCGATCTGCACCTCTCCTGGGACGTCCCCTACGAGCCGGGAACTCTTCGCGCCGTCGGAACCAAGAACGGCCAGACCGTCGCCACGCAGGAGTTCACCACTGCCGGCGATGCCGCCGCGATCGAGCTGTCCGTCGATCGCGACTCCATCCGCGCCGACCGCCGCGACGTGGTGCATGTCACCGTCAAGGTGGTCGATGCCCAGGGCCGCCTGGCGCCCGACGCCGACAACGACGTCGCCTTCGAAATTCAGGGCGAAGGCAAACTGATCGGAGTCGACAATGGCGACATGTCCAACATGCAGGACTACAAAGGCAAACAGAAGAAGGCCTTCCACGGCATGTGCCTCGCCATTGTGCAGTCGACCGCAAACGCAGGTCAGATCCGCATTACCGCGACATCGTCGGGCCTCAAATCGGCGAGCGTGATGGTTACAACCAAGGCGTAGCCGCTGGATGCGCGCCAGCGCTGAATTCGGTAGCATTTTCTTTAGGCCCTTGACTCCCTGACCAGGAGGATTTGTGAGACCAATCGTTGTCGCGCTGCTTGCGGCCTTTCCCGTAACTTCATTGGCGGCCCAGACTGCCGGCGTGGAGGGCGTGGTGGTCAATAAGGTGACCGGCCAGCCGCTCAGCGACGTCCATCTGCGCGTGCTCACCGGAGACGTCGCCACCCTGACGGTCGAGCGGGTCTATGGCGCCATGACCGATCGCGCCGGCCATTTCTCGATATCCAATATGAAACCGGGGCTCTACCTCATAGTTCCCGAGCGCACCGGTTTCGTCTTTGTGCGGCCTCCCGGCCCCATACCGGCCACGGTCCTGGCTCTTCGCGCCGGACAGCAGATCACCGATCAGAAAGTGGAAATGACGCCCTGCGGCTTCGTTTCCGGTCGCGTGGTGGACGATGCCGGCGATCCCGTTCCCGGCGCTTACATCGACCTGCACGCGGTGCCGCCCGACATCGACTTTGTGAATCCGTTCGCCATACCGCAGCCGAACTTCAGCGACGATCGCGGTGAGTTTCGGATCGCCGTCTTCCCGGGCAAGTATAATCTGCAAGCCATGCCTCGAAACGCCGTTATGATGATGGGGACAGGCCCCGCCGGCTCTCCGGTCGGTCCGTATGTTCCGACGTTCTATCCGAGCGCCAACCGGGCCGCCGACGCCGCTCCCATCGATGTCAAACCGGGGCGGGACGCCGGCCCCCTTGAAATCCGATTGACCCACGCCGCGCCGTCCGTGCCCGGCGCCCGGCCCACATCCATCGCGACCATCAGCGGCCTGGTAACCGGAATTCCCGATGGAGGACGCGCCGCGATCATGGTGCGCGTGAGTCAACGCTCCGGCCCTGTGTACACACTGCGTGGCTATACCACGGACCCGGACGGTAAGTTCATGATCCGAGGGTTGCCTCCAGGACCTCTACAGTTGTTCGCGCAGTTCCCGTTGGGCAAGGCGAAGCTGCAGAGCCAGGTGGTGGACGTTCCTCTCACCGATGTCGATACCGCCAACCTGCAATTGCATCTGGCCCCAGGCGAGGACCTGGCAGGTTCGCTGGAAATTGCCGGTGAGGAACCTGCATCCGCGCCGTCGCGTCCAATTGCGGTCCAACTCGAACTGGTAGATCGCGGCGGTCCCGGCGTGCCCGATCTCAGTCCCGCGGCGGTGGGAAAGGACGGAGCTTTCCATGTCGCCGCGATCCTGCCGGGACGCTATCGCGTTCGCGTCGAGCCGATGCCCGATGGCGCATTCGTCCGTTCCATGACGCTCGATGGTGCGGCGGTGGAGGATGCGGGACTCGATTTTGCCCACGGCGGCTCGGCTTCCCGGCTCAAGATCGTCCTCAGCCGCAGCGCCGGTGAACTCTCCGGCAGGGTGCTCGACCATAACGGCGCGCCGCTCGCCAGCCCGCTCGCCGCCGTCCTGCTCTGGAAAGACGCCGCGCAGGTAAAGCCGGACTTCAACATGGTCGCCGATAGCCGCTACGTTCTCAAAGGTCTTCGGCCTGGAAAGTATCGCCTGCTGGCGGTGGACGCGTACGACTTCACCAACCTGGCCGGCGCCGGCGACCAGGATGAATTCGCCAAAGCCCTGCGGACCGCCGCCGAGGAGATCGAGGTCGCCGAAAGCGCCCGCATCGTGAAGGATCTCAAAGTCGCCGCCAGGGAGGACATCCATGTCCAGGCGAAATAGGAATGGGCGCGCTCCATTGCCGATTCTGTTCCTGGTTGTCGCCGCCGCCATGGCGCAGCCCCAGCCACAAGCCCAGCCCACCGGCAACGGATCGCTGTCGGGTGTAGTCACCAATTCGGTGACCGGCGCGCCCGTGCCGCGCGCCCGCGTTCAGGTCATCATCCTGGGCTCTGGCAACTCTCAAGTCACCGGCGCCGTGACTGATGAGGCGGGCAAATTCTCGATTGGAGGACTCTCAGCCGGACGGTTCATTCTCAACGTCCAGCGCGTGGGCTTCGTGACGCCCGCGGCCGGCAACCGGATTAACGATTCGCCGCTCCGGCCCGACGAGAAGCGCGAGGATCTGAAGCTCATCCTCACCCCCACGAGCGGAATCTCCGGCCGCGTGATCAACGCCGCCGGCGACCCGGTGCAGGGAGCCATCGTCTCGTTGGACGGCGCTCCGTATGGCGTTAATCCCGCCACCACCGATGAGAAGGGCCAGTTCCGTATCAGCAGCGTGCCGCCCGGGCGGTATCGAGTCGTTGCCAATCCGGCTGCCATGCCGTTCCCCCCGGAGATCCGCACGGACGGCACTCGCGAAATTCATTTCGCCCGTACCTACTATCCCAACGTGCTCACAGCGAAGGCCGGCCAGCGCGTCGAGGTCGGAGGTGGGGTGGAAGTGATGGGGATCGACATCCACCTCGTGAGC
>Ga0335073_10006620_pt1 | contig 16277 bp, 13 predicted proteins | sample Lox_Sample_22_FD_207093 | JGI IMG/M metagenome (GOLD analysis project Ga0335073, IMG submission 207093) | Soil microbial communities from Loxahatchee National Wildlife Refuge, Florida, United States - Lox_Sample_2.2 | ecosystem: Environmental > Terrestrial > Soil > Wetlands | place: USA... | reverse complement strand
TCGAGTCCGTGCAGCGCTCCACCGGCCTGTCCCTGCCCGTGGACGCGCTGCGCGAGGCGGCGCACCGGACCGACCTGGAGATTGCCCGGCAGGTCGAGGGGTCGGACGAGGTGGCCGAGGTCGTCCAGGCGCTGGAGCAGCAGTACGACGCGCTCGCCGCGGACGACGACGGCGACCCGCTCGACGAGCCGGAGAACATGCCGACCGCCGAGGAACTTGGCGCGCAGTTCGAGCGGTTCCTCGCCGAGCAGCAGGGCCGCGGCGACCCCCCGGACGCCTGACCTGCGGGGGACTCCGCCTCCCGCAGGCCCCGGCCTAGATGACCTCGTTCAGCTTGCCGGTCCCGACGTCGAACACGAAGCCGCGCACCGCGTCGGTGTGCGGGATGAACGGGCTGGTCTTGATCCGGGCTATCGACTGCCGGACGTCGGCGTCAAGGTCGCTGAAGGCCTCGACCGCCCACGGCGGCTTGATCCCGGTCTCTGCCTGGATGCTCTCCTTGAAGGCATCGTCGGTGAAGGTCAGCATCCCGCAATCGGTGTGATGGATCAGGATGATCTCGCGGGTGCCGAGCAGCCGCTGGCTGATCGCCAGGGAGCGGATCTCGTCGTCGGTGACCACCCCGCCCGCGTTGCGGATCACGTGCGCCTCGCCCTCGGCGAGCCCCAGGATCGCGTAGACGTTCAGACGGGCGTCCATGCAGGCGACGACGGCCAGGCCCCGGGCGGGCGGCAGAGGGAGCAACCCGCTGAATGTCTCGGCGTATCGCTGGTTGTTCGCAAGCAGCTCATCGGTGACAGACATGGCTCGGTTCCTTCCCAGGCGGCCGGGCGGCGGTCCGCTCAATCTACTCAATTTAGATCGACTTAATCAACTTTCGGCGCGGGGTGCCGATCCTTGAGACTCCCGTGCGCGAGAGTAGATACTGACCAGGCAATGAGCTTCGCCGCCGGCATCGCGGTGCTGGGGTAAAACGGGACATTGGGGGCGGCACCGCGGGCCGGTTTAGGTCTCGGCTCCCGGGGGATGGACGAGCCGATGAACCGACCGGCAGTGCGGGAGTTCGTGGCGCCCGGTACTCAGGTGCCCCCGGGTGAGCTGCTGATCCCGACCGAGGTGGGGGATCCGGTGCGGGGCACGGTGCCCTGCCCGGCCGCCCCGCTGGTGGGCGGCAGCCTGCTGCGCCGGGCGAAACAGGTCGGCTACGCGCCGGTCGGGCACTGCGTCGATCCCTCCGACGACGAAGGCGGCGCGGTGGTCTTCGCCGCGACCTGCCTGCAACGGGACGGCGCCGTGGCCGCCGTGGCCGCCGGGGCCAGCCCGGTGGACCGCGTCGCCGTGGCCGCGGCCCGGGCGGCGGTGGACGAGTGGTCCGCCGTGTTCGGGACCCGCAGGCTGCTGGTGGCCGCGAGCCCGTGGTGCGACGGCGCCCGGCAGGCCCTGCGCGCGATGCGGCGCGCCGTGGCCGACCACGGCACCGTGCACGTCTGCGGCGAACTGGCCGGCGACGCGGAAGCCATCTCGGAGCTGGCAGAGCAGGGAGCGGTCTTCGCCGAGTCGCTGGACCAGGTTCCGGACGGGGCCATCGTGGTGTTCCCGGCGCACGGCGCCCGGCCGGAAACGCACGCCGAGGCGGCGGACCGCGGGCTCAAGGTCATCGACGCGACCTGCCCCCTGGTCGCCCAGGTGCACGCCGAGGCCAGGAAGTTCGCCGAGCGCGGCGATGATCTCGTGCTGCTGGGCCAGCCCGATCACGCCGCCGTGGCCGGGATCGTCGGCCAGGCCCCGGACAAGACCACGGTGGTCTCGATCTCGACCCCCGCGAGCACGACCGTGCTGCAGGTGGCCGACGCGCGGCAGGTCTCCTACCTGCTGCAGCCGGGCATCCCGGTGGAAGACTTCGGGCCGGCGACCGCCGCGCTGCGGTCGCGGTTCCCCGCGGTGCACGGCCCGCACCCGGACGGGTTCTGCTACGCCGCCTCCGACCGGGCCGAGACGATCCGCGTGATCGCGTCGGCGTCGGACGTGATGCTCGTGCTCGGCTCCGCGGACTCGCCGGACAGCAAGCAGATCTCCGGGCTCGCCCGCGCCTGCGGGACCAGGACGCACGTCATCGCCGAGCCTGGCGACATCACCCCGGCCATGCTGACCGGGGCGAGTGCCGTCGGCCTGGCCGAGTCGACGTCCGCGCACCCGTCGCTGGCCGAGCGGGTGACCGGAGCCCTGTCCGGGCTCGGCCCGCTGAGCGTGACCAGCCGCCGCGTCAGCACCGACATCGTCGGGGTGCCGCCGGCCTGACGGCCCAGCGTCTAATGTGGCAGAGCCCGGTCCACTTCCTGCATCGTCGCGCCGGGCGCAGACGGAGGCAGACATGCTCTTTCCCACCTCGCTCGTGGGCAGCTATCCGCAGCCGGACTGGCTGATCGACAGGAAGCGGCTGGGCGACCGGTTCCCGCCGCGCGTGCGGGCCCGCGAGCTGTGGCGGGTGGATCCCGCGTACTTGGAGCAGGCGCAGCTGGATGCCACGCTGCTCGCGATCATGGCCCAGGAAGAGGCGGGCCTGGACATCATCACCGACGGGGAGATCTGCCGCGAGAGCTACTCCAACCGGTTCGCCACCGCGCTGGACGGCGTTGACATCGACAACCCCGGCACGGCCCTGGACCGCAGCGGGCACCCGAACCCGGTGCCCCGGGTCGTCGGGCCGATCCGCAGGCGCCGTCCCGTGCTCACCGGCGACCTGGCCTTCCTCCGTGCCCACACCAACCGGACGGTCAAGATGACCGTGCCCGGCCCGTTCACGATGGCGCAGCAGGCGCAGATTGACTACTACCCGGACCGTGAGGCGGCGGCCTTCGGCTACGCCGAGGCGGTCAACGAGGAGGTTAAGGACCTGTTCGCGGCCGGGGCCGACATTGTGCAGCTCGACGAGCCCTACCTGCAGGCCCGCTCCGACGAGGCGCGCAAGTACGGCGTGCCGGTCGTGAACCGGGCGCTGGAGGGCGCGGGCGGGACCACCGCGGTACACCTCTGCTTCGGGTACGCGGCGATCATCCACGACCGCCCGGAGGGTTACTCGTTCCTGCCGGAACTGGCCGCGAGCGAGGCCGACCAGGTGTCGATCGAGACCGCGCAGTCGGGGCTGGACTGTTCGGTGCTCGCCGCCCTGGACGGCAAGACGATCATCCTGGGCGTGCTCGACCTGAACGACCACACCGTGGAGCCGCCCGAACGGGTGGCCGAGCGGGTCCGCCGGGCCCTGCCCTACGTTCCGGCCGAGCGCATCGTGCTCGCCCCGGACTGCGGGATGAAGTACCTGCCCCGGGCGGTCGCGGTGGGCAAGCTCGCCGCGATGACCGAGGCGGCCGCCCGGCTGCGCGTCGAGCTGGGCTAGCCGGCCCCGCCCCGCCGCCCTCCCCTGACGCCCGCCCCGCCGGGCCGCGCGGCTAGGCTCCCGGCGTGACCGAACTAGACCGTCACCCCGGCTCCCGCCGAGTCCCAACAACGAGCACCCTAGCGGTGCCCGTGAGAAGGATGGTGCCCTAGTGACCGATCTCGCCGACTTCGCCGCGCTGGTGCCCGGCGATCACGGACTGTGCGTGGTGTCCACGCTGCGCGCCGCGGGTACGATCCAGTCCTCCGTGGTCAACGCGGGCGTGCTCGGGCACCCGGTGACCGGCGCCTCGGTGGTGGCCTTCACCACCCGGGGCGAGACCGCCAAGCTCGTCAACCTGCGGGCCCGGCCCCGGGCCACCATCGTGGTCCGGGCCGGCTGGCAGTGGGCCGCCGCCGAGGGGCCGGCCGAGATCGCCGGCCCGGACGACCCGCTGCCGGGCTTTCCCCCGGAGGCCCTGGCCGGGCTGCTGCGGCATGTCTTCATCGCCGCGGGCGGGACCCACGACGACTGGCCCACCTACGACCGGGTGATGGCCGAGGAGCGCCGGGCCGCAGTCCTCATCACCCCGGAGCGCGTGTACTCCAACGCGCCCGGGTGATCCGTCAGGCCGGCCGGTAGGCCCGCACGAAGGCGGCGACGCCCCCGGTGATCACCCGGTCGATCTCGGCGTCGGAGATCGTGACCACGCCGAACAGGGTCCTGGTGTTGATCTGGTTGAACGTCAGCGCGAGCAGGTGGTCGGCGGCCTCGGCCGGGTCGGTGATCGTGAGGCGCCCGGCCGCAGCTATCCGGGCCAGGTGGCCGGCCACGGTGCCGCGCATGGTCAGCGGTCCGCTCTCCGCCCTGATCAGCGCGGGAAAGAACGGGGCCTCGGCCAGGACCAGCCGGACCAGCGCGATCCGGTCCGGCGCCGTGGTCAGAGTCCGCGCGGTCTCGCGAGCGAACGCGGCCAGATCCTGCTCCACGTCGGTGACCTCGCCGAGGTGCTTGTCCGCGACGGCGCGGAAGGTGGTCATCATCGCGGCGTAAGTGTCGCGCAATACCGACAGGAACAGGTTCTCCTTGTCCCCATACCGGTTGTAGATCGTGCGCTTCGACACCCCGGCCTCAGCCGCGATCGCGTCGACGCTGGTGCGCTCGTAGCCGTCCCGGAGGAACAGCCGCAGCGCGGCCGCCGCGATCGCCTCGCCCTTCGGCCCGGATCCCCCGACCGCGCGACGCGAGTGCTCCGCCAGCCCGCTCCACCCTGTCGACCCCGTGTGCTCCGCCAGCCCGCTCGACATCGGCGCCTCCTTTCTGCACTCACCAGTTTACCTAAGTAAACTGCACAGTGTAGTGTAAGAGTCATGAGCGCGACGCCCTCCCCTGCCCCGGCCACCGCCCCGCCCCCGGCGGCGGACCGGCTCGACCGGGGCCTGGTCAAGCTCATCGTGATCCTGCTGCTCGGCGCGATCCCGGCGCTGCTGGACACCGCGATCGTCAACGTGGCCATCGACACGATCGGCCGCGACCTGCACACCAGCGTGTCCACGATCCAGTGGGTGATCACCGGCTACCTGCTCTCGTTCGCCATGGTCATCCCGCTGAGCGGCTGGGCGCTCTCCCGGTTCGGCGGCCGGGCGGTCTGGTTGTTCTCGCTGAGCCTGTTCCTGGCGGGCTCGGTCGCCTCCGGCGCCGCGTGGAGCGTCGGCAGCCTGATCGCGTTCCGGGTGGTGCAGGGCATCGGCGGCGGCCTGATGGTGCCCCTGCTGACCACGCTGCTGGTGCAAGCGGCCGGCGGCCGCCAGATGGGACGGCTGATGAGCGCGGTCAGCCTGCCCGTCGTGGTCGTCCCGATCTTCGGGCCGGTGGTGGCCGGCCTGATCATCAGCAACGCGAGCTGGCGCTGGATCTTCTACGTCAACGTGCCGATCTGCCTGGCCGGGCTGGCTCTCGCCTGGCGCGGGCTGCCGACGTCTCCGCCGCCGGGCGGCCGGCAGCGGCTCGACCTGGCCGGCCTGCTCCTGCTGCCGCCGGCGCTAGTCGCGCTGCTGTACGGCCTGGCCCAGGTGAGCAGCGCGGGCGGCTTCGGCCACGCCAGGGTCGTCATCCCGCTCGGCGCGGGCGCGGTGCTGCTCGCCGCCTACGCGGTGCACGCGCTGCGGACGTCCGCGACGCCCATGGTCGACCTGCGGCTGTTCCGGTCACGCACGTTCACCGGAGCGAGCAGCCTGCTGTTCCTGGCCGGCCTGTCGATCTACGGGGGCATGCTGCTGCTCCCGCTGTACTTTCAGCAGGTCCGCGGCGGCACCGCGCTGGCGGCCGGGCTGATGATGGTCCCGCAGGGCCTCGGCAGCCTGCTGCCGCGGACCCTGGCCGGCAAGCTCACCGACAAGATCGGCCCCCGGCTGGTCGTGCTGGCCGGAATCGTGCTGGCCGCCGTGGGCACGATCCCGTTCGCGCTGGCCGGGCTGCACACCAGCTACTGGCTGCTCGGCGCCGCCCTGGTCGTCCGGGGGGCCGGGCTGGGCACCGCCACGATCGCGGTGATGGCGGGGGCGTTCACCGGGCTGAGCCGGGAGCAGGTGCCGCACGCCAGCAGCGCCACCCGGATCGTGCAGTTCGTGGGCGGCTCGTTCGGCGCCGCGGTGCTGGTGGGCGTCATCCTCGACCAGCAGATCGCCGCGCACGCCGCCGCGGGCGCGGCCGGCCTGGCCACCGCGTTCGGCCACACGTTCTGGTGGTGCGTCGGCTTCACCGCCCTGGCCCTGGTCCCCGCGCTGCTGATGTCCGGCCGCGCCACCGCGGCGAAGACGCAGCCGTCATCGCGCTGATCCGGCTGGGTGCCGCGCGTTGACCCGGCGACGGGCCGGCCCGGCGCACTCCAAATCTCTCCGTGACCCCCACGGTCCCGTGGTCTCTGTGGCCGGCCACAATGGGATCGAGTCATGCCGGGCAGATGTGGCACAAGTCCCTGGCCACGCCCTTTGTGACCTAGTCACAAGTAGGCGGTCAGCCCGGCGGGGTAGGCTGCGGGTTCATGGCGGACAGGCGGCCGGAGCCCCGTCAGCCCTACGTGGTGCTGGACCACCGCGCGGTCCAGCACGAGAACGCCCTGCTGCGCGAGCTGGTCACGGTGTACCAGCACCTGACCGGCCTGACCTTGCAGGATGCCGACGTCTCGACGGTGGCGCGGCTGCTGGCCGAGCGGACCGTGGCGACGGTGGCGGTAGTGAGCCGCGCGCTCGAGGTGCTGGCCGCGGCGTCGGCGGACGCCGGCGATGACGTGGCTGAGTACGTCCGGGCCTACCTGGCCAGCCCCCGGCTGGCCGCGGTGCTGCACAGCACCGCGCAGACCCGCAGGTCGCTGCGGCTGCCCGACGTGGGCGACGCCGTGCCGGTGATCGTGGCGCCCATCCTGGTCGGCGATGACGTGCCGGCCTACCTGATGACCTTCGGCCGCGGGCACGCCGACGGGTGGCCGGAGGCTGGCGGGGACATGAGCCTGCTGGTCACCGAGCACGCCGCGACGATCTGCGGGGTGATCCTCGGCCGGGAGCGGGTCGTGGCCGCGGCGGCCCGGCAGGTCCGCGATGACCTCGTCGAGGGACTGCTGCTCGGCGGGCGCGACAACGGCGACGTGGGGCGGTGGGCCCGGCACCTGGGCTACGACTCCGCCCGCGAGCACCGGATCCTGGCCGTGGCCTTCGAGGCCTCCGGCTCGGCGCGGCCGGGAGCCGCCGCGGCGCGCGGCCGGGTAGCCGCGGCCGTCGACCACTTCTTCACGACCCGGATGCCGGGGTCGATCACCTCGATCCGGGAGGACGAGGTGGTGGTCGTGGTTCCCGAGCCCGCGGAGGCCAGCCGCCTGAGCTCGGCCTGCCTGGCCCGGATGCGGGACCTGTTCCCGGAGACCGTGATCACCGTGGGCATCGGCGGTGCCTGCCGTGACCCCGCGGACATCGCCCGCTCCTACGGCCAGGCCCGGCGGACGATCGACGCCGTGGTGCGCCTGGGGCGCCAGGGGCAGGTGGTGGCGTTCGAGGATCTCGGCATCCACCGGCTGCTGCTCCAGGTCCCGGACCTGGCCGAGCTGCGGTCCTTCGCGGCCGAGGTCCTGGGCCAGCTCGGCGGGCAGGAACGCCAGCGGGGCACCGAGTTGCTGGCCACGCTCGCCTGCTACTTCCGGGAGAACAGCAGCCCGCAGCGGACCGCGCGCAGCCTGCACGTGCATCCCAACACGGTCGCCTACCGGATCCGGCGCATCCAGGAGATCACCGGCCTGCAGCTCGACAGCTACCGCGACCGGCTGATGGCCCAGGTCGCACTCGAGATCATCGACGCGCTGGGCGCCGGCCTGGACGTGCTGCCCGCCGTGGCCGCCGAGCCCGGCCGCCGGCCGCGGGCCCTGGCCGCCGGCCGCCGAGACACGCGGGGAGGTGAGGCGGCGCCCGGCCCGCGGCGCCGCAGGCCATGACCGATCTGGTGACCGCGCTGCGCGAGCAGGTGCTGATCTGCGACGGCGCCATGGGCACCATGCTGCACGCGGCGGGCAACTCGCTGGACCGCGCGCTGCCCGAGCTCAACCTGTCCAACCCCGGCCAAGTCAGCACGATCCACGAGAGCTACCTCAGCGCGGGCGCCGACATGATCCTGACCAACACGTTCGGGGCCAACCGGCTCCGCCTGGCCGACCAGGGCTTCGGCGAGATGGTGCGGGACATCAACCTGGCGGGCGCGCGGCTGGCCGCGCAGGCCCGGGAGGGAGCCGGGCGGCCGGTGTTCGTGGCCGGCTCGTGCTCCCCCGCGGTCACCGCCAGCCAACGGCGCCGGGTCGGGCCGGCCCAGCGTGCCGAGGCGATCCGCGAGCAGGTCGAGTGCCTGGCCGAGGGCGGGGTGGACGCGGTCATCCTGGAGACCTTCGGATACCTGGAGGAGCTGGCCGAAGCGGTCCGGGTGGCCGCCGACGTGACCAGCCTGCCGATCATCGCCCAGGCCACGTTCGCGAGCGACGGCCAGACGCTGGGCGGCGAGAGCCCGCGCGAGGTGGCCAGCGTGCTGAGCGGCCTGCCGATCGCGATGCTCGGCACCAACTGCACGCTCGGCCCTCAGGGCGCGCTGGCGGTCGTCGAGGCGCTGGTGCCGCACACCGCCCTGCCGGTCAGCGCGCAGCCGAACGCGGGCCTGCCCCGCCGGGTGGCCGGGCGCCGGTTCGAGTACAACGTGGACGGCGCCTACTTCGCCCGCTACGCCCGCCGCCTGGTCGAGGCCGGAGCCTCGCTGGTGGGCGGCTGCTGCGGCACCACCCCGGCCCAGATCCAGGCGGCCGCGGCCGAGATCTCCGGCATGTCCCCGGTCCGCCGCCCGCGGCCCCCGGCCGTGCCCAGGATCCCGGTGCCGCCGGTGACGCGCGGCCCGGGCGGCAGCCTGGGCGAGCGCCTGGCTGCGGGCGAGTTCGTGGTCGCGGCCGGCCTCGCCCCGCCGGTCGGCGGGACGGCCGACGAGGCCGCCGATCAGGCGGCCATGCTGCGCGAGCGCGGCATCGGCACATTCTTCGTCGCCCCGCGGCAGAGCCCCCGGGCCCAGCTCAGCTCGATCGACCTGGCCTTCCAGCTGGAACAGCGGCGGGCGGACATCGAGACCATCGCCACGGTCACCACCTGGGACAAGACGATCATGGCCCTCCAGGCTGACCTGCTGGGGGCCAACGCGCTCGGCATCAGGAACATCGTCTGCGAGACCGGGAACCCGCCGCTGCTCGGCGACTACCCCAACGTGGACGGGATCTGGGACGTCGACTCGGTCGGGCTCGTCGAGCTGGTCGCCGGCCTGAACCAGGGCATCGACTGCAACGGGCTGCCGCTGGCCACCAAGACCTCGTTCCACGCGGGCGCCCGGTTCAACCCGAGCGCGGCCGACCTCGAGGCCGAGATCGCCCGGACGGCCAGCAAGGTCCAGGCCGGGGCCAGGTTCCTGATCAGCCGGCCGGTGTATGAGCTCACCCAGCTGCGCCTCATGATGGCCGCGCTGGCCGAGGAGAACATCCCGGTCCTGCTGTCGATCGCGCCGCTGCGCAGCTTCGAGGAGGCCGACTACCTGTCGCACGAGGTGCCGGACATCAGCATCCCGCAGCAGACGCTTACCGCCATGGAGCGGGCCGGCCCGCGCGCGGCGCAGACCGGGATCGAGCTGGCCGCCGGCCTGTTCGCCGAGGCGCGCCCGCTGGTTCAGGGCGTGGTGCTGACGTTCCCCGGCTGGGATCCCGCCGCGCTGGACCGCCTGGTCGGCATCCCGGCCTGACCGGGACGGACGGTTGTCTCGGTGGCACAACGAGCCGGGAGCGACGTTGTGGAACCGGATGTTGATCGGATGACCCGGTCACTCCGATCCTGAAGCTAATGGACAGCAGCACCGGAAGCGGCCCGCGGGCGGCGGGGGCGAGACCCGCCACCGCGGGCGCCCCGCCCGCCAGCCCGGCCACCTCGCCGCGACCGGTTTCCCCCCGCGCGCCCGCGCGCTCGATGTACCTGCTGCACCACGTGCTGGAGCCGAACGCCGGCTACCGGCGGCTGGCGACGTGGCTGGAGGCCAGGCCACGGCTGCGCCGCCTGTTCACCGCGACCGAGAAGAGCGTGAAGCAGGAGATCTTCGGCTGCCGGATGTGCGGTCAGTGCACGCTGCCGTCCACCGGCTACACCTGCCCCATGACCTGCCCTAAGCAGCTTCGCAACGGGCCGTGCGGCGGGGTGGGCGCCGACGGCTGCTGTGAGGTGTATCCGGAGATGCGGTGCGTGTGGGTGGAGGCCTTCGAGCGGGCCGAGAGCCAGGGCCGGCCGGACGACCTGCTGCGACTGCAGCTCCCGATTGATCACCGGCTCTGGGGGCAGAGCTCCTGGATCCGGTACTGGCAGGGCCGGGACGAGGGTCTGTGGACCGATCCAGCGAGTAGCAGAAGGGGACAGTGACGGGCGAAATGGTGGATGCGAGGGCCGGCCTGCCGGCCCCGGTGAAGGGGGATGGGGAGGTGGGCGGGGGCAAGGGGGCTCCGGGGGGCCAAGCCCCCCGGACTGGGGGTCCGCGGGTTATCCCCCGGGTTAGTACCTTCCGCGTGGCCCTGGAGAGCGGGACGTTCACGGTGACCGCGGAGATCGGCCCGCCGCGCGGCGCGGACCCGGGCGCGATCGAGCGCAAGGTGGCCCCGCTGCGCGACTGGGTGACCGCGGTCAACATCACCGATAACCAGGGCGCCTCGGTCCGGCTGGCCAACTGGGCCGGGAGCCTGGCCGCGATGGCCGCCGGGGTCGAGCCGATCATGCAGCTCACCTGCCGGGACCGCAACCGGATCGCGCTGCAGTCCGACCTGCTCGGCGCGTCGGCGATGGGAATACCGAACATCCTGGTGATGACCGGCGATCATCCCCGGTTCGGCGACCACGCCGACGCCAAGCCCGTGTTCGACCTGGACAGCGTGCAGCTGCTGTGGGCCGCGCGGGCCATGCGCGACGAGGGAAGGCTGCTGTCCGGCCGCAAGCTCAGCCCGCCGCCGGGCTGGTTCCTCGGCGCGGTCGAGAACCCGTCCGCCCCGCCCGCCCGCTTCCGCGCGGCCCGCCTGGGCAAGAAGGTCGCGGCCGGGGCGCAGTTCGTGCAGACCCAGTACGTGTTCGACGCCGCCGCGTTCGGGGAGTGGATGGCGCAGGTCCGAGACCTGGGGGTGCACGAGCGCTGCCACATCCTGGCCGGCGTGGGGCCGATCTCCTCGCTGCGCGCGCTCGCCCACCTGGAGCGGGGCGTGCCGGGCGTGCAGGTGCCCGCCGGGGTGGCCCGCAGGCTGCGCGGGGTCCCGCAGGACCGGGTGGCCGACGAGGGGATCGCGATCTGCGCCGAGACGATCAGCGAGCTCCGGCGCATCCCCGGCGTGGCCGGGGTGCACGTAATGGCCGTGGGCGCCGAGCACCGCGTCCCGGTCATCCTGCGGCAGGCCGGGCTCGGCCCGGTGCTGGTCACCGGAAGGCCCGGGCATGCGAGTTGACGTGCGCCCGGTGGGCAGGCTCCGCGGCACCGACCCGGTCGACGTGACCGCGGCCCTGAAGCCGGTCATCGAGGCGCTCTGCGCCAGCGAGGTCGACCTGTCCCGGCTGACCGTGGTCTGCGACTGGATCCAGTACCGGTCCAGCTTCCGCGAGGTCGCCGACTACCGCCCGGTCCTCGCGCCGGGCCGTCCTGTAGCCGCCGTCCCGGGCCAGGCCGACGAGCACGATCCCGAACGCGACGCCAGCCCCGAGACCGCCCTCGAGCTGGCCATCGACCTGCGCCGCTGCGGCGAGGCCGACCTCCGGGCCGTGGTCGGCGAACTGCTGGACACCCGCGCGCATCCCGAGCGCTCCGCCCGGGTGCCGCTCGGCCCCTGGGGGTCCGGCCGGCAGAGCTGCATCTGGCGGTTCAACGCGCTGTACTGGCAGGCCCTGTCGCTGTGGGAGCAGGCCACGGGCCGCGACTACGAGCAGGCCCTGCCCGGCGGGGAAAGCGACGCCCGGAACGCCGCGGCGGTCCGCGAGCTGATCCTGGAGATCTTCAAGACCTGGGACGACCTGGACGCCAGGAGCGCGCTGCCGCCCGAGCTGTACGTGGTGGAGCTCGGGGTGGGCAACGGGAACCAGGCCCGGACCTGGCTGGACGAGTTCGTGAAGCTGTCCCGGGCGCACAGCCGGGACTACTACCGCCGGCTGCACTACATCATGGGCGACTACTCGCCGCACGTGCTCGGGCGGGCCCTCAAGGCCGTCGCCCACCACGGCGACCACGTCAGCGCGCTCGTCGTCGACGCCACCCACCCCGCGGTCAGCCTTGGCTTCCTGCGCGGCAAGGCCTTCCTGGTCTACATCTCGAACGTCTACGACAACCTGCCCAGCGACGAGGTGGCCCGCATCGGGGGCCGCACCTACCAGGTCGAGACCCGGGCCTACCTGCCGGGCGCCGACGCGCTGCGGATCGCGCAGCAGTTCTCCGCGTCGCCGCAGCAGGTCCCCCAGCTGGTCGACAAGCTGCTCCGGCTCGGCCCCGAGCTGCTGGGCGAGGCACTGCCGCGGCACTTCCGCGACGCCGCGCAGGCCGTGACGTTCTGGCGGGAGGCCTGGGCCGCCGTGCGGCTGGCCGAACGGTACCGGCCGCTCGAGGGCCTGGACCTGTACCAGGTCACCCCCGACCTCAACGGCGAGCTGCTGCGCTCGCAGCTGGAGTCGCACGGCGACATCCGGGTGCACGTCAACAACGGGGCGCTGAGCAGCTTCGCGGAGACCCTGCCGCTGCTGCACCCGTTCGGGCGGCTCCAGTGCCACGACCTGTTCCTCGACGACGTGCGCCGCTACCAGAGCGGGTTCTTCGGCCCGGGCAAGTACGACGGGTCGGTCGTGAACTGGGTCAACGGCCCGCTGCTGCGCCACATCGGCGGCCGGGCCGGTTTCGACGTCCGGATCTCGCCGTTCGCGGCGCGGCCGTCCTCGAACGTCAAGACCCTCACCGCGGCGGTGCGGGAATGACCGCCGCGCGGCCCCCGGCGCCAGACGCCCGGCGCGGGCTCCCCCTCCTCCCGACCACCGTGATCGGGTCGTACTCGGTGCCCGAGTGGCTCGGCCAGCTGAAGAACGACTACTACCGGCACCGGATCAGCCGGCGCTACCTCGACGAGATCCACGAGATGGCGATCAAGGCCGCGGTCGTGGACCAGCAGCAGGCCGGCATCGACATCATCTCCGACGGCGAGCTGCGCCGCGACAACGACGTCGATTACCTGCTGGCCAGGATCCCCGGCGTCGACATCCCGTGGCCGGACAAGGCCGACTACTTCGACTACTACGACGCCACGGTCCGCGAGCCGCTGCCCGTTCCGGGCCGGGCCAATCTCGGGCTGGCCGAGGACTTCCGGTTCGTCCGGCAGCTGACCGACCGGACGGTGAAGCTGTCCCTCACCGGGCCGTACTCGCTGGCCCACCGGATCCGCACCCCGGCGGACGGGGCCTACGCCGACCGCGCCGGCCTGGTGCGGGCGCTGGCCCGGGTCCTGGCCGCGGAGGCCGCGGAACTCGCCCGGGCGGGCGCGCAGGTGCTGCAGATCGACGAGCCGTTCCTGGCCGGCTACCCCGAGGACGTGGAGCTGGCCATCGAGGCGGTCAACACCGTGACCGACGGCGCGGACGTGAGCTGGACGCTGCACGTCTGCTACGGCAACCGGTACGCCCGGCCGCTGTGGGAGGGGCACTACGACTTCCTGTTCCCCGCGGTCAAGGAGGCGAACGTCGGCCAGCTGGCGCTGGAGTTCGCGAGAACCGGCGACGAGGACCTGGGACTGCTCGAGCAGCACCACTGGGATCGCGGCCTGGGCCTCGGCGTGATTGACGTGAAGACCGAGCAGGTGGAGTCGCCGGACCTGGTCGCGGCGCGGATCCGGCGGGCGCTGCGCTTCGTGGCCCCGGAGAAGCTCGTGATCAATCCCGACTGCGGACTACGTCACCTGCTGCCGGACATCGCCCGCGCCAAGCTCGCCGCTATGGTGGCCGGCGCGGCCCTGGTCCGCGCCGAGCTCGCCCAGCCGGTCGCGGCGCAGGCCCCGCCGGCCGGGCCCCGCGCCCCCGAAGCCAGCGGCAAGACCCGCCGTTCTGGCGTTACCGCCCGACCACCCGTCCCGAGCAAGGGGTAGCCACGTGAGCCAGCGCGACCAGGACAACGGATTCCACTTCACCTCCGAGTCCGTGACCGAAGGACACCCCGACAAGATCGCTGACCAGATCTCCGACGTGATCCTGGACGCGGCCCTGAGCGAGTACCCGGCCTCGCGCGTCGCGGTGGAGACGCTGGTGACGACCGGCCTGGTGGTGATCGCGGGCGAGATCACCACCGAGGCGCACATCGACTTCGCCGACCTGGCCCGTACCACGATCTGTGACATCGGCTACGACTCCGGGGAGCTCGGCTACGACGGCCACGCCGTCGGCGTGATGACCGCGCTGGACCGGCAGTCCCCCGACATCGCCCAGGGGGTCGACCGCTCGCACGAGACCCGGGGTGTCGCCGCGGCGGCGGACCGCTACGACGAGATCGGCGCCGGGGACCAGGGCATGATGTTCGGCTACGCGACCAACGAGACGCCCGAGCTGATGCCGGCGCCGATCGCGCTCGCGCACCGCCTGGCGCGGCAGCTGGCCGAGGCGCGGAAGTCCGGGGCGCTGCCCTACCTGCGGCCGGACGGCAAGACACAGGTGACCGTCCGTTACGACGGGGACGGCAAGCCCGTCGCGGTCGAGAAGGTGCTGATCTCCGCCCAGCACGCCGACGGCGCCGAAGACAAGCTGCCCGACGCCCTGTGGACCGAGGTCGTCGCCGAGGTCCTCCCGGCCGACCTGTACGACCCAGCCGACCTGCGCCGCAACTTCTACGTCAACCCGACCGGGCGCTTCGTGGTGGGGGGCCCGTGCGGCGACACCGGGCTGACCGGCAGGAAGATCATCGTGGATACCTACGGCGGATCGGCCCGGCACGGCGGCGGCGCGCTGTCCGGCAAGGACCCGTCCAAGGTCGACCGGTCCGCGGCGTACGGCGCGCGGTACGTGGCCAAGAACATCGTGGCCGCGGGCCTGGCGGACCGGGCCGAGCTGCAGGTGGCCTACGCGATCGGGATGGCGCGGCCGTTGTCCCTGCACGTTGACACGTTCGGCACCGAGCGGATCCCGCGGGCGGCCATCCTCGACCTGGTCCAGCAGAACTTCGACCTGCGCCCGGCCGCACTGCGCGACCACCTCGACCTGCTCCGCCCGATCTACCGCCCCACCGCCGCCTACGGCCACTTCGGCCGGGACGAGCCGGACTTCACCTGGGAGCGGACCGACAAGGCCGATCGCCTGCGCGAGCAGGCCGGCCTGGCAGGTATCGCAGATATCTAAACTGGATATCTCTGATATTCCTGTATTCCGCGCGATCGCTGGCTGACCGGCTGGACAAGCAGCGGCTGATCCGTGACCTGTTCGGCTGGATACCGATGCCGGAACGGGCCTACGAGCGCGCCAGCGACGTGCAGCAACTACTGACGCAGAGGGGGGTACATCGATCGGCTGGCCCGGTTGACCTGCTGGTCGCGGCCACGGCGGAGTGCGAGCGGCTCACGGTCTTGTGCGACGATCATGACTTCCAGCGGTGGCCACCGTGACCGGCCAGGCGGTCAAGCTCGTCACCGACATCTGACGCGCCTGGCTCCTGGGCGACGGGCCATCGCGCTAACCAAGGTCATCTTCAACGCGGACGACCGGAAACGCAGTACCGCAATCCGCGGGTTTCCGTCACCCTGGACGAATGACGATTCAGCCGGAGGCCGAAGACCTCAGGGGCCTGGCTCGCGGCATGCACGAGCTGTACGAGATGGCGTCGAAGCTGCTGGCCGCCGAGGCCCCCGCCAATGAGCTGGTCCAGCGCGTGACCGGCCACCTCGGCTGCGAGCTGACCGAGGTTGTGCCGGTCACCGAGCAGTTCCCGATCTGGGATCACGTGAACGTGCAGCGGGGCGTCAACGCGTACCTTGCGGCTCACGGCAGCACCGGTACCTGGTTCGGAGCCCGAGGCGGTGGCCATTACCTGGACGAAGGGCTGCTGTCCCTGGTCGCGATGTCCCCGCGACTCACGATGATCCAGTTCGGCGCCGCTAGTTTCGGGACCGCTCCGGTCGGGCCGGAAGAGAACACCGAGGTCGTGACGCTCGGCCTGATCGCGACGGCCGCGCCCGATGGCGCACCGGTCCTGGTCGGCCTGCACTCGGAACACCAGTACAGCACGCCGCGCTGCAACCTTGAGATACTCGCGGCCGATCCCGCGCACGGGACGGCGACCCGCGACGAGATCGGGCGGCTGATCCGCGCGC
>Ga0335073_10006619_pt1 | contig 16278 bp, 8 predicted proteins | sample Lox_Sample_22_FD_207093 | JGI IMG/M metagenome (GOLD analysis project Ga0335073, IMG submission 207093) | Soil microbial communities from Loxahatchee National Wildlife Refuge, Florida, United States - Lox_Sample_2.2 | ecosystem: Environmental > Terrestrial > Soil > Wetlands | place: USA: Florida... | reverse complement strand
TACTCGTCAGCTACGACCCCAACCCACTCGGATTCTTCTAAGTCACCCTAGCTCGGTCATAAGAAGCTGACTTGGAGGAACGGCTCGGAATCGCTGGATCGGGCGTGATCGCGTGCGGCCTGGCTGTGGCGGCCGCCGAGCACGATGAGGTGCTGCTGTGGGCACGCTCGAGGGATTCGGCGCATCGCGCCCACGAGCGCGTCGGACGGATCTGCTCGAAGCTCAAGGGCGTCGATCCCGACCGTGTCCGGATCGCGACTGACCTGGATGAGCTGGCTGCAGCCACGTTCCTGGTCGAGGCGGTGATCGAGCAGCAAGACAGCAAAGCCGCGCTGCTCTCGGATCTCGGCGAACTGGCGCGACACGGTCTCGCCGATGCGGTGCTCGCCACCACTACCTCATCCCTATCGATCGCCGAGCTGGCGGCTGCGAGCGGCCACACGGAGAACTTCGTCGGCTTCCACCTCTTCCACCCGGTGCAGAAGATGAAGCTGGTGGAGCTGGCCTTTCCGCCGGAAGCCACCGCTCAGACCCGCCGGCGCGCTCACGATCTCTGCAACGCCCTCGGAAAGACCCCCATCGAGGTCCCGGACATTCCCGGGTTCGTGGTCAACCGGCTCCTGTTCCCGTATCTGTTCAGCGCGGTGGATCTCCTGTCCGAGACCGGTATGGCACCTCGGGACATCGACAGCTGCATGACGCTGGGTGCCGGTCTGCCGATGGGCCCCATCGCGCTGCTCGACTACGTAGGCCTCGACGTGTCCATGGCGATAGGCGCGTCGCTCGGCGTTCCGGTGCCGCAGTTGGTGGCCGAGCTCGTCGAGGCTGGGTCGCTCGGCCGGAAGACCGGCGCGGGGTTCTACCGCTATGACTGAGCTTGGAGCAGCCGCACCGCGATCGAGCGCTACGAGGGCGGACAGATACGGCGGCAGCGTCGCCCGACAAGCGCATGCGGGCGTCGCGCAAACCGCGGTGCGCCACGATCGTTGTGGCGACCTCACAGTGGACGATCCGCGAGGTGGGGCCTGGTCGAAAAACCGCCCTCAGGGGGGCCACGTTTCTCGACCCGGCCCGTCGAATGGCGCTCGGCGCTGGCACCGAGGACCGGGCAGTTGTGGCCTCCCACAACTCCTGGGAATTGTGTGACATCCCTAATCGTGCACTTACACATGGCCGTGGTCACCACGAATCGTGAAGATCCGGCACCTCCGTCTATCCCGGTCCGAGTCGGGATGCACGCCGTGATCGTTCGGCTCGGAGTGGTCCGGAGGCCCGCCGGCGCGAACGCCAGTTCGGTGGAAACTACGGATTGAGCGTTCGCCGAGAGCGCGTTATTTTTCAACTTGGGCGCCGGCCCGTCCCCCCCGTGGGACTGCGTTGGTGCTTCCGTCGGTCACGAGTGCGTTGCCCGGACACGGGAGGTCGGGATCGGCTCGGCCAACACAAAGCCGTCTGGCTTCAAGTGACGGCCCCTGCTCATGACGTCGAGCCTCCCTTCCGCACAGGGAGGCACGGTCAACCGATCCCTGAGTGAATCGTGTACATCGTGATGGTCGCACCCGAGTGCGCGCCGGTGGCCAAGGCCGGCGGCCTCGGTGATGTGGTGTTCGGGCTGAGCCGCGAGCTCGAGATCCGGGGGCATGCGGTGGAGATCGTGTTGCCGAAGTACGCGTGCATGCGCCACGAGGATGTGTGGGGGCTGCAGCCCTGCTACGACGATCTTTGGGTGCCATGGTACGGCGAGGCATTCCATTGCACGGTGTACTTCGGTTACGTACACGGCCGCAAGTGCTTCTTTATCGAGCCGCATCCGGAGGGGGTGTTCTTCGGCCGCGATCGCCTGTATGGCCATGACGACGACGTGACGCGGTTCACAGCGTTCTCCAAGGCGGCGCTGGAGTTCCTGGTGAAGACCAACAAGCGTCCCGAGGTGATCCACTGTCACGACTGGCAGACCGGGTTGGTACCGGTGCTCCTGAACGAGCAGTATCGCGGCGCGCTGCCCAACCAGAAGGTGTGTTACACGATCCACAACTTCCGTCATCAGGGCCACGCCGGGGCCGAGGTGCTCTGGAGCACGAACCTGGGCCGGCCTGGGCACTACCTGCACCACGACCGTCTGGGCGACGATCACCGCTACGGCGTGCTCAACCTGATGAAGGGCGGGATCGTCTACTCGGACTCCGTCACCACGGTTTCGCCGAACCACGCGGGCGAGGCCCGCTATGGCGACGGGGCGTTCGGCCTTGGCGACACGCTCCACGTCCACCAGCACAAGTTCCGGGGGATCCTCAACGGCGTCGACTACGACGTATGGAACCCCGAAGTCGACCCCCAAATCCCCACTCAGTATTCGGCCGGCGAGTTGCACGGGAAATACGACAACAAGGAGCGTCTCCGGGATCGCTTCTGGCTGCGCAAGTCCTGGAGCCCGATCGTCGCCTTCGTCGGACGGCTAGACGAGCAGAAGGGCATGCAGATGGTTCACCACGCGCTGTTCTACGCGCTCTCGAGGGGAGCCCAGTTCGTGCTGCTGGGGGAGCCGGTGCACGAGAACGAGATCAGCCGTCACTTCCGCAGCCTCAAGCACCATCTGAACGACAATCCCGACTGCCATCTGGAGATCAGCTACAGCGAGGAGCTGGCCCATCTCGTCTACGCCGGGGCCGACATGCTGGTGGTCCCGAGCCTGTACGAGCCGTGTGGGCTGGCCCCGATGGTCGGCTTGCGCTACGGGACGGTGCCGGTCGTGCGATCGGTCGGGGGGATGGTCGACACTGTGTTCGACCGCGACTACTCGTCTCGCCCGCACGAGGAGCGCAACGGCTACGCGTTTCAGCACACCGACAACACGGCGATCGAATCCGCACTCAAGCGCGCGCTGCACCTATGGTTCGACCACCCGCCCTGGTTCCGGCGGCTGATGATGGCCTCGATGCAGTCCGACAACTCGTGGAACCATCCCGGCCGGGAGTACTTGAGCGTCTACCGGCAGATCCGAGTCGCCTAACGGCTGCGCAACCCGAGCGGCAAGCCGGTGAAGATTGCTGTGTCCATCTCTCGCAGACCGGCGGAGATCGCCGGCCGGCAAGCCATCCGCGCGAGAACGTCCCGTTTGAGGTCCAAGCCCGGCGCGATCTCAATCAGCTCGAGCCCGCGGTCGCCAAGCCGGAGCACGCAGCGTTCCGTGATGTAGTGAACCGATTGGCCGGTGCGGTGCGCCCGCTCGCCGCTGAAAGTCACGTGGCTCACCTCGTCCACGAACTTCTGCACGGGGCCCTCACGTCGAACGCGCAGTCGCCCGTCGCCGACGGCGAGCTCCGCGCCGGCCACGAATGTCCCCAGGAAGCACACGCTCCGAGCGGTCTGGCTGATGTCGATAAAGCCACCAGCGCCGGCCAGCCTGTGTCCGAAGCGGCTGACATTGACGTTGCCGTGGCGATCGACCTCGGCCATCCCCAGGAACGCCTGGTCCAGTCCCCCGCCGTCGTAGAAGTCGAACTGGTAGGGCTGGTCGATGATCGCCTGGGCACCCGCGGCGGCCCCGAAGCTGAGCCCTCCGGCGGGCAGGCCGCCGATCGCGCCCGCTTCGACGGTGAGGGTGATCAGGTCGAGGATGCCCTCCTCGCGCGCAACGGCGGCGATCCCCTCGGGGATCCCGACGCCCAGGTTCACGACCGAGTCCGCTTCAAGCATCATCGCCGCGCGGCGAGCGATCACATTGCGCTCGTCCAGCGCCGCGGGCGTGGACGAGGTCGCCGGCGAGGGCTTCCGGTTGGACGCGTTCCCGTCGTCGAGGTCGTCGCCGACGTACGCGGGGTTGAAAGCCTCGCCCAGTGTTTGCATGTGGAGAGCGCCTTCCAGCGCGATGACCACGGCATCGACGCAGATGCCGGGGATTCGGACGTCGCGCGGCGGGAGCACGTGGCGGGCGGTCACGCGCTCCACCTGCACGACCACCGTCCCGCCCGAGTTCCTGGTCGCCTGAGCGATCGAGAGCGAGTCGAGCGTGGACGCCTCCCGCTCCATCGTCACGTTGCCGTCCTGATCGGCGGTGGTCCCGCGCAGAAAGGCCACGTCGATCGGGCGCGAGGGATAGAACAGATACTCCTCGCCGCCGAGCTCCAGCAGCCGCACGACCTCACCGCCGGAGACGCGATTCATGCGGCCGCCGTCGAGGCGGGGATCGACGAACGTTCCGAGCCCGACCCGGGTGATCAGGCCCGGGCTGCCGCCGGCAGTCTCGCGGTAGAGGTGCGAGACCACGCCCTGCGGAAGGCAATATGCCTCGATCCGCTCCTCGACTGCGAGCGCGCCGAGCGCGGGGACGAAGCCCCAGTGCCCGCCGATCGCCCGCCGAACAAGCGACTCGCGCGCCAGCCGATTGAGCCCGCGTGAGCCGCCGTCACCCTGGCCGGCGGCGAATATCAGCGTCAGGTCCCGCGGCGCGTCGGTGGCGATGAAGCGTTGCTCGAGCGCCGCCAGCAGCTGGTCCGGGACCCCGAGACCGACGAAGCCTCCCACTGCCAGCGTGTCACCGTCATGAACCAACCCGGCAGCCGCGTCGGGCGAGATCAGCTTGGTACCCCGTCCCGCTCTCACCGCCTCATGCTAGTCGCGGCCCGGCCGGCCACGGTTCCGTAGTTCGCCACAGACGCCGATGTGGTTAGCCCCGATGCGGCGGGTCTCAGCGGTCCCCTAGCGTGCGGAGATCGCTCTCGCTTCCCTCACCCGTCCCGGGCGCGACTGCCCTCCGCGGCTCGCCGACCTCAACGCCGAGCGCGCGAGCTATCACGTGAATGCCTCGGATCGCTTCAACGCGGTGTTCGACATCGTCGAGACGTGGGCCGCGGAGGATCCCGGCGCGCTTGCCGTGCTCTCGCTCAACGCCGCCGGCGACGTCGTCGCCACCCAGTCGGTGGCTGACGTGGCCCGAGCGTCTCGTCAGGCGGCGCGCGCGATGCTTGAGCTGGGCGTCGGCAAAGGGGACCACGTGTTCGTGATGCTGCCGCGGATCCCGGAGTGGTACACGGCACTGCTGGGCGCGATGCGTATCGGCGCCATCCCGATGCCGGGTCCAAACCTTCTCACGCCCAAGGACATCGCGTACCGCTTTGGCCAGACGGGCGCCACCGTCGCCATCACCGACGAGGCCGGGGCGGCCAAGGTCGATGCCGGCGCGCCCGGCGTGGCGACTCGCCTGTGCGTCGGCGGAGCGCCGGACGGCTGGCTGTCATTCGAACAGCAGTGCGACACGGCCGGGGACGGAGAGACGCCGAAGGATCCGACGAGTCGCGACGATCCGCTTCTTCTGTATTTCACGAGCGGCACGGTCGCCTACCCGAAGATGGTCCAGCACCGTCACTCCTACGCGCTTGGGCACATCGGGACAGCCCGCTTCTGGCACGACCTGCGACCGGGCGACCTGCATTGGACGGTCACCGACACCGGCTGGGCGAAGGCAGCGTGGGGAGGGTTGTTCGGGCAGATGCACGAGCGCGCGGCGATCCTCAACGTCGCCCTTGGCCACCCTGACCCGGACACGATCTTTGGCATCCTCGCCCGCCATCGGGTCACTTCATTCTGCGCGCCGCCGACCCTCTACCGGCGCCTGGTGCAGGCCGATTGCTCCGGGTACGACCTCTCGGCGCTCCGGCACTGCACGAGCGCGGGCGAGCCGCTAAACCCCGAAGTGATCCGCGCCTGGGAAAACGGAACGGGCGGTCTGACGGTCTACGACGGCTACGGTCAGACCGAGACAACGTGCCTGGTCGCCAACTACCGCTCGATGGAGATTCGGCCCGGCTCGATGGGACGCCCGATGCCCGGCTACGACGTGGAGATCGTCGACGACGACGGCGAGCCGGTGAGGCCCGGCACCGTCGGCAACATCGTCGTGCGGTGCGTTCCCGACCACCCGATCGGCCTGTTCCCCGGCTACTACAAGGATCCGGCGGCAACCGCCGGCGCGTTCCGCGGCCCGTTCTACTTCACCGGTGACAAGGCCGCGCACGACGAAGACGGGTATTTCTGGTTCGAGGGTCGCGACGACGATGTCATCACCTCGAGCGCATACCGGATCGGGCCGTTCGAAGTCGAGAGCGTGCTGGTCGAGCATCCGGCCGTGATGGAGGCCGCGGTCGTCGGCAAGGACGATCGTGAGCGCACCCAGATCGTCACCGCCTTCTGCCTGCTGGTGCCCGGTCAAACCGGCTCGCCCGAACTCGCGCGCGAGCTTCAGGAGTTCGTCAAGCGTGGCACCGCGCCCTATAAGTACCCGCGAGAGATTCACTTCGTGGATGAGCTACCAAAGACCATCAGCGGCAAGATCCGCCGGTCCGAGCTGCGTGACTGGCTTCGGTCCGGCTAGCTTCATTGGGTGTGGCGGCGGATTCCGCGCTCCACCGCCTCGATCAAGGAGTGTCGGAGAGACGCGAGTTCGATGACACCGTTCACCGAGCCCATCCGTACCGCCCGTTCGATGCTGTGAACCCGATCGAAGCGCTCCGCAAACTCTCGCCGCTTCTCCGCCAGGACCGCCTGCCATTCTGCGGCTCTTCGGGCCCGAAGGCGCGCGCGCTCCGCGCCGTCGGCGGCGGCGAGGAGCCGGTCGAGTGCCCGAATTCGCTCGTCGCCGGCGGCGGCCCGCTCCACCTCTCCCGCGAAGACGACCGCCGCAGCCGGCGCGCCGCCGATCACCGACGCGTGCGCGCCGGCCAGCGCGTACGTCTCGAGGTTTGGATTCAGTCTCTGGGAGAAGACCACGAACGCGCCGCCGTGGTAGCGAGACAGCACGCAGAACACGATCGGACCGTCGAAGTTGACGACGGCGCGCGCGATCTCGGCGCCGAACTCGAGCTCCCATTCGCGCAGCGACTCAGGTGAACCGTCGAACCCGGCCAGGTTCGCGAGCACGACCACCGGCCGTCGCCCCGCTGCCGCGTTGATCGCCCGCGCGATCTTCTTGGCCGCGCGCGGGAACAGCGTGCCGGCGGTCCACTGCTCCGGGCCATCGGCCGGAATCGCCCCGCGTCGCGGCAGCGGCCGGGACTCGATCCCGATCAGCGACACGGGCCAGCCACCTAGGTGCGCGTCCCACACGACCGCGATCTCAGCGTCAAGCATCGCCTGCCAGCGCTCCAGCGGCGAGTGATCGGAATCGATCACCGCGCTCATCACCGATCGGATGTCGAACGGCAGTTTCCGATCGGCATTCAATTCGGCCGAGAACACGTCCGCGATCCGCGTCAGCCCCGAGCCCGGGGCGTGGTGCGGAGCCTCGCCGACGTCGCGATCGGCACTATCGCTCGTATGCGCGCGCCGCGGAAAGCGCTCACCAGGCGCGACATACGTGTGCTCGTAGTAGCGCAGCAGCACCTGGCAGGCGTCGGCGAGGTCGCTGGCCCAGTATTGGGCCTCGCCGTTCGGGCCCATGATCCGTTCGTAGCCTCCGATCCCGAGGTTGTCCTCGGCAGACACGCCGCCCGAATGGTCGAGCGCCTCCTTGCCGGCCAGCACCATCGCGCTTTGCGGCGTCATGATCAGGGCCCCGCGCGTGTGCATGAGCATCGTCGCTTCGGCGTTGCAGTAGGGCTGCGCCCCGACGTTGATGCCGGCGACGACCACGTTGAGTTCTCCGCCTGCTTGGGTGAAGAGCACTATCCGCCGCAGGCCCGCCGCGATCCAGTCCATCGTCTCGGTGCCCGAGTCCATCGCGATCCTCGCCCCGGCGGACAGCGCGAACCACTCGAGCGGGACGCCCAGTTGCTCGGCCAGATCGATCGCCGCGACGATCCGTCGGCACTCGGGCTCGGCCAGTGATCCGAGCGCGCGCGTGGGGTCGCCGAGCAGAATCACGCGGAGCATCCCTTCGGGGTAGCGCTCGGTGAAGTTGCGGATCGTGCCGACCACGATGCCACTGGGGTTCGTTCCCGGTGGGCGGCTGACCGGCTCGAGCCGTCCGGCGTCGCTCAGCTCATGCTCGACGAACTCGCCGCTGGGGCGACCCGCGGCTGAGTAGCCTCCGGTCCGAGCGAGCAGCTTGACGATCTCGGCGGGATGAAGTGTGCCGTGGCGACGTGCGGAGGTGATGCGACGCGTTCCCTCATCGAGCGGGCGCAGCGGCTCGGTGGGCGGGTCGTCGACCTCTACCACGACGTCGTGCCCGGTAGGCACGAAGAAGCGGAGCATTCGGTCATGGACCGTCCCGCCCCGATCCCGGAGACGTCCCTGTATCGCAACCATCTCCAGCCCGAGCCCGGCTGTCCTGGGCGCCAAGCGCTCGATCAGCGCACGGATCTCCTCGGGATCGAGCTCGATCACCGGCCAGGCGTGCAGTACGACGCGGTTCCACATCAGACGCCGGTGCAGCGGCCGGCGAGCTTGGAAAGCGCGGATCGCCTCGAGTACCGTCACGAGGACGCGTTCGAGCTCGGGAAGCGCAACGACGCGCCCGCGTTCGTCGCGAAGGGCGGTTAGGTCGCGAACCTCGGCGAGTGCGAACAGCCGCTCATCCTTCACGTTGGCGCGCGCGACCCCCCGGAACATGTAGATGTCCTCGTCGGACGGGAGTCGCTCGAGCTCGAACTCGCGCAGGCGCCGCAGCCGCAAACGATGGCCCATCATCGGGTGCAGACCGCGAAGCACCTGATCCTCGACCAGCCCGCTCGCTCCCGGCCGGAACGTGAACAGGTCGATCGCCGGCCCCGGCGGGGCTCCGCGACTGCAATCACGACTCGGTGGATCGCGGGCGGGATTGGAACCTCCGCGAGCGCGGCGCGTAGCCGATCTGCAGTCTCCTCGCGCGACGGCGCCGCGTCGTGATAGCGCGCGTACAGATCCAGTACCGCGAGTTCGCCGGCGGGCCGCGTCTCGGCGTGACGGCCGAAGGCGTTCGCGATCGCCGCCAGGTCGTCCAGCTCGACGTACGCGCTCACCAGCAGCCGGGCTACCCCGTCGACGACGTAGCGCGCGAGGGCGACGTCATAACCTTCGAGCCGGCCGGGAGCGAATCCGGTCAGCGAGCGGGTTCGGTAGTACCGCCGTGCCATCGCCTCCACGAGCAGCCGGCGAGCCGCCGGTGAGGCCGAGCCCATCGCGACGGTGAGCCGCGACGCGAGCGGTCGCGGGCAGTCGACGATCTCGCGGATCAGCTGCTCGGCGTCCGGTCGCTCGGGCTGGCTCATGAGCGCTGCAATGTGCTGCTCCATGCGCGCGTACACGCGCTCGCGAGCCTCGGCGATCACCGGCTCGTCGTAGTAGCGGAAGCGGACCTCACGAGCCAGGTCCGCGACGACTGGGTCGCGCCCCTCGAGCGCGATCGCAAGCCGGTCGAGAACCTCTCGGAACTCGGCGCCCACGTGCCCGACGAGCTCGTCGGCATCCTCGAGTCGCCGGTCGAGGATCGCCACGATCGCGGTGCGTGCGGTCTCGGCACGCTGCTGGGAGAGGAACAACCGGTAGCAGGCGTCCTCCAGGGCAGGGGTTCGCTCGAGGCTGTCGATTCCATAGTTCCCGAGCGCTCGTTTCAGCGCAGCGGTGAACCGCGGTGGCAGGCCTGCCGCGCCGGCATCGAGTGAGCGCAACCACGCGTGTAGGTGTTCCTGCGGACTCTGGAGGGGTCCCTGGGAGGGGGGTGCGGGCGAGCCCCAGTCCTCGTGACCGTGATGGGGACGCGAGACCGCCCGCAGGTCGGCGAACATTCCCAGCAGGCGATGCTCGCCCGGGATCAACGCCGGATCGCACGCGAGCAGGTCCGCGCACTGGCCGTGCAGGTCGTCGATCGTCCGCTGCACCTCCGTGGCGTCGATGTCGTAGCCGAGCACGAGCCGCTCCATCCGGCGGAGGTTCTCGCGGCAGGGGTCGGGCGGCGCGTCTGGAGATTGCGCCAAGGACACGAACGACAGGCGCTCGCCAGACGTCGCTCGCGCGGGCTGCTCGATCGGCTCGAGCACGATGAGCGGGGCCTGCGCGGCGACGTGCACATTCTCGCCGACCAGCACCCGCTTGACCCGCCCGCGGAACGGCGCCGTCAGCGATGTCTCCATCTTCATCGCTTCCGCGACTACCACGACGTCTCCTACCTCGACGATGTCTCCCGCGGACACCGGAATCGACACGACGAGCGCGGGACCTGGAGCGCGGACGAGCCCGCCGTCGTCGCGAGAGATGCGATGCGGGACGCCGTCGACCTCGACCAGCAGGTCGTCGCCTTGACGCGAGGTCAACGTCCGGTGGGTCTGGCCGAGCACCTCGAGGCGGCGCTCGTGCTGCCCGAGCCGGTGGGCGAGGAGCTCGATCGTCTGTCGATCGACCGTAACCCGGTAGTGGTCGGGGGCGATCTGAGAGACCGCGAGCCGGTACGACTCTCCACGGTGGCGCAGCTCGTAAGCGCGAGACAACGCGCCCGTCGCCTGGGGCCGTCCGCGGCGAGCGAGCGCGTAGAAGCGAGCTCGATCATCCGCCACGTCCTGGTCGGATAGCTCGATCGCTGCCTGTAGGACGGCCAGGTCGCCGTGGCGCACCGGCAGTACCCCTCCGCTCTGCTGCAACCGGTCCAGCCAGCCGGTGTCGACCGCGCCCTGGCGAACCTCGGGGCGGTCGACCAAGTCGAGCAAGAAGCCCAGGTTGGTCGTCCCGCCGTCAAGCACTGCGTCGGTATCGGCGAGCGCTCGGCGCAAGCGCGCCAGTGCCTCCGCGCGGTCGCCGCCCCAGGCGATCAGCTTGCAGATCATCGGGTCGACCGCGGCAGGAATGTGATCCCCCTCGCTCACGCCGGTGTCGACGCGTACACCGGGCCCGGTCGGAAGCCGGAGGCGGGCGAGTCGGCCTGGGGCCGGCACGAAACCGAGCGCGGGGTCTTCGGCGTACAGGCGTGCCTCGATCGCGTGCCCGACCGGCGGCGGCTCCCGTTTGAGTTGCCCACCCGCGGCGACGACCAGCTGAAGCTTGGCCAGGTCGAGCCCGGTGACGGCTTCGATCACCGCGTACTCGACGCCGGGACGGGCGATTACCTCCGTGAACCGGAAGCGGCCCGTCGCCGGCTCGTACAGAAGCTCGACGGTCACCGCGCCGCGGTATCCGGCTGCCGACGCAACGCGCCTCGCGGCGTCCATGATCTCTCGCTCCTGGTCGGCCGTCAGGCCCGGGCTGGAGGATTCGGCGAGCAGCGTCTGCCCGCGTCGCCGACACGAGCAGTCACACACCCCGAGCGGCCACACGTCACCGTGGCCATCGGCGATGACCGGCACCGCCAGGCGGCGCCCGGAGGCCGGCTGGTCGGTCGCGCTCCGTTTACTCAGTCGTCGCGCAACAGCCGGATCGGGCCCGACGAACACGATTCCGAGGCGCTCGCAGAGCTCCGTGAGCCGCGTGTGATCGGACGCGAGCTCGAGGCCAACCCATGCGGCGTCCGCCCGGCATGCCCGGAACGCGCTCTCGAGCGCGCCGTCATTGAGGCACAGGCGCTCGTCGGCGGACCGAACGAACAGTGCGTCCCGGTCGGCCTCGGTGTGCAGCGCGATCACGCGCAGCGGATCGGCCCGATTCACGCCCAGCTCGCGCGCGGCGTGGATGATCCGCATCGCCGGCTCGCCGCGGCCGGCGATCGCCAGGCGTGAGAACTCGCGCTGGAGCATCGAACCGGACGATCGCCGGCAATCGCGACGCCACTACCGGTCAGGCCCGCCGGAGTAGCCCGCCTCGAGCAACTCGATGACCTCGCGGATCATCGGGATGCGCGGATTGGTCCGAATGCTCGGATCGGCGAACGCCGCCTTCGCGAGGTCGGGCAGCGCCGCTTCGAAGTCCTTGCGCTTCACGCCGCAGTCCGCCAGCGTGCGCGGCTCGTCGACCTCGGCGAGCAGTTCGTCCACGTGGGCGAACAGCCGCTCTCGCCGATCCTGCTCGGTGCGGCCCCCGAAGCCGAGGATCCGCGCAATCTCCGCATACTTCTCGGGCGCGACGTAGGCGGAGTAGCCGGGGGCCGGCATGAACTTGCTCGGCAGCGACGCGTTGTAGCGGAGCACGTGCGGCAGGAAGATCGCGTTCGCGCGGCCGTGCGCAATCCCGAACCGCGCCCCGATCGGATGTGCAAGGGCGTGGTTGAGTCCGACGAACGCGTTCGAGAACGCCAGCCCCGCGATCGTCGCGGCGTTGTGCATCGCGGTCCGCGCCTCGAGGTCGGAACCGTCGTGATAGGCACGCGGCAGCGCCGTGAAGATCAGGTTCGCCGCCTGCACGCAGAATGCGTCGGTGAACGGCGAGGCAAAGATCGACACCGCCGCCTCGAGCGCGTGCGTCAACGCATCGATTCCAGTGTCGGCCGTGATCTCCTTCGGCATCGTCAGCGTGAGGTGCGGGTCGACGATCGCCATGTCCGGAACCAACGAGTAATCGACCAGCGTGACCTTGCGCTGTCCTACCGTGATCACTGCAGCCGGCGAGACCTCCGAGCCCGTGCCGGACGTCGTCGGAATCGCCACCAGCTTCACCTTGTGGTCGATTTGCGGGAACTCGCTGATGCGCTTGCGCGCGTCGAGGAACGGCAGCGAGAGCTCCCGGATGCTGAGCTGTGGGCTCTCGTGGAACAGGCGCATGGCCTTGGCGGCGTCCATCACCGAGCCGCCGCCGATAGCGATGATCGCATCGGCGTTGACCCGCTCGAGCTCCTCGATTCCGGCGCGTATCTGCGCTTCCGTAGGCTCGGGCTCGACGCCCGAGTACACGTGCACGGCGCTCGCCGTGAGGTAGTGACGGACTTCCTCGGCTACCCCGCGCGCCACGGTCCACCTGTCCGTGACGATCAGCGGGCGAGAGGTGTCAAGCTGCCGCAGGCTGTCGAGCGACCCGGGGTTGAAGTACGTGTCCGAGGGCACCCGGAACCACTGCGGTGGCGTCTGCCGGCGTGACACTGTCTTGACGTTCAAGAGATTCCGATAGTTGACGTTGTCGGTTGTATTGGATCCTCCCCATGTGCCGCAGCCGAGCGAGAACGTGGGGGTCATCGAGTTGTAGACGCCGCCGAGCGCCCCGACCGCGGTCGGGGCGTTAACGAGGATCCGCCCGGTCCGGATCATGAGCGCGAAGCGCTCGATCACGTCGTTGTCATTTGCGTACACGGCCGAGGTGTGGCCGAGTCCGCCGTGCTCGGTGACCAGCTCGCACGCCCGGAGCCCGTGCTCGACCGAAGGCGAGCGCACGACCCCGAGGACCGGCATCAGCTTCTCGGCGATGAACGGGTGCGCGGCGAACGCGTCGAGGTCGCTCGGCAGGGCCGCGAGCAGCACCTTGTCGCTGTCGGATGCTTCGAAGCCCGCCAGGCCGGCGAGGTTGACGCACGACTGCCCGAGGACGTCGAGCTGCACCTTGCCTTCGTCGGTGAACGAACGCGCGGCCAGCGCATCCGTCTGCTCCTCGGTCAGCAACCGGGCACCCATCCTCTGGAACTCCGCGATCACCTCATCGTAGATCTGATCGTCGATCACGCATGTCTGCTCGGCGGGGCAAATCACCGAGGAGTCGAACGTCTTGGAGATCAGGATGTCCATGACCGCCATCCGGACGTCGGCGCTCCGGTGCACGTACACCGGGGCGTTGCCGGCACCGACGCTCAGGCACGGCTTTCCGGCGGCGTTGGCGGCCGCCACCGCCTTCGGCCCCCCGGTCGTCCAGATGAAGTCGACGCCCGGGTGGTGGAACAGGTACTGCGACACCTCGAGCGACGGGTCGGGGATCACCTGGAGCGAGTTAGGCGGCAGGCCGACCGCCTCGCCCGCCTCCTGCAGCAGATCAGCGGCCCGGCGGCAGCAACGCACAGCCCGGGGGGACGGACGCATGATCAGCGCGTTCCGCGTCTTGGCGCACACGATCGATTTGAACAGCGTCGTCGACGTCGGATTGGTGATCGGCAGCAGCGCCAGCACGACCCCGATCGGCTCGGCGACATACTGGAGCGCCCGCTCGCGGTCCTCGTCGATCACACCGACCGACTTCTTATCCCGCAGGTAGTCGTACAGGAACTCTGTGGCGATGTAGTTCTTGAGCACCTTGTCCTCGAGCACGCCGAAGTGGGTCTCCTCCATGGCCAACTCCGCCAGCTCGACCGCGTTCTCGAGCCCCGCGACCGTCATCGCCCACACGATGCGGTCGACCGCTTCCTGATCTAGCTGGCGGAGCGCGGCGGAGGCCTCCCGCGCGCGCTCCACGAAGCCGTCCAGCCTGGCCGCCCATTCGACATCCGTCTCGGGCGCGGCCGGATCTTTGACTGCCGTTGCCATGGTCGTTTCTCCGTCCTATTTGAGCGGGGGCATCATCGGACCGTCGCCCGCCGGGTCGAGGATCCCTTCCTCGAGCCAGGCATAGCGGCCGTCCAGCACCTTCTGCGCGGCGCGATACCGAGAGTCGTCGTCGTTCGACCACAGCTCTCCGAACAACGCGTCGGCTCGGCGCTTGGCCATCGAGCAGAACAGCTGCGCGAGCTCGATCGCCTCGTCCTTGCGCTCTGGGTGCTCGCGCCCGACCGTGTCCGCGTACACGACGGTCGACGAGATCGCGAACAGCTCGGCGCCGATGTCAACGATGCGCCCGAGGAACGTCTGCTTGTTCTCTAGCTTCGCCTGCCAGCGCGCCATCCCATAGAAGGTCTCGCGCGCGAGCTTGCGCGAGGCACGCTCGACGTAGCGCAGGTACGTCGCCAGCGGCCCGAACTCCTCGTACGCGCGAGGGTACTGGCCCTTGCCGACGGCGAGCTGCGGCAGCCATTTACCGTAGAACAGCCCGGCCTTCATGGCCGCATCCGCTTTGGCCTTAGCGTCACCGTCGCCCATCAGTAGCCCGCCGGCGGCCTGTAGGTGCGTGTCGACGGCCTCGCGCGCGATCAACAGATGCATGATCTCGCTCGAGCCTTCGAAGATGCGATTGACGCGCATGTCTCGCATCGCCTGTTCGACCGGCACAGGCTTCTCGCCGCGCGCCTTCAGCGACTCCGCGGTCTCGTAGCCGCGACCGCCGCGCACCTGCATCAACTCGTCGATCACCTTCCACGAGAGCTCCGACCCGTACACCTTGCACAAAGCGGCCTCGATCCGGATGTCGTTCCGCTTGTTGTCGGCTAGGCGTGCGGCGACGTCGAGCATCGCCTCGAGGCCGAACGCGCTGCCCGCGATGAAGGCGAGCTTCTGCGCCACCGCGTCGTGCTTTCCGATCGGTCGACCCCACTGGACGCGCTCGGCGGCCCATTCGCGGGCGACCTTGGTCGCCCACTTCGATGCGCCGACCGCGATCGCCATCAGCGCGAGGCGCCCCGTGTTCAGGGTGCTGAGCGCGATCTTGAGCCCGTCGCCCTCTCGAGCGATCCGGTTCTCCTCGGGAACGAATACGTCCTTGAGGATCGTCACCGAGTTCTCGATTCCGCGTATCCCCATGAACTGGTTGCGATGCAGGACCGTGATGCCCTCGGTGTTGTACGGGAGTACGAACGCGCTGATCCCGCCGCGGTGGCCATCGCTTTTGGGCACCTTCGCCATCACTACGACGATGTCGGCGATCGTCCCGTTCGTCGCCCACAGCTTGCGGCCGTTGATCATGTAGCCGCCCTCGACCGGAGTCGCGACGATGTCGTCGTCGACCGGCGCTGCCGCGTGCTCCGGACCGACCGGCGTTGCGGTCGAGGCCATCCGCGCCGGATCAGATCCGACGCCTGGCTCGGTCAGCAGGAACGCGCTGATGTGGTCCTTGGCGACCAGCGGCAGCCACTTCTGCCGTTGCTCTTCGCTGCCGAACATCCGGAGCGGCTCGGCAACGCCGATCGACTGGTGTGCGCTGAGCAGAGTGCAGATCGCCGCGTGACAGTTGCCGGCGATCGCCAGCGCCTTGCTGTAGTACACCTGTGACAGTCCCAGACCACCGTACTCGGGCGGGACCTTCATCCCGAGCGCACCGATGCGCTTCAGCGCGTCCACCACGCGGTCGGGGACCCTCGCCTCGCGCTCGATCTCCAGCGGGTCAGCCGTCTCGGCCAGCACCGCTCGGAGCTCCGAGAGGAAGCGCTCTCCCTTCTCGATCGCCTCGGGATCCAGCTGCGGCTGCGGGTGGATCAAGTCGAGGCGGAAATCACCCAGGAACAGCTGCTTGCCGAAGCTCGGCAACTTCCACTCGGCCTCGCGCGCGGCCTCGACGACGTCGCGAGCTTCTTTCTCTGAAACGTTAGTAGCCATTTGTCAGTCCGATCACATGTGGAGTCCGCCGTCGACATCCCAGACCTGCCCGGTGATGTAGCCC
>Ga0335073_10006618_pt1 | contig 16278 bp, 12 predicted proteins | sample Lox_Sample_22_FD_207093 | JGI IMG/M metagenome (GOLD analysis project Ga0335073, IMG submission 207093) | Soil microbial communities from Loxahatchee National Wildlife Refuge, Florida, United States - Lox_Sample_2.2 | ecosystem: Environmental > Terrestrial > Soil > Wetlands | place: USA... | reverse complement strand
ACCAACCGCTCGTTGCTCCGCATCGATCCGTACCTGGCAGACTTGACACGTGCTCTTCGACGCAGCCAGCCGGCTGATTCGTTCGATTGCCCAGTTCGCCCCGTTCAGATTGTCCGCGATCTCAAGCAGTTCCGACGCTACCCGATGCGCAAGCGCCGGGTAGGAAGCACAGACACCATACGGCGAAGAGATGTTCTCGTATTGCCAAGTGTGGAGGGAGCAGAATCCTCCTCTCTTTGCATGTTCATGTTGTGTATCCCGATCAATCGTGAGCTGATATTGATGCTTGCTTAAAAAACGAAAAACCGCCTCCAGAATTTGCCCGCAAACCCAACACCCGCTTCGCCGCTCCAGCGTGATCCCTATATCCCGAGGGGCGGTACCCGACCGATCGGAAGGCAGCGGGGAAGGGTTGACCTCGGCAGCACAGAGCGCACGAAGCCGTTCGACGAGATCTTCGATCAAATCCTTGTGTTCAGGTAAATCCTCCATGCCGCGCCTCTCAGTAAGGAACGCCAAGATACGCTCCTGCATCGACGCGAGAAAGGCTTCTGCCTTCTCTTCAATAAGGAATGCAAGCAGCGCATCTTCAAACTTGCGAATACTGCTGGCTTCAAGTACTTCTTCGTTTCCCGAATGCTTTCCTTCAAGCGCTTGCCTCGCAGAAACCGTGAAGACCTGCGGTTCTCTCGAAAACGAGTACTCGGCAAGACGCTCTTTCACAAACTCAAGCACTTGTCCCCGTTCGCCGACCGTTACAGTGTCGTGCTTGTTTACGACGACAAAGAGCACCTTGTCGGCGTGGCGAATCCTGTGAAGAGCGCGGACTTCTTCCTCGGATAGCGGGCTGTCATAGCTGGTAATCAAGACAAATGCATCTGCTTCCGGAAGGAATTTCTCAGTGGTCTCGGTATTCTCGGCGATGGCGGAGCCAAGCCCGGGGCTATCTACGAAGAAGAGCCCACGACGCAGCAATTCCACCGGCAACTGTATGTCTGCATACGCTACACGTTTTACATTTCCCGGATTAGACTGCTGAGTCACATATTCCGGCAACTGCGAGAGCGGAATCTCGCGGGGCAGCCCCGGGGTTCTGAAATTCAAAACAGCCTGGGGACGACTTCCATATCGCACCGTGGTGATAACGGACGTGAGCGGCAGGATTCCTGTGGGCAAATACGGATGACCAAGAACAGCGTTGATCAAGGTGGATTTGCCACGGCTAAAGCGGCCGACCAGCATCAAGTTGAAGCGATCGTCGGCCAATCGCGTCAACAGTTCGCGAGACGCGGTTTGCAGGTCGGCATCCTTCGAATCGATGGCCTGTGCAGATCGAACAATCTCTGCCATTGAGAACTTCGCCTGCTCATACTCCTTTAGGTTCATCGGATCAGGGCTCCTGTTCGAGGTGGTCGCCAAGAACGTGATAAAGGATGCGCCAGAAGGGCGAACCCCAGTTCGGCTTCTCACCCTCATCTGCGTGCCGCACTGCGACGGTGTTGGCGGCTGGCCTGGCAGCAGTACGATGTTCGTCCAGCAATTCGGTCACTTCTAATTCCTGTGCCCAATTCATCCTGGCCGATACCTCAATCAACGCCTCGAAGATGCTCTCTTTATCTACATCCCCAGCGAGGGAAAGCCCCAGTCGCGCTGCGGCAATCACGCAGTCGAGATCACTATCGTGTAGATAGGGCCGAATCTCTGGCCAATCGCGTTCGGGAATGCCAAACTCGCCCAAAAGTTGAAGAGTGGCTCGCCGGCGCCGGAGGGTAGATGAACCATGTATCGGAAGATCAGTGCAGCGCCGTAATAGAAGCATGGCATACGCCGCGGACGCGTCTGGCGTCCTCCGCAACTGGGTCATGGCCTCTGCCCGGCACAAGTCGTCTTCCAGCAGTTCGAAGAACAATGGGACGCTCTCCGGACGGCGAAACTCACCGAGTGCCTCGAGTAAACCGTTTGTGGCACGTTCCTTTGCTGCCTCAAGCAAAATCGGGTAGACATCATCACGATGGGCTTGAGCGAGTTCCGTCGCTGCCGCACTGCGAACGGCATCCTCCGCAAACAGAACGGCGGAATCGTAGGGGCGGGAATATTCCTCGAAATATCTCAAGAGAATTGAATAAGCGCCCAACAGGCCGAGCGCTCTGACCACACGGCAGCGTGGCGCTGCAATCGTTCTGGGCGGGGAATCCAACAGCAGGCGGGCCAGATGTGGAACGGCCTGCTGTCCAAACTGAACGATTCTTTCTACTGCACGTTCCCCTTCTCGCAGAGAATCAAGTTCCCTGATCGCTTCCTCAATCGTTTGCTGAGGTCGAAGATGATGTGCGCTCATGGCTCATCCTGTCATTTCGCATACCGTGCGGTGGGCAGAGAACCAGTTTCGAGCAGACCGATGAGTTGGTTCTGTTCCTCCGTCGCAATCGGCATTTCGCGAATTCCCTGAGTCGTTGTACGAATGGGATATTCAAATTCCCTCAGCGAAATCGTTCCATCTTCCCAAACGGCATAGCACGCCAGCGGCCGTCCAGTTTTGGGTTGACCCAGGCTGCCGGGATTGACGATCACGGTCTTCCCCTCGTGTCTCACAAATGGAGTATGGGTGTGCCCGACGATGAGAAAATCAGTGTCAATGCTCTCTACTTCTTGTTTCCACAAATCGGATTCCTCGGGACAGTAGCCAAAGAGCGGATCGCTGGGCATTGCATGGACGAGGTAGAAGCGCGTTGAATTCACTGTCAACTCTTGCCGGACGGGCAAACCTCGAAGATAGGAGAGATCGTCCTGCGTGCAAACGGACAAAGTGTAGCGCAGCGTATCCTCGGCCAACTTCTTGCAGGGAGGCGAGCAGTGCGGGTCCACAGAAAATCCGGCCGCATGATCGTGATTGCCACGGACCGCTACCTTTGCCTGCTGCCGAACCCACTCGACAACTTCGTGCGGATTCGGCCCATAATCCACCAGATCGCCGATGCACCATAATTCGTCGGAATTGCGCTCCGGCAGCGCCTGCAACGCCGCGATGTTTCCGTGAATATCGGAGATGATGACGATTTTCAAGACTCCCACAACTCCTTGCAGAAGAGGAAGGCACCTTGTGAATTTGCTGGGGAACTTGTGAGGCAGGAAACTCCCCGGCAAAACTTCACCAGGAGTTATCATCTGCCCATCCAAATGTACTCGATAGGAGGGAAACAGCGGTTGTGGCGAACCCCTTCGCCTTGTACATCCGTGCTGGCGACGTACGAGTCAATTCTATCAATATTCGGGCTCCAAGATTGATGCTCGCCGCCGATCTGCATGTCAACCAAACTCACGTTCGACTGAAGGATGCCCAGTTGTTAGCTCTGTGATCCGCTCATTTCCCGGCAAACAAGGAAGTATTTAAGGACGGGCGAATCCCGACCGCCGTAGAGGAAATGAGTGGATCATCCGGCTTCGCGGTCGTGAACATTTTGTGATGAAGTTGAGAAGCTGGAGCTTAGACCAATTCACGGATAACTGTTTTTCTGAGTTCAGACGTTCAACCCAACTTCAACCCATCCGTGAAGCTCCTCCAAGCTCCTGAAAATTGCTATGAACTACTGAGGGCAACCAACCATGCCAGCTAACTCTATGTAAATACTGCATTTAAGAACTCATAACCCAAAGGTCGCTGGTTCAAATCCACCCCCCGCAACCATTTAGCCGACCGGCCAACCCAACATAACCCACTTTAAGCGGCGTTTGAGAGCTTCAGAAGCTCTCTTGGGAGCCGGGGTCAGGCTGCGAGTTCCCTTCAAATTATTCATTCCCTAAAGCCCTGCGAACGACGATCGAGTTGTGCTTGCGCTTGGATTCCATAAGCGCGTCGCCATACTTGGCCGTGGTAGAGATGTCGGCATGCCGCATCAGTTTCTGCTGCACGCCGATCGGTGCGCCGGCATCGTCCAGCCAGGACCGGTAGGTGTGACGGAAGGTGTGCCAGCCCACGTTGTCCAGCTTGTTCCTCTTGGCGACGGCCCGACGCTCTTCGTGCACAACCGGCGTCTCCGGAACGTTAGTTCCCCGGTCCTTCCGGGGAACTTTACCGGCAAGATCGATTACATTTTTCAGATAATCCCGCTCGGAGATCCTTCTTGCCCTGTAATCCCGAATCGTCTCTTCAAGGAGAAGCGAGAAACGCTTGTAGAAGGTCGGATCCTCTTCCATTTTCTCCGTGATGGTTCTGCGCGTTGCGCTTGCAATTCGATCGGCCTTCGATGCGTCTGAAACTCCAGCCTCTTTCACCACGGCCTCGAGCGCATCGGGATCATTTGATATTCACCAGGGGGATGATGATCTCAGCAGGCATTGCGACAACATGGTCATCAAGCAGCTTCTGAATCTTCGGTTCGAACTCATTCAGGTCTACCACAAACCCCTTTATCAATGAGTGCGTTCGGACTGCCGGACGGCAAATAGATGCCGACGCATCATCGCCCATGTGCGATTTTTCCAGTTTCACTTCCCCTTGTGTTGCCCTTGTTGGATTTGCCATAGCCCTGCTTGCGTACGGGTTCGCCCGCCGCAAGCTGGATTACCTGTGGGGCGGAATACAGCACGAGCGCCTGAAACAAGTCATTGTTCAGCATGTGACCCGGCACTGCTGGTCTTGAAGCCTCCGGCGCGCGCGCGCTGGTCGCGAAAAGCCTGGTCGCGTTGCGACTCGACAATCGAGCTCGTGAGTTTGGCCTCCGCTGAAGCTTCGGAGTGAAGGCCCATCCGTGCGTAAACGCGGCTGAGTTGGTAGTGCGCGGGCGCGAATTGTGGACGGAGGGCAACTACGCGCTTAAAGGCCAGTCGTGCCTTTTCCCAGTCCTGTTGGGACTCGAACAACTTTCCCAGTTCGAATTGCGGATCGGGTGAGCGCGGGTCCAACTTCGCCGCATTCTCGAGGGCGGTGCGCGCATCGTCGAACCGACCCAGACGGTTGGCCAGCATTCCGAAGTAGTATTCAAGCAGATAATGTCCGTTGTAGGTCCGTCGCGCCGACTCGAGGACCTTGAGTGCCTCCGCGTCGTTGGCCTGTCTGGCGTAGGTCTGTGCCAACCCAACGTAGGCAACATCCAAATCAGGATGGCTGGCGAGGGCAGAGTTAAACGCCTCGCGGGCGGCGTCGTAGTTGCCTTTGATCATCTGGATTGCGCCAAGCCTCAATTCGAGCGGCGCAGTCTGAGCCGTCTTGCCGAGACCGTTTTCGATCACCTGGACCGCCTCGTCATAACGATCGGAGTCCATGAGTAGGCGCGTGTAATCGAGCGCGTGATCGGGATTGGTGGGGTCTGCGGCGGCTGCAGCGCGATACGCGTCCAACGCTTCAGGCAACTTCTGTTGTGCTTCATAGGCTGAGCCGAGAAACATCAGAATCTCTGCATTATCGGGATGGTCCTGGTGCAACGCGGACAAAATTGTTGAGGCCTCCACGGGCTGGTTGCCGTAAAGCAGGGCCAGTGCGAGATTGTAGCGATTCTGCCACGCAGGATAAGCGGCTGCTATGCGCCGGAGACAGTCGATGGCCTGGGGCCACGCGTCCCGATCTGTGAAGAGCACAGCCAATTGATATGCACGATCAGGCGGCAGATTTCCGTCTTGCTCCAGGCGATCAATTCGAGCCGCCGCCTCGTCGATGTGTCCAGTACGAATCTCCGCGCCGGCCAGGCTCGCCGCAGTCTGAGGATCATTGTCGACCAGCTTTCCAGAAAGGGAAGCCTGTTCGACTGCGTCGCCATCCTTGCCCGTAGCCAGGTCAAGCGACATGAGGTAAGAGTGCGCAAATGGATCCGTTGGATCGAGGCGCGATGCCTTTCTCAGCTCCTGAGCTGCGGCGGCAAACTTCTTTTCGGTCAGCAGATTGAATCCCAGGTTGCGATGGGGCGCGGGCATGGACGGATCAAGAGAAATGGCAGTGAGATAATGGCTATTTGCAGCGTTAATGTGCCCGAGCTTCGTTTCGGTGATGCCGAGCAGATTCTCGATGGTAGCATTGCGCGGAGCAAGGCGATGAGCTTCTTCGAGCGCGGGCAGAGCCTGATCGAAGCGCCCTTCGCGAATCAACTCGACTCCCTGATCAAGGGCAGGGATTTGGGCGAAGAGCGGAGCAAAAAGCACGCAAACGAAGAAAAGTAAGCACCGCTTCATGGATGAACTCCCTGATCGGCGACTTCACCGGGGGGCGTGGACATCCTCTCATTCTTGATGGCCCGGACTTCGGCGAAGGCTTGGGCTGCCTGTGCCTTCTTGCCTTCATCGCGCAGGACCATGCCCAACTCGTAATGCACCGAGCCATCGGAGTCGTGAGCAACCGCCTTGTTCAGTGCCGCTTCAGCCTCCAGGTATTTTTTCTCGCTGGCATAGGCGCGGCCCAACTGCGTATAAGCGGGCCAGAGGTCGGGCTTACTGTCGATCGCGGATTGGAGATGAGGAATCGCACCGACGAAATCACCTTGTGCGACTAGCACGGCTCCCAACTCCCCGTTTGCTTCAGGATGGAGCGGATTGAGCTGGAGTTCGCGGGTCAGCTCCCGAATGGCCTCGTCGGCCTCGCCGTGCTTCCAGTAGAGATGGCCGAGCCAGAAATGGATGCCGGGAAGATCAGGCGCGGCCGCAGCCACGGCGCGATATTCGCTGATCGCCTTTTCATCCTCTCCGCGGTCGGCATAAAGTTCACCGAGTAATTGATGCACATGATATGAGTCAGGAGCGATAGCAACGAGCTTGTCTATCTGCTGCATGGAGAGACTGCGGCGCGTGAGCAGAAGATCGTATTGCGCGATTCGGTCGTTGGGATGCGCTGCCAGCCAGCGCACGAAGTGATCCTCCGCTCGGTCGTAGCGATGTGCGTGCATGGCGGCGAGGGCCTGTGTGAAGAGTGTCGCGGGCCCGGTAGCAGCAGGTGCGGCGGCAGCGAGCAGGGAATAGGAACGCATCGCTCGATCGTTGTCGCCCGCCAGCAACTGGAATGCAGCGAGGGCCACGATATTGGCCGGATCGTTTATCTGATTCGCTTCGAGAAGCGTTGCCGCCTGATGGCACCGCGGAGCAGTTGCACTGTCTGGATCGGCGAGGATCGCGATCCCTTGGTCGGGCGGCAAGCCGAGCGCATCCAAAGCTTCGCTGCGATCGATGTCGATGGCCTTGGCGATGCGCACCAGTCCCGCTTCTCGCTGATCGAGCAGGATCATGACCAGTCCGGAACGGGCCAGCACAGCGGCAGATCGCGGCGCGAGGGCCAATGCCCGATCCAACTCGCTCTTTGCATCCTGAAAGTGCGCCTGGAGGAAAAATACGTGCGCGAGTTCGATCCGCGCTTCAGTGGAGGTTGGTTCACGTTCGATCGCCCGGCGGAGGTGGCCCTCCGCTTTGGTCCAGTCGCGCTCCTGGACATAGACATCAGCGTAGATGCGATCGGAAAGCGCGGTTCCCCTCGAAGCTTCAAGCAGCTCTTCAGTTTGCTGATGTACGGCTTTACCATAGGCTTCGCCGGCCGCGAAGAGGAAGTCGGGATCGTTGGAGAACTGCGCGGCAGCGGTACGCAATTGCAGCAACGCAGCGTCTGTTTGCCCGGCATCCCAGAGGGCGATTCCGAGCCAGCTTTGGGCCAACTTTTCCTTCGGATCCTGACGAATCGCCGCGCGCAGAAGTTTTGCACCCTGCGCCGGATGATTCAGTTTCACTTCGTCAATTCCAAGCCAAAGACTCACGCCGCGCATTCCGGGCCTCAGCTTTTCGACCGAAGCAAATGCCTTCGCGGAATTCTCGAACTCTCCGTGAGCGTAGTAGACGAGCCCCAGATTTGCATAAGCCTCGGGCAACTGGGGTTGGATCCGCAGGACTTGTTGATACTCGGCTATCGCGTCGTCAAGCTGCCCTTGTTGCTGCGCCTGCTGCGCCGCCAGGAAGTGTTCCTGGACCTGGGCTTGTGTCTGTGAATCGTTAGTCTGCGCGGTTCCGGTTGACGAGAGCACACACACAATCTGAATGACGATAGCGACAACCAGAAATCGCCGACTGCGGATGCGAAACATGAATTGATGGTAGTTTATCTTCACGTCACTGAATACCGACGCGTGACTCTCTACAGCGTTTTCTTCTAATCGACCGATCATCCTGCTATCTGGTTTGTGCTGTGTTTGAAAATACATCATTCCTGGGCCTCGTTGAAGAGTTCCAGGAATGATGGGCTATTCTCAAATGTCAGACGTAAACGGGCTGAATTACCTGGTAGCCTCAGAATTCGATCCGCAAAGAGCCCTGGATGTTTCTCGGGCCGTAGGCAAGGCCCGAAGCGTTTCCAAAGTTTGAGTTAGTGTTGACCAGCGGATTGCAGGTTTGCGTCGCCGAAGTGCTACAAGTCACGCTCGTGTCGAAGCCGGTGAAGCGGTGTCGGTTAAACAGGTCGAAGAATTCCACGCGGAAGTCGGTTTGGACTCGATCGGTAAACATGGGGATGGCTTTGGCGGCGTTGAAGTCCTCGCTGTTGTTGAAGAGTTCGCGAACCCCGAGGGCGCGTGGTGCGTCGCCAAAGGTAAAGTTGGCAGCCGGAGTGAAGGCAGCCTGGTTAAGAATACGGCTATGGGCCCAAACATACTTGCCGTGTAGTGCGCTCAATTTCTGTCCGGGAACAACATTGGGACGGCTGGATGCGCCGGTTGCGCCTTCGCCGCCGGCGAAGATACCTGAGGTCCAGCCTGGTGAGGTCGTGGCGAGTGGGGTGCCACTTTGATATTTCTGGACGGCTGCAATCTTCCATCCACCGGCCACTACGTTAACGGCACCGCCCCGATTGGCAAACTGCTTACCTTTTCCGAAGGGCAGATCGTAGGTCCACGCCAGGACGACGCGCTGCGGAATATCAAACTGGCTGAGGGCCTTCTCGACCTTCAGATTGTAGGTGTTCAGCGCGCCGGAAGTGTCGTTACCTTCCCACGCGGCCTCGGTCGGATACTCCGAGTCAGCATTCGTAATGTTCTTCGACCAACTGTAGCTCGCCAACACTGTCAGTCCGGCGCTGACACGCTTGGTTACTTGAGCTTGCAGCGCGTGGTAAGTGTAGTCGCCGAAGGGATCGTCCATCGTCGCTGAATCCACCGTGACGGTTCCATACTGCGGGAAGGGTCGCAGGGCCTGGGCGACCGTTCCGTTGAATCCCGCATATGGAGCAGCAACTGGAGTTTGACCTGCGCACGCCGGATCTGAAGCCTGGGCATTGATGTTGGCCTGCAGGCATGCGCCGCGTACCTGGTCCGCGGGATTCCCCTGATTGGGGTCGTGCAAGAAGGCCTGCAGGTGGTCGCCATGAGCGCCTACATAAGCCACGTCGACAATGGTATTAAAGGGCAGCTGGCGCTGCACATCGAGGGTCCAATTTTGAATGGTCCCAGGGCGGTCAACCTTTGACTCGAGGAAGAGTGCATTGCCCTGCCCGTTCATGACTGTGGGGTCGATGAAAGGCGGCAAGTTGCCGGGATAGCCCGTGATCTGGGAGAGCACCACAACCGGAGTCTGAACGCTGGCTGCGGTGGGATAGGTGTAACTGGAGAAGAAGCCCTGGCTGTCGTTCTCGGCGAAGCCTCCGACGCGCTGGGTGGAAAAGTAAATGCCGTAGCCAGCGCGAATGACAGTGTTGGGATCGACCGAATAGGCGAGGCCCACGCGGGGACCGAAGGCCTTTTTGAAGATCGACTGCGGAGAGTTCCCGCCCAGACGTCCTGTGCCGCTGCCTTCGAAGACATAAGCGCCGGGACGGCCGCCCGCCCCCGGGTTCGGCAGGGTTGGATCCACATAGGACATGCGATCATGCGCCTCGGTCACCGGGATTGGCATGTCGTAGCGCAGGCCCAGGTTAGCGGTAAGCTTGGTGTTCAGCTTCCAGTCGTCGGCAGCGAAGAACGCAACATACTTGGCGCGCCATCCGTTGATTTGGGGGATGTCGACATACGCATTGGAGGCTGCGCCGCGATAGAAGCTGGCAAAGCCAAAGCCGGAGTTAGTGTCAGACGGGCTGCTGGTCGGGCCCGGGGTGAAGTTGAACTGGCCGGCGCTGCCGGTCAGGATGCCGAGGTTGAATTGCGCCGCGCGGAATTCGCCGCCGAAACGGAGGCTGTGACGCCCTTTCTGCCACGAAACCATATCGTCATATTGAAAAACGTTGTCGTCGAAGACGCTGTCGCCATCGCTGGGGCTGTTGATGCCATTGCCGGGGTAGTTGTAGGTCAATTTAGGGAAAACCGAGTCCCCGACGCCCTTGAGCCCGAACTTGGTTGCCCAATTACCCCCAAACCCGCCCTCGCCCGAAGTTTCAAGGCGATGGCGGCGAGTGAAGCCGGCGTTGAAGTGGTTGAACATGGTGGGAGTAATGGTGTAGTCATAGCCCAGACGCGCATATTTGTTGCCCTGGATGTTGCCTCCGGTGTAAAGCGGCCCGAGGCTTTGGGTGCTGATGTAAGGCATGTTGCCGGTGAAGTAACTGCCTGTGATCTTGTTGCGCGTGCCGATGTTCTGGTCCACGCGGATGGACCACATGTCGGCCTGCTCGTGGTTGGAACTGACGTCATTGATATTGAAGTAAGGGGTGGTAGCAGAGGAGGGGGCGGAAGGCATGACCTTCGAGGCGGCGGAAAAGACCGGATCCGGAGCCTCGGTGATTTTGTTGTTTGGATAAGCCTGGCAAGGCCGTCCCTGGTTGGCGCCTGTGCAGGTCGAGTAATCGTAGAGGATGTGGGCCTGGAAGGTCTGGCCGTTGATAGTCGTGGGCTGCGCCAGGGCAGAGAAGTCGCCGCCGAGCATGGCCTGAGTGGGTGCCGACAGAAGCGAGGTGCCTCCGTTCACTTGCCGGAAGCCCTCGTAATTGAAGAAGAAGAAGGTCTTGTCTTTGCCGTTGTAAAGCCAGGGAACGCGAACCGGCCCGCCGAAGCTTGCGCCAAAGTCGTTCTGGGTGTCGAGGGGTTTGGTTGTTGCAGTGGGACTGATGGTGGCGTTTTCGTAGTCGTTGATCCAGCTGTCGGCATCAAGAACCCGGTTCTTGAGCAGGTCGTACGCGGAGCCGTGATAGTTGTTCGTTCCTCGCTTAGAGACGAGATTGACCACGCCACCGCTGGCGCTACCGAATTGGGCGTCGAAAGTGTTCGTCATGACTTTGAATTCTGAGACGGCCTCGACGCTGAAGCCATAAGTCACCTGCATGTTGGCCGATGCCAGCTCGGTGGTAGCTCCATCGAGCAAGATATCGATGCCGCCCTGCTGGCCGCCACTGAGCTTGAAGGCTCCAGCAGGGGGCGAGGACGGGTTGTTGCTCATGGTGCCGGCAAATCCAGGCGAGAGTGCTGCAAACTCGAGCGGATCGCGGATCTCACCACCAAAGGGCAGGGGAAGCGACTCCAGTACCTGAGGCGACATCGTGTAGCCTACGTCGGAGGATTCGGACTCCAGGTGCGAGGCATCGCTCATGACGGTTACATTCTCAGTAGCCGCACCCACTTTCAACACCGCATTGGCGGTGGCGGTGCTGCCAACTTCCACGGTGATTCCGTTCTGGGTGTAGGACTCGAACCCTGAAGAAGTCACGGTCAAGGTGTAAGTCCCAGGTGGAAGGTCGGGAAAGGCGAACAGGCCCTCGGCGGTCGCTTTCGTCGCGTATGAGCTGCCGGTATTTGTTTCTCTCAGCTCAATCGATGCCCCTACCACGACCGCTCCGTTTGTGTCCGTGACGGTGCCGGTTAAAGTCCCTCTACCCGCTTGAGCTAAGCAGGGGACGCCGGCCGCAAGCCAGAACGCCGCCAACAGCGCGGTCACGATGCACCACGTTCTTTGTGCGGTAAGACTGTGGTTGGTCATTGCGTTACTCCTTTTCAAGTTATGTCAAGCCTCCGAAGTCCGTGCGGCCAGGTTCAAGGCGGAGGAGGTAGTTCCCGCCTCATCCAGATCCCGAGAAATCCGGGCGTTAACCCAGATCGAAAGCATCTGCAGCAGTGCAATCATCGGGAGCGCGTACTTGAGTGCTGCAATTCCTGATCCCCAATGTGCGATTGCCAGGAATAGCCCGCAGCCCAACGCCCTTCCTGCAAACAAGCCGAATTCGTGATTGAAAATGTAGGCGTAGCTGTTGCGTCCCTCTATTTGCGAGACCGTATCGACCACCTGCAACTGGATCGGAAAGTATGCGAGATCGAGCATGGGCTTTGCCAATAGAAGACAGCCAATGAAGATAAGTACGCCTAACGCGCTGAAGAGCAGTGCGTTGGTTACAGCTCCCGCAAGGAAGAGCGAAAGCCCAACCGCGAAGACGATCTTCCGATGACGCGGCGCCGTCAAGCGGCCAGCCGCATAGAGCAGGCATGCGGAAAAAACGCCCCCAATCGCTTGCACCGTCCCGAGCGTTCCTTCCTGCCCCACAAGAAGCATGATGAGCATCGCGGGCGCGGTGACGATGTAACCCTGAGCGAGTCCTTTCAGTAGCGCAAGTGCCAGCATGCGCCACCACAGCGGATGAAAATGGAAATAGACGAACCGCGTATGCTCGGGCATTCGGAATGCCCCGCGCTCCAGGATGGCTGCTGCCGCGACCGTCAAAACAAACACCGCAACCGCAATCACGCGGTAGGCGCTGTTGGCTACTCCGCCCAGCCATCCGTAGAGAACTGTGCCGCTAATGAACCAGCCAATGAGCGCTGGAACGACGACGGCGTTTAAGGTGGCCACGAAGTTTTCCACGCCATAGAAGTAATTGCGATTGTCGTCGTTGGTGGCCATCAGCGCCAGAAAGCCTCGATTCGCCCAGAAGATGCCCGTCGCGAGGCCCATTGTGAACCCTAATATGGCAATGCCAATCTTTGTCAGGATCCCCAGCTCCATCATGAGCATCATGGCCAATCCGGAAAGCACCATTCCCACTGCGTATAAATGCTTTGAGCCGACCCGGCCCAGGAGCTTTCCATTGATAAAGAAGGCCAGCGGCGTCGCTGAGTAAATCGACAGTTGATACGCAACCACCTTGTCGACGGCTCGCGAGTTTCGCATCACATATGCCGCGACAAATATCTCGATCACAGGCAGGACGAGGGCGTAGATCATGTTCGAGACCATGAGCACTCGCATCGAGCGAGGGCAGGCGAGAAAAACCGCGATCTCATTACGGATGCGGTTCATGCTTTCGCTCTCTCCACCAAAGCAAGTCCAGCCAGGATGCTTTCAATGGACAACGTCGCGGCGCAGATTACGCTGTCGGCTGCGCCGTAGTAAAGGGTCAGGCGATCGCCGTTCACCAAATGACCATTGGTAAAGATCACATGTCCAAAGAATCCTTCTTGTTCGTATGGAGCCAGGGGTTCCATGATCGGCGCCTCGGAACGCGCCAGAACCTTCCACGGTTCGTTCAGGTCGAGAAGCAATGCGCCCAGGCAATAGCGGTTTTCCCTGGTAGCGCCGTGATAAATCTCAAGCCACCCCTCTGAAGTCCGGATCGGCGATGCTCCGGCTCCCACGCGAGCGCTGTCCCAGTAATCTTTCCGAGTGTGGGCCAAACAGCGATGCCCGCCCCAGTGAACCAGATCGGTTGACTCCGCCAACCAAATGTAGTTGCCACCCAACTCGGGACTGCTGGGCCGGTGCAGGGCGTAGTATTTGCCTCCGATCGGCTCCTCAAAGAGTGCACAGTCTTTGTTGTGCGGGGGAAAGATCATGCCTTCGTGTACGAATTCCCTCCAGTTGCGGGTGGTCCTCAGGCCCACCCCTACGCCATGTCTTGAAACCTGGGTATAAGTCAGGTAAAAGGTCGAATCGATCTTTGCAACCCGGCAATCCTCGATGCCGAAGGTCTCCAGTTCGCCCGTTCCGGTCAGGGGCTTGCGCTCTTCCGCTTCGACGAACGAGATTCCATCGTCACTGCTGAGCAGGCGCAGATGTGAGAGCGTCGTGAGGTAGTCCTGACCCTCAAAACTGATAACGCGGGGATCGCTCAAATCTAGTCGGGGATCACTGGAATCGAATTCCAGGATTTCCACCTGACCGTTGGGCGTAAGGACCGGAAGTGAAGTTTTGCCTGGCGTTTGCTTTGGACGCTCAGCCACGCGGACGATCAGCCAGGTTTTGCCCTCGAACTCGAACACTCCTGGATTGAGCAAACAGGTTGCTTCCATTCCGGCAAGACTCGGGCGCAGGTCCTCGGGTCGTAGAATGGGGTTCTTTTCAGAGCGATCTGCCAAGTCGTGTCTCATTCGTCCCTTCCAAAACAGATACTGCGAAGTCTGGGGCGCTTTCGATCACACAAGTAGAGAGAAGGTGGATTTCCGGCCACGTATGGCCTTGGGATTGGCCGAAAGTCAGCCCAAAGGATGAGGGAGCGACGCGACGTTTGAAAAGGTACTCACGCCCAAAAACAATACAAATCAATGCGATCTACATGTGAATCGCAAGTTAAGTCGCGTCTCTGCCGGTGGACTCCGGCCCTGCGCCGGGTCCTGAAAGGTATTCGATTCAACCAACCGCCGTGCTATGATTCATTCGCCCCGTTAGGGGCATGCGCCGCGTATTCATACTGGCCGGGTTGGCAAGGATGCTGGAAGTTGAACAAGAACTTAAGGCTGATCCCCGATGGCAGTTGATCGAGAGAATTACAGCCAGCTCTTCTTTCCAAAAATCGGGACGCATTCGCGAACTCTTGCGATATATGGCCGAAAGGACGCTTCATGGTCAGACGCAAGACCTCTCCGAGCACGGCATCGGGAGAGCTGTATTCGGGAAGCCGCAAGACTATAGCGTGGTGGAGGACAGTTCGGTCCGCGTCCACGTGCGCCAGTTGCGTCTGCGCCTTCACGAGTACTTTGACGGCGAAGGCCGTGGCGAATCTTATGTTGTCGAGATCCCCAAAGGGTCTTATAGCGCCCTCTTTCGCGCTGTGGATCAGCATCCGCCTGCGCAGATTTCCGTCCCAAGTCGCTCCAGGCCATGGTTTGCCGTGGTTCCTTGGACTCTGGCGGCTCTGTTTCTGTCCACCACGATTGCCGTGTGGTTCGTTCACCCCGGGCAGATATCGCAGCCCCTGGCTCCATGGCCCTTATCGACCCTGTTCGCGCAGGGCAGTGAGCCAGTTCAGGTGGTGGTTGCTGATGCCAATTACGGCATGACGCGTCTCCTCGAAGAGCAGCCTCTGACTCTGGATACGTACCTTGCCCCTTCATACCGTAGCGGGCAGGATCTCTCCGATACCCACCCGACTGAACGAGAGACCCGAATGATGAAGTACTTGTCGGGATCTCTGCTTACGTCGTATGCCGACGTTGTTGTGGTCAACAACCTTCTCCGGGTCTGCGGAAGCGATTGTGACCGCCTGATCATTCGCTCGGCTCGGGAACTGCGTCCGCGAGACCTCCAGGATGGGAGTTTTGTCTTCGTCGGCAGCCCGAGCTCCAACCCATGGGTCTACTATTTTCAGAACAAGCTCAATTTCCAGGAACGTGAAGGCGTGGTCGGCGAGAGTCTTAAGTTCTTTCAGAACCTTCATCCCAAACCTGGCGAAGAGGAGAAGTATCCCGGATTGAGCTTCACTGGAAGCTCCGGAGAGGACTACGCGACAATCTCGTTGCTCCCGGTGCCCGACGGACACGGAAGTGTGCTCATCCTTCAAGGTCTGCAGCAGGAAGGTACCGAGGCAGCAGGAATCTTTCTCTCTGACGCGGGGAATCGCCAAAAGCTGGCTCAGGCATTGGGAATCACGAGTTCGACACCTCAGCCGTTCTATTTTGAAGCTCTCATTAGGACGCAGGCCGTTGCCGGCGCGCCCGATGCCACTTCCATCGTCGCCACTCGCTTGATTCAGAAATAGATCGCACCTCCACTACTTGACAATTTCGCTTTGCTTCGCTGAGACTCGCATCTCGTGATCTTCCTTCGGATTCTTCACGAATGACCTCCCATGGCGATTGACTCGGGGGTAGGACTTGGTGGAATTGTGGCCACCATTACCACCACGTCCGAGTTCGGCTTTCTTGTCTTCCTTCCCATTTTCTTCACTCGAGTGGTCGGCTTCACCCTCCAGCAGTGGCTTCAGATTCTCAGCATCATGTTCGCCACCAACGTTATCGCCAACCTCCTTTGGAGCTGGGTCGGTGATCACATCGGCTGGCGAAGGACCATCACGTTCGCCGGCTCATGCAGTTGCGCTGTCACCACTGGGCCTCTACTACGTGCCTCATGCCTTTGGCGCGAATTGCCCGCTTGCAGTAGCTGCAGGAATGGCCTACGGCGCCGCCCTCGCCGGAT
>Ga0335073_10006617_pt1 | contig 16279 bp, 11 predicted proteins | sample Lox_Sample_22_FD_207093 | JGI IMG/M metagenome (GOLD analysis project Ga0335073, IMG submission 207093) | Soil microbial communities from Loxahatchee National Wildlife Refuge, Florida, United States - Lox_Sample_2.2 | ecosystem: Environmental > Terrestrial > Soil > Wetlands | place: USA... | reverse complement strand
ATTGGAGCGATTGTGTGGGGGTTTAGGGAAGAGGGGGTTTGGACGAGGCGCAGAGCGATTGCGGTGTTCACTGGGTTGATGGTGAATTTGGTGTTTGGATTTGCTAGGGTGAGTAGCTGAGCTGTACGAAGTATAGATGGCTTCTGGTTCACATATGGCAACAACACCGTGTTAAGATAGGCTTGTATTGAACTAGAGCCAAGTGAACTAATTAAACATCCTTCCTGTGGGATACTACCGCTTCTATTACGCCAAGAACACCGTCAGATATCCGTTATGCTTCACCTAAACTTGCTTATAATCACTGCGACGATAAGAATGACCAGAACCGTGATAATGGCAATTGTTATAACCCGATTCGTAGCCATCCTGCACGAGTAAGTTAGCACGAGAATTCTAATCAACATCTCAAGGGAGTATTACCTACGGGCCATCCCTCTCAAAGTCTTGATACTCCGATCAGTGTAGCCCTCGCTCTCCATCAATGTATCCCGCGTATGCGTAATGGTCTCGCGTTGTCGGCCAAGATCAGCCAGAGTATTTCGGCCAATCTCTTCCGTCTCAAGTGCCACTCTCTGTGACTCCCGCAGCCGTCCGGAGCTACGTTCGAGTCGCTCGGTACCGCTGAGTAGCTGTTGTCTCTGCTCTAGTTGTGCGTCGCCACCCTCCTCTTCATCGCGATACCTGTTGCCGAAAAGCGCTGCCTTGTCACTGCTTAGTCCCTTCAGCTTTCGCTGTACAGTGTCGATGTCGGTCTCGTAATTTCGGAAACGAGTGTTGATCTTGGGTTTGAGGTTCTGCGGGATGTTCTGCTTCTCCATGCGCATCTGGTCAAGGATTTCCTTGGCCTCCTCGATAGCACGATCAGCCTGGCTGATGGCGGCTTTCCGTGGCTCACCCGTCAGCTCGGGAATCTGCTCGAGTTTCTGGTTCAGATCTGCCTGGACGAGCTTGAGTTCGGCTTCGTAGCTGGCGAACAGCTCGGAGCCGGCGTCCTGGTCTATGATATCATTTGACATGGCGGATACAGCGGTTCTGTGGAGAGATTGTGGGAATGTTCGAGAGACTATTGTTGTGTGCCTGGATGTCGTTTGGAATGCGGCGCAGTGGATGTGGACGCGGATGCCGAGGTCGCTTGAAATCTAAGGCTGCCTGCTCTGCTGCAGCTTTTGGCTCTTGGAATTGAATGGCTTCTATGGTATCACAAGTTGGCGATTGACTTGCAACCGTAGTCGTTGTCGTGGGTCTCGTTCCTGGGGTGGTTGAAAGTGATGATGACTTGTGGTTACTTCATGGGACACGACGCTGATACTGTGGCGTCGAAGGGCCAGACTGCGCCACAGTTACGTTAATGCTCGTCGCCCGATCCCAAGTTCGACATCTTCCAAACACCAATCGTGTCAAGATGCGAGAGTGACTTATCCAATTTAAAGCTCTGAAAGCTCTTTCTGTCTTTACCTAGACTCTGTACCTATTTTCAGCTTCCTAATTGAATACTTTTTGTTTATACTAAGTCTTCTTTCGTTTCGTGAGAGAACGACGTTGAAGTACCAAGAGCATGGAAAAGAAAAAGAGAATTGCAATTGTTGGTAGTGGCATATCCGGTATAGGCACTCTCTATGCTCTTCGTCAAAGTGGCCATGAAGTGCACCTTTACGAAAGCCAGAACCGTCTTGGAGGCCACACGAATACTGTGCTTTGGAAGCACAATGACAGATCAGTAGCCGTAGATACTGGTTTCATAGTGATGAATACTGCCACTTACCGTCAGTGTCCCCGATCCAACAGCATTGGAAACTCGAGCCTGATAATCCGAACCAGCTAATTTCATTGCCTTTCTGAAAGAGCTAGGCGTCGAGACCGTACCTACTGACATGACTTTCGGCATCAGCAGAAACGGTGGTGCATTTGAATGGTCTGGGACGTCTTTAGATTCCATTTTCGCTCAGAGGGAAAACTTGTTGAGTCCCAGCTTCTGGCGAATGATTTTTGATATCGTTCGTTTCAATCTTTTTGCTCTCGACATCCTTACCGATGTGGATGGAACGATTGACAACAAAGATGATCAAAGCATTGGAGAGTATCTCGAGCGGGAAGGTTACTCTTCAGCATTTCGGGATGACTACCTGATCCCAATGACCGCTTGCGTATGGAGTACAGGCCCAGATAAATGCGCTCTTGAATTTCCTGCCGTCACACTCATTCGCTTTATGTGGAATCATCATCTACTGAACACAATTGCAAAACGGCCTGACTGGTTGACTATCCCTGGTGGATCAAAGAAATACATCGACGCCGTGACGAAAGACTTTCCGCCATCACAACTTCACCTCTCTACTGCGGCAAAAGCTCTAACGAATGGACAGGATGGCAAGGTGATTATCACTTTCGAAAACGGACGAGAAGAGACCTTCGACGACGTGGTACTTGCTTGCCATGGAGATGAAGCATTTAACATCGTCTCTGGCTCCGCAACAGACAAGGAGAAGAACATTCTCAGCGCATTTCAGACGACACCCAATAAAATTTACCTCCATTCAGACCTCTCGGTAGACATACCTTCCAAATCCTTCCAAATCCACCACTAACAAACACAGCTCATGCCGCGCCGCCGCAAGACCTGGTCAAGCTGGAACTACCTGACGTCGTCGCAGCCGACCTCCTCCAGCGCCCTCCAAACCGTCTCACTGACCTACAACATGAACATCCTGCAGCACATCCCAGCATCTCAATACTCCGACATCCTGGTAACGATGAACCCGCCGCACGCGCCGGACGCCTCGCAGGTGCAGTACGCGGGGTCGTACACGCACCCGCTGTACACGGCCGCGGCGGTGGCGGCTCAGAGCAAGCTGGCAGAGATCCAGGGCGCGCGCGGCGTGTGGTACGCGGGCGCGTGGACCGGCTACGGCTTCCATGAGGACGGCTTGGAGAGCGGCGTGGCGGTTGCGGAGCGGCTGGGCGGCGGAGTGCCGTGGCGGCGGGCCTGCGCCAAGTTCGTGCGCGGGAGGAGGCCGGTGCGGTCGAGCGGCGAGCGGGTGGCGAGGGTGGTGGTTGGGTGGGTGCAGTGGGTTGTCGTGCTTGTTGAGTGGGTTTGTCTGATGGGGAGGGGGAAGGGCGCGAAGGCGTTGTAGTTTGGAGCTGCGTGGTTTGGATGGGTGATCGAAGGAAGGTAGTGTTGTATAACCATAGAGAACGATGATATTTACGCAGGACAAAGAGTTTCCCGTCCTCTCTAGACCTTCTATTCTCCAGCCATCCACGAATGTACGCCGAATCGCTGTCCAGCAGCTGGAGGTCTGCAAGCCCGAAGCAAGGCCCAAAACCCACCCATAGAACGCCAGCAATGCAACCCATACCCGTCATATGTCGTCCGTCATAGCAATAGCACACTCAAGCACCAACCAGCAATCTAGCGTCTTGTTGAACCACAATTCCAGCCCTTACTCCTTCCCCTTCAAAAACACCCTCTTCGTCCCCTTCTCCTTCCCCGCCGACCCACCAAAATGCAGCATCTTCGCCTGCTCGACAATCCCCTCCACCCAATCCCTCTTCTCATCACTCATCTCCCCCTTGCGCTGCTGCGCCGCCGCCCCGGGCCCCGCAAGACTCCGCTGGTCAGCGCGCGCCCACCCGCCAGACTCGCGCCGCCGGCCCGACGACGCCGCCGCAGCGGAAAACGGCGAGCTGCCGGGGGCCACCGGCGACGAGCCGCTCTCGCTCCACGTGGCGGCGCCCACGCCCCCCGGGCGCTCGACGTCCGGGCCGGCAAACCCCGGCGGCGCCGACGCCTTGCGGGCCGTGGCGTCGTGCTCGGCGGCGAGGCGCTGCACGCGCACGCCGTCGCTGACGGCCCGCGACGCCAGCCGCCCGTGGTGCTCGGCGTACGCGCGTAGGTACTCGCGTAGGTCGGCCCAGCCGCCGCCGACGCGCACCATCACGCGCGGGGCGCCGTCCGCGCCGCCGACCCGCCGCACGAACAGCTTGATTGGCGCGCTGCCGCTACCGCTGTGCAGGTGGTACAGCTGGATCTCGGCGTCTGCCGATACGCCGGCGCGGCGGGCGTCCTCGCGTGAGGCGGGTGCTAGGGTGAGCGCCGGGAGGGGGCTGGCGCTGCGGGTGCTGGGTGAGGGGGTCGTGCTGCGGTGGAGAGTTGTGCGCAGCGACGGCAGGCGTCGGTACTTGGATGAGCTGGCGGTGCGATTGGGAGGGTCGGGAGCTGAGATGGTGGCTGGCGGTGTTGGTGTTGAAGCCAAGCGGATGGGTGCGTGGATCTCCGAGATGATGGCGCTGATTTGTTGCTGAAGTGGGATTCGAGGTGTTGTCGGACTTTTGAGCTTCGAGGGTGAAGGCTCCTGGTCGGTCGCCGAGAACGATGAAGGCGATGAGCTAACAAGATCGATTGGAGTGAGCTGTTGGTTTGCTACAGGTCGGCGCTTCGGCATTGAGTTGATGAGTACAGGCCGTGGCACCTTTGACATTTGTCTTGCTGTGGATGGCGAATCGTCTAAGAAAGTTCCAGACATTTGCAGATACAGTGATTCTTCCGGCGACGGCAAATACTCTGGAGTGCGCTCAATTTGTTGATAGACACTGACCTCTGCAGAAAAGCTCGATTCGAGTTGTTCATCAGGAATTTCTGGTATGGTTAAAGAAATCGGAGTATCTGGTGCTGATGATTCATCTTTTAACGCTCCAGTCATCCTAATACTGATAGGACTGGTTGGATTTGTCAACCAGGACTGACGTCGGTTCATGCTCTCGGTGGGCGAGACTGGTGATACGGGTGCGGAGGAGGTTTCCTTAATCGAGCCGCGAGATGGAAGAGTAGCGGACGATGCAAGACTGTTACTACGTCGTACATTTACTTGTTTTAATTGAGAGTTCTGGAATGAATTTATTGAAGTGAAAGAGGCTCTTCTGATCATAGTTGCGTCCTCGGTATCAGCACTAAGCGCACTATCAACTTGATCAACCGTATCATTTGCCAGGATCGATAAGGAGCTAGTGTTATCAGAACTGTAGGCCGTGCCCTTATTTTGAGGATATGAAGTAGAGCTGCTTTGTTGTGGCGCATGGTCTTCTTGTGAGGTACCGTGACCTACAACGAGATTCAGCGAAGTTGAGCCAATGGAATCCTCCAGCCCTTGCGATGAATGAATCGACACTGGCTTTACTTTCCCGGAATTTTCAATAAAGCTCGAGTTGGTGGTGTCTTCAGACTTGGAAGTGCTGGATGAGTATCGAGAAACGACGAACCTTTCAATTTTGTTGAGGATGCCTTTGGCGTGAGACTAGCGAGTTTGATGACCTTCTCCACCTCTTTTTTCTGCTTTGCCATGGCCTTTTTCTTTGCGATCTCGATCTGTATAATCCAATTGTCTGCTTCAACGGTCCATCGGGTGTAATCGGCCTCAAGGTTCTCGTAGTCGTCAATCCACTCGTCGGGAAGAGTGTCATCGCTACCTTCCAAACCATCGAGCATGGCGTCAAGTCGTCGTCCAGCAGCCTGTGTCAAATCCTGAAGCTCTCTCTGTGCATTTGAGATGTTGTTCTGGAGTAGAGTGAGTTGATTTGGAGGCGAAGTTGGGCTGACAGGATCCCATGACTTGGTGAAGTCGGAAGTAAGGTACTGCCTGCAGCTTTGGAGCTGAGAGAGAAAGGTGGGTGCTTCTTGGAGGATGAATATCCTCACGGACCAGGAGCGCAGGTGCTCTTTGAGTTGCATCATTTGTGGAAGCGCTTGAACGAGCGTTTGAGTGACGAACAGCTCGTACTCGTCGAGGAAGTTCACGGGCAATCTCGCAAGAGTTTCGATGGAACGGTTTAGACCAGGTCGTGACCGGCCGATGTATATGTCCAACACGTGATCTTTCAACTCTTCGATGAGCAATGCTTTGAGTTCCTCGTTGATGACACGCAGACGGCGGCTACGGCGGTCAACATCTTCGGATGAAAGTCGAAACGTGCCATCCCAAGTCCATTGTTCAACTTCTTCACACCACTGTCGAAGCTTCCCGGCTGCCAACCACACTAGCGAGGCGAGTTTCTTCTGGGCAGGGGTGATATTGGGCATGGCCAGAACATCGCTGAGTTCTCCAGCTCGCCGCTGGGTGTTATATCGCACCGACTTGGACGCATTGGGATATTCCTTGCCGGGACTTCCCTCATCGCCTCCCTTTTTGGGTGACGGAGGTCGTGCGAAGTGTGGAGTAGTAGGAATGGTAAGTTGGATGTCGTAGGGGTTTGATAGCGCTGCTGACGCGTTGACTGAGAAGGAGGCCATAGTATGCGTAGCTCACGCAAATAATGTTCGATTACAACGATGACACGGCATAAAGGTGCGGTTTGAAGGAAGTGGGCTTCTGCAGCTGCGTAGGTATGTGATGGAGGAGTGAGCTTACTAGAGAAAAGTCAATTCTCGTGAGAAGAGATTTTGCTTCCTTCGGAACTGAGCAGGCACTGGGCAGAGAGAGGATCGGTAATTTTCGTGATGACGAAGAGAAAGGGGACGGGAAGGACGTGAGCCTAACCTCACTCAGAATAGGCGCTGACAGCCTAACCACACGGCCATCACCACCGTGTTTTGCATTGATGAGCGCCACTAAAAGCAAAGTGACAGGCCTGGCTGGTGCTTGCTAATAACTCTGTGCCTCACGGCTGATAATTATAGCTACTGAGTACTATGGCTTGAGCGGTGGACGGCATGCGGAATACGCCATACCGAATACTATCAGCAATCAGCATTGGACATCCCGTCCTGCGCAATTGGCCTTTATCAAACATATAATTGTCTCTTACGCTCAGCTATAGTACAGAATACGCTATATCCCGTGCTCGGTTGTTTCAAGTTGCACCTTGTACTCATGGTGGCCCCGCAGTGACGCTGGTTCAAAATCGATGCCCTCCTTTCTCTCGTTCATTCGCCGTCATGTCACCCGTCGGAGGCTCTTGATCTTCCTGTGTATCACTATTCCCTTCGTCCTCGAGTCATTATGGCATGTAAACTCCCACAAAGTCTCCACACCGGCCGTTCCTCTGGACGCACCCTTCATATCGGGATGTGTGGAACCAGACGTTTCCGCACCACGCGAGAACGCAACGGCTCTGATGCTCGCCCGAAATGAAGACATTGGAGGCGCGATACAAACAGTCAAGGGATGGGAACAACAGTTCAACCGCTTCTTCCACTACCCGATCTTGTTTCTGAACAACGAGCCCTGGTCCAAGTCCTTCATCGACGAGCTATCAGCAATCGCATCGGGGCCGGTTGCATTCGAGACGATCCCTAAATCGATGTGGGACTACCCAGCGTTCATCGACCGCGAGGCCGCAAGAAAGAGCATCGCGGCGCAGGGCCGGCAGGGTGTGTTCAAGGCCGGCGCAGAGAGCTACCACCACATGTGCCGGTTCTTCGCGGGGCTGTTCTTCGACCACGCGGCGCTGCAAGGCGTCGAGTACGTGTGGCGGCTGGAGCCCGACGTGGTGTTTCCGTGCGCGGTGCCGTACGACCCCTTCCGCGCCATGCGCGCCGCCCGCAAGAAGTATGGCTACGCCATCGCGCTGTGGGAGGTCGGCGACACCGCGCCATCGCTGTTCCGCGCCGCGGCCGCCTTCAAAGCCGCGCACCGCCTCCCAACCAGCGGCGTCTGGCGCGCGCTGGCCTCGCCGAGCTGGGCGCCGTGGCCGCTGCGGGAATTGCTGGGCGCGGCCGGCGCGCACCGCGACGCGGCCGGCGCCCGCTGGAACCAGTGCCACTTCTGGACGAACTTCGAGGTGGCGGCGCTGTCGTGGATGCGGAGCGGCGAGTACCGCGCGTTGTTCGACGCGCTGGACCGCTCGGGAGGCTTCTACTTCGAGCGGTGGGGCGACGCTCCCGTGCACACGCTGGCGGCCGCGATGCTGCTGCGGCCCGAGGAGATGCACCGCTTCGAGGACCTCGGCTACGGCCACCCGCCCTTCTGGGCCTGTCCGCAGAATGCACCGGACGGCCAGCTGCCGCAGTCGCTGCTGTTGGGGCCGCCGGATGGCCTCTCGGCTGAGCGTGAGGGCGCAGTTGGGTGTCGGTGTTCGTGTTTCGAGGAGGACAAGGTGGCGAATTTCGATGGCTTTTGCATCCGGAAGTTCGATGAGGCACTGAGAGGCAAGAAAAATGCTTGGTGGTGACGCTGCAAGGATTCTTTAACGTAGACGTAATGATTCTTTATTCTTGGCTCGACGAGAAGGTTTGATATTGGGATTCTGTCGTACTTTCGGCCGGAGTTGTGATACACCATCGCGCTGAGAGCTAGCTATAGCTTTCCCGGTGCTGAGCAAATGTATGACCTAATGTGTAGTCTGAGCGTTCCGTAATATTTTCGACCGTTTCAGCATTCCTTCTGCATCTTCATTTCTTGTAGGTCGAGCGTTAGCTGCATCGTACAAAGAAAGTGGCAGATTGGCCGAATACTAGACCGAAGATCTCCATCAACGAGTAGGTGATACAGCGAAATGCCTGCATGTGAGAATATATGAAAGTGAATTATGCATGTTAGACGTCGAAGTGAAGCACCACAGCGGTTCGTTGAATAAACTCAATAGCGGCACAAAGAGCGAAAGGGTCATACGGTACCAGCTAATCGATTTGCATTCCACAACCTAGCCAAATAGTGCAGTCGCATTTCGCAACTATCCTACACAAAATAGGACTCCAAAAGCGTGTATTCAACAGTCAAAAAGCCTGTTGGACCTCTGCGCCATTACATAATCGCAGGTGGTAGCGGTCGAAGCAAAGATGCAGAAACAAATCCCGAAAAGTGCAATAACAATGCCGCTGGTGACCTAGGTAAGGCCATCGGCCGAACGCAGTAAAACAATACAATTGATATTCAGTCATAATCCCCACCCATTCCGGGCAGTGTGGCAGCAAAGTGGTGAGTCATTTCTGCGTCGCGCCCGGAGTAAAGGCAAACAGTGTAAAGGGTATGGGTATCGGTTTACAAAATCCATCCAGGAAAAACGCCCAACTGATGCATCACGAAAAGGGAGGAAAGCTTTCCTGTCCCTAGGATATTCAAGTTCGAGTGTTGTAGGATATATGTATTCGCAGATGTGTGATGGAGACCGGTTATGTGTCGGTTTGTAGTGGTGGTACAAGTTCGCTCTCAAGTGTTAGTCGGCGCCTCCTCCACCGGCTGTTACGCTTCGTTTGCTCAAACTGCTTTTTCTACCTAAGCCAATACTCGAACGGGCGACGGAGTAGAGACCAAGGCTGCGTCTTCGAATGCTTCGCTCCTCATCTGTCGAGGCTTCCGGTGTAAGGTACATTGGCTCACCATCACGATTCAGGAATTTTTGAGTCCGCTCACGTTGGAGAGACGAAGGAGCGGAGTTTGATTCTTCTTTGTTGAAAGTCGTACCACCAACACGACGTAGAGGAGTCGGCTTCGGGAGAGTAGAGTTGCTTGCGATAGTAGGAAGTGGGTGTTGGCTTGTGTATTCACGGTCTCCGCGTGCACTAAGATGTCCACCAGAGAGACGATTCACTCGCTTTCGAATTGATGTGCCAATATCTGTAGTTGCTCTTGAAATAGGGCGCTGAGAAGGATCATCGTCTTCATCATCCATTCGGAGGCGTGTACGTGTGAGGGAGGTGCCGGTACGAATGTGCGTAGGTCCTTCTCGGGGAGATGGAGTTGCGACAGCGGTAGAAGACGAGTCAAGTTGCACAGACGGAGGTCCGCTTTCCCGTGGACTGTTGTTGCCGGATATGGCCATGAGTGAGGCCCGGCGAGCCTCTACGCGCTCAAGAGCACGACTTGGAGCTGGACGGGACATGGGACTAGATTCAGGCTCTAGGCTGTTCTGTCTGCTGTAAGCGACGGTTGGTGTGACGATGGGTGAATTCGTGGAAGACATGATGCCACGGCTCCCAGGTCGCTGTGCAAACGTAGCCGGTGATCCTGTGTTTCCAAGGTCAAGCTTGCCCTCGCACAACGATATGCAAAGATCTGTCAGGCTGCGGCAGACGTTGTCTGCTTTCCTACGAAGTTGACGATCAGTCACGGCGCCGTTAATTATGGACGCGGATGACAGCATAGAAGCTTGAGGAGTAGTAGCACCAGTTAGAATAGCCAATTCGAGAGCATCAGAAGCTGCAGTTTCCAATGATCGGTAGATTGAAGATGAGACGACCTGTTTGCAGCGAGCTAGCGACTGATGAAGCATAGGATGGATATTTGCCGCGGCAGGTCCACCAATCGTTCCCTCTGCAGGTGATGTACCTGGTTTGGAAATCTTTGGAGACGACGACATGGTCGTAACAGTAGTGGTAGCAGTCCTTGGCCGTTCATTGGAGCCATTCGACATAGTACCTCCAGAGGAGAAAGTCGTAGGTTGAGGCTTGTCCGCCCACTCAATCTTTTGCAAGCGAGACTTCAGCTCGTTAAGCTCATCCCACATAGCAGACTGAGCAGAGTTGGAAACAACAGACTCTGCACCATCTACTCTTGATTCAGCTCTAACACTTGTTCTCCGCAAGTCGGACCCATCACCTTGAGAAGAAAGATCGGTTTCGCGGTTTGATGAATACTGAAGTTTCGAGGGACGGGTAGATTGAAATCGGCTGTATGTGGATTCAGGGATAGAAGGTCTTCGGTACCTGTAGGAAGCCGATTCCGGTCGGGAGGCAACCGAAGGTGATTGTGACGCCGCGGCCATGTACTTGGAGCGGTAGGCGTTCAATCTCTGCTCGGATGAGGTTGAGGCACGATTACGTTGCGACGTGGCGCTGTATGTGCTAGCACCGCTCAGTGAAGTTCGACGCTGTGTTGGATATGTGGTTTCGCCAGCGAGAGGAGACGATCGAGACGTAACATATTCAGGATTGTGGGTACTGGAATTTCGGCGGGTTTGGGAGCCATCAGAGTCATGGGTGGGAGAATTCAAATAGGGCTGTTTCCTGCCTCGCGACTGTGAAAAGTTAGTATACGATTTGACTGTAGCGTTCTTTAAGCTGTGGCATCGTTGTCGATGTAGTAGAATGAGAGTTGGTGTGAAAGTGGAAGCTGTACGTACCAATTTCCGACCAAGTTGATTTTGGTCTTCGATACGCTTCAGCTGTGGATTGTCGTTGTTGGCAAGCTTTAGGAAGAGATCGTCTGAGCTCTGTCCACTTGTATCTCCACCGCTTGATGCTTGCAATTGGCCTTTAGCATCATAGAATTCATCTTCACCACCGCTGCTGACGTCGTCGGCCATGGCCGATCTCGACTTTGATTCCCTCGGCGGTGAGAGTAAAAGAGGACTTGTATTAGAGCGAAGTGCCAACGCAGATGCTGCTCGGCTCGATGGAGGACGGACTGTTATGTTGATGTCCTCGTTTCGGTACCGATCCAAAGCTGTCTGGCTTTGCCTGCGAAGCAACCTGTTTTGGTCGTGTGCGAGTTGAGCTGGGTTGTGAGCCCTGCGCGCGATGTCAGAGGTATATGATCGACGCGTTATTAGAGCTGGTGGAGGTCCAAATGACGTTTCTATGCCATTGCTGCTTCTTGACGCAGGAGCGCGCCGTTGTGTTGGAAGTCGTGCTTCGGTTTGGCGGTTAGCGGGCCTCGCGGCCAAAGACAGTGGAGGCGACTGCGATTCCGGAGATTGCTGACCGACCTGTGCCTGGTCGTGGTGTAAGACGTGGGATTCGGTTGTAAACTTGAGGTCATCCAATGGCTGCACGGCGGAGGAGGGACTTTGTTCCCGCAAAGTCTCGAAGGAGAAGTGCAGGTCGGATGTGTCGATAGCTATGGCGGGGAGGTCGAGTTGAAGACGAGGATGGCCAGTAGAAGGCGCGGTTTGCGGCCGAGTTTCAGGGCACAAAGTATCTCCTGGTGGACATGGTGGTGAAGTCGTGTCAGTTGGCATGCTTGCGCTGCACGAGAAGCGACGTAAGGATGCGGGCCCACGCTAGTCGCGCATATTCCGTCTTGCTCACTCGGTCCAGGAAGCGCGAGTGTGGAAAACAGGGGTGCGGATGCAGCTGCTCTCTGCGAAGTTGTGGGACAAAGCAATAGTTCAGTGCAACCTCGTTTTGACGGAGAATGGAGTCGAAGCGCCGGACTGAACTGGCTTGGCCTCCTTCCTACAGTCCATTTCCGCCGATTCCCAAGGGAGGCCTTTTCTGCACTTGGGTTCACGGTGGCGCTACAGCCACCCGTCTCTACTTACAAATTCATCAAAAGCAAGGAGGGAGCCCTGACGAGATACCCCATATCCATGTCTAGTTCAACGGAAGGGATGCATTTGCATTAGCAGTATCTCGACCATTTTCTCTGCATGATCGATCGAGCTTGCGTCGGAAAATTTCAGCATCAAACTCCTTTCGTTCAGAAGGTTAGCATTGTGGAGCATCTTGTCAAAAGGTACAGAACGACCGCCACGAATATATTCGCCTCGAAATCCACAGGCCGAATACAGGTACCCTCAAAGCCCTGTGGCATGTAATATACTTTTTTTCCTTTCCAGGCGTTGAACCTTCTTTGTCGCACCAATGGTAAAGCTGGGAGGCCAAGCTCCACAAGGTCCCGTGCCGTGTTCGCGTCGGCTCGCAGATTTCGGAAATCCATGTTATGCGGGCGACGGGCAAGGTTTCAATTTCCAAAGTGTCCTCTCTCAGATCCGCAAGGTACACTCCTTTCGCTCAAGTCATGGCGAAAGGAGCTACGGATGACATGGGTACCACATCCGCAGCCATTTACGTGATTACTCCCTTACATGGTGCTCCGCAACCATATGGCCCGGTTCGCCAGCTCGTACAATAATTTGAGAAAATGGTGAAATGGGGAGCGAGTCAGTGCAAGCAACATATACACGTTTTCTCTGCTTTCTCCGATCAAATGACTTGCATGATTTCAACCACTCGTAGCGTGAGCACTAAGTTACTGGGTCTCCCTAGCCAACGCAGCTATCTTCGCAAGTCAGTTGGACGGCGCGGTTTAAAGCTGGGCAAAACTGCGCCAACATGCCAATGGGAGAGTCGGGTCATCGTCCAGAAGGATGATAGTGGGCCAGAGTTCGTGATAGCTCGCACAAAGATGGACCGGACATGGTTCCGGTCATGAGTTCGGGCATGAATCGAGGCGGACGTTTCATATGTCTCCAGGAATAGGCTGCACGCGGTAATATTCCGTGTAGGAAGCGAAGCTGAGGGTAGAATTTGATCCGTGATTTCAAAGAGCTTTTGGGAGAGATGAGATGGAGATCGTGTATTGGCCCCTGAAAACGTGAGGCGCTAGTCTCGAGCTTCAAGGCTCCCGTGCTCCTGTGCTCTGTGCTGTGCTCCAAATCCATAAGGCTCCAATATATATCTGTGTATCGTACTCTAAGGCTCCAACTGTGGCTGTTGGGATCGAATCCAGCACAGCCACAGTTAGCCTACGATGAATCTCGAATATTTTTTTGAGTTGAATGTTCACCCAGCAAGCAACGTCCTACACCGTTTTCTTCATCTCTGCACCGAACGAATCCTGAACTTCTGTTCTCCATCTCTCCATGCTTATTCTCCCTTAATTCTAAGCCCAGGAATCGCTTACTGCGCCTCCACTGGCAAAGAGTCCACTGTCGCGCCAAGTTCACAATGACGGATATTGCGCGGGCTCTACCCAAAGCGAAGTATACCGGTCAGAATGAAGAACTAAAGAGCCAAACCCAAGGACCAAAGGTTGTTTCAGCTGCGAGCCTTAGCAATGAAGTCGTCCTCAAGCGTCAAGGACCCCCTCCGTACGGACAACGATCAGGATGGAGACCTCGAGCGCCAGAGGATTACGGTGATGGAGGCGCGTTCCCCGAAGTTCCAGTTGCCCAATACCCATTAGATATGGGGCGCAAGACACAATCAAGCAGCAACGCGCTGGCAATCACTGTCAACGCTGAAGGCAAGAGAGATTATACGGGGTTGGCGAGGAAGGGCCACAGCGAGAATCATATTGTTCAGGCATCTTTCAAAGACCTGATTCCTCTACGTCAGCGAGCCGAAGCCGGCGAAATCAGCCTTGCGCGTCCCAGCTCAGAGGAAGTTGAGGAAACGAGATTGCGAACACAAGAAGCCCTCTCAAAGCTGGTAGCCGGCGCTACAGCCGCTCAGAAACCAAAGAATGTCCAAGGACTCAAGCGTGATGCGCCAACATTCGTCAGATATCAAGCAACTGCACAGATGGGAGATGACACTCAACCTCGAGACCGAATCGTAAAGATTGTCCAGCGACAAATAGACCCTTTCGAACCTCCGAAGCATAAACATAAGAAAATTCCACGTGGCCCTCCATCTCCACCTCCTCCGGTTCTCCACAGTCCTCCTCGAAAACTTACTGCTGCTGACCAGGAAGCCTGGAGAGTGAGTGAATCTCACCAAAGCTGCATCAAAGCGGACACTAACATGGCACGACAGATTCCTCCGTCCATTTCTAATTGGAAGAACCCAAAAGGTTACACGATTCCACTCGACAAGCGTCTTGCTGCCTCTGGCAGAGGTGACCACGACATCGAGATAAGTGACGAACACTCGAAGCTCGCACAAGCATTAGCCGACGCAGAAATGAAAGCGCGAGAAGACGTGCGGCAACGCCACGCCATGCAAGAGAAGCTCGCGGAGAAGGAGAAGCAGCAGAAGGAAGAGCACCTGCGCATGCTAGCGCAGAAGGCGCGCGAAGAGCGGGCCGAAGCCTCGCAAGAGCGGGACTCGCGCAGCGAAAGCCGCGGCGGGCGCGGCGGGCGGCGCTACGACTCCGACGTCAGCGACAGCGGCAGCGAAGACGACGGAGACCGGGAGATGCGGCAGCGTGAGGAAGACCGGCGGGAGCGGCGGCGCGAGAACGAGAGGCAGCTGCGGCAGTCGCGCATGGGCACCGAGCGCCGCATGCAGATGATGGCGCGCGAGCAGGGCCGCGACATCAGCGAGAAGATTGCGCTGGGCATTGCGAAGCCCACTGCTTCCGGCGAGAGCATGTACGACTCGCGCCTGTTCAATCAGAGCTCTGGCTTTGCGACCGGCTTCAACGAAGACCAGCCATATGACAAGCCGCTGTTTGCCGCTAGGGAGGGCATCAACTCGATCTATCGCCCGAAGATTCAGGAAGATGACGAAGAGGATGCGGATCAGACCATGGAGCGCATTCAGCAGAGTGGAAGCAAGAGATTTGAAGGTTTCTCTGGTACAAAGGATGCAGTTGCCCGAGAAGGACCTGTACAGTTTGAGAAGGATAAGACACGAGAGATTATGAACGCCAAATCTTCAGGAAATGCTGGCGAAGAGGTCGATCCTTTTGGTATTGCGAATATGATCTCCGAGATCCAAAGCGGCAAGAAGAGGAAGTACGGATTGAATGATCCTACGGAAGGTCGCGATGGGAGCAAAAAAACGAGAGTGGATGACGATGATGATTCATCGTGATCTAAACTAACCGAAAGAAATTAATCTGAAACGCGGCAGTCTTCTAAATTTGTTGGCCAATGTGGCTCAAGTTCTATTCGACATAACTCAGCCCTTTGGCGGACCTGATTCCAATACCCTCTGGTAACTTACAACCAAATGTCACCGCCAATCTAAGATATCCTATTTGCTCCCGTCGCAACCGTCACGCCGCTAGCTGCAACAATCTCGACAGGATTCAATGTCGCCCACATGGCCGTCATCGCAGCCGCAACCGAAAGTAGTGCGCGACCAAGATTCAAAGTCGCCCACTTGTCGACGAGCGCATGCACCGTCTCCTCCTTAGTAACACCAGCTTCGGCGCTAGCATCGGTAATAGCTGTAGCGGCTAGGTCGTCCGACTTCTGGACGAGTTTTGCGTTGATGGGGCCCAGCAGTAGTGCAGTGTAGGGCAGCGTCGACGGCAGCAGAATCGCGCTGGCAAGATACAGCCTGAAGGCGTTTGTGCTGCGGTCCTCGCGCGATGCCAGCCATGCGAAAGCGCTGCCGCAGACAATCGTGGCGGCTGGGAGCGTCGCCTTTGCCCGCTCCCAGGTCGTTCGCCATTGCTTGGCTAGCAGCGGTGCAGGTGCCTGGAGAATTGCTGGCACGAAGGCATATGTTGTGGCGGCTTGTTGGCCTTCAGGGAGTCAGTTTGAGTTACGTCTAAGCCTGGAAAGGCATATTCATGGGATTCTCTTGGACCTACCTGCTAAGAAAGCTGTCGCTGTGATGCCAACTGCCTGTGCAATACGCACACCAATGGGAACTTCGTGATGCTCAAACGGTCGATTCATTGTGCTGAATGAATTAAGCGAACTCCTGATCTGATGAATGGTTGAGAGA
>Ga0335073_10006616_pt1 | contig 16279 bp, 14 predicted proteins | sample Lox_Sample_22_FD_207093 | JGI IMG/M metagenome (GOLD analysis project Ga0335073, IMG submission 207093) | Soil microbial communities from Loxahatchee National Wildlife Refuge, Florida, United States - Lox_Sample_2.2 | ecosystem: Environmental > Terrestrial > Soil > Wetlands | place: USA... | reverse complement strand
GGATGAGGCGGCTGGGCTGCTCGAGGCCTATCACGCCGGCGTGCTCGCGCTGCCGGCGCCGTTCGGCGGGTGGGCGGCGGCGTGCTTGACCGAGGTCGATCCCGCGGGTCTGGTCCGGCAGCTCGACCGGGGCTTCGTTGGGCTTCAGCTGCCGGCGACGGCGCTGCTCGACGGGCCCGGCTACGAGCGCGCCGCGCCGCTGCTGGATGTGCTCGAGCGAAGGGACCGGCCGCTGCTGGTGCACCCCGGCCCGGCCGATTCGCCGGCGCTGGGCAACCCCGCCTGGTGGCCCGCGATCGTCTCCTACGTGCAGCAGATGCACGCCGCCTGGTTCGCCTTCCGCGTGCATGGACGGCCGCGCCACCCCCGCCTCCGGGTGTGCTTCGCGCTCCTGGCCGGGCTGGCGCCGCTGCACGGGGAGCGGTTCGCCGCCCGCACCGGCGACCGCAACGTGGTCGATGAGGACGTGTTCCTCGAGATCTCGTCCTACGGCACCAAGGCGGTCGACGCCACCATCCGAGTGCTGGGCATCGATGCGCTCGTCAACGGCTCGGACCGGCCGTACGCGGATCCTGCCGATCTCGATCTCGGAGCCGCGGCGGCGCACGGACTGCGCACCGCCAACCCGCTGCGGCTTCTTCAACCCAAGAAGGAGGAATCGGATGAAGTGGCCGTCGCTGCCTGCGCGTAACCTCGACCGCGGGGAGCTGCAGGCGCTGGTGGACGAGCTGGCGACCGATCCCGTGCGCTGGCGCGAGTACGTCATCTTCTCCGGTGCCACGCGGCATTTCGTCTCTCTGCACCGGGACGAGTACGTCGACATCTGGCTGCTGTGCTGGAACCGCGGCGACGACACCGGCTGGCACGACCACGACCTCTCCTCGGGCGCCGTGCGGGTCGTGCGCGGCGCGGTGAGGGAGTCGAGCCCGCGGATGGGCGGTGAACCGGCGGTGCGCATCGTGCCCGCCGGCCGCTCGTTCTCATTCGGCCCCGAGCACATCCATCGGCTGGCCGGCGACGACGATCAGGCCGTCTCGATCCACGCCTACTCGCCGCCGCTCTGGCGCCTCGGCCAGTACTCGATCGACGCCGACGGCGTCATGCGGCGCGAATCGGTCAGCTACGCCGACGAGCTGCGGCCGCTGGACGACCGCCCGCCGGTCCTCGTCACATAGCGGCGGCGCGAAATGTCGTGTTATTCATGTCCCGCGAGGAGCTACGCCGCCCGCGCCACCAGCCGCCCCACGATCTCTTCGAACGCCCCGTCGGCGTAGCAGCGCAGCTCGCCGGCGCTGAGCAGCTGCACGGGGTGCGGGACGTACACCATCCGGTAGTCGGGCATGCCGAGCAGCCGGGCCTGCTCGAGGGCCTCGTCGACGAACGGCTCGGTGGCCACGGCGGCGGTGGCGATGCCCAGGCGCTCGAGCTCGACCATGTCGCGCACACTGCACGACGTGCAGGACCCTCAGTCGGCCAGGCCCTCCACGGCCAGGTCGCCGCGGTCGGCGATCCGGCGCACGATGTCGGGCGCGGCGGGCTTGGAAAAGATCTCCTTGGTGATCCGGAAGGTCGAAGCACCGCGTGCCGTCAGCAACTCCTCGATGCGGTCGAGGAACTCGTCGCCGCGGCGCTTGTTGATGTCGAGCAGCGCGACGTGCGCTCCTTCCAGGCTCACCGGGCGCGGGGCGAGCGGCTCGGCCGCACGCCGGCGCTCGTCGAACGGGCTCACGTAGTCCATGGCACCTCCTTTGAGATTGCGGTGGCGTCCATGCCCAGGCAGGGTCCGAACACGGCCGAGAAGCGGCCGGCCTCGCCGCCGGCGACCACGAGCACGATGTCCTCGGGCCGAGACCATTTGCCGACGAGCTGATCATCGCCGGCCGCCCCAACGACCGGCGTGGTCTCGCCCCAACGCAGCGCCCCGGCCCGGCGCCGCACCAACGAGAACATCTCCGAGCACACGCGCTCCTTGTCCCACCCCCACTCGTGGAACGAGCGGGCGTGCTCCGGACAGATGGCGAACAGGGACAAACCGCCGAGCGGCCACCAGTTCGGGCTCCAGGTCGCGCCGGCCGCCTCACCCAGCACCCGGGCCAGCTCTTCGGGACCTGTGCTGCGGTGGTCGGAGATGTTCAACGGTGCATCGGCTCCGAATACGGTCACGACCGAGCGGTCCGCGGGAAATCCGCGCGAGACGTGCAGCGGCTCCCACGGGCTCACCTCCTCGTCCTCGGCGAAGCACAGCCCAATCTTCCCGGGATTCCCCAACGTCGAGCGGTCGAGGCGGCCCGGGAAACCGCCACCGGTCAGGCTGACCACGAGCCGCAGAGCACGACCGATCGTCATGTTCGCCCGCCACCCCGGGCCGAGGGCGCCGACCGACCCGTTCAGCCCGACGGCGTCACGCACCGGGCCGTTGACCACGACGACCTGCCCGCAAGGTTGGGTGGTCACCGCCTGGCCGCCCACGTTGAAGCCCGGCTCCAAGACCGCTTGCACCGCCGCCACCACGACGGGGAAGTACTCGGGCCGGCAGCCCGCGAGCACGGCGCACGCGGCCACGCGCTCCAGGGTGACGCGAGCGAGAGCCGGGGCCATCTCGCCGAGGAGCTCGTCGGGATCGTGGCCGGCGAGCATCGTGCGCACGCGTTCGGCGGTCGGCGGAACCACGGGCAGCCCGTCCGTCCATCCCCGCTCGAACATCTCCTCGAGCTCGTCAAAGCCGGCGCCGTCGAGGGCGCGCAGCGTCTCGGCGTCGTAGGTGTTCTTGGCCGCGCAGCCGGGCTTGCGGAGCGGCGGCTCTTCGGTCAGCGGAACCGACAGAAGTGACTGGAGAGCCTCCGCGTCCCAGCCCACCACGCGGGCGGACTCACGACCGTCGCGATCGACGAGCACGGCGGTCGGCAGGGTAACGAGGCCGTACGCGCGCGAGACGTCGTAGGGCGACGGCTCGGCCAGCACGAGCCCGCCGAACCCGGTCCGGCGCGCCACCCGCGCGGCCACCTCGAGCGGATCCTCGAACACCGCGGCCACGCGGAGCCCGGTGCCGAGCAACGAGGGAACGGCGGGCGCGAGGCGACGCAGGGTCAAGGTGCAGGTCGGGCACTCCTCGGAGACGAACAGCAGCAGTGCCGGACCATCGGCGTGCAACTCGGCCAGGCGCACCGATCCGCCGGCGACCGATGCCAGGGAGAACTCGGGGGCGGCGGTGAGGGTCATACCGGGGTCGCGACGGTGGCGGGAGCCTCGCCGGCGACCACTCGCCCGTTCTGGATCACGATCGAGATCCGCTCGGGTTGGCACACGATGCGGACGTCCTCGACCGGATCACCGTCGATCACCAGCAGGTCGGCGACCGCGCCCGGCTGCACCGTCCCCACGTCGGGGAGGCCGAGCGCCAGCGCCGAGCCGTGGGTGGCCGCGGAGATGCCCTCGAGCGGCAACAACCCGCCGGCGACCATGCGCACGAGCTCGATCGCGTTGTCGCCCGGCGGCCCGCTGTCGTGCCCCATGGCGAGGGTCACGCCGGCGCTCCGAGCCGCCACGAGCGTGGCGTAGGCCTCCTCGAGCTGGCGCTTGGCCTGCTCGACGAGGGCCGGCGCGAACTTGTCGGTGAACCGCTCGGCGAGGTCGTGGAACGTGCTCAGCGTCGGCACCAACACGATCCCGGACCGCGCCATCGCGTCCAGCAACCGCGGCTCGCGGTGCAGCGACAGGCCGTGTTCGATCGTGTCGACACCCGCGTCGACAGCAAGCCGCGCGCCCGAAAGACCCTCGACGTGCGCTGCCACGCGAACGCCCATCCGGTGGGCCTCATCGACGATTGCCTCCAACTCCGCGGCCGTCATCTGCGCGGGCTCGGGATCCTCGGCCAGGACCGACCGCGCGCCCGTCGCCATCAGCTTGACGAAATCGGCACCCCGCCGGAGCTGCTCGCGCACCGCCCGGCGCATGTCGTCGGCGCCGTCGGCCTCGCGGTACATGGTGCCGAAGATCGCGCCGCCGGGCGCGGTGGCCGAGATGATTCGCCCGCAGGAAAAGATCCGCGGCCCCTCGACGATCCCGAGTCGCACCGCCTCGCGCAAGGCGATCGCCTCGTCGTCGTAGCTGCCGACGTCCCGGACCGTCGTGATGCCGGCGGCCAGCAGGACCCGGGCACTCTTGGCCAGCACGAAGTAGCCGAGCTCGCGCGGCCGCGGGAGCTCGCCCTTGAGCGCCGGCGGCGGCCCGAAGCCCGGGCTGCGGCTGATGTCGCTCGACAGGTGCGCGTGCGCGTCGATCAGGCCGGGCGTGACCGTGCGGCCCTCGAGGTCGAGCGAGCCCTCCGGCGCGGATCCGACCAGTTCGCCGACCTCGACGATCCGCCCGTCCTCGACGCGCACCACCGCCCGCTCGAGCGGCGCACGGCCGGTGCCGTCGATCACCCGGGCGTTGGCGAGAACCATATGCTGGGGCACCGTACACCGCCGATGAGCCGGCCGGAGGCCACCAGCTCCCGGGCTTCCGACACGTCGCCGGCGAGCGAGCGGTCTTCGGTGACCGGCGGCACGATCTCCGAAAGGAGGGCGGCGGCGTGCTCGAGCGGCGCCGGGAGCGGGGTGCCGGCCAGGAAGCGGGCCTGCCGGAGCGCCACCAGCTCATGGGCGAGGGAGAGCTCCAGCGCGTCGAGGACGCCGTCGAGCTGCTGGGCGGCGAGCAGCGTATGGGCCTGCATGTCCTCCTGGCCGGTCGACGCGTCGATGGCGTGGATGGTGGCCGGCGCCGCGAGTCCCCGGGCCTGCGCGGCCAATCCGATCACCTGCTTGTGCAGCGTGATCACGCCCGACTGGCGGCCGGGGTCGGGCGTGAGTTGGTCGGGCAGGCCAGAGAAGCGCGAATCGAGCAGACGGTGCAGGCGCTTCTCACCCAGATTGAGGAGCTGGGTGAGCGCGATCGCGGCGTAGTCCAGCAGCAGGGTCAGCGCCTGGGCGTGGAAGTTCCCGGTCGGGTACAGGCCCTCGGGCTCGGTGCCGTCCTCCGACGCGCCCAGGAAGACCGGGCTGTCCGTGACCGCGCGGAGCTCTCGGTCGAGCTGGCCCCGCAGCTGCTCGAGCACATCCAGGGCGGCCCCGTGGACCTGGGGGATCACGCGGAGCGAGACCGGCGCCTGACGCGCGTCCCCGAGGCGGTCGCCGGACGGGCCGAGCAGCTCACCCAGCCGGCGATGGATCGCGAGCTGGCCCCGGTCGCCCTTGAGCTCGCCCACCCGCACCACGTACGGGCGCGCCGGCGCGCGGGTGAGGGCAATCACGAGCGCCCCGCACACCGTCGCGTGCTCGAGCAGCGCCTCCGCGCGGAGCAGCAGCGGGACGGCGAGTGCCGGCGCGAGTGGCGCGCCGTTGATCAACGCGATGCCTTCCTTGGCGCCGAGCGAATACGCGGGCCGGGCGTCGTCGACCAGCGCCGAGAACAGGTGGGCCAGTGGGACGATCTCGCCGGCGGCGCCGCTGACGCCGCCCGGCACCACCGGGAACCACCCATCGTTCAGGCGCTCGACGAGCAACGAGCACAACTCGGGACTGACGCCCGCGTAGCCGCTGAGAAAGCCGGTGAGCCGGAGCAGCATCGCCCCGCGGACGACGGGCTCGGACAGTCGGCGCCCGGTCCCGGTGGCGCGGCCGGCCAGGATCGAGCGCTGGAAGGCCGCCTGGTCGACGTCCTCGACCACGCGGCCGGCCAGGTACCCGAGCCCGGTGTTGACCCCGTAGGCCTGCGCGCCGGACTCGAGGTGGTGGAGTAGCCCCGCGCGGCTCCGCGCCACGCCAGAGCGCAACCCGGGCGCCACCTCGACCGCCTCGCGCTCGAAGGCGACCCGCTGGTATTGCGGCAGGTCCAGCTGGTCGTGGCGCTCGAGGAGGATTGCCATCCTAAAGCCACGTTAACTTGACCCATCGCCCGGGGTGTGAGAGAAACCCCTGGTCCATCGGTTGAACGCCGTTCTACCTGCGGACCATCGAGGAGATGGAAACGGCTATGGGCTATCAGCCGGCGCCCCGCGCGGGCGCTGGATCGCCGGGGATCTCGGCTGTCCTCGACGTGCTCGACGTGCTCGACGTGCACGGTCCGGCGACGCTCGCGCAGCTCGCCCGCGAGACCGGCACCGCCAAGAGCACGCTGCACCGCGTGTGCACGATGATGTCCGAGCGTGGCTGGATCGCTCGCGACGCGCTAAGCGGCTACATCGAGCTCGGTCCCCGGGTCGCGTCGCTGGCGCGGGCCACGCCCGTCTCGCCGCTGACGGCCGGATTTCACGGCGTCGCCCGGCGGCTGCTCGACCGCCACAACGAGACCACGTGCCTGACCGTCCTCGACGGGCGCGACAGTGTGTTCATCGCCAAGGAGGAGACGACCCACGCCGTGAGGCTGGTAACCCCGGTCGGCAGCCGCTTGCCGGCGTTCGCCTCCGCTTCGGGCCGTGCGCTGCTGGCCGACCGAACGGAGGAGGAGATCCGGGCGCTGTACGAGGGCTCCGAGCTCGTGACGCCGACCGGTCGGCGCCTGGACGGGGTGCAAGAGCTTCTCGAGATCCTCCGCGACACGCGCCGGTGCGGCTACGCGGAGAACGTCGACGAGACCGCGCTCGGCCTCCACTGCCTCGCCGTTCCGGTCGGACCGCCCGGGCGCGTGGTGGCGGCGATCACCTTCTGCGTGCCGACCGGGCGGATGAGCGCGGCCCGCCGGCTGGAGATGATTCCCGATCTGCTGGGCGCCGCCCGGGCGATCGTGCCGGTGAACGGCGCCGGTGGCTCGATGGCGACCGGGTACGCTTCCTCACCACTGAAACTAAATCAATCAAATAAGTTGAAAAACCGCGCCGCGACGATGATCAACGACAGAAAGGTGGCTCAATGACGCCCAGCAACCGGGAGCTGGACCAGCTCCGCAGCGAGCGCACCGAGCTCGAGAACCACTACATCGACGAGCTCGTGAACGGCAACCTGAACCGCCGGGACTTCCTGCGGCGCGGCAGCATGATCGGCATGTCGGCGCCGCTGTTGGGCGCCATCCTGGCCGCCTGCGGCTCCTCCTCCCCCGCGACGAGCTCGAGCGCGAGCTCGGCCGCGACGACGACGGCGGCGCCGGCGACGAAGGGCGGAACGCTGAAGATCGGCGCGGTGGCGCCGGCCGCCGCCGTCAACCCGCTCACGGTCTCCGACGCGGGCGGACTGCTCATGCTCAACCAGACGGGCGAGTTCCTCGTCTTCGACTCGAACCTGAAGCTGATGCTCGAGCCGATGCTCGCGCTCAGCTGGTCGTCCAACGCCGACGCCAGCGTGTGGACGTTCAAGCTGCGGCCCGGCGTCACCTTCTCAAACGGCCAGGCGATGACGTCGGCCGACGTCGTCTACACCTTCCAGGAGCTGTCCAATCCGTCGAACGCCTCCAACGCGCTGTCGGCGTTCACCGGCGTGCTGACGCCGTCCGGGGTCAAGGCGATCGACCCGACGACCGTTCAGTTCACGCTCGAGGCGCCGAACGGGAACTTCCCCTATCTGGTGTCCTCGGACAACTACAACGCGATCATCGTCCCCAAGGGGACCGACTTCTCGAAGTGGCAGAGCACGTTCATCGGCACCGGGGCGTTCAAGCTCTCGAGCTACACCCAGAACGTGGGCGCGTCGTTCGTGCCCAACCCCACCTACTGGGGCACGAAGCCGCTGCTGTCGATGACGACCTTCTCGTTCTTCACCAGCCAGACGCCGATGATCACGCAGTTCCAGGGCGGCGCCTTCGACGTGGTCGCGCAGTTCACGCCGGCCGGAGCGTCGGCGATCCTGAACAACTCGTCCTACAAGATCATCAAGCTGACGTCGTCCAACCACCGCGAGCTGTCGATGCGCAACGACCAGGCGCCGTTCACCGACCCACGCGTGCGCCAGGCCGTGGCCTACACGCTCAACCGGCCGGCGCTGGTGCAGGGGCTGCTCGACGGCGACGGCTCGGTCGCCAACGACTATCCGTTCGGGCCCCGCTTCCCGTCCACCGACACGTCGATCCCGCAGCGCACCCAGAACATCAGCATGGCCAAGCAGCTGCTGTCCGCCGCGGGACACCCGAACGGCTTCAGCGTCAAGATGGACACCGAGACCTACCAGGAGATCCCGTTGCTCGCGCAGGCCATCGCCCAGGACGCGAAGGCGGCGGGGATCAACATCGCGCTGAACGTCGAGTCCCAGACGCTCTACTACGGCAAGAGCACGTTCGGAAACTCCGACTGGCTTGACGGCGCGATGAGCCTCGTCGACTACGGCGACCGTGGCGTGCCCAACGTGTTCCTGGAGGCGCCGCTGACCTCGAACGGGCCGTGGAACGCGGCCCGCTTCCACAACAAGCAGTACGACGGACTCGTCAAGCAGTACGTGGCGGCGGTCGACCTCTCGACGCAGCGCAAGATCGCGGGCGAGATCGAGACCCTCCTGCTGGCCGAGACGCCGATCATCATCCCGTACTGGATCGACGGCCTCACCGCATCGACGCCGAGCGTCGGAGGCCTGAACCCGACCTCGATCGCCCAGCTCTACCTGAACACCGCGTACAAGTCCGCCTGAGGCCAGACCGCCGTGACCACGTTCATCCTCAAGCGGATCGGGCTCGCCCTGATAACGCTGTGGCTCTTGAGCGTGATCGTGTTCCTGCTCGGTCAGGTCCTGCCGGGCGATCCGGGGCGGGCGATCCTCGGGCCACTGGCGGCCAAGAACGCCGTGGCCACGCTCGACCATCAGCTAGGGGTCGACAAGCCCTTGGTGTCCCAGTACTGGAACTGGATCACCAGCTTCCCCGGCACGTCGTACAGCTACGGGACCGCGATCGGGCCGATCCTGACCGCCGCGCTCGGGCGTTCGCTGAAGCTCGCGGTGCTCGCGTTCGTGATCGTGGTCCCGCTCGGGATCTTCGCCGGGGTCGTCGCGGCGCTGAACGTCGGGCGGCCGCTCGACAAGATCATCAGCGTCGGCGGCGGCTCGAGCACGGTGATTCCCGAGTTCGTCTCGGGGATCATCCTGCTCGTGGTGGTCGGCGTGGCGCTCAAGTGGTTGCCGACGACGGCCACCGCGCCGCCCGGCTCGTCGTTCCTGACTCAGATCAAGTACCTGATCATGCCGGCGATCCCGCTGGTCATCGTGCTGTTCGGGTACATCGCTCGGATGGCGCGCGCGGGGACGGTCGAGGCGCTCGACTCCGACTACGCCCGCACGGCGACGCTCAAGGGGCTGCCGCGCAGGGAGATGATCCGCCGCCACGTCCTGCGCAACTCGCTGCTCCCGACGATCACGGTGGTGGCGACGCAGACCGGGTACCTGATCGGGGGACTCGTCGTGGTCGAGACGATCTTCCGCTACCAAGGGATCGGACAGCTCACCTACCAGGCCGCGACCCAGAAGGACTTCCCGATGCTCGAGGCGTGCGTGCTGACGATCGGAGCCGTGTACATGGTGGTGACGATCGGGGCCGACGTGCTGTTCTCCCTGCTCAACCCGCGCATCCGGCTGAGGGCGGCTGACGCGTGAGCATCAGCGCGGTCCCGGTCGAGTCCGCCGCCGCGCTGTCGGCCGGCCGCGGCGCGGTCCGGAAGGACACGCTGCGCAGACTGGTGCGCTCGCCGCTGTTCATCGTCGGCGGGCTCATCCTGCTGTGGTGGATCGTGTGCGCGATCTTCGGCGCCTCGATCGCGCCGCAGGACCCGAACGCGCAGAACCTCCTGGCGATCAACAAGCCGCCGTCGAGCGCGCATCTGTTCGGCACCGATCAGCTCGGGCGGGACATGTTCTCCCGAGTGCTCACCGGTTCGCGCGACATCCTGATCGTCGCGCCGCTGGCGACGCTGCTCGGCACGATTCTGGGCACCGCCGTCGGGCTGGTGATGGGGTACTTCCGCGGCATCGTGGACGACGTCCTGGGACGGTTCGTCGAGGCTTTCCTGGCCTTGCCCGTGGTCGTCACCGCGATCATCGCCAGCTACGCGCTGGGGCGCTCGAACCTCGAGCTGATCATCGTGATCGGCCTCCTGTTCACGCCGCTGATCGCGCGCACGGTGCGCGCCGCGGTCCTGCTCGAGCGCGAGCTCGACTACGTCTCGGCCGCCCGCCTGCGCGGCGAAGGGCCCGGGTACATCATGTTCGTCGAGATCCTCCCCAACGTGTTCGCGCCGATCACGGTCGAGTTCACGGTCCGCCTGGGTTACGCGGTGTTCGCGGTGGCCACGCTGTCCTTCCTCGGCCTCGGCATCCAGCCGCCGTCGTCGGACTGGGGCCTCGAGGTCGCGACCAACTTCGGTCAGGTCGATGCCGGCTTCTGGTGGGAGGTGCTGTTCGACGCGCTCGCCATCATCTCGCTGGTCGTCGCGGTCAACCTGATCGCCGACGCCGTCGAGGGGGTGCTCGAGCGGTGAGCACCGTGTCGGAGCCCGCGGGCGGGGCCGGCGCCGGAACGATGGCGCCCGACGCTCTTACGGTCGACGGGATCGACATCACTTACCGCGTGCGCGGCCGCGAGCTGACCACCGTGCGCGACGTGTCGTTCCGGATCGGGCGCGGGGAGTCATACGGGCTGGTCGGAGAGTCCGGGTCGGGCAAATCGACGATCGCGCTGGCGGTCGTGCGCTACCTCGCGCGCAACGGCCGGGTCAGCAAGGGCCGGATCGCGATCGACGGCCGCGACGTGCTGGCCATGCGCGGCGAGGAACTGCGCAAGCTGCGCGCGAACACGGTCTCGATGGTCTACCAGGAGCCGGGCCGCGCGCTCAACCCGACGATCAAGGTCGGGCGGCAGGTCGCCGAGGTGTTCGAGCTCGCCGGCGTGGCGCGGGCCCAGGCGATCGAACGCTCGCAGGAGATGCTCGAAAAGGTGCGGATCGCCGACCCGGTTTCGGTCATGGGCCGTTACCCGCATCAGCTGTCGGGCGGCATGCTCCAGCGCGTCGTGATCGCGATGGCGCTCGCCGCCGAGCCGACGCTTTTGATCCTCGACGAGCCCACGACCGCCCTGGACGCGACCGTCGAGGCGGAGGTCCTCGACCTGATCACCGCGCTGCGCAGCGAGTTCAGCACGTCGCTGCTGTTCATCAGCCATAACCTCGCGGTGATCGCGAAGATGTGCGACCGCGTCGGCGTGCTGTACGCCGGCGAGCTGATGGAGACGGGACCGGCGCGCGAGTTGTTCGAGGATCCGCGCAATCCCTACACGGTCGGCCTCTTGCGCTGTATCCCGCGCCGAGGGACGGCCAAGCACCAGGAGGCGCTCGACACCATCCCCGGCTTCCCGCCGAGCCCCGGCGAGGCGGTGACCGGGTGCGTCTTCGCCGATCGCTGCGGTTTGGTCGAGGACCGCTGCCGGTCCGGGGAGGTGCCTTTGTATGAGGTCTCCTCGACCCGGCGCTCGCGCTGTCACTTCCATGAGCGCGCCCAAACCTTGCCGCGCCTGGTCAAAGCCGAGCCCGAGCCGGCGACGAACGGCGCCGGCCCGACCGAGGTGCTGGTAAGCGCCGAGGACGTGTCGAAGACGTTCCACATGGAGGGCGAGACGATCCACGGCCTGGTCGGCGTGAGCCTCGAGGTGCGCGCTGGTGAGACGCTCGGGCTCGTGGGCGAATCGGGCAGCGGGAAGACTACGCTGGCACGCGTGCTGCTCGGGCTCACGCCCCCCGACCAGGGAGCGATGCTCGCGATCGAGGGGGCGCCGCTGGCCGATACGGCGAACCGCCGCACGCACGAGCAGCAGAAGACGCTCCAGATCGTCTTCCAGAACCCGGACTCCGCTCTGAATCGCCGCCACTCGATCCGGCGACTGCTCTCGCGCGCGTTGTCCAAGCTCGGGGGCTACCGCGGCGACGCGCTCGCCACGCGGCTGCGCGCGCTGGTGGCCGAGGTGCGGCTGGCCGAGCGGTATCTGCCGATGCGGCCGGCTCAGCTGTCGGGGGGCCTCAAGCAGCGCGTCGCGATCGCCCGGGCGTTCGCCGGAGACCCGAAGATCGTCGTCTGCGACGAGCCGACCTCGGCGCTCGACGTGTCGGTCCAGGCGGCCATCCTCAACCTCTTGAACGACCTCCAGCGGCGCGAGCAGGTCAGCTACCTGTTCATCAGCCACGACCTCGGGGTGGTGCGCTACTTGTCGGATCGGATCGCGGTCCTGTACCTGGGCCGGCTGATGGAAACGGGGTCGGCCGACCAGGTTTTTGGCGCGCCGCACCATCCGTACACCGAGGCGCTCCTGTCCGCGGTGCCCACGCTCGAGAACGGCGCGACGCGCGAGCGGATCAGGTTGGAGGGGGAGATTCCCAGCGCGGCCAATCCCCCGACCGGGTGCGTGTTTCACACCCGCTGCCCGCGCTTCCTGGGCGAGATCTGCGTCAACACCGAGCCGCCGCTGGCCGAGTCCGAGCCCGGGCACGCGATCCGCTGCCACATCCCGCTCGAGGAGCTCCGGCAGTTACAGGCGGACCAGGTCCCGGTGGCCCGTGCCGCCGAATAGCGCCGGCGCCGCGGCTTCGGTCGCCGGCGCCGCGGCTTCGGTCGCCGACGTCGCTGCGGTCGGGAATGAGGTCGCGGGGGCGGCGCTCGAGATGCGGGCCGTCGTGCTGCGCTCACCCGGACGGCCGGTGGCGGTCGAGACCGTGGTGCTCGCGCCGCCGCGCCGGGGCGAGGTGCTCGTGCGGGTGGCGGCGGCCGGGGTGTGCCACTCGGATGTGCATCTCGCCGACGGCCTGCTCGGGGCGGGACGGTGGCCGATGGTGCTCGGCCACGAGGGGGCGGGGGTCGTCGAGGCGGTGGGCCCGGGGGTCGACGGTCTGTCGGTCGGTGACCATGTGGCGTTCTGCTTCGTGCCCTCGTGCGGCTTTTGCGAGGCGTGCCGGGCCGGGCGACGCACGCTGTGCGAGACGGCCGGGCGCACTGGCGTCGCGGGGATGCTGATGGACGGGACCTCGCGCTTGCGAGATCTCGACGGGACGGTCCTGCAGCACGGGCTGATGGTGGCCTGCTTCGCCGAGTACGCGGTCGTGCCGGCGGCGGGCGCGGTTTCGCTGCCGGCGTCGATTCCCTTGTGGCAGGCGGCGCTGCTCGGGTGCGGCGTGGTGACCGGGATCGGTGCCGTCAACCGGGCTGGCGTGCGCGTGGGCGCCACCGTGTGCGTGATCGGCTGCGGTGGCGTCGGCCTGCAGGTGATCGCCGGCGCGCGGCTGGCCGGCGCGGGGATGATCGTGGCGGTCGATCTGGATCCGGAAAAGTTGGAGCTGGCGTTGCGGCGTGGCGCCACGCACGCGGTGTCGGCGGCCGGCTCGGGCTCGGGCGGCTCGTCGGTTGTGGAGGAGGTGCTGGCCGTGTCGGGCGGCGGGGTCGAGCACGCGTTCGAGGTCGTCGGCCGCCCCGAGACGATCCGCCAGGCCTGGGACGTCCTGCGGCCCGGCGGGACGGCCATGGTGGTCGGGCTGGCGCCGGTCGGCGTCGAGGTGTCGCTGCCGGCGATCGAGTTCCTGGCCGAGAAGACGATCACCGGGACCTACTACGGCTCCGCCGACGTCCACGCCGCGCTCGGCCAGCTCGTGCCGATGGTGGCGGACGGTCGGCTTCACCTGGGCGAAGTCGTGTCGGACGTCACGACGCTCGATGGGGTTCAATCGGCGCTCGATCGCCTGCGCCGCGGCGAGGGGGCGCGGTCGGTGGTCGTGATCGACGAGGCGTTGTCCGCGGTGCCGGCGTGACCGGTTTCGGCCCCGGCGACAGCCGCCGTGGGCTCGAACATCTGGATGGGCGGATCGGGGAGGGATGGGGCGGGAACCCGGGACCGAACGGGTGCCACGTGAACCTCGTGCTGGGCGTACGCGGGTCCCATGTCTCGGCCGCGCTGCTCGGAACGCTCACCACCCCGTCGCCCGGGCACACGCCGATCATGGTCGTCGTCGGGGAGTCGCAGGACAGCTACGAGCCCGTGTGGCCGCCCACGATCATGATCAACAAGGCGACCGCGCTCGAGGAGCGCCACCAGACGATCACCTGGGGTGCCGGCCAGCTCGGGATCGCGCAGGGGATCCTGGACGCCGTCGCCGAGGACCTGCTGCCCGCGGAGGGAGACGTCGTGGTGCTGGTGTGCGTGTGGATCGACCCGTCGGCGTCGGATGAGACCGCGGTCCGGGACGCCGCGCGCGCCGCGACGCGGAACGCCGTCCGTCAGGCGCTGGGCGGCTGGGATGAGCAGGCGGCCCTTGATCTGGTTTCGCGGCGGGACGATGTGACGAGCCCGTTCTACGGAGGATCTCGGTAGGTGCGGATCACCGCGATCCGCTGCCAGCGGCTGTTATTGCCCTTGGACCCGCCGTTCCACGCCGCCTGGGATCCCAACCCGCGCCGCAGCTTTCAGGCGACGATCGTTCGGGTGGAGACCGATGCCGGCCTGGTCGGGATCGGGAGCGGCGACACGATGAACGGCTTTGATGATTTTGTTCAAGTGTTCGTGGGCCGGGACGCCCTCGCCATTGCCCGGCATGCACGTGCGCTCGAGACGATCTCGTTCCACGCGGGCCGGTACTGGCCGCTCGAGGCGGCGCTGTGGGACCTGCTCGGCAAGGCGTCCGGGGTGCCCGTGGCCGGGTTGCTGGGCGGCGCGCTTGAAGCGATTCCGGCGTATGCCTCGTGGGGGTCGCTGCGCGACCCGGCGCGGCGGGCCGAGGACGCACACGCTTTGGTCGAGGAGGGTTTCCGCGGGGTCAAGGTGAGGATCGCGCGCGACCGGATCGATGAGGGCCTGGCCGTCGTGGCCGCGGTGCGCGGCGCGGTCGGTGACGCGCTCGAGATCATGGTCGACCTCAACCAGTGGTGGCGGATGCCGGGGGATGTGGCGCGGGGCCTCGGACCCGCGGACGCGCGGCGCGTGATCGAGCGGCTGCGATCCTACGGCGTGCTCTGGGTCGAGGAGCCGCTGCCCGGTGAGGACGTTGCCGGCATGCGGGCACTGCGGTCGGAGACTGGGGTCCGGATCGCCGGCGGCGAGATGGCCCAGACCTTCGCCGAGCTCGACGCTGTTTTGGAGGCCGACGCACTCGACGTGTATCAGCCCGATGTCGTACTCGCGCTGGGCGTGTCGGGCGCCCGCACGCTGGCCGAGCTCGCGCTGCGGCGCAACCGGTGGTTCACGCCCCACACCTGGACCAACGGGATCGGGCTGCTGGCCAACCTCCACGTGTGCGCCGGCGTGGGCGGCGGCCCCTACCTCGAGTTCCCTTACGACCCGCCCGGGTGGACGCCGGAGCGGCGCGACTTCATGCTCGCCGAGCCGGTGGCGGTCGACGCCGACGGGGTCGTGCGTGTCCCGGACGCGCCGGGGCTCGGCGTGGTGTTGGACGAGGAGGCCGTCTCCTACTACGCGGTGGCGGGTCAGGCGGTCGAGGCCTGAGGACAGAAGCATTCATCGACGGGCGGTTCGTGCCGGCCTCCGACGGGCGGACGTTTAAGGATGTGTCGCCGCGTGACGGGAGCGTGCTGGCTGACGTCTCTCGCGGGTCCGCCGAGGACGTCGACCGGGCGGTCCGCGCGGCCCGGCGGTCGTTCGACGACGGCGCGTGGGCGCGAGCGGATCCGCTCGAGCGCAAGCGCGTCCTCTTGCGACTGGCCGGGCTGATCGATGAGCACGCCGAGGAGCTGGCCCAGATCGAGTCGGCCGACGTCGGCCATCCGATCAGCGACGCGCGGGGTGTCGACGTCCCCGGGGCGCGCAACTGCTTTGCCTGGTACGCCGAGGCGATCGACAAGATCTACGGAGAGATCGCGCCGACGGGCGCCGACGCGCTGGCGCTGGTCGAGCGCGAGCCGCTCGGGGTGCTCGGGGCCGTCGTCCCTTGGAATTACCCGCTGATCATCACCGCGTGGAAGCTCGCGCCGGCGCTCGCGGTCGGGAACTCGGTCGTCCTGAAACCGGCCGAGCAGTCGCCGCTCAGCGCGCTGGCGCTCGCCTCTTTGGCGGCAGAGGCGGGGTTGCCCGACGGGGTTTTGAACGTCGTGCCCGGCTTCGGCGAGGAGGCGGGAGAGCCGCTCGGGCGCCATCCGCTGGTCGACAAGATCGCGTTCACGGGCTCCGTTTCGGTGGGCAGGCGCTTTCAGGTCTACGCCGGCGAGTCGAACGGCAAGGCCGTGTCGCTCGAGCTCGGCGGCAAGAGCCCGCACGTCGTACTCGCCGACGCCGCGGATCTCGATGCGGCGGCTCAGGCGATCGGCTGGGGGATCTTCTACAACGCCGGTCAGACCTGCCACGCGGG
>Ga0335073_10006615_pt1 | contig 16281 bp, 17 predicted proteins | sample Lox_Sample_22_FD_207093 | JGI IMG/M metagenome (GOLD analysis project Ga0335073, IMG submission 207093) | Soil microbial communities from Loxahatchee National Wildlife Refuge, Florida, United States - Lox_Sample_2.2 | ecosystem: Environmental > Terrestrial > Soil > Wetlands | place: USA... | reverse complement strand
TGGCCGTCAAAGGGACGCTGATGCTGATTGGCGCAGCCGAATCCATGCAGGTGTCGCCGTTGATTTTGCTTTTGGGCGAGCGCTCGGTCAAAGGTTGGTATTCAGGCACGTCCATTGATTCGCAGGACACGCTCGCCTTCAGCGCCCGCACCGGCGTGCGCTCCATGAACGAGACCTTTCCACTCGAACAGGTCAACGAAGCCTACGACCGCATGATGAGCGGCAAGGCGCGGTTCCGGGTGGTTCTGACAATGAAATAAAACGAGGGAGGTACAAATGAATGAACATGCACCGACCGGCACAATATCAAACCCAGTTCTTGCCCAGAACATTCTCGACGCTCTTGACGCGCAATCGGGACTGCACCCCGGCTACCGACCCGCCCACGCCAAAGGGCTGATGTGTTCGGGCACATTCACGCCGTCGCCCGAGGCGGCAAAGCTGACGCGCGCCCCTCACGCAAGCAGACAATCCACACTCATTACCGTGCGCTTTTCGGACTCGACCGGTCTGCCAAACATCCCGGACAACGACCCGGCGCGATCCGGCCCCCGGGGCATGGCCATCCGTTTCCATCTAGGCGAGCACACCCACACTGACATTGTCGCGCACTCCACGAACGGCTTTCCAGTCCGCACGGGGGAGGAATTTCTGGAGCTTATCCGCGCTGCCACCGCATTCGGGGCTGGTAAACCGGAGATGATCGGGACTTTTTTGGCCACCCACCCGAACGCGAAGCGATTCATCGAAACTCCCAAGCCGATTCCGACCAGCTTTGCACGGGAAACGTTCTTCGCCGTCACATCGTTCAAGTTCACGAACAGCAATAACGTGAGCCGTCATGGGCGGTTTCGCATCCGGCCTGCGGCAGGAACCGAATACCTTTCCGACCAGGACGCCACCAAACAGCCCCAGAACTTCCTGTTCGATGAGATTGGCCAGCGACTCGCCAACGAGCCGGCCAAATTCCATTTGTCCGTGCAAATGGCGGAAGCGGGTGATGACGTCGCCGACGCCAGTGCGCCATGGCCGGACAGTCGAACAGAAATTCCGTTCGGCACCCTCATTCTTATAGCCCGCGTTGATGATCAGGAACCGGAACGACGGAGAATCATCTTTGATCCCCTTCCTAGGATTGACGGAATTGACTCTTCGGGAGACCCGCTCACGGATATCCGCTCGGACATTTATCTTCTCAGCGGTCGAAGGCGGCGGGCCGCTTCCACCGACGGGAAGCATTAATTAGAAACCCCGCTGGAAGATGAGCATGAATTCAAATTCAAACAAACGCGTATGAAAACGAAATCTCATGGAGAATTAAAAAGGCCAACCTTTGCCATTCGTATTCATTTGACCGACGGCTCGACGGCGTCCTTCGCGCCGACGGACAAAGCCGAGGCGGAAAAGCTCTGGGACAAAATCGAGCCATCGCGTTTGTTCGCGCAATCACGACTGGTTTTGGCGGGCAAGTATTCCAAGGCTGTTTTCGCCACCGCTCACATTTTGCGGGTGGACTTCATTCAGGACACCTACGAGTGCTGGAAATTCCCCGGCGGCTATTCCGATGTGGTTGAATTGACGGAGGCGGAATTCAGAAAACTCGCGCATTTGGATCAGGTGGATTGATGGCAAAACGGGAGCAACCTACTCCGGTCGGCGACCTGCTCGTGTCGTTTCTCAAGTTGCACCTGACGGGTGCCAGGCCGCTCTTTTTGATGATTGAATTTCCGGTGGGGTTGCCGGTCGAGAACCAGTCGTTCATGCAGTTCATGTTGTCGAAGGGCGGGTTTCATTTGCGGCTGCGCGGCGGCGGGATCGGAGTGGTCAACCTTGCCCATCTGGCGGGTTACACGGTCTATCCCGGCGTGGCGGAAGTTCCAGCAGACACCTGGTTTGCAGAGCCGCTTTTGAACGACACGTCGCCGAAGAAATAATGTTATGGCCAAGCCCGTGATTTGGACGGTGGACGACGACCCGGACGTATTGCGGGCCGTCGAGCGCGACCTGCGCCGGCGCTATGGCGACCGTTACCGGGTCATTTCCGCGGATTCGGGAGTTTCCGCGCTCGACGCAACCAAGCGGTTGAAGCTGCGCAACGAACTCGTCGCGCTATTCCTGGTTGACCAGCGAATGCCTCACATGTCCGGCGTCGAATTCCTGGAAAAGGCCATCGAGTTTTACCCGGAATCCAAGCGCGCCTTGTTGACGGCTTACGCGGACACGGATGCGGCCATTCGCGCCATCAACAGCGTTCACATTGACCATTACCTGATGAAGCCGTGGGATCCGCCGGAAGAACGGCTCTACGGTGTGGTGGATGATCTATTGGACGACTGGCAGGCAACCTATCATCCCGTCTTTGAAGGCGTGCGTGTGATTGGGCATCGGTGGTCGCCGCGCTCAAATGAGATCCGCGATTTTCTCGGACGGAACTTCGTGCCGCACCTGTGGCTGAACGTCGAAGGGGACGAGGCCGCAAAACAACTCCTCGACTCCACCGGCGCCGATGCCTCCTCGTTGCCGCTGGTCGTTTTTTCGGATGGCAGTTTTGTGGGGAATCCGCCCATCGTGGAGATCGCCCGCAAGCTGGGTTTGAAAACCAAGGCGGAATTCCCCTTTTACGATCTCATCGTTGTTGGGGCGGGTCCGGCCGGTCTCGCGGCTGCCGTTTATGGCGCCGCGGATGGCTTGCACACGCTGCTGATCGAGCGGGAAGCCCCCGGCGGACAGGCGGGGCGGAGTTCGCGCATCGAAAATTATCTCGGCTTTCCCACCGGATTAAGCGGCTCGGACTTGGCCCGGCGCGCGGTGGCTCAGGCGCGGCGTTTTGGCGCGGAAATTCTTGCCCCGCAGGAGGTCAAGGGCGTTCGCATCGAAGGGCCGTCCCGCATCCTGACGCTTGCAGACGGTTCGGAGGTGGGTTCCCGGGCGCTGCTCATCGCCACCGGCATCGCTTTCAGAAAACTCGACGTGCCGGGCCTGGACCGGCTTACTGGCGCAGGCATTTATTATTATGCGCCGATGACCGAGGCGTTTTCTTATCGGGATGGCGACGTTTATATCGTGGGCGGAGCCAACTCTGCGGGCCAGGCCGCCATGTATTTTTCCAGATTCGCCCGCCGCGTCACGATGCTGGTGCGCGGCAATGCGTTGTCTGATTCCATGTCGCAATATCTGGAAAACCAGATCGCCGCGACGAAGAACATCGAGGTGAAATTAAATTCCACCGTCATTGCGGTGGCGGGAGAGGACCATTGTGAAAGCATCACCATCGAGAACAGCAAAACGGGCGCGACGGAAACTCTGTCCGCCAGCGCATTGCTGATTTATGCTGGCGCCGTTCCACGCACGGACTGGCTGGCCGGAATTGTGGAGCGAGATGCCCAAGGTTATTTGATTTCCGGTCAGCACCTCATGCTCGACGGTAAGCGTCCCATCGGGTGGACCGCGGATCGCGATCCGTTTTATCTCGAAACGAGCGTGCCGGGAATTTTTGTTGCTGGCGATGTCCGGCATCGGTCGGCCAAAGGTGTCACCTCCGGCGTCGGGGAAGGTGCAATGGCGGTAAAACTCGTTCACCAATACCTCGGCCTTTTATAGCTATGAGCCCAACCGAACTCCAGCAAGTCCGCTCCACGCCGCTTTTCGCCGGATTGACCGACGCGGAATTGGGCTGCCTGGAAGGCGGCGAAGTCATCGAAGCGCCTCCAGGCACCGTGCTGGCTTCCGAAGGAGAGCGAAACAACTTTTTCCATCTCCTGCTCGCGGGTGAAGTTCGGGTCAGCCGCACCTACGACCGTCAGTCCATTCTTTTGGGAGTCCCCAAACCTGGGAGCTACATCGGCGAGGTCACGCTCTTATTGGACATTCCCTGGCTGGCGACCGCCCGGGTGTCGAAGCCGGCCCGGTTGTTCCGGCTGAATCAAGACCAGTTTTGGCACATGCTCGCGGGCTGTCCGTCAATCGCGCACGAAATCTTCCGCACCGCTGCCAGCCGGATGCGAAATTTGGAAGGTTACTCGCAGCAACGGGAAAAACTTGTCGCGTTGGGCACCATGGCCGCCGGCTTGGCGCACGAATTGAATAATCCGGCGGCGGCCGCCCGCCGGGCTGCCGCCCACTTGCAGGAGACCTCCGACAAAGCGCAGTCCCTGCTGTGCCGGCTTAGCAAGGTACTCGATGCTGAACAATGGCGGCATCTTTTGGACGCCGCGCAAACCGGCTCGGAAAGAATCGCCCAGTCGCCTGCCTTGGAACATCTCGCGCGCAGCGACGCCGAGGATGCAGTGGCCCGCTGGCTTGACGCGCGCGGCGTGGCTGACGCCTGGGAACTGGCGCCGACTTTCGTCAGCGCCGGATTGGATTCCGTCCGGTTGGGCGAATTAACAGATAAACTTACGCCGGCCAGCCACGCCGATGCGCTTTCCTGGTTGGAAGCCCGCTTGAGTCTGAAATTGCTGGTCGGCCAGGTGGAACAGAGCGCCAGCCGCATTGCGGAATTGGTCAAGGCCGTAAAATCCTATTCCTACATGGACCAGTCTCCCTTGCAGGAGGTGGACGTCCATGAAGGCATTGAAAGCACCCTGACGATGCTGGGCCACAGGCTGAAAAACGTTCAGCTCGTCAAGGCCTACGATCGTTCCATACCGCGCATCCTGGCTTACGGCAGCGAGCTGAATCAGGTGTGGACAAATCTCATTGATAACGCGATAGACGCCGTTCACGGCACGGGCAAAATTTGCATCGGCACGAGCGTGGAAGATAATCAGGTGGTCGTCGAGATCGTGGACGACGGACCCGGTATCGCTCCAGAAATTCAGTCGCGCATATTCGAACCGTTTTTCACCACGAAATCGGTTGGCACCGGCACCGGCCTTGGCCTGATCATCAGCAATCGTATCGTGGGTGACCGTCACGGTGGTGAAATCGAATTCGAATCCCGCCCCGGCGAAACCCGGTTTAAGGTGCGCCTGCCTGTCACCCGGGATCCCTCTTTGTTCTTTAACCCGGCTTCTTAATTGACAACCAAGGTAATCAACATCAACCAAAACAAATATGAACACGAATACAAAGAAATTGGCAGGCAAAACCGCCGTTGTCACCGGCGCGTCCAAAGGCATCGGCGCGGCGACCGCCAAGGCACTCGCGGCAGAAGGGGCGGCGGTGATCGTCAATTACTCGTCGAGCCGCGAAGGCGCGGAGCGTGTCGTGGCCGAAATCAACAACAACGGCGGTCGGGCGGCCGCTGTGCAGGCGAACGTCGCCAAAAAGGCGGACATCGAACGGCTGTTTGCCGAGACGAAGAAGGCGTTCGGTGCGCCCGACATTCTGGTCAACAACGCCGGCGTGTATGAGTTTCTTCCGCTGGAAAAGATCACCGAGGAACATTTTCATCGGCAATTCGACCTGAATGTTCTTGGATTGTTGCTGACCATGCAGGAAGCGGTCAAACATTTCAACTCCGACGGCGGCAGCATTATCAACATCAGTTCTGTCGCCAGTACTGCAGCGCTGCCGGGTGGTTCGGTCTATAGCGCCACGAAGGCGGCGGTGGATGCGGTGACGCGCGTGCTGGCCAAGGAACTCGCCGGGCGCAAGATTCGCGTCAACGCCATCAATCCCGGCATGATTGAAACCGAAGGTCTTCATGCCACCGGCATGGCGGAAGGCGATTTCCGACGGCAAACCGAGGCACAAATCCCTCTGGGGCGCATCGGCCAGCCGCAGGATATCGCGTCTGCGGTCATGTTTCTCGCGTCGCCGGATGCCAGTTGGATCACCGGCGAATCCTTTTACGTCAGCGGCGGCCTCCGCGGCAATCCATGAAATCGCCAATATCACGAGTTGGAGAATCCATGACAACGCCGACTTCACAACCGGAAGAATATGATGTCCTCATCTTGGGAAGTGGAGCGGCCGGCAAATTGCTCTCCTGGACGTTCGCCAAGAAAGGGATGAGGACAGCCGCCGTCGAGCGGAAATATGTCGGCGGTTCCTGTCCGAACATTGCCTGCCTCCCGAGCAAGAACATCATCCACAGCGCCAAAGTCGCCTCGTATTTTTTCCGAAGCGAGGAATTCGGCATCAGTAAGGACAACACTCGAATCAACATGGCAGCGGTGCGCGAACGCAAGCGGAAGATGGTTGCCGGGCTGGTTGACCTGCATCTGGATCTTTACAAGCAGAGCGGCGCGGAATTGATCATGGGCTCCGGGCGCTTCGTCGGTCCCAAAACCATCGAAGTGACTTCTGCCGAAGGCACCAAACGCCTTCTTCGTGGAAAGCACTTGGTCATCAATACCGGAACCCGCGCAACGATTGACCGAACGCCGGGTCTGGCCGAGGCAAACCCGCTGACCCATGTCGAAGCGCTGGAGCTAAACCAAATACCGGAACACCTCCTGGTTTTGGGTGGCGGTTATGTCGGTCTTGAACTCTCGCAAGCCATGCGTCGCTTCGGCAGCCGGGTGACCGTCATTGAGCGGAACGCGCGTCTGGCGCATCGCGAGGATGAGGACATTTCCAAAGCGCTGCATGAATTGTTCAACGATGAAGGGATTGAAGTGCTGTCGAACACTCGCATCAGCCGCCTTGAAGGAAGGTCCGGCGGAACCGTTAAACTATATGCAAACCACAATGGTTCAGATGTCGTCCTTGAAGGCACGCATCTTCTGGTCGCAACCGGTCGGACGCCCAATACCGACGGCATTGGCCTGGACTTGGCCGGAGTGGAAACCACGGAACGCGGCTACGTGAAGGTGAACGAACGTCTGGAAACCACGGCGCCCGGCGTCTGGGCGGCAGGTGATTGCGCCGGCAGCCCGCATTTCACGCACATCTCCGAAAATGATTTCCAGATTGTCCGCGACAATATCCTGGGCGGTCAGCGCGTGACCATCGGACGACAAGTGCCGTTCTGCATGTTCACAGACCCGGAGTTTGCCCGGATCGGTTTAAGCGAGACGGAAGCCAAGGCGCGTGGCATCGGCTACCGACTGGCAAAAATTCCGATGGTCGCGGTATTGCGCGCCCGGACACTTTCTGAAACCCGCGGCTTCATGAAAGCCCTGATTGACAATAACAGCGACTGCATCCTCGGTTTTACGGCTTTCGGAGTTGGGGCTGGAGACACTATGGCGACAGTTCAGGTCGCTATGCTGGCTGGGCTTCCCTACACCGCATTGCGCGACGCCATTTTCACCCATCCAACTTTGCCGGAAGGACTCATTCCACTTTTCACCAACGTGCCGCCGGTTTCCGCCCGGAAATCCAGAGCCCGCGTCGGCAAAACATGAACTGAAGGAGACGACCACGGAAGGATTAACCACCATTCAAAGCAACTTCGGCCCTGCCGAATCGATGAACCGGCTCGAAGTCGAAATCAAAGCGCACGGAATGAGCATCTTTATGGTGGGATTTCCCACCTTTGTCAAATGTGAATCTGATTCGCAGAATTCTATAACAATCCAGCAATGCCTGATACGCTTGGCCCGGTGTCGGCCACATCACGCCGCAACCACCGCCATGCCGTCCTGTGTGCGCCATTCTCCCGGCGCACAGTGAAGTAATCCATTGACGGATCCGGCAATACTTTCGATGGCGAGAAACTAAATGGATGTTTGGATCCATCCTTGACCTTCAGCGCCCGCATGGACAAGAACGTCTGACGTGATGGCGAATTTTTCGGCACGGTTCAACATTTGGCGAATCTTGTCCCACTGTCCATTATTAACAGAGGTCGAACTAGGAATCCTTTCTCGCCGCCGCGATAAATTTCATCACCTGTTCCGATTGGTTATCCTTGAGCCAGATGGCTCCGACGGGAATTGGCGGCAACGCCGGGCGCAGCGAAAGCAATTTCAAGCGTGGCCCGACCATGCATGCAACACAGCTTGGAACCAGAGCGAATCCGCGTCCGGCTTCGACTGCCGCGACAATGCTGCTCACGCCGTCGTGTTCGCCAATGATGCGCGGCTTGCGTCCCACGGGCGCGAACAGTTTTTCCAGCATCGCGTGGTATTCTGGATAATCTTTCCGGGTGTAGGCGATGAGCTGCTCGCGGGAAATCTGCTCCAGCGAAACAAATTTCGATTTCGCCAGCGGATTTTTCGGCGCGACGGCCACGCACGCAGCATAACGCGCCAGTTCCTCGAAGTTCAGCCCGCGCAGCAATTTGGCCGGTGGACGGACAGTGAGCGCGACTTGCAACTTCTTTTCACCAATCTGCGAAAGCATTTCTTCCGTGGATAAATCGTGCAACACCACGCGTACGCCTGGAAATTTTTCGTGAAACTTCCGTAATGCCTGCGGCAAAATCTGGATGGTCAACGACGGTGCGTAGCCAACATTGATCTCACCGTTCGTTCCGCCGGCGGCGACACGGGCCTTTTTTACCGCATCTTCCGCGTGTTGCAAAACGACGCGCGCCTCGGTCAAAAAAACTTTTCCCGCCCCGGTCAGCCTGACGGATTTCGCGCTGCGTTCAAAAAGTTGAAACCCGATCTCGTCTTCGAGGTCGTGAATTTGGCGGCTGATGCCCGGCTGCGAGACGTGCAGCTTCAACGCGGCGCGCGAAACGTTTTCTTCCTCGGCGACGGCGACGAAGTAGCGGAGATGACGCAGTTCCATTTCCGCGAGCATAGCCAAAAGTTATTGTCAGGCAAGAAACATGATATTTCATCGGCACGCTATCGCCGGGGTATTGTCTAGCCATGACAGATTTACTTGAAGCGAAAGAGCGAAGTGAGGCCGAAAACGGAAAGCCGGTCTCGAAGAAGCGCGTCGTGACGATGCAGATTGGCGTTGACAGTTTCGCGGCGGCATTGCCTGACGATGGCAAGGGCGTCGTGGTCAGCACGTCGGACAGCATCCGCAACCTCGTCGAGCGGATTGAACTTGCCGACCAAATGGGCTTGGATGTTTTCGGAGTCGGGGAACATCATCGCCGGGAATTCCTCGATTCCGCGCCGGTGGTCATTCTCGCGGCAGCCGCGGCCCGGACGCAACGCATTCGCCTCACCAGCGCCGTCACGGTTTTGAGCGCCGCCGATCCGGTGCGCGTGTTTCAAAACTTTGCGACCCTCGATCTGCTCTCGCAAGGCCGGGCGGAAATGGTCGTCGGTCGCGGCTCATTCACCGAGTCGTTTCCGCTGTTTGGTTTGCAGCTCAAGGACTATGACTCCCTGTTTGCAGAAAAGCTCGATTTGTTGCTCAACATCCGTGAAAACGAATTTGTTCACTGGTCCGGCAAACACCGGGCATCACTCACCGGACAGGGCGTTTATCCGCGACCGATGCAAAATCCGCTGCCAATCTGGCTCGGAGTCGGCGGGACGCCGGAGTCATTCGCCCGCGCCGGGATGCTCGGACTGCCGTTGATGATCGCCATCATCGGCGGCGAAACGCGGCGGTTCCGCCCGCTCGTTGATGTCTATCGGGAATATGGGCGGCGCGCGGGACATGCACCCGACAAGCTCAAAATCGGCGTTCACGCCCTGGGTTACGTCGCCGAAACGACGCGACAGGCGATTGACGATTTTTTTCCGGGTTACGCCAAATCTTTTACCCGCATCGGCAAGGAACGCGGTTGGCCGCCGGTGACGCGCGCTCATTTCGACGCCGTGCGGGGCGAGCATGGCGCGCTGTTGGTGGGCAACCCCGAAGAAGTGGCGGAAAAAATTCTGCGCCACAGTGAGGCGCTGAGCGGCATCTCACGAATTTCCTTTCAGATGGATGTGGCCGAATTGCCGCAGGCGAAGCACCTGCGCTCCATCGCACTGGTGGGCAGCCGCGTCGCACCCGCCTTGCGGCAGCAAGCCCTAACTTTTAGCTAATGCCACAACTTCTTGTAAAAGCCGCACGTCAGCCACAAATTTTGCAAGAAGCGGTGAATCATTGTTTTTCCGCCAGACAAGAGAAAAAGGCAACGGCAGATTCAAATCCATTACCGCCAGCAAAACCACGCCTTCGGGGCATCGCCAGCGTGTAGGTTCGCTGACGAATGCCACACCCAGCCGGCACGTCACAAGGCTAAGCAGGGTTGCCTGATCCGCTGCTTCTTGAACGATGCGTGGTGATTTCAAGCCGCCACGGAAGCATTCGTGCATCAGACGATCATAGTAGGCAGGGCTTTGCCGTCTCGGAAACCAGACGAAATCTGTATCAACCATGTCGCGCAGTCGGAGTTTTTTTATTTTTGTCAGCGGATGCCCCTTGGGTGCGGCTAATACCACATTGTGCCATTCGACCTGGACTTGATCCAATTCACGGTCTCCCTTCGGCATGTTAAACACAAAGCCCGCATCCAGCCGGCCAGCACGAATGGCTTCAACCTGTTCCAATGAGCTTAAAGGATTTAGTTGCAGTTCCGCGTCTGGTTGCCATTGACGGAATTGCCGGAACGAATCTGGAACCACACCATGCCAGGATGCACTTTCAGTGAACCCGACCCGCAATGTCCCGGACTGGCCGCGCGCTACACGTCCAGCCCGCGCCGCCGCTTCACTCACTTGCTGAAGGATGCGGCGCGCATCATCCAAGAATGACTTTCCCGCCGCACTTATTTTCACTCCACGCGGCAGACGGTCAAACAATCGGCAGCCGATTTCCTCCTCCAAATCCTGAATCTGGCGGGAGAGCGCGGGTTGGGCGACGTGAAGCCGCTGTGCGGCACGTCCGTAATGCTGCTCCTCGCCAACCATCACAAAATACCGCAAATGTCGCAATTCCATACCGATACCATACAGGTATCATTGCGATAGTAAAGATGTATTGGAAGCATCAATAACAGTTTGATATTTTGGCGACATGAAACGCAGTAACAAATCGAAGAACAAGCGGAAGATAAAAGCGGGCAGGAAGCTCCGGCTGACATCAAAGCCGGTTCGCAAGCCGGAAATCATGATTCCGCTGCCTTCGGCTTGGGAATAAATAATGAATCACAATTGAAGAAAGCAAACGTATGAAAAATAAATCTAAAGTCTGGTTGGTCACTGGCAGCGCAAGCGGTTTAGGCCGCAACATCGCAGAAGCCGTGCTTGCATCGGGTGATCACCTTGTCGCAACCGCCCGCGACCCCCGCCGCCTTGAGGATTTGGTGAAGAAATATGGCAATCAAATTCGCACCGCTCCGCTCGACGTGGCAGACGAGAAAGCGGCACAAGCATCTGTGCAGTTGGCCGTGGAAGCCTTCGGACGACTTGATGTCGTCGTGAATAACGCAGGATACGGCGACATCGCTCCCTTTGAGCAATTGAGTTCCGAAAAATTCAAGGCGCTCATGGACACAAATTTTTATGGCGTCGTCAACGTGACCCGCGCTGCGCTGCCAATCATGCGAAAGCAAAAGAGCGGCTGCGTCCTGCAAATCTCGTCAGTGGGTGGCCGTTTGGCCCGTCCCGGCAGCACAGGCTACCATGCGGCCAAGTGGGCGGTTGGAGGATTCACCGAGTCGCTGGCGCAGGAAGTCGCTCCTTTCGGCGTGAAGATGTGCGCCCTCGAACCCGGCGGGATGCGGACGAATTGGGGCGTTCGCGCGAACAAAGAAACACCTGTTTTGCTCCCGGAATACGAACCGTCAGTGGGTGCGGTGGTCAAGGCGCTGGCGTCCTATTGGGGCAATGAAATCAGTGATCCCGCAAAAGTGGCGCAACTCATACTCCGGCTGGCTGACAGCAATAATCTTCCTGCACATCTTCTGATTGGCAGCGACGCAGTTGAATTTGCAGGTCAGGCCGAGACGACGCGCGCAGCCGAGGCGAAACGCTGGCGAGAGGTCAGCGTCTCGACCGACTTCAACGCATCAGGGCCTTTGCCTGCCGTAAAATTTTGAGCAGTTCAACATTCACTGTCATCATAAAGCATGCCAGCCTGGCAGAACTTCCTTGATACGATTTGGCGCACGGCTTTTCGCGCTTACGCCGCCCCTCCCTTTATGTTTCGAGCATAACCAAGAGTTATTGTCAGGCAAGAAACATGGTATTTCACGGAATCCGAGGCGCGCGCTAGCGTCATCACATGATGACATTACGAAAAGCAAATGAACGGGGACACGCCAATTATGGCTGGCTTGATACTTATCACACTTTCAGTTTCGGAGATGATTATGATCCGCAATGGATGGGTTTTCGCAGCTTGCGCGTGATTAACGATGACTTGGTGATGCCGGGACAAGGCTTCGGCACGCATCCGCATCACGATATGGAAATCGTGACTTACATTTTGAGCGGCCAGTTGGAGCACAAAGATTCGATGGGCAACGGTCGCGTCATTCGCAAGGGAGAATTGCAATATATGTCCGCTGGCAGCGGTGTTCAACACAGCGAGTTCAACCCGTCGAAAGACGAGGCGGTTCGTTTTCTGCAAATCTGGATCACGCCGGACTCCAAAAATGTGAAACCGCGTTACGGCGAAAAATCATTGCGCGACGCGCCGACCGGAAAATTGCATCTGGTAACAAGCAAAACCGGACGTGACGGCTCGATTGCAATTCATCAGGACGCGGATTTGTGGCTGGCGAAATTGGACGCCGGGCAGAAAGTCGCCCAGCCACTTGCCAAAGGCCGTCATGCGTGGGTTCACATCGCCGAAGGCGAAGTGAAATTGAACGGCAAAACGCTTTCCGGTGGTGATGCCGCCGCGATTGACAATGAATCGGCGATTGAACTCATCGCCGCGAAACCGTCACAAGTCCTTTTGTTCGACTTGAACTGAAAGCTAAACCAACCAAAACAAAAAGAAAAAATATGAGCACAACCATCAAGTCCGAAACATTGATCAATCAATTAAACTGGCGCTACGCGACCAAGCAATTCGACCCAAACCGAAAAATCAGCGTGTCCGACTGGACGACGCTCGAAGAAGCGCTGCGATTGACACCTTCGAGCGGTGGCTTGCAGCCGTGGAAATTCGTCGTCGTGACCGATCCGGCCGTTCGTGCGAAATTGCGTCCGGCCTCTTACGGCCAGCCACAAATCACCGACGCGTCGCATCTGGTCGTGTTCACCGCGAAAAATAATTTCAGCGAAGCCGACGTGGATGCGCACATAAGACACATCGCAGAAGTTCAAGGCGCACCTATCGAAGCATTGGCTCCGCTACGCGGAATGCTGGTCGGCGGCATCGTTCAAAGCCAGGATGAAGCCGGGCGCAACGCCTGGGCGCGCAATCAGGCTTTCATCGCGCTCGGCAATTTGCTCACGAGCGCCGCGTTGCTCGGCATTGACGCCTGCCCGATGGAAGGTTTCGACCGCGCACAATACGATGAAATTCTCGGCCTGAAGGCGAAGGGCTATTCCAGCGCCGTCATCGCCACGCTCGGTTATCGTCTGCCGACAGATAAATATGCCGTTGCGCCCAAAGTGCGTTTTCCGAAAGAACAAATTTTCCTGAACGTCTGAAATTAAACCTCAGCCTCAACCAAAACAAAATGGCCACAATCAAAACTATGAAAATCGCAACCATCATCGCTCGTGTATTGCTCGGGCTCGTGTTCTTCGTGTTCGGCTTGAACAAATTCTTAAACTTTATCCACATGCCGCCGCTTTCCGGTGAAGCCGGTGCATTTTTCGGAGCGTTGTATGCAACGCATTACCTTTACGTCATCGCCACATGCGAGGTCATTGGCGGACTGCTTCTGTTGCTCGGACGTTATGTGCCGCTCGGTTTTAAGAAATGGCAACACGACGTTGTCTCGCCCACCGCGCCGTCCCAGCCTTAGCCATTCTATCTCTGCATGATTATCCGGCGGATAAACATTAAGGATTCAGAGGCCGAAATCCAATATACTTGCCCGATTGGGCTGACGGGCAACCACAGAAACGAAGTTCTTTCTATGGGAAGAATTGGCTCCAGAGGCAGGGCTCGACCGCAGCCGCCGCCGAAGCCGTCTTTTCCCTTCTCGAAGAAACTCAAGAACTTCCAAAGCGTTTGAGGCTCTCAACGCCTAACGCATTGGTTTCTCGAATGATACGCTAACTCCACCAAAAGGCAAGTACAATTTGCGATTACCCACTCACTACTCCCTTACTACTCTTTCTCACACAGTTTCTCACACACTCCCTCACACAGTGCGCACGCGGGGTCAGGACTGGCGGGCCATTCGACTGGGGTGATCTGAAATGTTCGATTCGGAGGGAGCTTGGTCATCCTCGCGGGCGTTCGCATTTTTCATTTTCCAATGTTCCATTATCACATCCGTAGCTTTCGCCAGCCATTTCATGTCATGCTTGAGTTCCTGGAGGGTGTCGTAAGCAAAAAACTTGGTCGCGTTGTCCGCCGGATGACCGAGCGGTTTGAGCAAGCCTCTGGAAACCAAAATCCGAACGTCATGTACAGCGCATCGGAGAATGTGCGACACCTCATACATCGTCACGCGCGCTGGCTTCTCGCGCAAATTCAGGAACCGTTCCCGCTCCTGGTTCATCATTGCCTGTTTCGGATCGGACATAACCTCAAACTCCAATGCTGCGCGAGCGGCGCACGGACTGCGTCTGCGTCTGCTTAATCACTTCCGTGCCTTCGGCAACGCTGTCGCATCGCTCTGAAATGGCGCGAACCACCTTGCCCGGATGGTCGTCGGGAAATTGCTCCCAAACGACTTTTTGCGCCTTGACTTCCGCGTTACGCGCCATGAATTGCAACGTGTGCCGCATCTGCGCCATGTACTCGGTCGCAACCTCGCGCGGGCCATTTCCTTTCAGCAAAATTTCTATTCTTCCGTGGACTTGTGTGTAGGGAGAAGCCTGAAGCTGCTGTATCACCGCCCATTCGTCACCGCCTGCTTTCCGGCACAGTAAAATCTCGGTTCGGAAGAGTTTGAGCAATAATGCGTGTGCGTTCCATTCGCCTTCCGGCGTCGCGATAATGGCAAAAGCCTTTGGCACCGGTCGTTCCCATTGCACGTGCTCCAGCCGACTCACCGCCTCACGCACTGGCTGCATGGCTGAAAGATCGCCCTCAATGGTCTGGAAGGCGGCGGTGTAGGCGGCCATTTGTTCGTCAGTCAATTTCACGTCACTGCCTGGCACTTCGTGCAATGGATTCCCCTCGCGCTTCAGCATGGTCTTAATCCTTTTTCAAAAGCCGACTCAATTCCGTATTGGCGATGACAAATTCGCCCGATGGAGAAAGCCCTGCCTGCACGCACTCACGTTGAATGAGGGTGTAAAGAGTGTAAGCGTCGAGGCCAAGCGTGCGAGCGGCTTTCTGAATTGGAATTGAATCCGCTTCGCTCACCCTGCCGGTCAAAATGTCATCTGGCTCGCTGTCCATATTAAAATCAAATAGCCCAAAATTTCCGTTTGTCCAGTGATAAAGAAGTGACACTTCCACGCGCTGATCCTAACCCGAAGACATGGCGGCGGAAAAATCCCGGCGCAACGGTTTCGGACGACATTTATCAAGTGCTGTTTCACGTTAGTTTGCCGAGTTGCCGCCCCCGACCATCGGCTTGCTATCCGATTCCCGGTCCGTTCAAGGCAATAAACAGCGAATTTTGCGGCCAGAACGGCAAAGGACGTTGTGCTCTTTTCATTGACCATCGGGATTTAATCGTGTAAACTCAAGCCCCCTGATAATTACTGAGAACGTGAAGGAATTACTTTTAGAAGATTTCTTCGGATGCTATGTTGTACTTTGAGAACCCAAAAACATTTAAGCATGAAAACTACTACGACGATCTATGGAATCGCCATTGTGCTGGCGTGCAGTCTGGTGGCCACTCTCAAGGCGCAAAACATATACGTTGCAAATGGAGGGGGCACCACCATTGGCGAGTACGGGTTGGACGGCTCGGTGGTCAACGCCTCCGTGATTTCCGGGTTGTATGATTTGAATGCGCCTTGGGGCATGGCGATTTTGGAGAATGACCTGTTTGTCGCGAATGCGGGAAGCGGCAGTATCGGCGAATACACAACTTCCGGGTCAACCGTCAACACCTCGCTAATTTCCGGGTTGAGTGGCCCCACTAGCATCGCGATTTCGGGGAACGACCTGTTTGTCGCGAATTATGGCACCGACACGGTGGGCGAATACACGACTTCCGGGGCGACGGTGAACGCTTCGCTAATTTCCGGGTTGAAATTCCCCATTAGCATGGCGATTTCGGGGAACGACCTGTTTGTCGTGAATGAGGGCTACAGCTATGGTAACGGTACTATCGCCGAATACACAACTTCTGGGGCGACTGTCAACGCCTCGCTGATTTCCGGGTTGAATACGCCCTGGGGCATTGCGATTTCGGGGAATGACCTGTTCGTCGTGAACCAAGACAGCGGCACCATC
>Ga0335073_10006612_pt1 | contig 16285 bp, 13 predicted proteins | sample Lox_Sample_22_FD_207093 | JGI IMG/M metagenome (GOLD analysis project Ga0335073, IMG submission 207093) | Soil microbial communities from Loxahatchee National Wildlife Refuge, Florida, United States - Lox_Sample_2.2 | ecosystem: Environmental > Terrestrial > Soil > Wetlands | place: USA... | reverse complement strand
CCCGTGGTGCTGCCTGCAAGCCAGAGAAATAGCGCGGGCAGCGGCAGCCATTGCCACGCCAGCGACCGGTCGTGCAGGCTCATTTGGAACGCGGCGATGACGGCGCTGACCCCGGTCACCGCCGTGCCGAAGAGCTCGAGCACAAACATGCTGTCGTGGAGGCGCCGCGCGAGCAACCCAAAGTCGCCAAACGCCGGGATCGCCAAAGCGCCTGCGCAGGCCACGCCGAGGAGCCAGAGCATTGCGCGAACGAGCGGCGGCCGCAGTCGGCGAACCGGTTCTGCCGTCGCCGCGAGCCGCTCGATCAGGCGGTCGGTCGATTCCGGCATGGTCAGTCGCCGCCCATGCGTGCCTTGAGGGCCTTCATAGCCCTGTGCACGTTGACTTTAAGCGCGCCTACCGACTTGCCCGTCACCTTTGTCGCTTCCGCCAGGGACAACTCATTGAGCTTCAAAAGTTCGATGGCCTGCCGCTGGCCTTCCGTCAGGGCGCTCATCGCCTGCTTTAAGGCAGCTCCGGTCTCGCGCGCCATCAGATCTCTGTTCGTTGCGGGATCGGCAAAGGTTTCATAGGCGCGTTCGTCGAAACTCTCAAACCGGTCGGTCCGGCCGCGCCGTCGCAACGCGTCGATGGCGCGCCGCCGTGCCAAGGTTGCAATCCAGTGCGTGAACGGCCGGGACGGGTCGTAGGTGTGCCGCACACGGTGCAGGGTCAGCAGAACATCCTGAACGACATCCTCCGCGCTATCGGGTGAACGATGCCACCGTGACGCGATGGCCCGGACGAGCGGCACGGTTTCGCGCAGCAGCGTCTCGTAAGAAGCGCGATCTCCGTCTTGCGCCGCCGCCATCAACTGAGACCATCTGGCCTCCCTCAAAAGATCGTGATCGTCAGCCATATGGTCGGTCCGCGATTGACTGTAACCCCGGACACGGGCGCAGCGAAAACTTGGATACGACCGTGCTTACGCGTACCGCCCGAGGGAAATCATTGTGACGCAATACGACCGACGCGGACTTTCTGTCACGACCACCAGTGCTGCGGCCGTCCGGCATCTTGACGAAGCCGTGAGATCCTTTCTCGCGCATCGGTCCGATGCGGCGCTGCATCTTGAGCATGCACTTTCGGCCGATGCCGGCCTTGTCGTCGCCCGGTCCTTTTTCGGATTGGCGCAGCTTCTGCTGGGCAGAAGCGAGCTCTTTCCAGCCGCGCGTGGGGCAGCAAAGCTGGCGTCTGCCGCGATCCGCGAGCGGGGCGCCACGCTCCGCGAGCGACGTATATTCGATGCGCTCTCCTTCTGGCTTGCCGATGACATGGAGTCCTGCGCCGCGACGCTTGAAGCGGCGGTGCAAGACGAGCCGCTCGATGCGCTGTCGCTGAAGCTCGCCCACGCGGTACGCTTCATGCTGGGCGATGCGCAGTCCATGCGACGAGCCGCAGAAACTGCGGCGGGGGCGTGGACCTCCTCCGTCCCGGATTGCGGCTTCATTCGCGGCTGCCATGCTTTTGCGCTCGAAGAGACGGGCGAGATGGCCGAAGCCATGCGGCTGGCTTTCAATGCCATGGAGCTCGAGCCGGACGATGTGTGGGGTCGTCACGCCCTTGTGCATGTTTGCCACGCGCGCCGCGCGGTTAAGGCCGGACTGAACCTGCTTCAGGAGCTTGAGGGCCACCTGGGACCGGTGAACAATTTCGCTTACCATCTCGGCTGGCACGAAGCTCTCTTTGAGGTGGCGCGCGGCGGCCGGAAGGCAGCGTTCGATCTCTACGATCGAAAGGTACGCTGCGCCCACACCGACGACTATCGCGACATCGCCAACGGAGCGTCTCTGCTCTGGTATTTCGAGCAGCGCGGATGGGACGTCGGCAACCGATGGCGCGCGCTTGCGGATTTGGCCGAAAACCGACTGGACGATGGCGCGCTGGTCTTCGCGCAACTGCATTATCTTCTGTGCCTCGTCGGCGCAGGGCGCGGCAAGGCCGCGGTGGACTTGCTTGCGGCCATGCAGCAGAGGGCCGAGCACGGCATCGGTACCCAAGCCCGCATTCTGCGCAGCGTCGGACTTCCCCTGAGCGCAATGATCGCGCGGGGCTTTGACCATGGCGCGACAGACAATGCGCGAGACCTGCCGCCAATCGCCAATGCGTTACACCGCATCGGCGGGAGCCACCTTCAACGCGTTCTCTTCCACCACTTGATCGCCGCGGCGCGGGGCGCGAATTCGTCAGCACTGCCGCCCGCTATCGCGGCCTCTTTTGGCGCGGCCGCATGAGCGGACGTGATCGCGTGAGGAGTCTCACCATGCCTACCATAGACAACTCCTCCCATCAGAGCAGCTTCGGCGACGGTATCATCATCGTCGCGCCGGTGCCATTCTTTTTGTATCGAACGGTACAGAATGTGAATTTCGCCAAGAGTAACGGACGGGCCCGCGACATGGCGCGATCCCGAACGTCATCGGCCGCATGGCTGCCATCGTGAGGAGGCAACGGCCGCACATCGCCCAGAAATTGCCGTCAATCAAAGCAGCGAAGCATGATGCGAGCGATATCCTCGAGCGCAACGCGGTCCGGGTTGGCCTTTCCCACCAAGCGCAGACCTTGGATGCTTGATGTCAAAAAACGTGCCATCGCGTCGACATCGGTTTTTGGCGAGAGTTCGCGGCGTTTCTTTGCCTTGGCCAGCGCGTCGCGAAAGTAGCTTTCGTTTCGTGCCAAGGCACCGCGCACCTTTTTCATGGCTTCATGGTCGGTGCGGGAAAGCTCTGCGGCACAATTGCCGATGAAACACCCTCGTCGGCCCGGTCCAGCGACTATCGCGTCGATGAATTCGGCAATCAAATCGGAAACTGCTTGGCGAATGGGGACAGGGCGCGACAAAGCCTCGACGATGCGGACGCTGCCCCGCTCCAAATAGTGATCGAGCGACCGTAAGAGCAGGTTGCGCTTGTCGCCGAAGGCCGCATAAAGGCTGGATCGGCTGATCCCCGTGGCTTCACACAAATCGTCGAGCGAGGTTGCCTCGTACCCCTTGGACCAAAAAGTCGCCATCGCTTTGTCGAGTGCGAGGTCGATATCAAATTCTCGTGGTCGCGGCATCGTCCCTCTATCAATATGGTTAATTCTGGACTATACGATCCACTATAATGATCGGGCAATCCATTGCCGTCCTATCCGGAGCAGGGATTGGATGACTCATGATCGATGTCCTTAGGGAAGGAAAGTCCGTCATGGTCGGAAACATGGCCAGCATTGTCGCCGGTGCTTTCGTCCTCGCGGTTGCTGCGGGCGCGGCCTTTGCCGGGGACGTCAATCAGGACGCGGGAGTTGCCGTCAAAGGCTACGATCCGGTCGCTTATTTCGTCGACCACAAGCCTGTCAAGGGATCGCCGGCCTATACGGCGGAATTCGGTGGGGTCACTTATGAGTTCGCGTCCAAAGCCCATCGCGATGCATTTAGCGCCGATCCGGCCAAATACGTGCCGCAATATGGCGGCTTCTGTGCCTTCGCCATGGCGAAAGGGCATAAAGCGGATATCGATCCCGCGGCGTTTTCCATTGTCGCCAATAAGCTCTACCTGAACCACAGCGAGAAGGTCCGGGATATGTGGCAGCAGGACATCCCGGATTTCGTGACCCAGGCGGACAACAACTGGTCGAGCGTGGCTCAACAGCCTGACGATGCCCGGTGAGGAGCGCGTCGGCGCCAAAAGCGGCCTGAAGGCCGCGTCGCCAACCCAGGCCGAGGAGGACGGAGTGAGGCGGGACGCCGATCCCCGAGTGGCAGACCTACAGCGACGCGGCAGAATTCGAACGGCGCTCTTCCTGCCGCAATTTGTCGTGGATCCCGTTAGCGGCAAGCTGGTGGGCCGTGGCACCGGGGTCCTAGCGGTCGAGATCACGCGCCTGGTCGCGGCGAGCCTTGGCGTTGAGATGCAGATTGTCGGTTATCCGACGCCCGCCAGCGTGGTGGCGTGTCTCAAGACCGGGGACTGCGATATGGCCTTCATGGGGATCGAACCTTCCCGGGTCGCAGAGCTCGACTTCTCGCCAGCGATCTTCCAATTTGACTACACCTTTCTGGTGCCGCCGGGGTCTATCGTTCGTAACGCCGCCGCTGTGGACCGGCAGGGGCAGCGCATCGCCGTCGTGCGCAATCATGCCTCGACATTGGCGCTGAGCCGCATTGTGACGCACGCCGAGCTAATCGGCGCCGACCTCCCGGATGCCGCTTTCGACATGTTGTACGCCGGGCATGCGGATGCGTTGGCATTTCCGCGCGATGTCCTTCTCGACTATTCCGGACGCCTGCCTGGTTCGCGAGTGCTCGAGGATGCCTATGGCGTCAATAACGTCGGAATCGCCATTCGCAAGGAGCAGCCCGGGCGGCTCACCTTTATCAGCGACTATATCGAGGAAGCCAAGGCATCGGGCCTGATTCAGAGCGCAATCGAAAATTTTGGAATGCGAGGCTTCCGCGTAGCACTCCCTGGTAATGACGGCACCCAATAGTGGAACCAATGAGACGCTGTCGCTGCCCAAGACGCCGACTCCGTGCTGAACACGACTTTCGGGCCGGCAGCCGCGTTGCTTGTCACTCTGTGGATCGCGGCGGCGCAATGCGGGCAGGTCGTATGGCCGCTGCTCGGTCTGGCAAAAATGCATCCGGATAGTAACCGAATGCGGACATCTGGCGAAGTTCCCGGTAGGCATCGGCACCCCGAACGACGCGGAAAAGGTGGCACATTGAACCGTCTACTGTTTGCCGCAATCCGCCACCGGAGGCGACAAGCGGACGGAAAACGCGCGACGCTGCGATTGTCTTCCCCCAAGACAATCTCCTTGCGCGTGGAGCGCGGCCCGGTCGCGGCGACATGGGCGACCGGGCCGCGTTTTTTGCGTCGTGCCGTCCTTACCTCGCGAAGGCGACAATCGGCGGCATGCACATTCAATGGCAATCGATGAACGCACAAGCCATTCGGAAACCGCAAAGGCCGAAAATGGGGCGCTTGCAGCTGGCCGTATTTACACTCGTTTGCGCCCGATTGGGCAGTGGCGGGGTCGACACGGCTCGATCGATAGACCGCGCGGTGACGGCGACATTGGCGAGCGCGCGGCGATCATCGTGCAATCTTCGGATGGCGCGGGGAGATCGCGCTTAGGCCTTGGCTGGAGCGATTTTGAGCTTGGCGCGGGGCAACAAACTGAGACGTTTGTCGACACCGACTCTGAAGCGGTCGCCCGCGCGGAGGACTGCATAAGGCAGGCCAGCGTGGGTTTTGCCATCGTGAAGGATGACCCGGCCGCTCCCAATGACGGTGCAGATCCCATCGGTGACCCAGATCGCGGTCGATTCATCGAGCCCAATACCCAGCAGATGAGGGTATCGCCCGAGAATCTCGGCGATATCGTTCTCCCGATGAAATGCGTTGACGTGCTGATCCACCGCGGTCATCGGCAAGAGGCCAAATCCTTGTTCGTGGCCCGGAGCCGACAAGATCCAATTTCCCTCGGGCGCGCCGCGGACGAGATAGGAGGCAAGAATGCTGGCTCCCGCCGACGTTCCACCGACGACCCCTCCACGGTTAAGCACCGCATGAAGCCCCGCCTCGACGCGTGTGCCGAGATAGACATCGGCGAGCCGCCACTGTCGTCCTCCCCCGAACCACACGCCGTCGGCGGTGTCGAGCGGCGCCACAAAAGATTCCGCGTCGGCGATCATTCGATCGCGGGTGTGGAGAATAGTCACAGTCGCGACGCCAAAAGTCGCTTCGAAGGTGGCCGCAAGCTTGGGCACATCGATTTCGTCGTCCCGAGCCGCAGTGGGTATATAGACGAATCGTCGATTTTTGCCACCGGCGGACCGAACGAATTGCTGCGCGATCTCGGGCGTGATTTCGCCGCCGCCCACCAACAGAAGCGAGCCTCGACGTGCTATGGTCTGACTTCTCGTGGCGCGAGCATCGACAGCCAACCATGCGATCATGGCCGCCGACACGGCGAAGAACGACCTTCTGCTCGCCGCTTGAAATCCGTCCATCTTTTCTCCTCGTGTCTGCCGGCGACAGAAAATCGTCGCCGGCTCCGGCGAGGCCGTCGCCGGAATCATGCGCGATCAGCTTCACCTATATTCGCTCCGTTCGTCTGAAAAGTTGCAGTTCGCACCTCAGCCTGCAGCACCGCCTTTCGCGGACGGAGTGCGGTCCGGGCAGGGTTTTGCGTTCGAATCCAGGTCTCTGCGCGCCGCGGACGGTCCTATCGCCGACACCTCCAACACAGTAGCGCTCATCTCGCCGCCAGCCTGACCTGTTGGACCAATTGAGTCCGGACCCTGGCGCTTCCCTCGCGAGTTCGGTCGCGGTCGGCCCGGGCGGAGGCTCGATGTGGGCTGCCGCCGAGCGCTGATCGCGGGAGAACCGTGCCTCCGACTGTTCATCTCGCGCTTTGGTTGTAGACTTACCGGAACTATCACGTATACCTTGAGTTGCATCCGGGATGCGGGCGTTCATCAGTCGAGGCAAAAGAGGACAGCGAACAAAGGAGGCAGGCCGTGCGAGCACAGGTTACGTCGCGGTATCTCACGTTAAGCAATGCAATTGAGGTATGGCGCCGTCGGTCGGTGGGCGAGGCTCAGCGGAAGATCGCCACAGCCTATGATGTAAACCAAGGGCGTATTTCCGAGATTCTCTCAGGGAGACGCTTTCCGGCCGCAAAAAGGTTGGCGCAAAACGCTCATTGCGACTTGGGCCCGTTGCAAGGATGAGCGCTGCCCAACTCTCGTTCGCCGACAATTTTTGCCGCTTGACCGGCTATTCGCCGATGCGGTGGCAGAGTCGGCTATTCGGCCAGCTTATCAACGGCGAAATTCCGGCCGCGCTCGATTTGCCGACTGGGCTCGGAAAGACCTCGGTCATGGCAATGTGGCTCCTAGCGCGCGCTTTCGCGAACGCAGAGACGCTGAAGGCCATCCCTCGACGGCTCATCTATGTTGTGGACCGGCGCGCGGTTGTCGACCAGGCGACGGAAGAGGCCGAGAAGCTGCGCGATGCATTGGACTGCAACGCCAGAGCGGAATCCAAGGCTGAGCATCTCAAAAGTTTACCGCCCGACACGAAGGAGCAGGCATTTGCGACACTCCGCGCCTTGAAGAAGAGCCTTGGGATAGACGACGGTGAAAGGCTCCCCATTTCGACGCTGCGCGGCGCGCATGTTGATAATCGCGAATGGCTCGAGGATCCCGTCTCGCCGGCCATCGTCGTCGGCACTGTCGATATGATCGGCTCGCGATTGCTGTTTGAAGGCTACGGCGTCTCCCGCAAGATGCGGCCCTATCATGCTGGTCTGCTCGGGGCGGATACGTTGATCGTTCTCGACGAAGCGCATCTCGTTCCGCCGTTCGCGCATCTTCTTGCGGCAATCGAAAACGGCCAAGGATCGCAGTCACGAGACCAAGGTGTTGTCCCCGGCTTCCGATCACTGCCGTTGTCGGCAACGCAGCGCAATCGCCCCGATGGCGAAGGCGCGGGGCAGCAACCGTTTCTACTGGAAGACACCGATGTGCAGCACGACGACGTCGCTGAAGAGCGTTTCTACGCAAGCAAGTGCCTTTATTTGGAACCCGCGGTCGATAGGGACTGGGATAGCGCACTTGCCGAAAAGGCTTGGGAACTCGCTACCAAAAACAATCGCTTCTCACGGGTGGTCGTCTTTTGCAATCGCCGCGACAAGAAAGACGATGAATCGACCGGCCCGAGTGTGATGGGCGTACTTGAGCAACTTCAAACACTCGCCAAGCAAAACAAGAGAACTGGCGTTACGGCATTCGATCTCGCCGGCGAGCTGCTCGTCGGTGGCCGGCGCGTGAAGGAGCGGCAGGACTCATCCGACAACCTCAAACGCCTGGGGTTCGCTGGCCGAGGCGAAAACAAGGACGGCCCGGACAAGCCCACATTTCTTCTTGCCACCTCGGCCGGCGAGGTGGGTGTCGATTTCGATGCCGATCACATGGTGAGCGATCTCGCGCCGTGGGAGCGCATGGTGCAGCGTCTCGGGCGCGTGAATCGCAAAGGCGGGAAAGATCGCCACGCCACTGTCATCGTCTTCGACAGCTCACAGACAGAGAAGAACGACGAGCGCAAGACGCGCCTGAAGAGAACACTCGGTCTGCTCGAACGGCTCGGTGCGGGCGGACAGGCCAGTTCCGCATCGCTAATCGCGTTGCGCAAAGAGGCCGGCGAAAAGGCGATCGAAGACGCTTCTACGCCCGAACCGCTGCGCCCTGCGCTGACGCGTGCCCTTGTTGATGCCTGGTCGATGACCTCGCTCGAACGACACACGGGCCGGCCCGATGTAGCGCCCTGGCTGCGCGGTTGGGTGGACAACGAAAAGCCGCGGACGACGGTCGTTTGGCGAGCACTTCTGCCGGTGCGTATGGATGAAGAGGGCCGGCAGTTCGTTCCCACGAAAGAGGCGAACGACTTCTTCGAGGCCGCGCCGCCGCACGAATCCGAGAAATTGGAAAGTGAAACCTTCCGCGTCGTGGAATGGATGGAGGAGAGAGCCCGAGCGCTGACGCTCGAAGGCAAGGCTGCGACTGAAACCCCGGAGGAAGACCAATCGGAAGCGAAGGCGATCGAAACGTCGACAGATGACCATACGGGAGATAAAGCCGCCGAGTTGGAGCACCGCGCTCCATCTGCCACGGATATCGTCGCGCTGACTTTATCCCCCGCAGGCGATTTCGAACGTTTCTTTACCCTTGGCACGTTGGCCCGCCCGCGTAAGGACAAGCGGGAGAAGGATGAGTTCTTCGGTAGATTTGTTGAAAGAACGCTCGTCCTCGACTCGCGATTCCGCGGGTTGGCGGAGTCAGGAATGCTGAACCCGAAATCGAACGCCATCGCCTTTACGGCCGATGCCGACGAGGCGTGGGGCAAAGAAGCGGGCTTCCGCGTGTCGAGATCGGAGAGGAAAAAAGAAGAAAAAGAAGAGCCAACGGAGGACGAGCGAAAGATCTGGCGCCCAGAGTTCGAGTTCGTTGTTCGGCGAAATGGCGATACTGACGATCCGGCCGAATGGCTTGTGGTCGAGCACTACAAAGATTGCGCGCAATCCGAGGACGGCCGCTCTGTAAGAAACGTTCCTCAGGAGCTTGGCCAACATCAAAGCTGGGCGGAGCAGAAGGCCAGGGACATCGCGAGCAAGATCGGCCTGTCCGGCCCCGCCGCCGAAGCGCTCGCGGTCGCAGCATTCCTGCATGACGAAGGCAAAAGGGCGTCGCGTTGGCAACGCGCCTTCCGAGCGCCGCATGAAAAAGACGAGGCGGGCGCTTACAAGATTTTCGCCAAAACGCGCGGTCCCATAAACGAGCAAATCCTCGACGGCTATCGGCACGAATTCGGATCGCTGGCCTATACGGACGCTCACACCAGGTTCAAAGCTTTGCCCGAGGCGTGGCGTGATCTCGTCCTGCACTTGATCGCCGCACATCACGGGCGGGCACGGCCGGTAATCTCAACACGCGGCTGCGAGGATGCGCCGCCTTCCGCGCTGGAGGAGCGCGCCTGCGAGGTCGCGCTGCGCTTCGCAAGACTTCAGAAGCGGTGGGGGCCGTGGGGCTTGGCATGGTGGGAAGCGCTGCTGCGCGCTGCCGACCAGCAGGCCTCGCGCGACAACGATAGAGGTGAAGGCTTGGGCGCCTCGCCTGGGGAGGAAGGGTGATGGCCGAAGCTGCGATCCCCGTCGATCTGCTCAATCCCGGCCAGGTCTTCGCCTGTCTCGGATTCATGGAGGCGGCAGAAATCCTTTGTGGTCCTTGCAATGGGAGGTTTGCGTGTGACAGCGCCGGTTCTTCAGCCGCCTTCATTTTGAAAGTGGACGGTGCGTGGGATCCGATATCGGAAACCTTACGCTTTCTCGCTGGCGCGGAAGCACGGGCGATTGCTCCGAGCAGCTCTGATCTTTCTACCGAGAAATGGGATGTCGAAACGCTCCGATCCGATGCCTTCCTATTTCCCTGCGCCGCGCCGAACACGCCGGCTGCTTTGCCAATGCTGCTCACGAACGGACGACAGTCGATACCGATCGAACATTGGGCTGACGGCTCGGACCGGGACAATGTGAAGTTTTGGGCTGGCGCTGCGGGCTATCCGGGAGCCGCCCTGGCGCAGGACGCCTTGAATCTCGTTCGCGGGCTTGACGACAATGCGCTTGTGGCCGCGGCCGCAAACCCGTTCAGTGTCTCCGCCCCGCAATCGAGCAGTTTCCGATTCGATTGGCGTCGTGACTATATCCCGCTTGATGCCGGTTTCTCGCCCAACGAGCATGGTGGCATCGAGATGGTCGGTTATCCGTTTGTCGAGTTGCTCGCTGCGATCGGCATGCAGAATGCTCGCCCGGCGCGGATAGACGCCCGCAACAAGCTGGCGTACCGCTACGGCGTATCCAGTTCCATGGTGCCGACAGTCTTTGCGCGCGCAATTCTCGGTGGCGAAAGCCTCGGATTTCCCATTCGGCTATTCCGCATGCGCCTTGGCTGGCCGGGTCAGGAAGGCCAAGCACGCTGCATCATCGATGCCCAGGAGGAGTTCACAACATGACAGATGCAATTGCCGTTACGGCCAATCTCATTAATTCATGGGTGGATGATCCCAAGGGTCCTGTCGCGCTGACCCGCAAGCAGAAGCTTCTGCCCGTAGAAGGCGAGGGCGGCGTGATCTTTCCGCCGACCTATGCCGACATCGGCTACAACATCGACACGCTGTCGGACGGCACGAAGGTTGCTACCATCGACAGCGTCGGCAGCCAGGCCAACCGGATGGAACTGATTTTCAAGGCTACAAAACCGGGTGCGCCGGAAAATCCTCTATCGAAACTCGTGCCGCAGATCGACATTATCTACGGCAATGCAAAGAGTGTCTCGATCCTCGAAGCGGGCCATCGGTTAGGTGACGCCGTGATTCGTTCCTCTGATCTGAAGGACGAAGCGCGGAAGGCATTCGAGTTACTTCTCGACACGGGCGATGCATCGGCGCTGGCCAAGCTTGCGCCGACCTCCTTGGTCTTCGGCGTCTGGGACTCGCGTGATACGCAGGCGAAGCTCCCGCGGCTGGTGCAGTCCATTATTCGGGCCTGGGATGTGGACGAGTTACGGCGCTCCGCTCAATACAATCCTGCCCTGGACTACGCGGCTCTCGAAGTCTTCTCGGAAGAAGACAAGCAGAAGGCGGAAGGCAAGGCCGAAAGCCCGCTTGCGCAGCGCGGCTTCGTTCACGTTCCGGCAACCGGAGCTCATGGCGGCGTCATTGCTCGCGGTCCTATCGAGCGTATCGTCACTGTCAATCTTGTGGCGCTGCGCAAGCTTGACGGCGAGAACGCGCAAAATCTCAGGCGATATATTCTCGGCCTGGCATTGGTGGCTGCGGCAGAGCCGCTCGACGGTTTGCTGCGCCAGGGATGCCTGCTTGTGCCTGACGAGAAGGTGTCAGCGGAATGGATTGCCGTTGCTCGCGAGGGCAGCCGCACTTCCATTGTTTTCTCGGCTGCCGTCGCGCTGGACTATGCCAAGACTGTAGCGGACAAGTTTAGCGTCGGTCCGGACCGTCGTGTCGCCTTCAAGAAGGAGCGGGCACAGGCCGATCTGAAGGAATTGGAGAAGAAGAAAGAAAAGAAGCCGAAGTCTGCGGCTTGATTCATGCCCGCACTTCTTATCTCAGTCCGCTTCCACGACGGCCGCTATCACGGCAGCGGCGAATGGCCGCCGTCGCCTGCGCGGCTGTTCCAGGCACTCGTTGCGGGTACAGCGCGTGGCAAGAATCTCTCCGAGGACGCTGCACTGGCGTTCGAGTGGCTCGAAAACCTGGATGCGCCGGCTATCGCGGCACCGTCTGCTTTTGCCAGACAGGGCTTCCGGACGTTCGTCCCCAACAACGACCTAGATGCGGTGGGAGGCGATCCGGCGAGAGTCGGCGAGATACGGGCCGGCAAAATCATCCGTGCGCGTACATTCGATGCCGCCGTGCCGGTGCTTTACGCGTGGACGTTTGAGCCGGGACCCGACGCCGAGCGGCATGCGCGCGCAATCTGCGGGATCGCCGACAATCTTTATCAATTGGGCCGTGGCGTTGACATGGCCTGGGCGGTTGGTGAGGTTGCCGACGAAGCAGAAGCTCGCCTTCGCGCGAATGGTGGCAGTCAGTGGCGTCCCACCCAAGGCGGCGACGGCGCCCTGCTTTGCTGTCCGCGGCACGGTTCGCTAGCGAGTTTGACGCGGCGCTTCGAGGCGATGCGCGGACGGTTCAGAACGATCGGAGCGGGCAAGAAAACCCGTCAGCTGTTTGCGCAAGCCCCAAAGTCCGATTTCAAACAGGTTCCCTACAACAGCCCAGCCGTGTTTCTTCTTTTCGAGATTCGGAGCGTCGCGGGTTTCGCGCCGCAGCTCCTTGAGCGCGCGGTAACACTGACGGAGAAGGTCAGAGACTTGGCCGTGAAGCGGCTGAAAGCTTCAGCATGGCGGCGGGACGATCCGAAACGGGAAACCCTGGCCGACAAAATCTTCATTGGGCGCGATTCGCGGGAAGCCGACAAGGCGCGGCGCATCCGCGTCGCGCCGTTACCGTCTATCGGCCACGCCCAAACCGAACGGTCGATCCGCCGTGTGCTCATTACGGTGCCGCCGGACTGCGACATTGCCGCGAGTGATATCGCGTGGGCGTTTTCGGGGCTTGTCCTCGATGCCAATTCCGAAACCGGCGAAGTGCGGGGCGATGCTGCAGAACTCGCGACAGCCAGCGACGATGCCATGCTTGCGCACTATGGCGTGGAAAAGCCGGCGCGGCTCTGGCGCACCGTCACGCCGGCCGCGCTGCCCGAGCGCGCTGCGCGCCGCCGCATCGATCCGGCGCGAATACGAGAAGAGGCAAAAGGCGGCGCCGAACGCGCGCGCGAGCAGGCGGCCGCCGAATGGACCGTGCGGCAGGCATTGCGCCATGTCAGTGTCGCGGCGCCTGTGGAGAAGGTCCGCGTGCAGCGCGAACCGTTCGAAGGTAGGGGTCTGCGCGCCGAAGCTTTTGAATCGAAGCAGCGCTTCGTCAAGGAGCGGCTGTGGCATGTTGAAATCGCATTCTTCGAGCCAGTATCGGGACCGCTGATCCTCGGCGACGGCCGCTATGTCGGCCTTGGGCTCATGGCGCCGGGCCGGCGCACAGAAGGCGTGTTCGCGTTTGACGTGGTGGACGGACTGATGGAACCAGCCGAACCGCTGGGGCTCGCGCGAGCCTTGCGCCGTGCCATCATGGCGCGCGTGCAGGAGAACTTGGGAGTGCGCGCGACGCTGCCGGAATTCTTCACTGGTCATGCAGCTGATGGCGCGCCATCACGCTCGGGTCAGCACGAGCATCTTGCTTTCGCGTTCGATGCGCCACGGCGGCGATTGCTGATCATCACGCCGCATATCCTTGAGCGCCGCGAAGCTTTCGGAAAAGAGCGCGAGCAGTACCTTTCCACACTGTCGGATGCACTCGAAGAGTTCCGGGAATTACGCGCCGGTGGAGCTGGAAAGCTCACGCTCGCTGCCGGTGCCTTGGAACCATCCAGCGATTCGCTGCTTGCGCCGTCCCGAGGATGGGAGAGCCTGACGCCCTACCGCGTGACGTGGCATGCCAGATTGAACGATGCGGCTGCGGCTGTTGAAGCCGATCTTCTCGCGGAGTGCCGCCGCGCCGGTCTTCCGAAGCCGGAAATCAAAATCACGAGGGCATTCGGAAAACCGGGGGCCGGATTGTTCGGCTTTGCAAAGCTCAGATTTCACACTGCCGTTGGAGGACCAATCCTGCTCGGGCGCGATCGCCATTTCGGGGGCGGGCTATTCGCGGGGACGAGATAAGGCGAACGATTTTTGGAGGCGAGCCGCGATGAGCGACAACCAGCTCGAATTCCATCTTTCGGCCCCGCCGGTCAGCGGTGATACCCCGCTCATTCCGGCGCGGATGGTGAACGAGTTCGTCTATTGCCCGCGGCTTGCCTATCTCATGTGGACACAGGGCGAATGGACGGAGACGGGTGACACAGTCGAGGGCAATCGCGTTCACGCGCGGGTCGATCGTCCCAGCGCACCGCTCCCCTCGCCGCAGGCGCTGGAGACCGGCGAAGCATTGGCGAGCGACAAGATTGTCAGCCGATCGTTGACGCTCTCCTCGAGCGCACTCGGAGTCATCGCCAAGCTCGACATCGCCGAGGCGGACGACGGCGTGGTGACGCCTGTCGATTACAAGCGGGGCAAGCGGCCGCATGTCGCGCAAGGCGTTTACGAGCCGGAGCGCATTCAGATTTGCCTTCAGGGATTGCTGCTCGAAGAGCACGGCTATCGTGTCGAGGAAGGCGCCATCTATTATGCCGAGAGTCGGGAACGCATACGCGTTGCGCTGGACGACGATTTGCGCACCGCGGCGCGCAGCGCGGTCGGCGAACTGCGGTTGACGGTCTCGCAAAGCCGCATCCCGCCGCCGCTCAAAGACAGCCCGAAATGCCCGCGCTGCGCGCTCGTGACGGTGTGTCTTCCGGACGAAATTCGCTCATTGTCGGGCTCGTCGCTCGCACCGCGGACGATCGCCGTTCCGCCTGATGAAGCGCTGCCGCTGATCGTGCAGTCCCAGCACGCCCGCATCGGCAAGGAAGGCGAAACGCTCAAGATCACCGACGAGGAGAAAGGCGAAGCGCAGGTGCGTTTCATCGACATTTCCGATGTGGCGCTGTTCGGCAACGTATCGATCACCACGCCGGCGCTGGCGGCGCTGCTCGAACGCGAGATTCCGGTGACCTTTCACAGTCACAGCGGCTGGTTTCGCGGCGTTGCTCACGGCGTTGGCCACCGCAATGTCGAGATCCGCACAGCGCAATATCGCTTGAGCTTCGACGAGGCCGCGTGCCTCCGGTTCGCCAAGGAACTGGTCGGGGCGAAGATCACGAACCAGCGGACGATCCTGCGCCGGAATTGGCGCGGGTCGCCGGAGGAGCGGCAGGAAGCGCTCGATCGGCTTGGGGCCGCACGCAAATCCGCGGATGGTGCGGCGACTCTGGCGCAGCTGCTCGGCGTCGAAGGCGATGCGGCTGCCGTTTATTTCCGCGCCTTCGCGGGCCTGTTGAAATCGCCCGAGGATAAGCACGGCGCCGGCGAACTGGCACCATTCCGCTTCGGGGCGCGCAATCGCCGTCCGCCAACCGATCCGGTCAACGCTATGCTGTCGCTCGCCTACGCGATGCTGACCAGGCATTTGACGATCGCGTTGGCATCCGTGGGGCTCGATCCCTACCGGGGCTTTTATCACGCACCGCGCTATGGGCGCCCGGCGTTGGCACTCGACCTCATGGAGCCGTTCCGCGCGATCATTGCCGATTCCGTCGTGCTGTCGGCGGTCAATACGGGCGAGGTCGGGCCAAGCGATTTCGTCGTGGCGGTCACGGGCACGGCGCTGACGCAAGCAGGGCGTCGGCGGTTTGTCGAGGCGTTCGAGCGTCGTCTCTCCCAGGAAACGACGCATCCGGTCTTCGGCTATCAGGTGAGCATGCGCCGCATGCTGCTGGTTCAGGCGCGATTGCTGTCCCGGTTTCTTTTGGGAGAGCTGCCGACCTATCCTCATTATTTGCCGCGGTAGGCCCATGGCCGACGAGCGCCTCTTCGTCGTGACCTACGACATCTCCGACCAAAAGCGCTGGCGGCGCGTCTTCAAAGCCATGCACGGGTACGGGGAATGGATTCAGCTTTCCGTTTTCCAATGTCGTCTTTCGCAGCGGCGTCGCGCCGAGCTGGAGACGCGATTGCGTGAGCTGGTGAAGAATGGGGCGGACCACGTTCTCCTGATCGATGTCGGGCCGGCCGACAAGATCGAACTTGCCGTGGAGAGCATCGGCAAAACGTTCTCGAAAATGGAACGTCGAGCTACCGTCATATAGCAAGATCCGGTAAGATCATCAGAGGTTCCGACAAAGATGAGCGGCTCTGATTGAATGCGTTTCATACCCGCCGGGTGCTTTCGAGCGGCGATGTGCCGCGCGGAACCCCCCATCCGCTCGAATCACGGTAGATTGTTGGAATCGTGACGCTCTTTGACATGGTGAATAGAATCACGTCGAGAAATCGACTGGCACTGCCTCTCGTCGCAGGCCACCCATCGAAAACGTGGCAGGATTGCCTTGGCATCCAAGGGTTTGGAGGCTGGCCGCATCCGAGGCGCACGCGCCTCGGCCTCATTGAAGCCGGCCTCAACGGGTCGCAGGAGACCGGGTCGAG
>Ga0335073_10006611_pt1 | contig 16290 bp, 25 predicted proteins | sample Lox_Sample_22_FD_207093 | JGI IMG/M metagenome (GOLD analysis project Ga0335073, IMG submission 207093) | Soil microbial communities from Loxahatchee National Wildlife Refuge, Florida, United States - Lox_Sample_2.2 | ecosystem: Environmental > Terrestrial > Soil > Wetlands | place: USA... | reverse complement strand
AAGATTTACATCAAAAAAGTCTAACCTTAACCGCACCACACACAAACGACATGGTCTCGAAATTAGGGTCCCGTCATCACATCCTGCTCTTCGGACTCAACACCCATGATAAGAGGAGACATTTTCAAGATGATGATTCTGCAATCCATTAAGAATATTAAGTCTTGCTGTACGTACTACTCCAATACAAAAATTCTGTTATATCCACCAAATAAAAGTCCCTAAATTCCATCCAGGCCAAAACATCCACAATAATACATACATCCATTACTGCCCCAACCGGACCACCTTTTCCAAGCCAACAGTTCCTTTCCCCTCAAACCTCCCAACAGTGATTCCCACGTAATTTCGTTTATTCCTCCTCACTTTCCTCAGGACTAGCATTTACCACAAACAATTTTCGTTCTCCACCGATTTGTCTGTCAGTTACTTCATCTGCTGCTCTTGAAATTCTCTTGGATTCCCCTCGTTGGACAGGTTTATACCAATTTTGAATAGGATCAGGACTTCCTCTTCCATCTTCTATTTCTTCAGTTGCACCGATCGTTCCTGTTGCTGAAGCAGGTGGACTTCCTGATGGCGGTGGAGAAGTGGAAGAAGTAGTAGTTATTGTTTTTAGAGTTGTAGTGTCTGTAGTAAATGTATGTGGACCCGACAAAAAGGGATCTTGGGAAGGTGATAGAGTCGGAATATGATAATCTGAATCTTCTGCTTCGTTGGCACTTAATCGAGGAAGAAGTTGTCTTGGATGTGCAGGTAATGAAGATTCATGCGTATATACTCCCGAAGAAGTCAATTTGGTCTAAACGTCAGCATAATCAATAGAAAGAGATACTCTAGAAGAAGGTAATTTCTTGTTATATTTTTGGGCTCTTGCTTTATCGTCTTTGGAATTACTGCGATCTAAGTCTTCTCGTTGACCTCTTGCGCTCCAGACTGTCCCTTTTGCCCGTCTTAGGCGGGCAACATAGGTATCTTGGGCACCTACTGTCCCTAACGAACTGGGCGAGCGAGTTAAATTGAGGGGTGTGGTAGATTGCATGGAAGGTGAACTGCCGGTGTAATATTGTGAATTTCCAGAGGGGATGCGGTTGATGGAACTATTTGAGGTGGATGTAGATGCAGTTTGTCGTCTGTGTGTTGCGTATGTAGGACGTCCTCCTGATGAGGTTACTGGAGAACCGTATTGACCTAAGGAATTGGATGACCCTGCAGTAGTATTTCTTTGTAGTGAACTTCGCTGTGAAGAAGTTGCTTGGGAAGAGGATGCTTGTAGATAGGAGGATGATGCAGAGAGGTGTTGTTGATGTTGATGTTGTGGTTGAGCGTATTGCTGTTGTTGCACGAATTCCTGTCCGGAAAGACGTGGTGATGAAGAAGGTGTTCGTTGTATGGGATGTCCTTGTGAGGAGGTAGGTTGATTATAGAGTTGTCGACGAGCAGAAAGTGTTCGTGCGGGAGGTGCAAAGTGAGGTGGTAAAGGAGCTGTTTGTGGACTGGCTACGTTCATCATCTTCTTCTTTCTTCAAACAAAGCAGGTCTAGGCAGTGCACACTCGCTTGCTATTTTGAGGGTATTGAAGCACGAGGGATTTTGTCTAAGGTATCCTGCTGCTGATTAGCGACTTGCAACGGAAAAGCGATCAAAGCCGATGTCGGCTTGATGATGTGATTAAAGAGCGGGATGCAAGTTACCTGTGACTAGTATCGACTATATCTGTGCAACTTTGGAATCCATTGACTGTACAGTCTGTTGTCTGTGTCTGCGCACTCTGCTCCCGATGCGAAGTAATCCGTTCCAGAAATCCGCGAGACACTTTGTCGTGTTACCCTGGAATACACTGGCGGATTGTGATGGTTGGAATGACTGATTGATATGACGAGCTATATAATAATAGCCAGAAAGTTTATTCTCTGGGAGAGGCACGCAACCTTTTCAGCAGGAACAAGGTTTGAGGGTATTTATGTAGTATGGGTACTAGTTGCTAGTTGTGGTGCCCTCCTTTTTCGCTGCAACTCCAGGCTTTTAATTCGCCTATTTTTCTTCCTTTCCGGCTGCGCCCTGCACGTTGCTCCCGTGGTTGGGCCACGCAGCCAAATCGCACTGCACTCCGCTGCACTGCACCGCACCACCACCTAAATCCGGTTTTAATGAAATGATGGTAATGCATTGCTGCTTTGCGGAATTCGCTCCTGCAATTGGACAACCGCTCTTAAACTGGCACTCCAAATCATGCCATCCCCAATCACAGTTCAAGAGTTACTACAAAACATCCCGCTTTCGGATGTGCACGCACTGTGTCACAATGGTTGTTGATATGGTAGCACAGACCATCTCAGCGTATCTAAATAGCATCTCATTCCGATCCATATTCTATTCATCAACATCGGAAGCGTACCGACCTGGTGAGATATGGACTGGATGGAAAATATCAAGGGCTTGGAGTAGAGGACGGCAATGGGAGTAGACCGTCTTGATATTCTTGGATGAAAGCGTCTCAGGTAGTAGGATTATTGCGCAGCGATTATGTTCAAAAAGAGAGTGAATGTCTATTTGGCTACCGTAGAATTCTATGTCGTTGTATCTGTTGACGAACGCTGTTTTGCCATTGACTCTCCTCCTCCTCTCACTCCTACCAATCCAACCAAGAGCGAGCTCTCTTATACGTAGAGTCGTCTGCTGAAGTCATCCTCCGTCTTGTCCGCCGTCCACCCCCCCAATTCCATACTTTGGCTGACAAGACGGAGGATGACTTTAATCTCATCATGGGTGCCAGGATAGGCGTTTTTAGACCAGCAAGTATGGGACAATGGAGTGAGATACCGGGGATCGTAGGTCACAGAACGAGTCCTGTGTCGCTGAGGAGAAGCTTTAAAGGATGTTATTGGAGACAAAACACATCCAGACGACAACAAGGAGTGATAAACTCGATATCGTCGACATCCTCATCGTCATCATCGTCATCAGTAAGAGCCATGCCATCGAATTCTTGAAAGAACACCACACTGCGAATCATTGGATTCCATCCGGCAAAAGGTGGGGCTTCCCCGGGTGACTTGTAGTGGAACAATTGAATTCCAGCCTAGTACGGATTAGCTACCACGTGGTGGATAAAGGTCCCGAAATTTGCAGCAAAGAGTTAGGGTGTAAGAAATCCCAATCGACGTTGCTCCACTCCTTGCATCCCTAGGTATGACAGGACGAATGGGGCGTAGTCTGTTAAATTGTTTTGGTTGGAGCAAAGGGACGCCAGATGAAGAGGACCATATTAAAGCGCTTCTCGAAAGGAGCAGTCCAAAACTAGCGAAAGTTTCCATGATGATTGTCTAGCCAAAGGCAATCTGCCAAATTCATTGTCAAGTTGAATTAGTGCTCGCCCCACGTCGCCTCCCAAAACGTCGGGTTGTCGTAGGACAGAGCGACGGTGTTGCGTTTCGCAAAGTCGGAACGGTCTGTCCGTGGAATGATGAAATCATGGTGTCCGAGCAAACCCGTGAACACGAATTGACGTGATCGATTACCTTACGTTGGAGGAAAAGTTTCGAGATCGGAGGGATTGCGAAAATGATATTTGTAACTAGTATCCATCCAGTAGTGGATGGATGGATGGATAGTTCTGGAGGCAAGGCCGGATGAGTAAAACGACTTCTTGAGAGCTAAATACATTTTATAGACCGCCTCGGAGCCGGGCCGGCCGGGTAGGAGGCTGTCCTCACCTCCGACTTCCAAGGGGGGGGTCAGCGCTGCGGACAAATATCGACGAGAAGCATGAGAGTCTGAAATGAAGTGTGCTATCAATGTCAGCTCGGCAGAGACCTTATTCCCATGACCCTGACATCCCCATACGCGCCAAGTTTCCATATTCATCCTCCTCTTCCTCCCACCAGAGTACCGTCGACCACAAACCCGCTTTGCGAAGAACACTACGCGGTCTGCCCTCACTAACTAAACGAATACGAAGAGCCATGTTATTGATCTCTGTCTTTGGATTGCTATATGTTGTCTATAGCTGGACAACTGGCAGTCATGCTGCTAGATTGGCCTGGCAACAAAAAGAGATACAACATCTACCCAATTGGTAATGCTCCGTTGTCACCGCGCTGACGGGCACAGTCCAAATTATGGAGAATACGCTCAACGAAGGCATACTCCTTTCTCGGAAGGTACATCTTGCTAAAAGGGACGGGAATTAATTGCCAGGACGTCTAGTACTACCTTTCCAACGACCAATTGAAGAATGTCGGACATTCCGTTCGGAGCAGGTCGAGCGCCTGATTAATGAAGTCACCAGTAAACTGGTGGATAAAGATCTCGCTCGACTCTTTGAGAATTGTTTCCCAAATACTCTAGATACTACAGTGCGATGGCACCAACCAGATCCAAAAGATCCTCAAAGCTTCATAATAACAGGAGATATGTACTTTCCCCTCGACTGCCTCGCTTACAATCTAGAAATGCTGAATGGGTTTCCATCGCACCTCCCAAAAACGCTAATTCTTTAGTTACGCGATTCCACAAATCAATTAGCTCCCTATGCTAGGCTCCTAGGTAAAGAAAAGAGATTAGACCTCCTCTTCCGCGGTGCAATCGCAACTCAAGCCGAATTCGTTACCAAATCTCCTTATTGTAATGCCTTCCAACCTCCTGTCGACAGCCATATTCCAGCCGTTTCCGACCATTCTCAAGATAAAGTCCATCCCATTTACGATCCCACAGAAGTTTTCGAATGTAAATACGAACTGGACTCCCTGGCTTCCTTTCTCAAGCTCTCATGGATATATTTCGACAAGACCAGGTCGTTCGATTTTGTTACGCCTTCTTGGCTGAAAGCTGTTGCACTTGTTCTTAAAGTATTGGAAGAACAGAGTGAGGGGACATTTGACGATGTTACCGGGGAAGTGAAAATTCCAAAGTATCTATTTCAACGATCTACGACGAGTGGAACGGAAACACTTTCACTAAGTACTTTCTCTGCCGTAGTAGTCAACTAACGATAGGTGGGGCGGGAAATCCTGTAAATGGAAATACATCTCTAGTGAGATCAGCATTTCGACCGTCGGATGATGCCACGATACTACAATTCCTAGTTCCCGCCAATGCATTCATGTCCGTTGAGTTGAGTCATGTAGCAGACATCCTTCACCATCTGAGATCTTATGCATCTGTATCATCCGAAACAATCTCCTTCATGGCCGAGAAAGCAGAAACCTTCTCCCAAAGCATCGCAATGGGAATCGCTGAAAATGCAGTTTTCGACCATCCCGTCTTTGGAAAAGTATTCGCCTACGAAGTAGACGGATATGGAGGTCGCATATTCATGGACGACGCTAATTTGCCTTCCCTTCTCTCCCTACCACTCCTAGGATTCCTAGAAGCATCCGATCCGATCTACATTGCAACGCGGAAAATGGTCCTGTCATCTCTCGGAAACCCCTACTTCCTACAGGGTCGGCAATTCAAGGGAATCGGAGGTCCACATATTGGTACAAAACATGCTTGGCCAATGAGCTTGATAGTCCAAATTATGACAAGTGACCAAGATGATGAGATCACGGAATTGTTGACGATGGTTAAAGAATCTACTGGGGGATTAGGATTGATGCATGAAAGTGTGAATGTGAAACGAGTTGCGGATTATACGAGACCTTGGTTTGCTTGGGCGAATGGACTTTTTGGAGAGATGATTTTGGATTTGATGGTCAGGAAGCCGCATTTGATTTTGGAGAAGGAGTATAAGCATTCTAGGGATTAATTGCCGGGATTCTTGTAACTTTATTTTGAGCAGCGAATGTGGTCTATCATAGAGTGCCAAGTTAAATATATCATTTAGACAGACAATCGATATTGGATACATCCGCGAATAGAGACCAATAAATTTACAGAAGTTCCCTCTCACCAGGTAGCCTGATATTCATACATTTCTTCCTATCCAATGCAACATACAGAATGGCTCGTCCAGCAGTTTCTAGCTTCACATCTGACGTTCCCGGTGGTGACTCGTCACTAACGCGTTGCTCCACAGTTGTAACATGAAGTCGCAAAATCATCGTTAGTCGTTCCGCACTCGGGATTACTGCATTTCCAACCCGAACTCGCGCCGCTAAATCGAAGGAGATTGTCGATCGGATTGCGCAAAAACAGATGAAAGCGCGAAACTACGGTTGCGAACATTTCAAGGAAGGCTTGGAAAAAGTGGCGAGAAGTCGATAGGAACGGTAAGGGGAAGTTTGTCTACACGATCTCCGGGGTAATTGGACTTTTATAATAAGGTTCCGTACGGCCGAGTTATCGAACTCCGCAGGGAAATCTCGTCAGATGACGTGTTTGCGCCAATTCTATTCCAGCAAAATGATAGGTCGCAGGTTGCGGGGTTAACGTAGCACAGGCGTTGATAAGAATTCCCGAAAAGTGGAGGCGAAGGGGTGAACTCGGAAGAACGAAATGTGAAACGATCCAGTGGGAGGGCAAGCTCCCGAAGAGGCATTTAGCCTAAAATTTTGCGTTCTTCGCCGGAAGTAGCGTTGTCATATGTCGAGATAGCAAACCAAGTTGCTGCCTTTTCCTAGTTCTGACACCATGTCCAATAGTAATTACATCTTTGTCAACGAGAGCGCTGTACTCGCTATTGTTCGTCTGAAACTGTGGGGGCATTTAACTAGTGGCCCAAATCGCAAGTTGAATGCAGCTCTTATCTGAAGGACGGATGTTGGACATTTTTAGTGTCTCTGCTCGTGATAACAGTCGCCAAGAAGACGCGGGCTCATACAAAAAGGCTGATGATTTCGGGTATTGCTATCTCTCTATCATCCATCTATCATCTATGTCCTATAACTCCCATTGATGCTGCATGTTAGAAACGGTCGCGGTGAAGACATACCTAACGTAATCATAACTAAAATCACATGTGTAGTAGTGTGCTTCGAAGCCTCCTCCCAAACCCAGATCTACCTCGATTTCTAATTCCTCCTCGGATAAGATTCTGGACGCTAACTCTTCATCTACGGTTTCAGGTTCGCCCTGATCTTAGCATAATCAATAAATCTTACTTACATCGATAAGTAATTTCAGTTTCGGATGTCCCTCCATCTCACCGCGAGGAACGAAGCTGACCGACGTAGTATCGGGATTTATCGGGACACCAGCATATCCTCTATAAATCAGAGCTGCCAGGAGCAACAGAGTCTACGTAGCACACAAGATTCTACCCCAATTTGCGTCCATGCCGAAAAGGGCTGTTTTCACTAACGCAGAACGTGCGATCGTCGAAGCAATTTGCTTGGCATCCGCAAAGCTCATTGCATCCTATACTCAACCCAATTTAATGAATAAGATATTTACCTTAACACGAATTGTGACGAATTTTGTTGCACCTTCACCATCCCAAACTACTAATTTTGCAAGCTCCTCGGCGAATTCAGTGACGACGTCACGGAATTGGTCTAGTTCTTTTCCACCAGTGATATCGGGAATCGATGCAGCGCCATTGGCGAGAATTGCAAGAGTGTCGTTGGTACTCATATCTCCGTCTACGGAGATGGCATTGAACGAGCGCTCAACGGCATAAGAAAGCACCTGTCGGAGCAAAGGAGAAGAGATAGGCGCATCAGTGAATATTGATGAAAGTAATGTAGCCATACTATACATTAGAACATACGCTTCGTGGACCTACTTTGGATGTATCATCCCCGCTCCCTTTGTAATTCCAGCAATTCTATACGAACCTTGGCTAGTTTGAATCTCTCGCGACAGAAGTTTAGGAAAAGTATCCGTTGTACAGAATGCTGTAGCAGCATCCATCCAATGATGATGTGTATCCCCTACTTTCTGCAACGCAATAGGAATTCCATCCAAAATCTTCGTTATCGGCAATCGTTGCCCAATGACACCGGTAGACATCACAAGAGCCTTCTTATCTCCAAGACTAGCCGCCATCTTCTCTGCATCTTTCATCCCTCCTCCCCCAGTAACCGCATTTGCACATCCAGAATTGACTACAAGACCACTTAGATTTTCACCACCCGTTGTTTCGAGGACATGTTTCGACACAAGCACCGGGGCGGCTTGAAATACATTTTTGGTGAATACTGCAGCGGCTTTAATTGGTGCTGTGCTCGTGATGACCGCTAAATCAAGTAATCGTGGATTCTTTTTGACACCGACGTGAATTCCGGAGACGAGGAAATCTTTCGGGTATGTTCCTGAGGTGGGAATGAACCGGATTTTTGACGGCGCAGGTCCAATTGGAGAAGGAAACGAAGTTGCTGGAGGATTGACTGTGTTTGAATAGTGTCGCAGGAAGGTTGATAATGATTGTCGAGGTTTCATCGTGTCAATTGTTTGGAATGATCGAAATGTTGAAGTTCGGTTCTTTCCCAGATAAGCTAAAATGTTTTTGTCAAGTTCATGTGAAGATACGAAAAGTTTCGTGACGAAGATTTGGATCGGCGCAAAAAGTCGAAATTTTCAGATCATGTCGTTTCCAACAGTAGACATGAACGAGGCGCAGGCTAAGTTTACTCATGCCACTGCTCTCATAATACATTCATGGAGTGCCTTAGACATTGCAGTTCAGAATGAATGGGCAGGACCTGATTCCAGTAACAAGCGAGACTGGCTAGGAGGAGTCGTTGTGGATCTATTTCCATTTCCTCCAGGGAAGCAGATTGAAGTGGTGGATTTGGAGGAATTACTGTTACAAATTCTGGAAGATGAGTTTGAGCTGCGATTAGAAGATGACTCGGCTTATCAAGTAATGAGTTATCGTGATGCAAAGTTGATGGTAGGTCGCTTCGGATATCGTGAAGTCGTTTGAGAAATGTGTGCAGGGTGATTTTCAGCATGTCACGGCTTTGGAACAGATGTATGAAAAGCTGAAGGGACGGAAAAGAAATGATAGAATATTGCCTTCACCGTCACAAGATGTGGATGACAATGAGGTGGAAGAGGAAATTGAGGATGATGAGGATGAAGCTGCTGAAGCCATGGAAATAGATCAATCGACGTCTGCTAAACAGGAACCAATAGTCGATGAAGATGGATTCCAACTTGTTCAAAAAGGAAGACGGAAGGGGAGATAAACATGGGTTATCAGATAGGATTTTGGGATATCAATTTATATGGCATTATATCAACTCTATGTTTGCTTCCATGATGCTTCAATGGTACGTGCAATATCGACGTAAGTAGTAAACTTCTTGGGATCAATATCAGATGAGGTCCAAAACAAATTCCAATGTGTCTCCGGCAACTGCCACGTCCCTCTCGCCCTCTCAAAATACTAGTCACAATGTCAGCTCACAAGGTACAAGCGAAGCGATATACCCATTTATTAACCGGATTATTCGTGCGTGATCTCCATATCAAATCATCCGGAAACAAATGGACGAGGACATTAAACACAATATCAGCCACCCCGCCACTCCCTTGTGCTTTTCTAGATACTGCAAATTTATCGAGATATGGGACTGATATCTTGTCTTCAGATTTGGAGGACGTTTCGTTGGTGACGACAGCGGCGCCTTCGTAGTCACCTGCTACTATTACAGCGGCTGTTTTGTCGCGAATACGAGAGAGGTAATGTTCGACATCTAACTTACGGCCAAACGAATCTTCGATAAGTTGAACGAGTCGTGGCAAATCGAGGGGACGGCCATCATCTGCTGGAGAGTCGAGGGTTTTATATACGGAAACAGGCAGCCCGCGCCTAAAGAGTGTTGTTTTCGACGTCCGTGCATTTGGTCGCCTGGCGGGAAGAGATGGTGAAATAAGTGGTTTATCTGTCAAAAGATTGTGTATCAGAGATTGTGGTTTGCTTTCAGAAGCAGTTTCTGAAGCAATTGTTGGTGTAGTAATCAATCCCGAGGAAGTGGGACTTAGTTGCTCTAAGCACATCTTCATAAGTACCAGATTTCGTAAATGGAGTCTCGTAGCTTGCAGCTTATCGTCATTGTGGTCAGGTAATTGCGAAGATAGATCTGTTATCATACTTTGATATTCTTGCTCGATGTTGATGTAGATGTGAGATCCACCTCCGCGTTCAGTGGCGGGCAGACCGCCAACTGGATCGATCAGAATGATTCTCTCTACAAACGTATCGAGAGGAGATGGATCATTTGAAGGAGTCGACAAACCACGACATATTCGAAACAATGCACAATCCGCCGAAATAGGCAACAATGAAGGGTCGAGGCCGCCGGCAATCGGAGCTACAACAGGAATCTGTCGGCGTTTCATCAAGTCGTGAAGTAATGTCTTTCCATAAGACGACAAAACCACAGGAGGATTCAAGATAGACCTCTCAACCGCACGTACAACAACAGGCAAGTCCAGGCTCAAAGGGACATCCGTGTAAGGTTCCGTTTGTGTGAGCAATTCCCCCATAATCGGTTGAGCACGGCCTCCTTGAGATTCAATTGCATCGACAATTCTGTCAGTAATAAATCCATACTTTTCTCTCAATGTAGCCACATTCCCAGGAGTAGGAGATTCGTTGACTATATATCCATCTTCTGGTTCGACAATCAGACATACTGGCATCCCTAGACGGCCCAATTGCACAAGTGTACGCGCCAGACCGGGAAGAATGGCTGCACTTGAGAGCGTGTCCGCTTGACACAGCTTGATTAGAGCTATGTGGACTGTCTTTGAATCTTGAACGGAGACATTCGCACTCGCTGCGCGATGGGATTTCCAATGATCACCTCCGAATCGTCCCAAGTAGGATTTGGCATCCCGCCTAGTTGCCTGTGACGCCAGAATTGCCATTATCAGTTCCTGCAGTTATACGATGTTCAATTTCTTGGGCATACCTTATTCTCGGCTTCCAGCTTCTTTTCCGCCTCTGATTTGCGAGGAGAAAGGTCTCCCAGTCCCCGATATGAGAAGTAGGTAATGCCCAGTCGCCGACACACCGAACGTTCGCACGATACATCGCGAACGGAGTTGCTTCGTTTTGTGAAAAGAGACAAATGTGGGTTTTTGAGAAGACGAAAGTGTATCATGACAGAGTGAAGAGTATCATGACAGAGTCGAGTGACAGAAGGAAAGTCGCATTTCACGTGTCTTCATTTCGGGATTGAACTTATTTTTCCCAAAAATTCGGTCGGTGCCTTGATTGACGCAGCAATGATAAGCACAGCAAGCACAGCCTTGGCCCAGAACGGTAACCCCCATCAACTGGTTGTCCCAGAAACCAGACTGAGGCACCCTCAGTCCGATTCGCTGCGAAAAGATCACTACCAACGCTTTACTTGCCATTTCTTTCAGGAACATTGAGAAAGGACAGTATCCAGACAGGAACATGACCTCGTCAAACTCCTTCAAGCAATTTGCTCTGGAGAATGACATGGAGGATATCCAAGATGCATCTGAAATAGACTCAATCTACAAATATGACCGCGACGAGCAAAAGAGGATTCTCGCGGAGAAGCCATGGATATCAGAGTATCTACTCCATGCAACTAAGGCACTTACTCTAGTCCTCATCATTTCAAAAAGATTCGAATATCGGCAGTCGCCTTGGTGAAAATGGTGATGCACGCACGTTCAGGCGGGAATATCGAAATCATGGGATTAATGCAAGGAAAGATCGCGGGCGACACTTTTATTGTGATGGATTCATTTGCATTACCTGTTGAAGGGACTGAGACGAGAGTCAATGCCCTGGCTGAAGCATATGAATATATGGTCAACTATTCCGATCTATCAAGTAAAGTCCAACGGAATGAAAATGTTATTGGGTGGTAGTATGTTTCCTGCTCGGGAATTCAGCTAATCAAGTCATTCTCATCCTGGATATGGGTGCTGGTTATCTGGTATCGATGTATCTACGCAATTGCAAAACCAGCAATTCCAAGATCCGTGGGTTGCCGTCGTCGTATCTTCGACAGTTTACCTTTGTTTAACTCTAGATCGATCCTCACAGAACTGTGTCCTCAGGAAAAGTGGATATCGGAGCTTTCAGAACATATCCAGAGAAATACATCGTAGAAGCCGAACCAGGCCAATATCAATCCATCCCACTCAACAAAATCGAAGATTTCGGAGTCCACGCGAACGAATATTATGCCCTCGAAATATCACACTTCAAATCCTCCCTTGACACTAAAGTTCTCGACCTCCTCTGGAACAAATACTGGGTTGCCACACTTTCTCAATCTCCATTAATAATTGTAACTTTCGCTGTTTCCTTTATTTCATGTGTCTAATTCTGAAGAATGCCGACTTTTCATCTCGTCAAATAGCAGATTTAGCGAAGAAAATTGAAAAGACGACGGGGAATAGGTATACTGTAGGCACTGCATCGTCAGACCTAGACGGATTAACAATGACACCTACAAAGTCACGTCCAACTAAAGGCAGAAAACCGGATTCAGAGAGCTTTGACAAGATTATTACAGATAGCGAACGCATTTCAAGCGAGGAAGTACATGGATTATTGACACAGGTGTTGAAGGATCGGTTGTTCAATGGAGTGAGATATATCAAGGGAGCTAATGGAGGTGAGGCTGTCGACGGAGGTGAGATGCAAGTAACAACTTCATAGCATCCAAAGATTTCGTATTGTCATAGAAAGTTATGCATAATGAATCCCATCTAAAATATGTTGCATTTTACGGTTTTAGCTTGGAAGTACGCGTCGGTTACCACCAAAGTCAGATAACTCTTTAACCTGTTGCTTTTAGATTGTCTCAAGGCTAATTTTTGGTGGTCGAGATGGATTTTCATCGCGAGTCACATGACCGCCAATCAAATTCTTTCGAGCGGAGTTATCTCGTCAGTGGTTTATATACCAGACCAAGAGATGTACTATTGCCGCCTTCGGGTTGGCACAAGTCTAAATTGAAAAAATACAGAGAAGATTAGCATGGCCCCTGCATAAGGATGACACATGTGACTGAGAGAAGATCACCATTTTTTTGGGTATTCAACATTAGTTGACATGGCTAGTAAGGTCCAAGTCATCAGATCTGGAGTTGGTAGTGTTTTCATAGTGCTGCCAGCGCGGCTCGAAGGCAGATAGGCAAGTCGGATTGGAAATCTTTTTAGGTTAAGGTACAGGTATTTGTGTGGTCAGATCGCCTGAATACGAAACGTGTGTTATGATAATCTCGCGTGCGCCAATGTGTAATGTAAACTTGCTCAAATTCATTAGGTATTCCAACTATCCTCACATGAAATGCCAAACCAGAAATATTACAGTATGATATCCCAACAACCATCTACCTAGGCAAAGGAATCCCCGTCCCACTCTTCCTTCCAGCCAACGGAATCCCGCTCTGTTTCGGCAAAGGCAAAGCTGAAGTCGCACCACTCTGCCGTCTCGCCAGCAACGAAGGAATCATACTACCCGTCGGAGCACCCATACTCCCATGACTAGTCCCTGGACTAACAACCATACTTGCAGAAGGCAATGTATCTGAATGGAATGAACTCGACGAAGTACTTCTCTCCGGGGAACCTGGTCTCCCGACACTAGGAATACCAGATTGACGTCTTGGTGCAGGTATTCCTGAAGTTCGTCTTTCGACAGAAGGAGTAGGGATTCCAGATTGACGTCTCCCGGTAGCTGATTCTGGACGTTTGAAAACTCCGTCCATGACTGGTGGTGGAAGTGCTTCATCTTGCGAAACTGAGCGGATAGAAAGTCGTGATTCGGATCTTGTGGGAGATGAAATGGTTTTGTGGTGACGTGTTCGACGAGGTGTTACAAATGCTGAATTTTCAAGGGTTATAGTGATGTCGCCTTCGTCTTCAGCTGCCTCTTCGGCCGCCAGGGATTGCCGGGATTTTGGACGACCGAAGGTTAGACGACGGGATCCGGAGGGTGTGCGTGGAGCAGGTAATGAACGATATCTCTCTGAATAGTTGGATAATTGAGATTGTGGACGGGATTGGGGGAGACGTGGTAAGTCTGGGAGATAATCTTTGTCTGGTGACTTCTCGGGAGATTTTTCAGGAGATGTTAGGAATAGTTGTTTTGTAGGTGATGAGGGATCTTTAATGGGTGAAGTATCTAGTAAAGGATTGACTAGATCTCGACAGGCTTGAAGACGTGCTTCCAATTTCTACGATGAGCAATGGGATGAGAAAGTGAAAGTACCTTGACACGGCTTACCATGTCATGCATCACCTTAACGGAAGAAGTTTGTCTTGCTTCACTTGTCCAGCTATCCACATCACTTGCAATAGATAATCTCTTTCCTATTCTGCGAGGAACGCCTCTCCAAGTACCTGTTCCACCGATTCCTCCGAGTCCAAGCGAACCTACCTTTGGAGGGCTGGTAAGAGCTTCTGAACTTGGTGTAAGTGCTCTACTTCCATCCGAGATGGGAGGTGATGGTGGCGTATGATGTCGTTGAGACCGAGGTGATGGCGATCCTTCTGTCGCAGTTTGTACGTGAGCAGCCTTGTCCTTAAGAATAGTAAACTCCTCCTTCAACTCTCGCAATTCATCCTTTAATCGCTGGTTCTCAATCCGTAAAGTTTCTGACGATGCTACTTCTGCTTGAAGCAGAGCAACTTCTTCAGTCGACTTGTCATACTTTTGCTGTAAATCCTCCAATGAAGATTTGACCACCCTTCGTGTCAGTAACGCCTTGAACAAACATGTGAAGAGACATACCGATCATTACGTTCCATGTCATCATTTGACATCTCCATCTCCCTTAATCTATTCTGTATTAACTTCTGCGCTTCTCTTAAGGCATCGATTTCCTTCTGCATCGCATTTGTAGTCTGCGTCTGGTCATTCTTCGCCTGCTGAAACTTACTCTACCCACCAGTCAGCCAATCACTCCAAAACCAATATCGTCAAAAGGCACATTTCGGATCAAAAGCCCGGGGAAAAGACAAATGAGGAAATGGGGGAGAAAGTACCTTCCATTCATCACTTTCCATTTTCAATCTCTCCTTTTGTCGTTTCGCTTCTTTATACTGTTTCTCCATATTCTCCAATTCCTTCTCCAACTCAGCTTCCAATTCACGACTCGATAACTGAAATTCATCTAACGCCGAGCGCGTCTCATTAAGTGCCGCTTCCAACTCTTCACATCGGACTTTATAGTCGTAGTCCTTTGCCTCTGCATCGAGAGGAGGCAAGTCGAGTGCCATCGTTGGCGTCTGTCCTTAGGAATGTCGACCTCGGTTGGATGTTGGATGTTAACGAGTGAAAAATGGGTCGGAGGTGCAGATAGTGGGCTTTTTGCAGGAGGAGGTCAGTGCAGACTTGCAGATTTGTATGTACGCTGAAATTAAGTCTGCTACTTACGCTAGGACTGTGGTGTGATATCGCAGAGGGAGTCGCGTACGCGGTGCTGCTGATTGTGAGGATAGTAATACACGGTCCACCGAGACTGGACACGGGATGTGGTGAGCCACTGCGAGGTCGGTTGGCGATACAGGAGGCGAAGGTTGGAGTCGAAAGAGAGCGTAAACACAAGAACTAAAGTTATTTAAGGCGAAATTACGGAAAACAGTTGTTGATCACTTTTACCGTAAATTTACAGACTTCATTTTTGGAATAATTTCCGATGTCATTCAGCCAACCGTCATTAACTACATCCTGCTGCCCCTTCGCGCCGATCCAAGAGATCAGACTCAGACCTCCAACGGCTTTGATAGCTTCTCGCTTTTTCGCTTTCGGCGAATTCTTCTTTTGTCCATGGATCCTACCTTAGCTCCTGGCTATGTCCCTCCAAATGCACACAAATCACCTAAATCGAAACACCATTGGGCGGAAATCCGAGAATCAAGATCCAGGGACAACACCAACAATTCCGATGCTGATGTCGATATGGAAGACGGCACTTCAAGTCCGCCAACTCGCTCTTCGCCCACCCCATCTGCTTCGATGCCTTCTACCGCCCCTCAATCTCTGAAAAGCCAGGTAATTGGTCAGGGGCAACATCAAAGAATGGCCAGCTGGAGAGGCGCTCATGCCAGTCTCAGTGATGGAGAGGGAATGGGAGCAGACTTGGAAGAAGTTCCTACAGATGTAAAGAGACAAGCTTTACAATTAGAGCATTATGTCTTTCCCACACATCGATTGCGACCTACCATGGATGGTACCTCCCGTTTACTGATTGCAATCCCGCTAACTTTGCGCTAGACGATACAAAGATACCCTTGATAATAGTCGCTTGCGGCTCCTATTCACCGATTACTTACTTGCATCTTCGAATGTTTGAAATGGCCGCAGATTCAGTTGTCGAATCTGCAGACTACGAAATTATGGGAGGCTACTTCTCCCCCGTCTCCGATTCCTACCTCAAACCAGGCCTCGTAGCAGGT
>Ga0335073_10006610_pt1 | contig 16294 bp, 13 predicted proteins | sample Lox_Sample_22_FD_207093 | JGI IMG/M metagenome (GOLD analysis project Ga0335073, IMG submission 207093) | Soil microbial communities from Loxahatchee National Wildlife Refuge, Florida, United States - Lox_Sample_2.2 | ecosystem: Environmental > Terrestrial > Soil > Wetlands | place: USA... | reverse complement strand
ATGCCGAGGCAGACGATCGCTACACCGGGCACGATCCAGAGCAGACGAACAGCAAGCACCGAGAACTCACGCCTGCGCCTTGCGTTTTCGCCCGGCGCGGCAGCGGCTGAATCGGGGTCGCAGATCATAGATGGAAGCTCACGCCAGCCGACGTTGCGGCCGAGTAGGGCGCGGAGCCATATTCCGCGTTTCTGCCGCCGGCTGGCGCCGCGAAATGCACGTAAGCGTCAAAGTGATTGCCGAACCACCGGTTCACATCGACTACCGTCGTGTAACTGCGGTCGTTGAGGTTGGCGACGAGCGAACCGGAAACGCCCCACTCTTTCCAGCCCGGCCGTTCACGCAAGCGGTCTTTACCGGCGCTCAAGAACATGTAATGCTGACGTCCGGCCTGAGGAGAGACGCCGGGATCGCGATAGTATGTTGTGTTCGGCGGCGTGTAGAACTCGCCGACGAGAGTGATATTGGAGAAGATGTACTTGGCGCCGGCCAGCACGGCGGCCTGCTGGCGCCACATGGCTTCGCCATGCAGTTCCCACGCCTGCCCGACCACGCGGGTGAAGGTGAAGCCGCCGAAGGCGTCGGCGCCGCGGTCATCTCCGGCGATCAGCGATGTGTCGAATCCGCGCACCAGAACGTTATACCGGAATGCCGTGGTGTCGTGCAGATTGGACTGGCTGGGCGCAAGCGCAGCAGTGGACCATGCGGCCGAAATGGCATGCGGCCCATGTACCCAGTCGGTCTTGATCATGTCGCGTCCTTCATTGAGGTTCAGCCGGTCACTGGGGTCGGTAGGGTTACGCGGAGGGTCGAGCACTCCGGCCGCAGTGAAGGCGTAGCCGGTGCCCCAGCGCAGCATCTTGCGGCCCGCGGTAAAGTCGAAGTCGCCGGCGGAGAGTCCGCCGTAGGTCTCCTTGACGCGGAGTTGCGTGCTGGTATCGGAGTATGTCGCGGCCACGCCGATCAAGCTGGTCGAAAAGCTCAAGCGGTCGAGATAATGCATGCTGAACGAGGGCTCGAGCAGGACCTGGTTCAGCGTGGCGGGCAGGGGCTCACGCAGGTTGGCGTAAAACGTCGCGTCATCGATCACCTGGACGGCATAGCGAGTTTCGAAAGCGCTGCTTTCCGCGGACGAGCCAGCCTGCGCATACGCGCTGACCGATGCGAGAGCGAAAAGGACCGGAATGATGACGAGGCGGTTCATGATCAGAAACGGTCGGCGCGGCCCTGGTAGAAGAGTTTGTCGGGCAGCGCACGGGGGACAGCGCCGGAATACTCGAGCACGCTGTGGGAGTTGTGGCGGATCTCGTCGTAGAGTGTGAGCCGGCGCAGCAGCAACCTGCCGCCAAACGTTCCGTAGTCGTCGAATGTGGCGGACTTGATGTGCTTACCCGACGTGAGGTAGAACTCGGCCTTGACGGGACGGGCATCTTCGGCGCGCAACCAGTAGAGAATGCGCTGGTAGGTGGCGCCTTTCCGCTTGGCCGTGAGTTCGAGGACTTGGCACTCAATATCGCCGGCCATTTCCGTGCGCAAATAAACGGGAGAATAATCGGCGGCGTAGTTGGTGCGAGCCACATCGCCATTGGAAGCGTCGCCGGTGAGGCGCTCGAGGGGCGTAATGCGGACGGGACGGCTGGTATCGGGGAGATAGACCCACATGTCGTCGACCAGCATCAACAGGTGGCGCCCTTTCTCGCGCGGGCTCATGAACTCGACGTAGGTTTTGTCGGTTCCCTTCTGCGAGACCTCGTAGAGGTGTTCCTCATCCGACTTGCCCAATTCGTAGTCTGTGATTTTGACACGAACCACGTAGGAAGGCCAGCCGTTGCGATAGGTGTCGGAGCGCTTGAGCAGCGCTTCGGCGTCGACTCTGGCAGAAGTCTGCGAATGGCCGCGAAGGGACCACACGAAGAGCAGGCCAACGAGCGACAGAAACAGGAATGCGCGAAACAGACGCTTCTTGCTATACATGGGCGAGAGCCTCCACGATCTGCAAGCGCGCGGCGCGGACCGCGGGCATAATGGACGCAATTGCCAGGGAGAGGATCACGAGCACAGATGAGCCGATCATCAGCGCAGGCTCAAAGAGCACGCGGAAGTGCATATCAATGGTGGTGCCCGGTGGCGGGGGCAAATGCAGACCGGAAGCATTGAGCAGCGCACCGAGCAGGTTGCCGCCGCCGACGCCCGCCGCGGCGCCGAGCAGCCCGGTGATTGTTGCTTCGAGCATGAACAGAGCGATGATCCAGCGGCGCGGCGTGCCCATGGCCAGCATGGTGCCGATCTCACGTGTGCGTTCGAACATGGCCATCAGAATGGTGTTCACGCTGGCCATGAGAACCATGAAGAAGACGATGATGCCGAGGAAGAGAAAGATGCCGTTGAAGAGGGTGCGCACCTGCTTGTAATAGGCTGCCAGGTCGATCCATTTCTTCAGCGCCATCTCCTGCGGGAGGCCGCGCAGCCGGGGCGCGAGCTCGGCCGCAACCCTGTCGGTATTTTCCGTGGCGTCAAGCCCCACTACGAGGTTGGTGACGCGATCGGACTGCAAGAGCCGCTGCGCCGAGGGCAGGGCGATGCGCAGGTAACGGTCATCGATCTCCTTGTAGCCGGTGTCGACGATGCCCACGATCTGGACGTCGATGCCGTTGAGCGCACCGTCGGCGGTGACCGCCAGGATGGTGAGGCCGTCGCCGACTTTGACGCTCATCGAACGCGCCACGCCGGTGCCAACGAGCGCTTCCCCATTCAAGTTGCCGCTTAGATCTCTTCCCTTGGAGAGATAAGGCGAGAATCCCATGCTGCGCTCGATGTCGGGATCGACGGCGCTGCCCATGAAGACCGCAGACTTGACGCCGTTCGAGAGCATTCCGTAGAACTCGATGCGCGGGGCAACGCCACGCACGTGACCGGTGGACTGCACCGACGATGCGACCTGACGCCAGCCGGTGATGCCGGTGTCGAGCACATGCACTTCGTCGCGGCGAAAGTGCTCGGCGTTGAAGATCTGGATGTGGCCGAGGCCGTTGTGGATGGTGCTCTCGCGCAGGCCGTGAATCATGAAGGCGAAGAATCCGCCGACCAGGAGCAGGCCGGCTACGCCGCCGCCGACCATGAGAAGGGTCATGGTGGTGCGGCGCCGGTTGCGGAACACGTTACGAAATGCGAGCAGGAGAAACTTGCCCATGACTTAACTCCGCGCAAATGCGAATTCGGGCAGGGAGCCCTTGTTGCAGCATGGCGCAACCGGCGGCTCCGGATTGCATGTGGGTGTTGTTTGCGCGTCTTCGACAACGCGCCCATCGCAGAGGCGCACGATGCGCGGCGTGTGTTCGAGCAGGCGCTGGTCGTGCGTCGAAAAGAGGAAGGTGAGGCCAAGGCTTCGGTTGAGGTTCCGCATCAGCTCGATGAGCTGGGTTGCGTTGTTGGTGTCGAGGTTGGCGGTTGGCTCGTCGGCCAGCACCAGCGCGGGACGATGGACGATGGCGCGTGCCACGGCAACGCGTTGGCGTTCGCCGCCAGAGAGAAGATCGGGACGATGATGCGCGCGCGCTGCAAGCCCAACACTCGCGAGCGCCGTGGCCACGCGCCGCCTTCGTTCACCCGCTGCGACGCCCTGGACCAGAAGTGGGAACTCGACATTTTCGGCGGCGGTGAAGACGGGAATCAGATTGAAGGTCTGAAAAACGAAGCCGATTTTTTCGCGGCGCAGCTCGGCCAGCCGCTCGGGTTTCATGGCGCCGGTGTCGGCGCCGCTCAACAAGATGCGGCCCGAAGTCGGCCGGTCGATGCAGCCGATCAGGTTCAGCAGCGTCGATTTTCCGCTGCCGCTGGGGCCGGCGATGGCGAGAAACTCACCCAGTTCGACCCGCAGGCTGACGTTGTCGAGCGCGAATACGCGGCTGTGATCGAGCGGAAAGCTGCGGCTCACTGCCTCCACGCTGGCCAGAATATCCATCTCGGTCCTCCCGGCGATTTGCACTCGTCAGAGAGTAAGCCGGGCGCAGGCGTGAGATGAGGCCGAATTGGATGAAGGGCCGGGAAAGAAGATGGAAGGCGCCCAACGGACGACGGATGGCGCAGGGCAAGCGGTACGCCGCGCCAGATCAAAGCCAGCACGGATCAAGGAAAGAAGTTGTTTTTAAGCGGGCCGCTGCGCGCTCCACGAAAAGGCGTTTTCGAAGTGGCGGATGTCCGTGGCCTGGCCCGGCACCAGATAGACACTGATGACATCGAATCGCGCTGGCGGAGGAAGATCGGATGGCAACTGGCGGACATAGCGCCGTGCAAGCCGGCGCAGGACAGCGATTTTGTCCCGGTCGACGGCAGCTTCAGCGGGCTTCATGTCGCGCGCGGTGCGAGTCTTGACTTCGATGAAGCAGAGTGTGGGACCGTGCCACGCGATAAGGTCGATGTCGCCCGGCACATTGCCGGCCGACCATCGCCTCGCAACGACGATGTATCCCTTGCGGCGGAGGTAAAAGTATGCCGCACGCTCGCCGTCAATGCCCGCAAGCAAATGCGCGGGCGTGGCGGATGATCCGCGCCGGCGCGCCGCGTGATGCAGCCGGTCGACCGCCGTTTCGACCAGACCGATGCGCGCCCGCCTGAACCTGTTCATGGCAATCCATTTTCCGCCTGAAGCGGCGTGTGCGCAAATCCGGCGCAGAGGAACGCGTTGCGCCGGGCCTGCCTTCCGGATTGCTAGACCGCCGCGGCGGCCGGCTCAGCGGCTCGCTCATGCTCCTTTTCGGCATGGCTCAGGGCATCCTCGAGGATGTCGAGGGCGACGGTGGCTTCGTGCTCGTTCAGGATGAGCGGCGGGCAGAGCCGAATTGAGGTTTCACCGCAGCCCAGGATGAGCAGACCGCGCTCGAAGGCAAGCGTCTCAACGCGATTGCGCAGGGCCGCCGCGGGCTCGCGCGAGGTCTTGTCTTTCACGAGTTCGATGCCGATCATCAGGCCCCGCCCGCGCACATCGCCCACGTGCGGGTGCGTCTTCTTCCATCCGCGCAGCCGCTCCAGCATGATTTCGCCCACCCGGGCCGCGTTGGCGATGGCTTCGCGCTCGAGCACGTTGACGGTGGCCTGCGCGGCGGCCAGGCAAACGGGGTTGCCGCCGAAGGTCGAAGCGTGGGAACCGGGCACCCAATTCATGACTTCGGCGCGGCTCATGCAGATGCCCAGCGGCATGCCGCTGGCAATGCCCTTGGCCATGCAGACGATGTCGGGCTCCACGCCGGAGTGCTCGATGGCCCACCACTTGCCGGTGCGGCCGGCGCCGGACTGGACTTCGTCGGCGACCAGCAAAATGCCGTGGCGCGTGCAGATAGAGCGCAGCTCACGCAGGAAGTTGTCGGGCGCGACAACGTACCCGCCCTCGCCCTGAATGGGTTCCACGAAGATCGCGGCCACTTCTTCCGGCGGGACAATGGTCTTGAAGATCCGGTCTTCGATGTAGCGGGCGCAGGCAAACGCAAATTCCTCGTCGCTCTTGGAGCCGCCGGCGTTGCCGCGATAGGCGTAAGGGAACGGCACGTGGGTCACGCCGGGAACCAACGGGGAGAAACGGCGCTTCTGCTGCGGTTTTGACGCGGTGAGTGACAGCGCTCCCATGGTCCGGCCATGAAATGCGCCGAGAAACGCGATGATGTGCGGGCGGCCGGTGTGGTAGCGGGCCAGCTTCATCGCGCACTCGATCGCTTCGGCGCCGGAGTTGCCGTAGAAGAAACGGTGGGGGCCGGGCATGGGTGCGACGGCCGAAAGACGCTCGGCCAGATCGGTGAGAGGCTGGTTGTAAAAATCGGTTCCCGAGATGTGAATGAGCTCGGCGGCCTGTTTCTGGATCGCAGCGACGACCTCGGGATGGCAGTGCCCGGTGGAGACTACGGCAATGCCGGCGGCGAAGTCGAGAAACTCGTTGCCGTCGACGTCTTCGACGCGGACACCGCTTCCGCGCTTGGCCACCAGCGGATAGGAGCGGGTATAGCTAGGCGAGATGAGGCGGTCATCGGCCGCGACGGCAGCCCTGGCGTGGGGTCCTGGGAGCGGACAGCGGAGTTTCGGGCCATATTGTGCGTGCAATTCCTGCTGGGTCATCATCCTGTCTCCTCGGCAGATTCGGTTGCGCGGCCGCAATGGATTTGGAGTGCGGCCGGCGATCCCTGGCGGGATCGTCGATTTCCGCTCGCCCTCGGGATTGGGCAGGGCGAGACAACGCGAGGGGAATCTTCGGCGGAGAAGATTCAGTCGCCGCCGAAGAGACTAGGTCGTGTGCGGGCCGGCAGCACGCACAGATGCCGCCGCGGGCAGATGCAACGCGCACGCGACCGCGACCAGCGCTTGGCGGCTGGAGGGGCGATTGTCGCGTAGATATCGCGCGAATGCATTGGGATCTCCGCTTGCCTTCGAGGATAATCCATTTTCAATTGCGCTGTATAGGGCGAAGATTGTGCGGGGTGCGCTTGTGGTTCAACTTGCCGGCGAGCGAAAGCCAGACAGCGGTGCTTGTGCGAGCTATGGTTGCGGAGACTTTTTTTCAAAGCTCGTCGCGGTCACAAGCGCCGGATGCGCATCGCCGTCGAGGGTCACTGCGCCATGTTCGAAGGCCTGGAGCGTGTCCAGGTCCGAGGCGAGCGCCATCCAGCAAACGGCGGCCTGTTTGAGGACGGTGCAGACGGTTTCCACGGTGTAGTTCGCATCGGGGTGGTTCTTCGCCGTCCCCTTGGATCGCTCGATCCACATGCTGTGGGTTCCCAGCGAGTAGGAATCGTAGAGCGGGTCTGCGATATCGAGAGTGTTCATCACCCCTTCCGACGCGCCCTGTGCGAATCCGGGAAGATCCCCTTTGGTGAGGGTCTCGCCAAAGCACTCGAAGGGCAGCGCAACCACGACGACCACCGAAGCCGGGGAGCCATGGCGCGCGGTGAAAGCGATCTGCATACAGGTGATGCCGCGCTTTTCGGCTTCGCTGGTCGCCTCCATGGCAACCTGCTGCTGCAACTGCGGAAGCGAGGTCTGCGAATTGACGATCTGCCAGTCGGCAGGCAAGGAGTAACTAAATCCGAGAGGGTTGGAGTGCGCTTTCTGAGCGGGATTCTGGCCCGCGGCAGCGTGGAGCGGAAGCAGGAATGAAGCCCACACCCAGAGGAAGGCCGCGAGGCGCCGAGTCATGGCAATTCCGGCCGACGCAGGCGAGGGCCACATTGGCTTTTGGCGCGAAGGCAAGCGAATCGTTCTCCTACTGCAGGAACGTGGACAGGGCCGAGAGGATACCGGCAATGGAGAAGACGAAGCCGATGTACCAGTAGATGCGGCTACGTGTGAGCAGCGTGACCGATGTGATTACGAGGCCGATCTCAAGCATGGCTTCAGAGAGATCGAAGCGCACGGCGCGGAGTTCGGCACTTTCGACTCGCTTCTCGAGCGCTTCGGCCTTTTCCTGATCTTCATTCAGATCGTCTGCCCACTTCGCTTGATGGTCGGCATAAGCCTTCGCAATCTGTGCCGCTTTCTCCTTGTCGGTCACGGTGGCCACGCTGAGTAGATCGTTGGCCAGACTTGTATTGTAAGAACGGATCTTCTTGGCCTGATACTCGTTCCACTGGTCGGTGGCCTTGTTCTGGTAGAGCACAGCCTCGGTATGCGTACGGTGGCCGAGCACCGTGGTGACCGCGACCATCACGGCCAGAAGGCTCATGGTGAACGCGACGGGCCGCATGGCGCGCTCTGCGCCCTGCTCGGCCTGTTCCTTCAGTTCCTGTGCTTCGTTGGCTTCCATTTGGGGGACCTCCGGAGTGACTCAAACCATCTTCAACCATCGTTTTCCGGGCATATTCCGTTGTCTTCCGGCGCGGCGGCAATCGCCGCCAAAGATCGCACGATTGACGACGAGCTGGAAGCTAAAGGCGGAGAGCTGAAGGCTGTCTCTTCATTTTCGCTTCCACCGCACGCCGTCCTTGGAGTCTTCGATGACGATACCTTTTTCGGTGAGTTCTCTGCGGATCTGATCAGCGCGGGCGAAATTGCGGATTTTCTTGGCCTTGTCGCGCTCTGCCAGCAGCGCCTCGACCCGTTCATCGCTGATCGATTGCCGCGCCCGCAGCTCCGGCGCAATCTCCGCCTGCCGCCCTGCATTCTCGGCCCATTCGAGCGCGCGCCGCGTCGGCTCCGCATCGTGATCCGCAATCACGTCGAAGACCGCGTCAAACTTTTCGAGCACCGACAAAATCGCTGCGCGGTCGGCGGCAAAAAGCCGGCCCTGGTCGATTGCCGTATTGGCTGTGCGGATCAGGTCGAAAATGGGAGCGAGGGCTTCGGCGGTATTCAGGTCGTTGGCCAGCGCGGCGAGGTAATCGGCGCCGGCGTTTTTTGCTGCGTCCTGGAGCGACAGGTTTTCGCCGGCCGCAAAGCTGCTCTTGGTCAGGCGTTCGTGGAATGTGCGCAGACGGTCGATCGCATTGGTGGCGTCGAGGAGGCTGTCGAACGTGAAATTGAGTTGCTTGCGATAAGGCACCGAGATGAGCGCCAGGCGAATCGCCGATGCCTTGCAGCCCTTCAGAAGGAGGTCGCGCAGGGTGTAGAAGTTGCCTTCGCTTTTCGACATCTTTCGCCCGTCGACAAGCAGAAACCGCACATGCATCCAATGGCGGGCAAAGGGTTTGTGTGTCACGCTTTCGCTCTGCGCGATCTCGTTTTCATGGTGCGGGAACATCAGGTCTTCGCCGCCGGCATGGAGATCGAGAGTCTCGCCCAGGAATTCCATCGCCATGGCGGAGCATTCGATGTGCCAGCCTGGCCGGCCGCGCCCAATCGGGGTCTCCCAGGAGGTTTCGCCGGGCTTGGCTGCCTTCCACAGCGCAAAGTCGCGTGCCGAATCCTTTTCATACTCGTCGACGTCGACGCGCGCGCCATCTTCCATTCCCTCGAAGTCTTTTTTGCTCAGCTTGCCGTAGTCAGGGAACGACCTGAGCCGGAAGTACCAGCTGCCGTCGTCGGCGCGGTATGCGGCACCAGCCGCGGCCAGCCGCTCGACCAGTTCAACCATGCGCGGAATGTGTTCAGTAGCGCGCGCGATCATTTCGGGCCGCTCGATTCGCAAAGCCTCGAGATCCTGAAAGAACGCGTCTTCGAATTTCGCGGTGTATTCCCCAATAGGGACGCCGAGCGCGGCTGCATTGCGGATGATCTTGTCGTCTACGTCGGTGATATTCATGACGTGGCGCAACGGGACGCCGCTGAGCCGGAGGAAGCGACGCAAAACGTCGACTTGAAGGAATGTGCGGAAGTTGCCGATGTGGCCGTAGTCGTAAACCGTTGGCCCGCAGGCATAGATGCGCAGCGGCTCGCCCGGCGCGGGGAGGAGCGGATCCAGATGACCGGAAAGGGTGTTGAACAGGCGAAGTGTCATCGGCAATGGGTCGTTCGGCGGGCTCATCCGGGCGGTAAGCTGGGTTGATTCTGGCCTGTTCGATTGTAGCAGCGCGAGTGAGACGCAGCCCCCCGGCAGCGCCAATCGACCTCGAACGTCTGCACCCGCCGCAGTCGCGCCAATGCGCTACGATTCTTGGGTCGAATTGCTCCACGGTTGGTCCGTTCCCAAGAAGGCGTCCGTCATGTGAAGGGTTATGGAGCTCGCCAGCCAACACGAAGTGGATCGCATCCAGGCAGCCAGGGCAGCATACGCACGCCAGGTGTGTGGTGCGGCGGGAATTGCGCAGGGAAGCGGCATTGAGGCGGCGCTGGCGGAGATTCCGCGCGAGCGGTTTGTGGGGCCGTCGCCCTGGAGTCTGGTCTCGGGGCGCGGCCGCATCCGCGCGACTTCGTCCGATCCGGCGGCGCTTTACCAGGATGTACTGGTGTCGCTGGGCGGCGAACCGGGATTGAATAACGGCCAGCCCAGCCTGCATGCCATGTGCATGGCCGCGCTCGAGGTGAAGCGGGGCGAGCGGGTGCTGCACGTGGGAGCAGGAACCGGATACTACACCGCCGTGCTTGCGCACCTGGTCGAGGAGACCGGTGTTGTGGACGCGTATGAGATCGAGGACGACCTGGCAGAACGGGCACGCGCCAATCTTGCCGAATACAGTCAGGTTGAAGTGCACGCCCGGTCGGGGACAGTGTCACCGCTGCCGGAATGCGATGCGATCTATGTCAATGCCGCCGCGGCCGAGCCGCTGGCAGTGTGGCTCGATGCGCTGCGAACCGGCGGGCGGCTGCTGTTTCCGCTCGGCGGTCATGACGGAATTGGAGCGATGCTGCTGGTCAGTCGCGCCGGCGGGGACGAGTACTCAGCCCGTTTTCTGTGCCAGGTGCATTTTGTGCCCTGCATTGGAGCGCAAGACGAGGAGTCGAGCCGAGCACTGCACGCCGCATTCCGCCGAGGAAATTCTGCGCGCGTCCGGCGGCTGGCGCGCAACGACGCTCCCGATGCAAGCTGCTGGCTGGCGGGGCGAGGGTGGTGGCTGGGGAGCTGACTGGAAGCGGCGTGGCGGCGCCTGGATGGCTCAAACGCCCAGCGCCAACGAAGGGTCGGCGGTCAGGTCAGGCGGAGCGAACTGCTGGGCGAGGAGACGCGGCCAGGCCGCGGCGGCGATCATGGCGGCGTTGTCAGTGGAGAGCGCGAGGGTGGGAAACGCGATGCCCAGCCCGCGGCGCGCTGCCTCTGGTGTGTACCGCTGGCGCAGTTCGCGGTTGGCTGCGACGCCGCCGGTAATAAGCAGCCGCGCGGCGCCGACAGCCTGAGCGGCGGCGAAGGTTTTCTTCATCAGGTCGCCGATGACCGCATGCTGAAAGCTGGCAATCAGATCGAGCGTGGGCTGCGAACATAGCGACAGCGCCTGCTCGCGAGATTGCGGAATGGGTGGGCGCATGTTCGCCGACGCGGAATTCGAGACGCTACGGTCGTGCCAGGAGGCACCCTGTGCGCCAAAGAGCCGGACGGCTCGCGCATCGGCCTCCGCGCGCATGGCGTGCAGCTCCACGTAGCGCAGCACGGCGGTCTTGATTCCGGAAAACGAGAAGAGGAAATGCGGATCGAGCTTGGCGATGGGAGCAGTGCGGGCGGCCTTGGTGCGGGCCGTTTTGCCCGCAAGATGGACCTTGCGCTTGATCTGCGCGAACGAAAAAGGCACCGCGAACGGATCGCCGAAACGGGCGAGGGAGTCGATCCAGGGACCCCCAGGATAGCCGAGGCCCAGCAGCTTGGCCACCTTGTCGTAGGCCTCGCCGGCGGCATCGTCGAGCGTGCGGCCTACCAAGGCATAGGTCCATGAGCCATGCGCGGGGCGCGCAAGATAAAGATGCGTGTGCCCGCCGGAAACGACCAGTGCGAGCGAAGGTTCTTCATCGAAACGGGTTGGTGCGCCGGCCGCCGATCGCTCGTTGAGCAGCACGGCGTGGATGTGGCCTTCGAGATGGTTGACCGCGATGAGCGGCAGGCGGCGGGCGAACGCCAGCGCCTTGGCATAGGCAATGCCCACGAGCAGAGCGCCGGCAAGACCGGGGCCTGAGGTTACGGCGACGGCGTCGAGATCATGAAGAGCCACGCCGGCCTGGGCGAGAGCGGCGCGCACCACGGGGACGATCGCGCGGAGGTGTTCGCGGCTGGCGAGCTCAGGAACCACTCCACCGTAGCGGGCGTGGGTGTCGATTTGCGAAGAGACGACTGAAGCGAGGGTGCGAGAGCCGCGTTCCACGACGGCCGCGGCGGTCTCGTCGCACGAGGTTTCGATGCCGAGGATGAGGCCGCGCGAGATCACTTCTTTCAGTCTATCGGGGTGCGGCATCCGGAAAAACGGGCGAGAATAAATAGGACACAATGCCGACCTACACACGCCAGTTCGAGATCGCCCGCGAGATTGTGGGGAAGCTGCGCGCGGAAGGGTTCGAGGCCTATCTCGCTGGCGGGTGCGTGCGCGATCTGCTGATGGGACGCGAGCCCAAGGACTACGATGTGGCGACCAGCGCAACGCCTGATGTGGTGCTCGAGATGTTTCCCCGCACCTTCGGGGTGGGTGCGCACTTCGGAGTCGTGCTGGTCGCGACCGAAATCGAGAATCAGGCCGGCTCCGATGCCAAACCCGGCTTCGTGATGACGGAAGTGGCCACGTTCCGCTCCGACGGCGCCTACTCCGACGGCCGCCATCCCGATGCGGTGCGCTATACGCTGAGCGCCGAAGAGGATGTAAGGCGGCGCGATTTCACTATCAACGGACTGCTGCTCGATCCACTGCGTGGAGGCGGACTCTTGGATGAGCGCGTTGGCGACCCGGAGGCCCTGCGCCAGGCGGCCATCGACTACGTCGGCGGCATCGCCGATCTCGATGCCGGTATCGTGCGCGCCATCGGCCGCCCGCAACTGCGCTTCGAGGAAGACCACCTGCGCATGCTGCGCGCCGTGCGTTTCGCGGCGCGGTTCGGCTTCGCCATCGAACCCGTGACCCACGCCGCGATTCGCGCGCTGGCCGCACGCATCCATTCGGTGAGCCGCGAGCGCGTGCGCGATGAGCTCACCAAGATGCTCACCGAAGGCAACGCGCGCCGGGCTTTCGAGCTGCTGGACGAAACCGGACTGCTGGCGCAGGTGCTGCCGGAAGCGGAAAAGTTGAAAGGCGTAGAGCAGCCGCCGCAGTTCCATCCCGAAGGCGATGTGTGGATTCACACGCTCATGCTTCTCGAGCAACTCGAAGCGGGCTGCGAGCCCACGCTGGCGTGGGGCGCGTTGCTGCACGATGTCGGGAAGCCGGCGACATTCCGCCGCGCGCCGGACCGCATCCGCTTCGACGGCCACGTGGAAGTGGGCGTTGCGATCGGCGCGGAGATTTGCCGGCGCCTGCGCTTCTCCAATGACGACACACGGCAGATTCTCGCGCTCATTGAAAACCACATGAAGTTCGCCGACGCACCGCGCATGCGCGCCTCGACGCTCAAGCGCTTCTTCCGTCTCGATCGCTTCGATCAGCACCTCGCGCTGCACAAAATGGACTGCATGGCCGCGCACCGCAATCTGGAGCTTTGGGAATTCATCCGCCAGCGCTTTGAGTCGATGCCGGAAGAGTCCGTGCGGCCCAAACCGCTGCTGACGGGCCGCGAGCTGATCCATGCTGGATATCAGCCGGGACCGGAGTTCAAGCTGATTCTACGAGCCGTAGAGGACGCGCAACTGGAAGGGACGATCGCGACAGAAGAAGAAGCGATGGCGATGGTGAAGGGACGATTCGGCGGGACTAGGGACTAGGGACTAAGGAATAGGGAAAAGGGTGCACAGCTGATCGCATCCATGAGGTTTTGAAAGGTCATTACTTCAGTCGTGCCGAAAGGGCCACAAAACCGACGGGCTTTAGGTTCTGAGGGACGGATTCACCCGCCGCTGCGATCTACCCGCAACCGGCTCAACCGAGCCCGGGGTATAAGATGCACGCTGAAATTGCCGCTCCACGCGTGTCATTTCCCATCTCGCGTCAGCCCGAATACAGGTTGTGGCTGAGAAACTCGTTCCGGAACTTGCCGTTCGCGTCGTAGCGCGCCACCAGCTTCTTGAACTCTCCGAGCCTCTCGTAGCGCGCATCGAGCTGGCCCGGCGCGAGCGTAAAAAGCTTGGCCCAGTGCGGCCGCGAAGCAAACGGCTCCAGCGCCGCTTCGATGCGCGGCAGAATCTGCTTCACTTCCGGCCACTCCGGCTTCCACGTGAAGTGAATCGCGAGCGACGGGCGTTGATAGGCCATGCTCATCCACAGGTTGTCGGCCGCAATGGTGCGCAGCTCGGTGACAAAGAGATGCGGCGTGATCTGGTCGCGCAGTTTCTCCACTGCAAGAATCGCCTCGTAACCGCGGTCGCGCGGCACGAAGTATTCGGTCTGCAGCTCGCGCCCACTTGAGGGCGTGAAGTTCATCTTGAAGTGCGGCAGCCGCTGATACCATGGGCCGGGCAGGCCCTGCTGGTCGGTGCAGGCATCCGCCGCGTGGCCTTCAATGGGGTGCAGTTTTTCAGTAGCGAGTGCGGCACCGAAGAATTCGTGATCCCAGATGTTCGAACCTCCCGCCGCGAGGCGCCGCTTGATCCACACCTGCGTGGCGCGATGGTGCTGCCAGTCGGTAAACAGGCTCACGCTGTAGCCGGCGCCAAAGATCTCGTCGAGATGATCTTTGAGATGATCGAAGCTCAGATTGCGGTAGACCGACTGCGCCACCTGATAGGTCGGCTGCACATCGAGGGTCACAGCGGTTACGATGCCGAGCGCGCCAAGGCCGACGACCGCGCCACGAAACGCATCGCCGTCTCTCTCCCGCGTGAGGGTGATTCCATTGCCGTCTGCCGTGACGAACTCCAGGCCGACAACCGGAGTGGCAAGATTGCCGTTGTGGATGCCGGAGCCGTGCGTGCCCGTGGCTATTGCTCCCGCCACCGAAATATGCGGCAGAGACGCCAGATTGTGCAGCGCCCATCCCTTTGCGTCGATGACCGGCGCGAGCTGGCCGTACTTGATGCCGGCGCCCACAGTGACACGCCGAGATTTTTCGTCGAGATCGATGCGGTCGAGGCGCGCGAGCGAGACCTGGTTCGCCGTGCTGTCGGCGATGGAGTTGAAGGAGTGGCGCGAGCCGAGCGCGCGCAGCTTGGCGCAGCTTTTCACCGTCTGGCGCAGTTCGTCGACCGAGCCAGGTGTGAAGAGACGATCGGTGCTGTAAGTCAGATTGCCGGCCCAATTGGTGCGCGGCCCGGTCTGCTGCTCTGCCCAAGCCGCGTGCGACAACATACTCCCGGCCACAAAGGCTCCTGAGGCTTTCAGGAACTCCCGCTTGTCCATTTTCGCTCCGATTTGACTCTCCGCAGCCCATGAGAGCACGCCGAGCGCCTATTGCGCCAGTCCGAAGACAGCCACGCCATTGGGGGTTCCCACGTAGACCTTGCCATTCACGACAAGGGGCGTGATGAATTTGTTGCCGTTGCCGAACTGGTCGCGCGTTCCGGCCTGATTGCTGTTGTAGAGCTCGTGCAGGTTGGAAGCCTCGTAGGCATGGAGCACGGCGGGATTCGAGTTTTCAACTGCCCATACGATTCCGTTTGCGGTCCCGTTGGCGGTGACGATCGGAGTCGCTCCGGGATACTCGAAGCTGGTCGAGCTTTGGGCGCTCGGCGAGGTGGCCAGCTTCGCGTTGGTGATGGGGAAGGCCTTGAGTGAGTCGCCGACCGCGGCGTAGTAGACCGTGTTGTTGAAATAGGCCGGCTTCGACCAGACGCCGCCGGGATTGAATCCGTCGATTTCCTGGTAAATGGCGTTGTCATTCTTGGGGTTGAACTTGCCCATCGAATCGCGATTCACGATGTACATGTTCTGGTCTTTTCCGGCGCCGACGGCGAGATGATGCACTGCGCCCGAAGCATCCTTCAGGTCGGGGAGAACGATGGCTCCGCCGGAGCCAAGGTCCTCATCGTTGTTGGACTCGTTCACGGTGCCGGACATCTCAAAGTAGTCCGCAACCGCGAGCTTGCCGCCGGCGGTGGAGACTTTAATAAAGCCGTTGCCAAAGTCGCCGCTCGCGGGAAATCCGCTGGCATTCAGGGTGGGATCGAAGGTTCCGTTGGCGTCGAGGAAGTAGATGTAATCCCCGGAATCAGCGGCCAGGCCGTCGCCCGCCATCCAGATGGAGCCTTCGTAGCCGTCGGGCGTCAGATTCAGCACACTGGTTTGCGCCAGCGTGGACTCGGAATAGCCCATGAGCCAGCCGTTGTAAGGTCCGCCGTCGCAATGCGACGTCCAACCCAGGTAAATCTCGCCATTGAGCAGCAGAAGCCCCGCGCGTTCGGCGTAGAGCGAAGGATCGAAGTTGAGGGTGCCGTTGGATCCATTGGAGCTAGTGCCGGGATAGGTCGCGTGAATTTCGGCTGGACTATTGGGCAGTTCGGCGCCGGTTGCAGCGTCGAGCGCGTGCAGCCGCTGATGATAGGTACCCGACTGGTCGAGCGACATGCCGACAACGAAGATGGCGCCGTGGGCGCCGAAGCTGCGATCGATGACGGGCGTTGAAGTGATGCCAATCTCGGGCGAAATCTGGCCGCAGCCGAAATCGCCGCTTGTCGATTCGCCAGAGCCGAGGACAGTGACCTTCCAGATTTGCGCGCCGCTGTCGGCGTCGAAGGCGTAGACGCTGTCGTGCTCGGTGACAACGTAAAGGACGTTGCGCTGCTTGCCGCCGGCCGTGAAATTCGAGAGTTCCAGCGGCTCAGCGTCGACCACGCCGTCGACGGAGAGGATGCGGAGGAGCCGGAACTTGGATTGGTTGACATTGG
>Ga0335073_10006609_pt1 | contig 16295 bp, 13 predicted proteins | sample Lox_Sample_22_FD_207093 | JGI IMG/M metagenome (GOLD analysis project Ga0335073, IMG submission 207093) | Soil microbial communities from Loxahatchee National Wildlife Refuge, Florida, United States - Lox_Sample_2.2 | ecosystem: Environmental > Terrestrial > Soil > Wetlands | place: USA... | reverse complement strand
CAGCCGGGCCTGGCGCATGGGCGCCCGGTTGCCGAGCACGGCGACGGCCTTGGCCAGTCGCCCGGCATGCTCGCCGAGGCGGGCCAGCCGGACGAGCACCGCGCGCAGGACCGAGTCGGGGACCAGGGAGCGTACCTGGGAAACCGAGCCGGCCGTCGGCGCGATCCCGTCGGCGCGCAGTGCGCGGATCAGCTCGCTGGCGAGGAACGGGTTCCCGCCGCTCATCTCGGCACACGCCGCGGTGAACGCGCACTCGGCGGCGGGCAGTTCGGCCCGCACCATCCGGTCGACCGCCGCGGGGCTGAGTGCCCCGGGCCGCAGCAGCGCCGGGCCCGAGCGGTCCCGCAGCCAGTCGAGCGCACGGGAGTCGGTGGCCTGCTCGCCGCTGCGAACGGCGATCAGCAGCACCGCCGGCAGTTCGTCGATCCGAGCCGCCAGGTAGGCGAGGTACGACAGCGACAGCCGGTCGGCCCACTGGGCATCGTCCACCTCGATCAGCAGGCCGCCGGACCGGTCACGGCCGGACGGCCCGGCCGCGACGTTGACCGTCAGCCAGTACAGGCCGCGAACCAGAGCCGACGGGTCGGCCGCGGGCGGTGCGGCCGGATCGAAGAGCGCGGCCGCCAGCGCGGCCTGACCGGACAGCAGCGCCGCCTCGATCCCTGGCCCACCGGGAGCTGACCGATCCGGCCTGGCCAGGACCGTACCGAACAGGTCAGTCGCGACGCCGAAAGGCGCGTCGCGTTCCAGGTCGATCCCCCGGGCGGACAGCACCGTCAGGCCGAGCGCGTCCGCCAGCGCCCGTGCCTCGGTGAGCAAACGCGACTTCCCGATGCCCGCCGGCCCTTCGAGGACAATTAGCCCGCCCGCCCCCGACCGGGCCGCGGCGAGCGCCAGCGAAAGCGCGGCGAGCTCTGCGTCCCGCTCGTACAGGCCGTCGCCCGGGGCCGCCCCCGCACCCCCCGCACCCGCATCCCTGCCTTCCGCCTGCCGCCCTGCCGATTGTCCCTCCGCCACGAAAGTTACAAATATCCTCTTTACCGCACCCCATGCATAATTCTCGGGGCAAGAGACCGCAAATATCAGCGGCTCGCAGCCGCCACCCTGATCACTGGCGGCCATAATCACTGTTTCCCCTGGTAGGGCCGCCAGGGAGCGGTGCACAGGTTCGCGAACGCGCGTACTTGTCGGACTGAGTGCGCATGGCCGGTCCCTCTGCGGGGAGGACTGAGGCATGACCACCACAGGAGTTAGCAACGACATATCACTTGACGTGGTGGCCGACCTGGCCGCACAGCTGCGGGTCGACTCGATCCGCTGCTCAACCAGCGCCGGGTCGGGCCACCCCACCTCGAGCATGTCGGCGGCCGATATCCTCGCCGACCTGGTCACCCGTCACCTTCGCTACAACTGGGATGACCCGCACTCGCCGGTCAACGACCACCTGATCTTCTCTAAGGGGCACGCGTCCCCGCTGCTCTACTCGGTGTTCAGGGCCGTCGGTGTCGTCTCGGAGGACGAACTGCTTAACGGCTACCGCCGGTTCGGGCAGCGGCTTGAGGGCCACCCGACCCCGGTACTGCCCTGGGTCGACGTCGCCACCGGGTCCCTCGGCCAGGGCCTGCCCGACGGGGTCGGCGTGGCGCTCGCCGGGAGATACCTGGACCGGCTGCCCTACCGGGTATGGGTGCTGACCGGTGACAGCGAGCTCGCCGAGGGCTCCATCTGGGAAGCGTTCGACAAGGCCTCCTACTACCGGTTGTCCAACCTGATCGCCATCGCGGACGTCAACCGTCTCGGGCAGCGTGGCGCGACCGACCTCGGCTGGGACCTGGACGCCTACGCAAAGCGCGCCGAGGGATTCGGCGCCCGCGTGCTGACCGTCGACGGGCACGACCTGGCGGCGATCGACCGCACGCTGAGCGAGGCCGCCGAAGGCATGGCCGGCGACCGGCCCACCGTGATCTTCGCCAGGACCATCAAGGGGAAGGGGTTCTCCGAGATCGAGAACAGCCCCGACTGGCACGGCAAGCCGTTCCCGCCCGACATGGCCGAACGAGCGATCGCCGAACTCGGCGGCGTCCGCGAGCTGACGGTCCGCGGGCCGCTGCCGGAGCCCGCCCGGCCCGGCCCGGCACCAGAGCACCCGACCACGCTGGCACCGCTGCCAGCAGGCCAGCCCGCGCCCAAGCCCAGCGGTGACTGGCCCGAGTACAAAGAGGGCGACAAGGTAGCCACCCGCAAGGCCTACGGCGACGCGCTCGTCGCCCTCGGCGCGCGGGACGCGATGGTCGTCGCACTCGACGGAGAGGTCAGCAACTCGACCTTCGCCGAAGAGTTCACCCGCGCCTTCCCTGACCGCTACTTCGAGATGTTCATCGCCGAGCAGCAGATGGTGGCGGCCGCCACCGGGCTGGCGGTCCGCGGTTACAAGCCGTTCGCTTCGACGTTCGCCGCGTTCTTCACCCGGGCCTACGACTTCATCCGCATGGGTTCCATCTCCGGCGCGAACCTGCGGCTGTCCGGCTCGCACGCGGGCGTGGAGATCGGCGCCGACGGCCCGTCCCAGATGGCCCTGGAGGACCTGGCCATGATGCGCGCGGTGCACGGCTCCACCGTGCTGTACCCGGCCGACGGTACAAGCACCGTCGCGCTCGTGGCCGCCATGGCCGAGACGCCGGGCATCAGCTACATGCGCACCACCCGCGGCTCCTACCCGGGGCTGTACGCCGCCGGGGAAACCTTCCCCGTCGGCGGGTCGAAGGTGCTCCGCTCCGGGCCGGCCGACCAGGTGACCCTGATCGGCGCCGGGATAACGCTGCACGAATCCCTGCGCGCCGCCGACGCTCTGGAGGCTGAGGGGATCTCGGTCCGGGTCATCGACTGCTACTCGGTCAAGCCGATCGACGTGCGGACCCTGGCCGCCGCCGCCGAGACGACCTCCGGGCGCATCGTCGTCGCGGAGGACCACCATCCGGAGGGCGGGCTCGGCTCCGCGGTCGCCGACGCCCTGCTCGGGGCCGGCCTGGAGCGTCTCAGCTTCGCCCATCTCGCCGTGCGCGAGATGCCCGGCTCTGGTTCGGGGAAGGAACTGCTCGCCTGGGCGGGTATCGACGCCGAGCACATCGCCGACGCCGCCCGCCGCCTCGCGGGCGCCGGCTGACCTGCCAGCGCGCGGGGGGCGGACAATTCCGCCAGCCCCGGCGCCCAGCCTCACCCGAGGGAGAACACACGACCCTCAGGTGCGGCTGAAGCTGGCAGAGCAGGCCCGTTGCGAATGGCCCGGGCTCGCTGCGGCACCGGATTCGGGCCGGCCGGCGTTCTGAGTCGTGCCGTCCTGGTCAGTCGCCCTTGCTGAGCCGCTCGCCGAGGTCATCGATGACCAGACCGAGACCGACGCCGGCCATCCAGACGTCCTTGGCCATGGCGGTGCCTGCCTGGGTGGGCAGCGGGCTGTTTTCCTTGCGCATGCCGGGCGTCCTGACATACAAGCCAAGCAGGCCGCCGGAGAAGGCGGTCAGGCCGAGACCGACGAGAGCGGACGGAACGACCGGGATCAGCAGCGCCGCGCCAAGCGCGATCTCGGTCGCGGCCAGGGCCCGCACGAAATCCTCCGGCTTGACCTTCGCCAGGAACGGGTAGGCGCCAGAGGCGAAGCCGTGCAGTTGCGCGACGGTCGCCTCATCGGCCGACAGCTTGCCGATGCCCGAGTTGAGGATGAAGGCGCCGGTGGCGATGCGCGGCGGCAGGTGCCGGACCTTGATTCCCATGTGCTTCCCCCTTGCTGTCACGAGTATTGGCAAGGGCTACCCGCGCCACTGTCAGTTGATGCGCGATCACACCCGGCATGCCAAAAGTGTCCAGCGACGGGGATGGACAGCCCCCCATAAGTGTCCTACGGTGGCTGCTATGGCCTCGGTGGTGACGCCCACATCTCGGGGAAGCAGCGGATGGTGACGGGGCCGGGGCAGGTCGATGGCGACAGCCTCGAGGTCACCCGCCTGTTCGAGCTGCGGAGCGACCCCGCCCGTGATCTGGCCAGGCAGGCCGGCGCGGTCGCTGACGCGTGCCACGCCATGGCCCTCAGGTTCCACCGTGGCGGCAGGCTCATTGTGTTCGGCACCGGCGGGCGCAGTGCGGACGCCCAGCATGTGGCGGTCGAGTTCGTCCACCCGGTGATCGTCGGCAAGCGCGCGCTGCCCGCCATCTCGCTGACGGCCGACGTGGCCACGGTGACCGGCCTCGCCGAGGCCGAAGGCGTCGACGCGATCTTCGCCCATCAGCTCCGCTACCTGGCCGACCCTGCGGATATCGCTCTCGGCATCTCCGCGGACGGCAAGAACGGCAGCGTGCTCGCCGGGCTGGCGACCGCGCGTGAACTCGGCCTGCTGACGATCGCCCTGGCCGGGGGCGACGGCGGGCAGATCGCGGCCGCGAACGCAGCCGACCATCTGCTGACCGTCGCGTCCGATGACCCGTGCGTGATCAAGGAGATGCAGGTAACCACTTACCACATCCTCTGGGAACTGGTGCACGTGTTCTTCGAGCAGCCGGGCGTGCTCGACCCCGAGGTGATGGCGTGACCGGGGAAGAGCGGCTGCCAGGCCTGTCCTGGGCCCAGGCCCAGGCAAACGACAGCGACCGTCCGTCCGGGGCGGGCCGGTACGATGGCGGTTTTTGCCATCGGCCCGACCCGGACGGACAGCGGGTCTTCCGGGGGGACGTCCCCCCGGAAGATAACTGCATAACGTGCGGGGACGTGGCCGTTGAAGTGCGAGTGGTGCGGCTGCTGCCTGACGGCCTTGCCGACGCGGACACGGGCGAGGGCGTGGAGCGGGTCAGTGTCGCGCTGGTGAGCGCCGCCGTCGGCGACACGATCCTGGTGCACGCCGGCGAGGCGATCGCGGTCGTGGGAGGCGGTGAGGTGATCAGGTGACAGTGCGGCCAGGTGACAAGGACTCCGACGCAATGGAGTCGCTGTACCCGTTCCTGTACGCCGACACCAGCGACCTGTCGGCCGTGCTTGAGCAGGTGCGCGCGTCCACCGTCGCCAAAATCGACGAAATCACCGAGCTGCGGCGGGTGATCGCCAGGCGGGACGGGGCGCGGATGGCGCGCTGCGCCCGTGAGATGGCGGCCAGGTTCGCCGTCGGCGGCCGGCTGTTCGCCTTCGGAAACGGGGGCAGCGCCACCGACGCCGCCCAGCTCGCGACGCTGTTCCTACATCCAGGCGAGTTGCCGTCGGCGAAGGCTGCCCCGCCGCTGCCGGCGTTCGGGCTTGCCAGCGACACGTCGGTAGTCACGGCGCTGTGCAACGACATCGGGGTCGAGGTGGTGTTCGCGCGCCAGCTCGGCGCGTTCGGGCGTCCCGGCGACATCGCGGTCGGACTGTCGACCAGCGGCAACTCGGCCAACCTGCTGCGCGCGTTCGACGAGGCCAGCCGGCGCGGGATGCTCACCATCGGCCTGGCCGGCTACGACGGCGGGAAGATGGCCGAGCTGTCGAGCATCGACTACCTCTTCGTCGAGCCGTCGGCCTCCATCCACCGGATCCAGGAAGCCCAGACCACGACTTACCAGGTGCTCTGGCAACTCACCGCAGCGGAGGTAACCCATGTGTCTCGGCATACCGGGTGAGGTCATCGAGATCCACGCCGACCAGCCCGACCTCGCCAAAGTGAACGTCAGCGGGGTCAAGCGGCTGATCAACATCGGGCTGCTGTCCGATGATCCACCGAAGCCGGGTGAGTGGGTGCTGATTCACGTCGGCTTCGCCCTGTCCAAGATCGACGAGGCCGAGGCGGCCGCGGCCATGGCGTTCCTCGAGGGCATCGGCCAGGCGTACGAGGACGAGATCGCGGCACTGCGCGAGTCACTGATCGAATAGCTGAAGGGGAGCGTGCGGACAATGCGGTTCGTCGATGAATTCCGTGACGCGGACAAGGCTCACGCGCTCGCCGCCAAGATCGCGGCGTTGTGCTCGCCTGGCCGCGAATACAAGTTCATGGAGGTGTGCGGCGGGCACACCCACACGATCTACAAGCACGGCCTCGAGGACTACCTGCCGGAGGCCATCACCCTGGTGCACGGTCCCGGCTGCCCGGTATGCGTGATCCCGATGGGGCGGATCGACGACGCCATGCACCTGGCCTCCCGGCCGGACGTGATCATGACCTCGTTCGGCGACATGATGCGGGTGCCCGGTAGCAACGGGTCGTTCTTCGACGCCAAGGCGGCGGGCACGGACATCAGGATGGTGTACTCGCCGCTTGACTCGCTGAAGATCGCCAGGCAGAACCCGGACCGGCATGTCGTGTTCATGGCCATCGGGTTCGAGACAACCGCGCCGTCCACCGCGATGACGATGCTGCGCGCTCATGCCGAGGGACTTTCCAACTTCTCCGTGTTCTGCAACCACGTCACGATCATCCCGGCGATCAAGGCCATACTCGACTCCCCTGACCTGCGCCTCGACGGGTTCATCGGCCCTGGTCACGTGTCCACCGTGATCGGCTGCCGGCCGTACGAGTTCATCGCGCGCGACTACGGCAAGCCGGTTGTGGTGGCCGGGTTCGAGCCGCTCGACATCCTCCAGTCCATCTACATGCTCATGCTCCAGTTGTCGCAGGGCCGGTCGGAGGTGGAGAACCAGTACTCCCGGGTCGTGCCGTGGAACGGCAACCTGGTCGCGCTCAAGGCCATCGCCGAGACGATGGAACTCCGGCCCTACTTCGAATGGCGGGGCCTTGGCTTCATATCGCACTCCGCGCTCCGGGTGCGGGAGAAGTACGCGGAGATGGACGCCGAGCGGCTGTTCTCCGTACCCGGGGTCCGGGTCGCCGATCCCAAGGCCTGCCAGTGCGGCGAGGTGCTCAAGGGCGTGCTGAAGCCGTGGGAGTGCAAGGTGTTCGGCACCGCCTGCACGCCAGAGACGCCGATCGGCACCTGCATGGTCTCACCAGAAGGGGCCTGCGCCGCGTACTACAACTACGGGCGGATGAACCGCGACCGCGTTCCCGAGGCCGCGCGGGCGGGCCGGCCATGACCGCGGACCAGGTCGGACACCAGGCCGACCCGGGGTGGATCGCGGACGCGCTGCGCGAGCACGATCACGCCCAGCGACCGGAGTCCCCGGAAGGACGGACCCGGCTGCCGGTGACCGACCGGGAGCAGCAGGTGCTCGACCGGATCGACCGGGCCAGGAGGCGTCGCCCCCGGGTCAGGGAAGAGCGGGTCACCATGTCGCACGGCGCGGGCGGGAAGGCGACTCAGACGCTGATCGAGGCGGTCTTCCTCGAAACCTTCAGGAACCCGCTGCTCGAACCGCTGGAGGACGCCGCGGAACTGCGCATCCTCGGCGGCCGTCTCGCTCTCACCACTGACTCCTACGTCGTGTCCCCGCTCTTCTTCCCGGGCGGAGACATCGGCGACCTTGCGGTCAACGGCACGGTCAACGACCTGTCCGTGTCGGGTGCAACGCCCTTGTACCTGACGGCGGGCTTCATCCTCGAGGAAGGGTTTCCCGTCGCCCAGCTGACCCAGGTCGCCGAGTCCATGCGAAAGGCGGCCGACGCGGCAGGCGTCTGCATCGTCACCGGGGACACGAAGGTGGTGCAGCGGGGCAAGGCCGACGGCTGTTACATCAACACCGCCGGGGTCGGGGTTATCGCGCGCGACGTCACCGTCGGTGTCGCGCGGGCACAGCCGGGCGACGCGATCATCGTGTCCGGGCCGATCGGCGACCACGGCATCACGATCATGCTGGCCCGCGGCGAACTCGACATCGAGGCCGACGTCTGCTCCGACACCGCGCCGCTGAACGGGCTGATCGCGGGACTGCTCGGCGCTGTTCCGGGCGTGCGGGCGATGCGCGACGCCACCCGGGGCGGCGTCGCGACCATCCTCAACGAGATCGCCAGGGCCGCCGACGTCGGCGTGCTGGTCAGCGAGGACGACATCCCGGTGCGTCCCGAGGTGCGCGGTGCCTGCGAACTGCTCGGCATCGATCCGATGTACGTGGCGTGCGAAGGCCGAATCGTCGCGGTCGTGCCAGGCGACAGCGCGGACGCCGCGGTGCGCGCGCTGCGTGACCACCCGCTGGGCGCCGACGCGGCGGTCATCGGCCACGTCGTCGCGGATCAGCCGGGCATCGTCCGGCTGAGGACGGCCTTCGGCGGCACCCGCATCGTCGACCTGCTCGTCGGGGACCCCCTCCCCCGCATCTGCTAACCAATTCGGTCTAGCACTACAGCAAGGCGTGTCGCACACAGAGGTGTGCTACAGGAAACGCTACGTTTGCCGAAGAGGTGGCTGCAGTGACGTCCACGAGGGAAAGTTCGACCACCTACACGGCTATCTGCGAAACGCGAGGGCCGCTGGCGGGTGGTTACCGTCCCCGAACTGCCAGCCGGCCGGGTCACGCAGGGACGGACTCTCGATGAGATCCCCGCTGTGGTCGCCGATCTGGTCGCGACCATGACCGGCGCTGACAGGTCAGCGGTCGAAGTAGACATGCGGGTGCATGCCGGGCCGGAAGTGGGGAAGCGGGGCCGCCTGCGTCTACTGCTCGGTGCCCGCTAAGCCGTCGAAACGCGGACCGGCCGCGGAGTCGCGGGCGGCGGCTATGACGGCCTGGCCGAGGCTGATGCCACCGTCGTTGCACGGGACGCGGGAGTGGGTCAGCACGGTGAAGCCGCGCGCCTCCAGGCGGGTGACCGTGTGGCGGAGGAGCAGAAGGTTCTGGAAGACGCCGCCGGAGAGGGCCACCGTGCTCAGACCGTGCCGGTCGCGCAGCAGCTCACAGCCGTCGACGATAAGGTCGGCGAGACCGCTGTGGAAGCGGGCCGCGATGATCTCCCGCGATACGCCGGCCGTGAGGTCGTCGGCAACGGCGCGGATCAGGTCCGCGCCGCTCGCCAGGAAAGGACCCTCGGAGCCGCTGCCCTGCGCGGGGGTGCCCGGCATCTCGAAGGTCCCTGCCTCGGAGGCGGCTGTCTCGATGGCCGAAGGGTAAGCGGCGGTCTCTGCGGGGTCCGCTAGCTGCTCCAGCTCGATCGCGGCCTGGCCCTCGTAATGGATCTCGTCGCGGACGCCGAGGATCGCGGCTACGGCGTCGAACAGGCGGCCCGCGCTTGAGGTGAGCGGGGCGTTGACCCGTCGGCGGGCCACGCCGAGGACGGCCTCCCAGCGGGCGGCGTTGCGTTGTGCCACGGCGAGGCCTGCAACGTCAAAGCCGACGGCGCGGGCGTCCGCGCGGCCCGCGCCGAGGATCGCGGCAGGGACGTGCGCACTGCCCGCGTCAATGCTTGCGGCGGAGACGGCGGCGCGGCTCGCCGCTCCGAGCCCCGCGACAGGGGTTTGCGCGCGGGCCTGGGCCGATGAGCCGACCGGGCCCTTTGCGGCAATCTGGCCGGGCGGGCCGGGCGGGCCGGCCGGGCCGGCCGGGAGCGGTGCGGCGATCTGGTCGAGGTAGGCGGCGGCCATGCGCCAGGGCTGGCGGATGGCCGCCGCGCCGCCGGGCATGGGGACCGGGGCGAGGTGGCCGGCCCGCCGGAAGCCGGCCAGGTCCGCGACGAGAAACTCACCGCCCCAGATTGTGCCGTCCGGGCCATAGCCGGTGCCGTCGAACGCGACACCGATCACCGGGCCGCCCGTGCTGCCATCGAGGCCGTTGTCGGCCAGGCAGGAAGCGATGTGGGCGTGGTGGTGCTGCACGCCGACCAGGTCGACGCCGTCACGGTCGAGGGCGTACTTGGTCGACAGGTACTCCGGGTGCAGGTCGTAGGCCACGACCTGGGGAACGATGTCGAAGATCCGGCTGAAGTGCTCGATGCCTTCGGTGAACGAGCGGAACGTCTCCGCGTTCTCCAGGTCGCCGATGTGGTGCGAGACGAACGCGCGACGCCCCTTCGCCAGGCAGAACGTGTTCTTCAGTTCGGCGCCGCAGGCGAGCACCGGCCGGGGGAAGCCGGTCCGCAGCGTCACGGGTTCCGGCACGTAGCCGCGTGACCGCCTGATCAGCGCCGGGCGGCCGCGCAGCGCGCGGGCCACGGAGTCGTCGGTCCTGATGTGGATGGCCCGGTCATGAGAGACGAACGCATCCGCGATCCCCCCCAGCCGTTCCATGGCGTCGTCGTCGCGGTACGCGATCGGCTCGTCGGAAACGTTTCCGCTGGTCAGCACCAGGGGGCGGGCTACCGCCGAGAGCAGCAGGTGGTGCAGCGGCGTGTAGGGGAGCATGATCCCGAGCTGCCGGTTGCCCGGCGCGACGGACGCGGCGACATCCGCGTCCGGGTGCCGGGCAAGCAGCACGACCGGCCTGGCCGGGCTGGTCAGCAGGGCCGCCTCGGCGTCGTCGACGCGGCAAAGCCGTCGCGCCGCGGCGAGGTCGGCGGTCATGATCGCGAACGGCTTGTCCTCGCGGTGCTTGCGGGCGCGCAGCGCCGCGACCGCTGGCTCGCACGTCGCGTCCGCGGCCAGATGGTAGCCGCCGAGCCCCTTGACCGCGACGACCGCGCCCTGCCGCAGCAGCGCCGCCGCGGCGGCGAGCACCGGGCCGGCACCGAACGCCGCGTCGGGCGGCGCACCGCCGGGCGGAGCCGGATCCGGCGGCGGCAGCCCGGGCGGGAGCGGATCAGGGACGGGCTCCCCGTCGGGTACGGCTCGCGGGTCATGCGCCGCGGACCCGGGCGCCGTTACAGCAATGTCAGGCACGGGCTCGCCTGACCGGTCGAGCAAGGTCAGCCGTGGGCCGCACGCCGGGCAGCAGGTCGGCTGCGCATGGAACCGGCGGTTGGCGGGGTCGTGGTATTCGGCGGCGCACTCAGCGCACATCGCGAAGCCGGCCATGGTGGTGAGCGGCCGGTCGTACGGGACGTCCCGGACGATGGTGAACCTGGGACCGCAGTTGGTGCAGTTGATGAACGGGTACCGGAACCTTCTGTCGGCCGGGTCGGCGAGCTCGCGCAGGCAGTCGGCGCAGGTGGCGGTGTCCGCGGCGATCAGGGTACTGCGCCGTCCGGTGGGATCGCTCGGGACGATCGCGAAGGACGCCGCTCCCGTCGGCGCGACGGCGGTCGCGGTGACGCGCTCGACCCGCGCCAGCGGCGGCGCGTCCCGTTCCAGCGCGACGAGGAACTCGCGGACGGCTTCCGGATCGCCCTCTACCTCGGCGAACACGCCGTCAACATCGTTGCCTACCAGCCCGGCGAGCCCGAGGGCGTTGGCCAGCGAGTACACGAACGGCCGGAATCCGACCCCCTGGACGACGCCTTCCACCCGGATCGCCGTCCGGATCGAAGCTCTCTCCGCTCTGCTGGTGACCTGGGGGCCGGACAGGCCGTGGCCGCCGGGAGGGCCGGGGGGCGCCGGTGTCATGGACGTGGCGGGATCGTGACCTCGAACTCTACGGCAACCTCGTCCTTCAGCTTGAGTGCGCCGAAGAACCCCGAGTACGGCGTGATGCCGAAGTCCGACTGCCTGAAGGTGGTGCTTCCCCGGTACCGGCCCGGCTCCGGGCTGGTGACCTGCAGCTGGACGCCCCGTGAGACGCCGCGCATGGTGAGGGTGCCCTTGATCGTCCCGGCTGACGGGGAGCCCGGCGACGGGATGACCTCCGTCGAGGTGAAGCCGGCCCTGGCCGCGTCGCCCAGGATCTTGCGCGCCTGGCCCTGGATGTCCCTGCGGTCCTTGTCGCTCAGCGGCTTGGCGCCGCCGGTTCCCTCGCGGACCGTGAGTGAGCCGAGGCCGAGATCGGCGGTCACCACTGCCTCGGCGGCCCCGCCGTGGTCCTCCCCCGGTAGCGTGACCCGCGCCGACCAGTCGGTGATCTCCAGGGTCAGGTCATGGCCGGCCCGGGCGGCCAGCCCTTCGCGGCCGGTCCTGACAAGCACCCGGCCCGATCCTGGACCAAGCTCGTACGTTCCCGCCTCGTGTGTTCCCGCGATGTCAGCCACGGCACCACGGTAGCCACGTGGCCGCGCACAGGTCTAGCTTCCGCGCGGCAAGCGCCCGCGGCTCAGGGAAACGGGATCTCGCCGAAAAGCTCGCGTATCCGCCGCAGGTCGCGCAGCCGCGGCTCGGTCGCCCCGCCGACCCAGCGGCTCACCGTCTTGACCGACACGCCAAGCTGGCGGGCGGCGGCCTCCATCGTCAGGCCCTCCCGGCGCAGCACTCCGGACATCCACTCGGCAAACGACGCCGCATCCGCGTCGGCGGTGACCTGGCGGGCGTCGTTCCCAGCCGCGGGGGCCGCGGCGACCTGAGCTCCCCTGACGCCATCGGTCCCCGCGTGCGACCGCAGGAGCGATGTCAGCGCATCGATGCCCGGCGGAGCGCCGATCTGCGGGCCGGACTTGAGCACGTCGACCTCGACGTGGTCCGGGAAGATGCGAAAGGACACGTTGATGGCCCCGGTCGGCCCGGCCGCCTCAAGCAGCGCCCGGGAGACCGTCTCGCCTATCTCGCGGTTGTCCTGCTCGGACAGGGGTGACTGCGCCAGGCACCGGCGGACGAAGTCACGGATGTCGGGGATCGACGACGGCCTGGCGGGGAATGTCTGCGACACGACCACGACTGGTACGACCTCGATGTTGTCGCTGATCCTGTCGTCTAGCCCGTCCATGCACCTTTTCCCGATGCGTCCTGCATATGACCTGCATATGTGCTGCGAATGGTCGGTGCGGTGCAACGCTGGCACCTTACGCATCAGGGTACGTGGACAAACGAACCGCCGCGAGCCGGGCGAGCGGACAGATATGTCCAAGCGGCCTGACTCTTGTGTCTTGTACTCGGATCGGGGCAGGAATACGCTGAGGAAACCGGCGCGCGCCCGCGGGGCCAGCAGCCGGGCTGGTGATCAACCGATGAGCGGTGAGCGAGCCGGCACGTCAGGCCGGCACAGCGCGGGGCTAGGCGAGAACGGGCTCGCCTTCGCCTCCAGGTACCGTCCGGCCCGGGCCTGGTGGCGCTCTGCCGCGGCCTTGGGCTGCCAACCGAAGGGTGGCGTTCCATGACACACGCCGAGGAACCGGTTGTACACATTCTCTGGATGAACGGCGGTCTCAGCTGCGACGGGGACTCGGTGGCGCTGACCGCCGCGACCCAGCCCAGCATTGAGGAGATCGTCCTCGGCGCCCTGCCCGGGCTGCCGAAGGTGGCCGTGCACTGGCCGCTGATCGACTTCGAGTGCGGCCCCGAGCAGGGAGCGGACAATTTCATCGAGTGGTGGCACAAGGCCGACCGGGGCGAGCTCGATCCGTTCGTGCTGGTCGTCGAGGGGTCCATCCCGAACGAGGCGATCAAGTCGGAAGGCTACTGGTGCGGCTTCGGCAACAACCCGGCGACGGGCCAGCCGATGACCACGAGCGAGTGGCTTGACCGGCTGGCGCCGAAGGCCACCGCGGTCCTTGCCGTCGGCACCTGCGCCACCTACGGGGGCATCCACGCGATGGCGGGGAACCCGACCGGCGCGATGGGCGTGCCCGACTACCTGGGCTGGGACTGGACGTCCAAGGCCGGCCTGCCGATCGTCTGCGTGCCCGGCTGCCCGATCCAGCCCGACAACCTGTCGGAGACGATCCTGTACCTGCTCTACCAGCTGGCGGGGCAGGCGCCGATGATCCCGCTGGATGAGGCCCTGCGGCCGCGGTGGCTGTTCGAGGCCACCGTGCACCAGGGCTGCGACCGGGCCGGGTACTACGAGGAAGGCACCTTCGCAAGCGAGTACGGCACCCGCGAGTGCCTGGTCAAGCTGGGCTGCTGGGGGCCGGTCGTCAAGTGCAACGTGCCCAAGCGCGGCTGGATCAACGGGGTCGGCGGCTGCCCCAACGTCGGCGGCATCTGCATCGCCTGCACCATGCCCGGCTTCCCGGACAAGTTCATGCCGTTCATGGACGAGCCGCCAGGCTCCCGGGTGTCCGCCACGGCCAGCGGGATGTACGGCACGGTCATCCGCTCGCTGCGCGGCATCACCCAGCGCACGGTCGACAAGGAACCGAAGTGGCGGGTCAAGGGCACCGAGCTTCGTACCGGCTACCAGAAGACGTGGTGATCTCAGATGACAGCGACAGAGAAGGAAACCACCCAGGCCAAGAAGACCGAACTGGTCGAGATGGCGTGGGACCCGATCACCAGGATCGTGGGCAGCCTCGGCATTTACACGAAGATCGACTTCGGCGCCAAGCGGGTCGCCGAGTGCCACAGCACCTCGTCGATCTTCCGCGGCTACAGCATCTTCATGAAGGGCAAGGACCCTCGGGACGCGCACTTCATCACCAGCCGGATCTGCGGCATCTGCGGCGACAACCACGCGACCTGCTCGGTCTACAACCAGAACATGGCGTACGGGGTCCGGCCGCCGCACCTCGGCGAGTGGATCATCAACCTCGGCGAGGCCGCCGAGTACATGTTCGACCACAACATCTTCCAGGAGAACCTGGTCGGCGTCGACTTCTGCGAGAAGATGGTCGGCGAGACCAACCCGGGCGTCCTGGAGCGGGCCAACTCAACCGAAGCGCCGCACGCGGCCGACCACGGCTACAAGACCATCGGCGACATCATGCGCTCGCTGAACCCGCTCGAAGGCGAGTTCTACCGCGAGGCGCTGCAGGTGTCCCGGTCCACCCGGGAGATGTTCTGCCTGATGGAAGGGCGCCACGTGCACCCGTCCACGCTGTACCCCGGCGGCGTCGGCACCGTCGCCACCGTGCAGCTGTTCACCGACTACCTCACCCGGCTGATGCGCTACGTGGAGTTCATGAAGCGCGTGGTGCCGATGCACGACGACCTGTTCGACTTCTTCTACGAGGCCCTGCCCGGGTACGAGGAGGTCGGCAGGCGCCGGGTGCTGCTCGGCTGCTGGGGCAGCCTGAACAACCCGGAGTACTGCGACTTCACCTACCAGAACATGGCCGACTGGGGCCGCAAGATGTTCGTCACCCCCGGCGTGGTGGTGGACGGCAAGCTCGTCACCACCAGTCTGGTCGACATCAACCTCGGCATCAGGATCCTGCTGGGCCACTCGTACTACGAGGACTGGGCCGACCAGGAGATGTTCGTCACGCAGGACCCGCTCGGCAACCCCGTCGACCGCAGGCACCCGTGGAACCAGCACACCATCCCGCGCCCGGCCAAGCGCGACTTCGACGCCAACTACAGCTGGACGATGTCGCCGCGCTGGTTCGACGGCAAGGACTACCTGCCACTCGACACCGGCGGCGGCCCCCTCGCCAGGCTCTGGGCGACAGCCCTGGCCGGCCTGGTGGACTGCGGCTACGTGAAGTCCACCGGGCACAGCGTGCAGATCAACCTGCCCAGGACCGTGTCCAGGCCCGAGGTGACCTTCGAGTGGAAGCCGCCCACCGATAAGGAGGGCAAGCCGCTGTCCAACGCGATCGAGCGGGACCGCGCCAGGACCTACTTCCAGGCCTACTCCGCCGCCGCCGCGCTCTACTTCACCGAGCAGGCCCTCGCCGAGGTGCGGGCCGGGCGGACCAAGACCTGGGAGTCGTTCAAGGTGCCGGACGAGGCGATCAGCTGCGGCTTCACCGAGGCGGTACGCGGCGTCCTGTCCCACCACATGGTGATAAGGAACGGGAAGATCGCGAACTACCACCCGTACCCGCCGACGCCGTGGAACGGCAGCGTGCGTGACGTGTACGGGACGCCGGGACCGTACGAGGACGCGGTGCAGAACACGCCGATCTTCGAGGAGAACGCGCCCGCGAACTTCAAGGGCATCGACATCATGCGGGCCGTACGCAGCTTCGACCCGTGCCTGCCCTGCGGCGTGCACATGTACCTGGGCGGCGGCCGGGAGATCACCACGACGCACTCGCCCACCGGCATCACGCTGGCGATCTGACATGGGCCCCGCCACCAGCGACGGGGCCGGCGACGCCCGGGACACCGGGCTGCGCGTAGAGGCGCTGCTCGCCGAACTCCGGGCCCGCTCGGGCCCGGAGGCGGCCGATGTCGCCGAGGAGCTCGTTACCTGCCTGGTCCGCTTCTACGGCGCGGCTCTCGAGACGATCATGCGGACCATCGGCGACGACGCGCGCACCAAGGCGCTGCTCGTCGCGGACCCGCTGGTGGAGAGCCTGCTGCTGGTGCACGACCTGCACCCGCTCGACCCCGACGCCCGGATCAGGCGCGCGCTCGGCCGCCTCGGGACGGGCGCGGAGTTCCTCGGCATCGACGACGCGGGTACCGTCCATGTCCGGCTCGGCCACGGCTGCGGTTCCACGACCGCGGTCGTGGAACAGGTGATCGCCGACGCCGCGCCGGAAACGACTGGG
>Ga0335073_10006607_pt1 | contig 16300 bp, 17 predicted proteins | sample Lox_Sample_22_FD_207093 | JGI IMG/M metagenome (GOLD analysis project Ga0335073, IMG submission 207093) | Soil microbial communities from Loxahatchee National Wildlife Refuge, Florida, United States - Lox_Sample_2.2 | ecosystem: Environmental > Terrestrial > Soil > Wetlands | place: USA... | reverse complement strand
CCCTTTCTGAGACGATCGCTAGCTCCGTCAACTCTTTCTTATCAACATTCTCCTCTCCATTAGCTTTCATCACCGCAAGCGCACTTGTACAGACAAATGCTGCACTCGAGCTCAATCCACCACCGCTGGGTACGGTCCCATCCACAATGATGTCCATTCCTACACTTCTCCACTGTTGCCCTTTCCGTTTCTTCATCAGCTCCGTCACACCTCGCAGGCCCGATTTGAAGTAATTTGTCCATTCGTGAGTCGTGTGATCAATTTCTGGATCGCCGTGGTCAGGTAGTTCGAACTCTCGGCGCTCGAATTTGGTGTTATTGACATTGGTGATGCGAATGGTATGATGTTCGGGATGCACTCGAACTCCAAGTATCAGATCAACCGTAATGGCAAGTGGAAGAACAGAGTATAGCGAGTAATCGATATGCTATATTGCATGTTAGAAGAGATAGCCACAAGAGATTCTTGTTGGCAATTTCTTTTTTGTAATAGATCGCATTAAAGGCTCAACTAGGTCAATAGCTTTTGAATATTTCTCGGTGTTGAAATTGTGTCGTGGGTTAAGAGAACTGCTTCAAGCAATCTTGAATATAAGATTCTGCAGAAAATTGATCATCGTGTAATTTGAAACAGACAGAAAATAAGATTGGAATTGTAAGAGCTCTGCATTCCATTTCGGCGTCATACAAATTCTCCAGAAGCCAGACTCACCTCGCCTATCAAGTTAACCCGTCCTGGGCTGCGCGCAACAAATTCCGGCGGCTCTCCATACTCTTCCGTGAAGCGATGAAGCAAATGTTCCCATCGCCCCACCTGCGTTTGAATGGCATCTTCAGGGTAGATATCCTTCAGCGAAGTAGCTGTTGGAACGCTCATTTTGTGGAAGGCAAGTAACTACAGACAATGTCCACTTGCTTGCAGATGGCGTGGCGTTTTGGAAGCCTGAGGCATTTTAGTATCGTACAGCACTGAAGAGCGGCGGGCGACAAGTTTTTCCGGCCGTGCACTCTCGCTTAAGCATTCAGTTTTCTACGTCCAAAGAATTGAAGAACAAGACTCGACCTTTATTGACTGCCATAATGACGAAGTCGGCCTCTGGTATATTCTCTCTCGCGTTTCCCTCAAGTTGATTTGAATCTAATGTTAGGCCAGGAATCGCGTCCTCGCGGCGTAAGAGCCGAAAGGCTCACTTTAGTGCTCCATCCAGTGTTCGCAGGACCATTATGAGCGCCCCGTTGTCGAAGGAACTGCGAGAAAAGGTAATTGATCCAAGATAGATGATATTTGGACCTATGTTAACATCTTTGGAATAGCACAATGTTCGCTCAATGCCGATTCGTAAGGACGACGAGGTTACGGTTGTTCGAGGTACACATAAGGGCCGTGAGGGCAAGATCTCCTCGGTCTACCGGTTAAAATGTTAGTCAGGTCGAATTGGATCGTGAATAAAAGACATTGACAGGTTTTGTAGGGGTCATACACATCGAGCGTCTCACCCGCGAGAAGAGCAATGGCCAATCGATCCCCATCGGTATCGCCCCGTCGAAGGTTGTCATCACAAAACTGAAGCTGGACAAGGATCGCGAAAACATTCTCACCAGAATAGCCGAGGGCAGGGAGGCTTCTAAGAAGAGGAAGGAGTAGATGGTGGATCATGGTCCTTGTATCGGAGTTAAAGAGCTTCTACGGGTATCTGGCATTGCATTAGCGGCTGAAATGTGATATACCTTCTTCAAGCCGGCATCAAAATAAACTATTGTCCTCTAAGTTTTCGGTCTCTCCGCAAACGAGTACACTTCGTGCATAGTTTTACAGCGGATCTTTTGTCTGCATGAGAAGGAATTGGTAATCAGTTGTGAAAGCCCCCTTCCTTGCCGCTGATCATATTCGAACGTTGTTACAGATCTTGGACATTTCGACAGGTCGAAACTCTTCTATTTCTCTTCTGCAAGTATTTGAAACGCTAAAGGGATTGCAGTATTGCGTCTCTCGAATCCCTTCCGAGACCAGTAATATAGTACCACCCATATGAAAGGACAACGCCTGACCAATTATTATAAAAATTCGTCGAGAAACTTCGCGATATACCGAAGAAGACATCATGGACTCTCTACCAAGTCCACGACGTCCCATTTCCTCGCTTTCAGAACCCTCTGCTTTTTCGTTGGGCTTTGCAGGTGCTTCTCTCTATCCATGGCCTCGATCTTCAGCCTCAGCCTCTCGTTCTCGGCCTCCAACATCCTGAGACGGTCATCGCCCTGCGGCTCGGGATCCTCATGAATCTGTATGCCTCTGACCAGGATCTCTAGCTTCTTGTCGAGATGCTCGTCATTGCGATCGGCCTCCTCATCCCACGCGCCCTTCCACCGCCGTCGCTCGCCCTCGATCCTCGCCTCCATCTCCTCGTAGCACTCGTCGCGGATCTCCTGCTCGACTTCGAGCATCCGCTCCTCGCTCGCCTTCCAGCATGCTTCCGCGGCTTCGCGGCGAGACCGCTCTTCGGCGAGCTGGAGGATCAAGACGTCGACGTCCTCGGTCAGACGTGTGATTTCTTTGGACGCGGCTTCGAGCTCTTCGTAGACCAAAGAAGGGCTGGTGTTGCCGCTGTTTGCCTGGCGAGGATTGGTTGACTGGCCCGCTAGAATGGTGCTTGCGGTCGACGGTATCCGCGGGACGGTGATTTCTCTGGCTAATGCTGAGTAGCGGAGAATTTGAGATGTCGCATTGAAGTCTCCTGTTGCGTCCGCGGTAACTATCATGATTGCCTTTTGAGGATTGCGGCTACTGTGATTGTTCATGGTAGAGGCGGACGGGAAGGAGTTGGAGAAGAGTAGCTCTGTGAGTTTGCATTGCCTGAACGGGACGATGTTTTGCTTTGGGTGCGTTAGTGAATGATATGTCTTACATGTGGTCTTCAACTTTGTTACCTTGTTGCCATCCTGGTTATCGCTCTGCATTTGCATGCATTGGCCAAGGTACATTAAACTCTCGTTAATCTTCCCTGCCTCTGCGAGCGTTGCACCGGCAGTTTTGGCCTGTCTAGCTCGTTCAGAACCTGCTAAGTCAACGATAGTCAACGTGCTGCTGGACCACGGTCCTTTGGCGACCCGATGCCGCTTCTTGACTTCCACGCAAAAGAAACCATGGCTTCGAGAACTGACGGCATTGCTTCCAGTTCCTGCAACCTTGCGTTCAACCAAACCTGTCTCCAACACCATCAAGGCTTCTTCCAAAGTGCAGCAAACAATCTTGCGCAGTCCTGCCACGACTTTCCTATCGGGGCTATGTTCTGTGCTCTTGAATAGCAAGGCTCGCCGCTTCAAAGTCCCTGCCTTAGCGTTCGCGGCACTACCGACCAGTAAGTCGAAGATACGGTCATTGTACACTTCGTACATGGAGACAACGATCGCGTATTCGGCGGCTTGGTCGATGGATAGATTGATATCTTCAATTGTGGGGGATTTTGGCATGGCTGACGGTCGTGGTATGCGCTGTTTTGAGCTAGGAAGGCTGAGGTATGATGATTCCTGTGAAGACGAAGAGACAACTTTAGCTGCGTTGCTTCTGGTGAACCGACGAAAGCCAGTTGTGAGAGATTCATTTGGTTTTACGTGCTTCCTGCAACTGTAGAACGAAAAGATGTTTTGAAGAGGAGAACTTTTCTCACCAAGTCTTGGGTATAATCCAACTGAAGATGGATGAAGGGAAATTGGAGACCGAGAACCTACAGCAAATGGTGTCTGGGTAGTGGAGCAGCTACCTCTCATGGACTGGCTATCTCCGTATAGGGACTCTAGAAATACAAATGCCGGTACAATTTGTGCTTCCGATACATCTGCAGCGGCGAGAGAGGGAAATACGGAAGTATTGCAAGTCGGATGTACAATGTTCTCCCCAATGCTTGTGAAGATTGCATCAAGCGACATTTGCGTCAGACCGCGTTGGCTTTTCGAACCTAGGATGGTATGGGTCTGTTTATTGAATTAGTTCCAGTATTGCTCAGTCAGATGGCAATCAACTTACTTTTCCTGATCCCGTCACTCCAAGAGTTGCAAGAAGGCCATCGCGAGCGACCTGACCATTTGCAGCGAGAACTCCTTGAACCAAGGGTATTACGCCAGTACCACCGAATAAGTCGATCTGTGATGCATTCTCTTCGAATACGCGGGTGAATGCGAACCGTTCAACAGCACGTTTTCGATGGTCGTTCGAGGGAGGTTTGATTGTAATGTGCTTCGGATCGCCTTCAACGCACTCTTCTACGTCAAGAAACCGCTCTGTACCAGAGGTAAGAGACGGTCGTAAACGCAGAAAGACGTCGAATAGAGACGTATTTGGTTTTGTCTGTTGATCCATGACGACGTAGTTGTAAGGTTACTCTGGGTTCAAGAAATGCGTTGTGTTGGTAAACCTAGATCGCACAGGGCAACGATGCTCCGTTGTCGGCACAACATTTTGCCGACAGCCTTGTACATTCAAGCAACCGCTTCACAGCATAGTTTTCAGCTTCTTGGAGTATAAAATGCTTTAATTCAGATGATTATAGGATCGCAAGTAAATGGAAATTCTATTCGAGGTAGAACGGCCGGATTTAAAAGACTTGGTATGCTTTCCATGGTGTCATTGCACAGAGTGCTGAGAATCTCGACTGAAAGTTCTCAAACAGTTTACGAAGACTGGATATGCTTAATGAGTTCGTTGTAGAGTTAAGAACCTTCTCTTCCTATGGCATCTTAAGAAATCCAACCCGAAAGTCTCTATTGTTCTTAAGGTTATGAATCGGACGGGTTTTCGCTAATGCGACCGTCACGATCAATCATACCTAGTATGCTGTTGAGTTTGTTCTTGAACTCTCTATATAGCTTCAGTTGATCATCTCCCACGCCTTTGCTGATGCATCGATCAAGAATTGCAATAACATCGCGAACGATATTGCGAATTTTAGCCTCTTCCTCTGGTGATTCTGCTATCTCAAAAGCTTCCCTAAACCGAACCAAATTGCTCTTCTTTTGAAGTCCATCCCCCAGGAGCAGTTTTATTCCTTGAGCAATAGGTTCTAAGTCGGCGCAGTCGGCAGTTTTTAGAACATCTACGTATTGCCTGAGCGTTGTGAAGTCGAATGTAAGCAGTCTTTGCTCCATCAGCTCGAAAAGCTTGTTGGCAGCGTGCACGGCAGTGACGTCGTCTCGACGCGCAACCCCAACACAGCGAACGCAAGTTGACATTGCGATCCGATAAGTCTTGACCAGGTGTGGTTTCTCGGTCATTTGTACACGCACGAAGTCTACTACAGCTCGTGCTGCGCGTGCCTGCCGCAAAATCCTCAAATACGAATTTTTGTTGTCCAAGTCAGGAACAATATTGTAAGTTTCGGCTTTGGTGAGCAACTCCCAGTACACCGTTGCAGCGCGACGTTGCGCCATCTTAAGGCAAGCCATCAGGATAAGGCTAAGAGTATTGCGGCTGGGAATAGCATAGCTCAAAGAACTGCCGCTCTGAGTTCGTCGTGGGAGCGATGATGCTTGTGAGGGTCGGAAATCGAAAGGCTCTTCGAGATTAGTGGACTCTGTCAGGCTTCTCTCATCGTGATCTGAGCTTGAGTCTACCCTTGGTGCCGATGTTGTACCCAAGCGTGGGAAGAGTCGTGGTATATTCATGGTCTGTTCGACGAGCGAGAAAATGTCGTCCCAGTCGTGAGGGCGTTCACCTATCGCCAGCAATCGGCCCATCGCGCAAACGAGCCTTTCATCGATCCACAGATCTCCCTGCCGCCACCGATACACAATGTCGGCCCAAATAGTCCGTCCTTGCCGGATAGCAGCCTCACGAACCTGAGTCGAATCTATTTCTCCCCTCTCGTCGCCTATGGAAACCAGCGCATTCTGCCTAATAGCGTTGAGGATGATTGTGAAGGTATAATTGTCTGGAGAGCCGGCGCCTTTGCTTGGAAGTCGCGATACAATCCCCCAGAGCGCATCCAAATCATTGTTTCTGGCGCATACATTTAAGGCGGAGTTAGAGTGTGTGATGGTCGGTTTGACTCTGGAGTTTGGCGCATGGAGGGAATGATATATTGAGAGCGCACTGAGGACGGTGGACTGCTGATGGGCGTGGTCAGCTAAGCCGCTGAGGAGGATATTGTATGAATATGAGTCTGGAAATTGAGCGCGCTTCTTCATCTGGAAACGTATCAGCAACCTTGTAAGATCACACCCACCGGTATTACTCTACCTCATTGTACAGTTTCTGAGCAACTTTAGTTTTGCCTTGAGCCATGTAGTGATCAAGGATGTGATTCCACGCAACAATGCAAGTCATAGACTTGCTTGCGGCACGTACAAGTGCCAGCGCTTTCTCTTCATTCCCTTTCTCCAGCGTCGCGCGAACCTGATTTGCGAGCTTAAGGGGGTCTTGAAGCCATCGTAGCTCTTCTTTGATCGCCCTGTCGATAGCTGCATTAGGTCTGCCTTCAACTGACTTCAATTTGAGGGCAGCATTGGCTGCAGTCTTCAGTTCATCAGCCAGCGCAGACTTCTTATACGGCACATTGGTGCCCTGTAGAATGGCACCATTGTGAAGTTCAATTAACCGAGGGCGCTTGACATTGTGTCGGTCTTGCGCCGCCCTAGAGTATGGAGATATGCTAGCGGAGCGAGGTTTACGAAAAGACGCCAGTCGGGGTATTGACAAATTCAACGTAACCGGCGCAGGACGTAACGAAGTGGCTGTAGTCAGGTAGCGCCTGAAGTAAGCAGAGCGCTCTACCATGTGGCCTGGAGCAGAATGAGCGATCGTCAAGGAGCGAGATTTCAGTAAAAGGCCGGGTTCAATGGTAGCTGCTTTGCATTCGGAAAACTTGAATCACGTGTTTACGCCAAGCATCCATTTATGGTTAGCGACTGCCTGTGGCGGAGAGCGAGGTTTGGATTTGAAAAAATCTCACAAGTATTGCGCGCCTTCTTCATTCAACACATCAACACTACCACCCACCTTTCTCATCTTCCTCTTCTTCTTCCGTCTCTTCACTTCTTCTAGACTAACGACTACCATCGACGAGAGTCGTTTCTCTCTTCCCCACTTCTTTAGCGCCTCCCCGACACCTCTCCCATCTCCTTTCTCACTTGCGTCACTTCGTCCGCCTCACCTTTATCCATCAACCATGGCTTACGGTGGTGGATTCGGCCGCTCGCGAGGCGGCTATGGCGACTCAAATGGCTATTCTAATGGGTATGCACTCCATAATGATCTTTCTGTTCTCGAGCCGCTCCCGGCTCCATCGACTTGGGCTGAGGCTTTGCCGCTCTTCCCTTCTGCTGCTTCGCATCACTCCAGGCTGGCAAACAACATGCAACTGGAACTGGTGAGCAGCGGATTGCCGTCTAGTACGCTCTACGAGATGACGAGTGTGCCTCAGCCCTTGTAAACTCTTTTGTTTTGTTTTTTCCTCTGTTCTTGTCCACGTAACTAACCCTTACCACAGTTACAACGCCAGCAACGGCAACACTAATGGCACGAACGGCTATTCTAACGGTTATCCCGGTAGCAACGGTTACGGTAATGGCTATGGTACACAGGGAGACAAGATGAGCAACCTTGGCGCTGGCCTGAAAGAGCAGATCTTTGACCTCAACACGCTTCCCAAGTTCGAAAAGAAATTCTACAAGGAAGACCCCGCCGTCACTAACCGTACCCGCGGTGAAGTTGACGCTTTCCGCCGTGAGAAGCAGATCACTGTCTCCGGCACTGACGTCCCAAAGCCCGTGACGAGCTTTGACGAGGCTGGCTTCCCAAGCTACGTTATGAACGAAGTCAAGGCACAGGGTTTCCAAGAACCCACTGCGATTCAATCACAAGGTTGGCCAATGGCTCTGACCGGTCGTGACGTTGTTGGCATTGCCGAAACAGGATCCGGTAAAACACTGACTTACTGCCTTCCTGCCATCGTCCACATCAACGCACAACCCCTGTTGGCTCCTGGCGATGGGCCAATCGTCCTCATTCTCGCTCCAACTCGTGAACTTGCCGTTCAGATCCAGCAAGAAATCAGCAAGTTTGGGCGCTCCTCCCGCATCCGCAACACCTGTGTGTACGGCGGTGTACCTCGAGGCCCTCAAATTCGTGATCTTCAAAGGGGTGTCGAAGTGTGCATTGCTACTCCCGGTCGCCTTATTGACATGCTCGAATCTGGAAAGACTAATCTCCGCCGTGTTACTTATCTCGTCCTCGATGAGGCTGATCGTATGCTTGACATGGGGTTCGAGCCTCAAATCCGTAAGATTATCAGCCAGATCCGTCCTGACCGACAGACGTTGATGTGGTCTGCTACTTGGCCAAAGGAAGTTCGTCAGTTAGCTTCAGACTATTTGAAGGACTTCATCCAAGTCAATATTGGTTCCATGGATCTCTCAGCCAACCACCGTATCACACAGATCGTTGAGGTTGTCACCGAACTGGAAAAGCGCGATCGCATGATCAAGAATCTGGAGAAGATCATGGAGAACAAGGAGAACAAAGTCTTGATCTTTACCAGCACGAAACGTACCGCCGACGAAATCACCCGTTTCCTTCGACAGGATGGCTGGCCTGCGCTCTGTAAGTCTTCTTCCTTCTTCTACTTTGCAGTATACTGACGTTCTCAAGCAATCCACGGCGACAAACAGCAGGTTGAGCGCGACTGGGTGCTTAACGAATTCAAAACCGGCAAAAGTCCGATTATGGTTGCCACTGACGTGGCTTCACGCGGTATTGGTATGACTACAGACGACCCCCCAACCCCTTTTCACCTTCTTCCATTCCGTTCCTCTCTTGCTTTCTCTTGTTCTTTCTTTGTGTATTGTCATGCGTGATCTGAATGGTGCTCTGCTCTATGAACTCGTGCGCTCCTCTGGCTACACTCGTGACCTTGTCCAGGGTTAAACATAAGCCGGTTCTTCATGCAGTCCTTGGATGTTCGCAGAGTGCATTTTCGTCACTCTCTTCCGCTGTCTACACAACTCACATGTGGAGCGCTGGGCGGTATATTTTCAATTTCCGCGAACCGACAGTAACGTCCAAGGTTGCCTAACCTGAAGGATCCCACAGATGGCCCTCCCTGGGCATGGACAGGATCATTACATAGCGCATTGAGTGCCAGATGCAACATACAGCCGGATCACGCGATCACTTTTTGAGATCGCTCCATTACATCTTGTGCTATCGCTAACATACTTTCTCGTAGATGTTCGGAATATCACTCACGTTCTGAACTACGACTATCCGAACAATTCGGAAGACTATGTTCATCGCGTTGGCCGTACCGGCCGCGCTGGTGCTCATGGTACCGCCATTACATTCTTCACCACTGAAAGTAAGTTACGAAACTCCTTGTACTGAAACCCCAGGCTGACCAATCCTTTTTAGACTCGAAGCAGGCTCGCGATCTCATCGGTGTACTGAGGGAATCCAACCAGAAGATCGATCCTCGTCTCTCCGAGATGGCCCGTTTCGGTGGAGGCGGCGGAGGCGGTCGCGGTCGCTATGGCGGCGGCGGCAGAGGGCGTGGAGGTAGAACTTCTAAGTTCTGAAGGCTCAGGGCCAACAATTGACATGCGAGTAGGATACTCCGGCTCGAACTCTGCACCGATTCGCAACAGCCGATGGTGAGCTTGCAGTGCGATTGCAATGGCCTTCGATTTCAATTCGGCCTTAGACTTTAGACTCTGGCATGGGTGTCCTGACCGCCACGGTCTGTTACACACCTCGATTCATTGCTTGCATTTGCCTGCCTGCCTTGCAAATCACATTTCAGTCTGGCCCTTCTTTCTTTCCGTTAATCGAGACATCAGATAAAGGTAGGCAGTCACATAGAGGTGTTGCTACAGGCTGGCATATTCTCGGGGCGGTTTTCTTCGGCAGTATGGCGTAGTTTGTTTGAACATAGAGTGAGGGTTTAGCTGCCCAGAATGCTATTACGGGTATCTTGATAGCTAAATAGATTGACATTGGAAAAGAACAAAGCACAACCTTAGTAAAAATGCTCTCCGCCACTTCTAAGACTTATGATCAATGTAGAATCACCGGTGTCCGGTTGAGACCAGAGGTAAACACAAGGCGATTGTCGGTGCTAGCTAAGGAAAATACGAAGGTCCTAAATGAATGACAGGAGCTTCCGTCTACGGTGGAGTCTCTATGCAGGAAGAAATTGACTTTACACCGTTGACTCTCGCGCCAACGTTCTCTATGTCTCCTTTACGGTGCGTGTCGTCCCGTTCACACGCTGAACCCAGACCTTGCCTTGCACTTCATTCGCCAATATAACAATTGAAAGTACGACGCTCGTACCGAAGATAGTATTGAGAAGCGACAGGAGTGACAGGACTGCATATCCCATACGGATTCAGTGTCTCACAGCCTTTGGTGCGTCAACGCGGGCCAGGGCGTAGGTTCAGTCGATTAATGAGACAATTCGGCTGCAGCGAAATATCAACAAACGCGTCCAATGGCCACTAGCGAGTAGCGTATGCCGACAGGCCATACCATTCCCAGGGGCTGCAATTCGTTCCAAGGAGGGCTCTGTTCAATATTTTCGACAGAAACACCTTCTATACTTAGAAAAGGGAAAACGCTCCTTTTCGGTGAGGGAATTTCGTTTTTGCTTCCCTTCCCAATACGGTCCGGCCGCGCTCTGCAGCCCTCAGGTATCCGACAGCATGGAAATTAATGCCATATGAAGGCGAGTCTTTGCGTCAGAGGCGCTCGATATGCCAGCAGATATCGAACCCTGGACTAAGAACCGAGAGTGGCTGTAAGGCCGAGCGAGAGTGGATATCAATATGCCGAATCGAAGGGGGACCAGATTTGGGATGGGAAAACAGAAGACGGCATGATCGGTGGTTCGGAGAGTTAGAGTTAGCCAAGCCCACCAGACTTTCTCTCTTCTCCACCTTTCGTTCCCGATTGCCTGGTCCACAACGAGCAGATCGTTAGATAGATTGCAGGCCGCTGGCAGTGCGAACACGGGCTTCCTGACGCCGACCAGAACAAGCAAACTCGCCGCCATACCTAGTCAGACAGCACGCGATCGACCCAGGCATCCTCTCCCCCCACAGGAGCGGTGCTCTGTTCGCCGACTATACGAAGTTACATCCTCGAATGTACCGCTGAAGCAATGCGGTGTTTACTCTTCCCATACACTGTTGAGAAGGCCGATCGACGGTGCAGATGATCAGACCGGTCAAGTTTCTGTACAGCCCACTTGACTCTCCACTTTCAAAGCCCCTCCTCCTGTGACAAATATCTCTTGGGACGTCGACCAGGCAGTCTTTTTTTTTCTCATTGATGATGTCGGATTTGCCGCAGCGACCCGGGATGGCCTTGCGTCGTGGTTGGGCCAATCAAACAGACGGGTCCCAAGAAAACCAAGGCCGAGCGAAAGACAATAGCAAAGCTGATGCGGTCGGAATGGACACGGGATGAGGGATGGGCCCACCGCATCTGACTTGGATACAAAGCAAGCAGGAAGTGTTCAAGCGGAATCAGAGGGGATGTGGCGATGGTGGTGTCAGCCTGATGCCGGCTACATGGCAGCCACCTTGGGACAGGGCGAAGTGGAGTTTGGGAAAGCGAAAAAGCTCATCAAAAAGGCTCTAGGAAATTGGATCATTGGGCAATTGGCGGAAGGGGCTTGGCACCTTCGTCAGCGACGCAGCAGAAAGCTTTCCAGTCGTCCCCGTTTTCGGTCTCGCCAAACGAGCGCCACACAACCGACGCTCCATTCTTCAGCTCGCCAAAGCCGACTGATTGCCGACCGGAACACACGGCGCTGGGCAAGAATTGTACACGGACGAAAAGGTGTTGTGCACGGGAGAGAGGGTGAGCGAAGGTTGCTGCCATTTCACACCCTCTGCCTTCGAACTGCTGGTCTGCTTGGTACAAGCCTTGGTGTTGTAGCGTGTTGCTTGCAAATTGACTACTTATTGTCCAGTCCCATCGACCTCGTTCCCGTAGCTGTCGAAAGCTCAACAACCTTGGACAGCAAGACGAGAGGCAGGGGTGCAAGCATTCAAAGTCCGTCACCGCCTCGAAGCGTTTTGCGCACAAAAAGTGGGTCTCGTTGTCTTGGAATCTGGCACGCTTTGCTTTCGCTGTCTTTCTCTGCGAGATTCCTTTGGCATTGGCGCCCCGCCCAAGCCCTCAGCTGGAGGCAATACGTACGATGAACTTGTGCAAATGCGCGATGACATTTTCTGCGAGCCCGGTTTGCCGCCATATGCGGTCTTCATGACCCGTCCACCAGCCCCCGGTCCTGACCTTTTTGAATCTTTTCGCATGGTTTCCGCCGAGTTGACCGGCTAACCTTGCAGCTGGCTGCGGCAAACCAAAGGCCCCTTTCATCTTTCGTACTTGTGCACGACTGCGATTGCATTGATTTGATGGAAACCGGAAGGTGGCGTAGCAGATCCCCTGTTGACAGAAACTTGCCCTCTTGCGGGAATACTTTGGTGAATTGTGTGACGGGGGAATGCAATTGATTCGAGCATCGCATTCGCTCTCGGACGGCATACCATACCTTAGGCAGGGCTGCAGACGCGAACAATGGCGGGCATCCCCTTGCCACAAGCTCGACTGACCAAATATCTTGCACTTTACAAGTTGGGCAGAGCTGCGGTTGCATAATAAAAGTCATTGAGGTCATGTCAGGTAGGTTCGACGTACCCACTTCTGTGGCTCCATTTGCCCAGAGGCCAGCATGATTGTTGATCAATGCATGCACGAAAAGGCAAGGTGCTGGCCGAAGCGTTTCGGGCTCGGGTGATATATTCATCTGACGTTACGGTGGATATCTGCGCATCCTCTGTGGCGGGTCTTCCTGCATTCTAGTGGTGTATATGGCCGCAATCTTTCCGATTCGACGGCATGAGTTCGCAAGCTTTTGCATGCCGTGGCGGTGAGTAAGCATTCAATTTTGCAGTCGTAACTCGTAACTCGTAACCGTGACCCGTTCTTGTCGTTTACCGTGGCCCGGCTGTCGCTCTCATCTCGTTCAGTCTTTCGTTGGCTGGTGCGGTTGAGTGTTTTCCCCCACTTCCACCTGTCGAACTTATCGACTCCGCTCCTTCCCATCCACTTTTGCGCACCATTTCCTCAGCCTGCCAAGAAGATCAGCTTTGTGGAATCTAGCATCTCCTCATTTGTCGGATCGGCTGCCTTCAATCGCCGCTACTGACTCGCTTTCCGTCTTCCGCCGACCCGCAGTTCGGATCGTATTCGGTGGCTCGCGATCCAGAGGCTCCCGTGGTTGAGGCTGTTGACATTTGGCCAGAAGTCACACGAAGCTGGCTTGACATCTTTTGGCTCCCGCAAGCCCCTCTTAGCGGCATCTCATCGTGATTCAGCGGTTGAGCCTCACTCTTGCTGCCCCGGATATCGCCATTCTACTTGCAGCACAAGCGCGCTGGGCTAAGCCCTTCGAGCACGCCGACTAGCTGGCTCAGGGTTGGCCGCATCATCGACGGACTCTGAGGAGCGAGCATCAGATCTGCGAGGAAGTCACGTTTCCAGGCCGTTCGGCGGAGTGCCGTACCGCGCTGCTGACGGCGAGGCACGACAGAGCAGCAGTCGAGTCGCTGAGCGCGTGCTCTCGGGCCCGCCGCGCAGTATATTGACCTGCGTTTTTCTCGCCAATCTCGCGCCAAACACCACACCAAGCCCGTTGCGTCTTAACCAACTAACCATCGACCATCTGCGGAATCGAAAAGGGGAACGGACGGACCATTCTGAACCGAGTGTCGAGCGCTGATTCATCGGAAGCGTCGAAAGTGATCGCAGGAGTGTGCCGCCTTCGACAGCCACCCAGCGCATCGCGTGCGACGAGACCATCTTCCGCCGCACGTGGGCCAATACGCTCCAGGGCCTTTTCCAGAAGCCCACAATCGACGCGACGTTTGAAGGATATCCATTGCGCCGGGAATTCTGCGGTCGACGGCGCTCAGAGCATAGCAGAGCTCGAGCTTACGGCGGCAACTTTGGTTTTCATTTTTTTTTATTTTTTATTTTTGCGCCCTCAGTGCTGCTGCATAACGACGCGTCGGCACAACACAGCCATTCCCACGCACAACACACACAAACACGCACACGCACGAATTCAAGCGCTCACAGAGACCCATCACATCTCTCAAACTACCTTTTGCCACCGACCGTGTCGGCGATTCGTGTGTTTCCAGCAAAAGTGTGGCACGCGCAGAAAGTCAAAGACCTCACCCACCAAATTTGCATTATTTTTTCTCGTCTGCCGTGACGGGGCAGGTCGTCCGGACTGTCTAATCGGTCCTTTTCCACCCTTGACGCGAGCAGGAGCGGCGACGCCCATTCGCCCGACCGGGAGGCCTGCGAGCGGGTCGAGTGTGCCAGCCATCCACCGATTAAAATTTTTGCGCTTTGCTCATTGTGGGATTGGCACCCCTCCCCTTCGTCGTCCACCCACCAGCCCCCCTGGTCCTTCGGCGCCAGGCCACTGCACACCACGCTCGCCGCCGCCTTACCCTATCAGCGCGCGTGCTGGTGCTAGCTCAACCTGAAGCCTCACAGTCTCCACCATCGCGGCTCGGCAGACCTCGATCTCGGCGGCATTACCTCACTGAGTGTGCTCAGCCTACCCTGCCCTCCACCCACTTTGCCATTCCAGCCCACCCTATTTTCAGGGCAACTCACACGCCACGCCACCGCTACCGCTGCCAGCTTGAGCACTCCTCCCTCCTCGCCCCAAAGCCTTTTGCTTCCACCACAACACGCAACCCCCCCCGCCGCCAGTCCGGCAGCGCCTCCCCCCCCAAAACCCAAGCAGTCGCTGCCACTAGCCGTGGTTCTTCTCTCTCGATACTTCCAGGCTCGCACCTCGCCATCCCTCGTCCTCGCAAAACTCTTTAGCCTCTCGGTCGCCCGCTGACCCGGCTAAGGCTCTGGCATCGCGCTACTTGACTCGGGCCTTGACCAGAAAACAAAGGCCAGTCCGCCTGTTATCGGCGGCGACGGCGGTCTTCGGCCGACGCAGGAAAAGGCTAAAGCGAGCCCATATCGAAAAGGGCTGTGCCATCGAAGAAGGCACCGGCCTGCAAATCACCCGCCTTCCAATTGCTTGTCCACGCTTTCGACACCGCAGCGTTCCTGACGCCTTTGAAAGCCCCCTCCTCCTCCCCCCATCCCGAATCCGTCTCGCAGGCCATCTTTGCGCAACGCGCCTCTTGGTTTCCGCCTCCTTCTACTTAGCTCCGCGCCTAGCCCTATCTTCAAAGGCTATTCCCATCGAACGGCTTCGACCGTGATATGTCCAAGGCCTACCCGTCTCCTGCTTCCGCACAACCACTCAGCCCATCGTCGTCGCCGGGTGCGAAGCTCGCCTTTCACCTGCAGAACCCTCAAACACGGTCTATGGACGGTCGCCAGTCAGACTATCAGCAGCCAGGTTTGAGTCCGCCCTTCCCAGCCGTCGGCAAGCTCCAGGCTAAACGTTCGTCTCCAGACCAGACATCTGCTGCCCAGTATCCTCAAGGTCAGGATCCGCGCAACGCGAACTTCTCCTCCTCCGCCACGCCCACCTCAGACTACGGAATCGCACCCTCCTCCGCCCGATCCGGGTCGTTTCCCGACTACATACAGCGTTCGCAGTACCCGCCCACGGGTCAGGGTGCTTCTGCGGGAGGCATGGCGCAAGCAACAAGTCCGTCAATACCTTTGCACAATGATCAAGCGATCAGTCACAATGGCAACGCCAACAAATCTGACCCGGACGTTCCTATAGATCCTTCCATAGCGGCTGCCAGCCCTACTTACCCTCAACACCACCCATACTCGCCATACACGCCCGGCGAAGCTCAGCCAATGTACGGCCAGCACCCGGCGCATTTCCCGCGGCCAGACTGGCCTCCCGGCCATTATCAGACGCCGCCGCACATGCCTTCGCCGTACGGCCAACCGGTGACGACGGGCCCTCCCACGCCGGCCATGGTGTCTCCGGTCCAGCGCCCTCCCACGGTGCGAGAGACAGCTTTACAGCATATTCGCAGCTAGCTAACCGCTCAGCAGGGTGGCCACCCGCTCTCGACCGTCTACTCGTTTGTCCCGATCCCGGGCGCACAGCAGCACAAGCGACCGCGCAGACGCTATGAAGAAATCGAGCGCATGTACAAGTGCGGCTGGAACGGTTGCGAAAAGGCGTACGGAACGTTGAACCACCTGAACGCCCACGTAACCATGCAGTCGCACGGCTCCAAGCGCACGCCCGAAGGTGAGTTGACCCTGCATTTTTTTCATCTCCCCGGCCTTT
>Ga0335073_10006606_pt1 | contig 16300 bp, 13 predicted proteins | sample Lox_Sample_22_FD_207093 | JGI IMG/M metagenome (GOLD analysis project Ga0335073, IMG submission 207093) | Soil microbial communities from Loxahatchee National Wildlife Refuge, Florida, United States - Lox_Sample_2.2 | ecosystem: Environmental > Terrestrial > Soil > Wetlands | place: USA... | reverse complement strand
CACTTCCGCGACGCGGGCCGGCCGGCGTGATCGTTTCAAGGTCTGGCTCCACGCCCGCGAGAACGAGCGCTGCGCGTCCTGCCTCCAGGTCCGCCGCGCGCCAGGCGTCCGCCAAAACCGTCAGTCCCTTCTCCGGCGCCGGGCGCCCCACGAACAGGAATCTCACCTCCGCCGCCGCGACCGCCGGCCAGCCCGGGTTGCTCGGCGTGCGTAAATCGCTTGCGCTCCAGAAGTCGTTGTCCACCGCCTGGGGCGCGACGTGCACGTTGCGCGCACCCAGCTCACGCACATAGGCGCTTACGTGTGGGCCGTATGTCACGATCGCGTCCGCCTTCCGGTACAGGTGGCGCACCGGCAGGTAGGTGAACGCGTGGGCGAGGCTCCGTGGGTGCGCCCACAGCGACGCCCAGACGATTACCGGGACCCGAGCGCGCCGCGCACCGCCCCAGGTGGCCAGCGGTGCCAGCCGCCCGCCCGTCGGGCAGACGACCGCGCGGTAGGCGCCCGACGCGGCCAGCGCGTACAGCCCTCGTGGCTTGACCGTACGATGGGGGAAGGGCATGACCCCCTCAAACCCGGCGCCCCCGTGCTTGTAGCGGCCTCCGAACGAGGCCAGCTCGATCCGCTCGCGCTCGTGCAGGCACTCGAGCGCACCGACGCGATAGTCGGGTACATGGCCCGTCACAAATAGAACCGGCTTTGCCTCCGTTGCGCTCACCGCAGCGCGCGCTCGTACGCCTCGACGGTCTGGCGCCCGCAGCGCTCCCAGGTGAAATTCGCCGCGACCGTCGCCCGGGCACGCTGGCGCGCCTCGTGCAGTCGGTGCGGGTCCGAGAGCAGCTCGTCGATCCGTTGCGTCAGGCGCTCGATGTCGCCGGGTGGCACGAGCACCATCCCATCGCCTGCCGCCGCGATCTCCTCCGGGCCTGGCTCCCCGCGGCAGCCGATCGCCGGAACCCTTCCCGCCATCGCCTCGACGTACGCCACGCCGAACGCCTCCTCCGTTGAGGGCATCACGAACAGCGTGCAGTCTCGCGCGAGCTCGACCGCCGTTTCGTGTGGCACCTGCCCGTGGAAATCGACTCGCTCCGCGATCTCCAGGCGCGCCGCGAGCGCTTCGAGCGCGCCTCGTTCCGGGCCGTCGCCGACCACCGCGTAGCGCAGGGTCGGGTGGCGCGGGGTGAGCACTGCGAGCGCGCGCAGCACGTCCGCGTGGCGCTTGCGCCCTACCAGATGGGCCACCGTGACCAGTGCAGGCGCCCCGCCGCCGCCGCGCTGTGCTCGTGTCAGTGGGGGCAGGTCCGTACCCAGATGCACCACCTGCGTCTCGTGCGCCCCATGCGCTCGCGCGAGCTCCGCGATCCCCTCGCTGTTCGCGAGCACCAGCCGCGCCTTCGCGAACGCGGCACGCACCGCCTGCTCGCCGCCGGCGATCCGCTCGGCCGTGTAGAGCACGTCGCCTCCGTGCACCGAGACCACCAGTGGTGCGTTCAGCGCGCGCAAAGCGCTCACCCGGCGCACCGCGTCGCCCGCCGGCACCGCGTTGTGCGCGTGCACCAGCTCGAACGGAAAGCGGCGGTGTAGACGCGCCATCGCCAGCCCCAGCGAGGGTGCGGCCCACTTACCCCAAGCTGCGTAGGAGCGCCCGCGCTCGGGCGAGACATAGGGGACATAGAAGACCTCCAACCCGTCGCGTACCTGCGTCCGCGGCTCGCGCGCCAGCTTGCCCAGCGCGCCCAGCGCCGCGACTGGCCCCGCGGCGAGCGCCGCGCGCGAGGGCACCACGCGATGCAGCACCATCACCTTCACCTGCGCTCCCGCGTCGCGCGCCGCGAGCGCCTGGCGGTGCGCCCACACGCCCAGCACCGGATCGCGCTGGCTGGGGTAGAACTCCGCGACGACCAGTACCCGCATCGCTCACCAGCGCCGATGGGTCGTCACCGTGCGCTTCGCCTCCGTCGCCTTCACGTACGCGCGGTCCGCTAGGAACTCGCGTGCCTCCGCGAGCGCTGCCTCGCGCGAGTAGGCATCCGCCGCGGGCGCCGCGCGGTGGGAGATCGCGACCGCATCCGTCACCCCGCAGCGCCAGCCGTTCGCACCCGCCAGCGCAGCCCAATGCGCGTCCAGCCCCCAGCCCATCCTCAGCTCCGGGAACGGCAGCAGCACCTCGAACGTGACGCGTGCAAACGCCGTCACCGGCCCGATCTCCACGAAGTGCGTCTCGCGTACCACGCTGCCCGCGTGCCGGCGCGTCTGTGGCCACGCTGCATGTGAGCCCGCGCGATGCGCCGGCTGCGCCAGTGCCAGGTTGAAGCGCTCGCAGAGGAACAAGAAGCGGTCGAGAAAGCCTCGCGGCAACACGATGTCATCGTCGACCAACAGCAACCAGTCGTGTCCGCCCGTCGGGTGCGCCCTCAACAGCCGGTTCAGGTTCTCGAACTTGCCCAGCTCCCCCGGGGGGGCGAAATGCAGCTCAAGCTCGTGGCGAGAGCGTCGCAGCTCCGCGTGCGCTCGTCTCGCCAGCGTCTCGTAGCGGGCGCGCTCCACGCCGAGCACCAGCACGCTGCGGCGGGGCGGCTCGCGACGGGCCGCCAGCGCCAGGCGCATCCGTCGCCCGCTCAGATACTCGCCTGCGTCTGTCAGCGCGTCGCGCGCTCGGCGCAGCTCCGTGTCAAGGCCGCCAACCGTGCCACTCGTTCCCGAGAGGAAGTCGTCTGCGTGCCCGCCGTTCGCGGGAGCGCCCGCCGCGCCCGCCGTGCTTGTGCTCCTGGCTCGTCGTTCGCGCAGCGCTTCACGCAGCCGCCCTGAGCTGTGCGCCACCATCGTCAAGCCCGCCGGGCAGCGGCGCAGCAGCACATGGCCTACGCAGCCCCCCAGCGTCCTCAGCTCGCCGCGCAAGCCCGGCGCCGCTCCCCGCCAGGCGTCGAAGCGCCGCGCGGCCCGACCGCGCACGTAGGACGCCCGCGTCAGCGCGCGTAGACGCGCGTCCCGACCGCTGCGCCGGTGCTCTACACCCGCTGCCGCTACGTACAGCGCACCTGGGCCTTCATATCCGCCGCCGAAGGCGGCCTTCATCAAACGATCCTGAAGCTCCTGCTCATCGCCACCATCCTTCAGTGACTCATCGAACGGACCGGTGCGCTCGAGCGCAGCGCGTCTAATCGTCATGTTCGCGCCCCACGCGTAGCGGGTCGGGGTGTCATGTGCGCCCAGCTCCAGAGACGTGATCGGAGAATGATCGCGCCCGCACGAGCGCGGGGCTTTGCCTTCCAGGTGGGGGCGGATCGGGCCCGCAAACACGTCCACGTCTGGGTGCTCGTGCGCCGCCTCCAGCAGCGCCTGCAGCCAGCCCTCCTGCGCACGGATGTCGTCGTCCACGAACACCACTAGCTCGCCTCGCGAACGTGCCACGCCCGTGTTGCGCGCGACGTTCAGTCCCCGTGGCCCCTCGTGCGGCTCATAGCGCGCGCCGTGCCCTTCGACCAGCGCGCGGGTCTTCGCGTTCGCGCCCGCGTCGTCGATCACCAGCACCTCCGCGCCCGCGCGCCTGGCCTGCGCCATCAGCGAGGAGAGCGCCACGTCCAGGTAGGGCAGGCGCCCTCGCGTGGGGATCACGATCGAAGCTGGAATCGAAGCTACGCTCATCGGCCGACAGTCTAGGTTTGCAGGGGTTTCGGCTACTTCCCCGGCATCGTCGCTTCGCTGCCCCGCGGATGCCCGACTAGGCTGCCGGGGTGGTCCTGTTCCTGCACAACCGCTACCGCACGACCGGTGGCGAGGAGCGCGCCGTCGAGGACCTCGCCTGGCTCGTGCGCAGCCGTCTGGGCGAACCCGTGGAGTTGCTCGAACGCTCCTCGCAGGGGCTTCCACGCTCCCGTGCCGCGCTCGGGCTGCTGCGCGGTGGCCTCGATCCGCAGGAGGTCGGTCGGGAAGTGCGCGTTCGAGGCGTGCGCGTCGTGCACGCGCACAACCTGCTGCCCGCCTTTGGCTGGCGCGCCCTTGCCGCCGCTCGCGACGCGGGTGCGCGCGTCGTGCTGCACCTGCACCAGTACCGGCTCGTTTGCGCGATCGGCGTGTGCTTCACGCACGGCGCAGAATGCACCCGCTGCCACGGTCGTAACACCCTGCCCGGCTTGCGCTTGAACTGCCGCGGCGCTCGCGCTGAGGGGGCTGCTTACGCCGCCTCGCTCGCGCTCTGGCAGCGGCGCCTCGTGGAGCAGGCCGACGTGATCGTCGTTCCCAGCGCCTTCGCGCGCGAGCGCCTGCGCGAGCTGGGGGCCGTGCTGCCCTGGGAGCGCTTGCACGTGCTCGCCCCGCCCGTGCGCGCGCTCGATCCGCTGCTCGCGCCCGCCCCGCCCGCGGCGCAGGCTCGCGAGTTGCCCTCCTACGCCCTCGTCGTTTCGCGGCTCGCGCCTGAGAAGGGCATCGACGTCGCGATCGATGCCTGCCACGCCGCCGGGCTCAGCCTCGTCATCGCCGGCGAAGGGCCCGAGCGCGGCGCGCTTGAAGCGCACGCCGCCCGTGCCCCCGGGCGCGGCGGGGCGACAGTGCGCTTCGCCGGGCGCGTCGAGGATGCCGAGCTCGCGCAGCTTCGCGAGCACGCTTCGGTCGCGCTTGTGCCCTCGCGCTCCGCGGAGACCTTCGGGCTCGCTGCCGCCGAGGCCATGGCCGCCGGGGTCCCCGTCGCCGCCAGCCGCGTTGGCGCCCTGCCCGAGCTGGTCGAGGAGCAGGGGCTCGTCGCGCCTGGCGACCCCATTGCGCTCGCTGGGGCGATCCAGCGCCTTGCAGACGACCCCGATGCCGGGCCGCGGGCACGGGAGCGGGCCGCGTCGCTCTGCGCCCCCGAGATCGTCGCCCACAAGCTCGCTGAGCTCTACGCCGGCGCGTAAAGCGCCAACACGTAAGCTCCCGCCGTGCCGCACGATCCGAGCGCGCTCATCACTGGACTCACCGGGCAGGACGGGTCGTTCCTCGCCGAGCTCCTGCTCGCCAAGGGCTATCGCGTCACCGGCGTGGTGCGCGGTGACTCCGACGGCAATCGACCCGACGGTCACCCCGCCACGCGCTCGCTCGGCAGCGCCGAGCATCTGCGCGGGCAGGTACAGCTGATCGGCGGGGACGTCGGCGACCCGCACACGCTGCGCGACGCGCTCGCGAGCGTCGAGCCCCGCGAGGTCTACCACCTCGCCGCGCCCTCCTTCGTGCCCGACTCCTGGGATAAACCCGCCGAAACGCTCGCCGCGATCGCCGGGTCTACCGCCGCGCTGCTCACCGCCGTGCGCGAGCTCGAACTGCCCGTTCGCGTGTTCGTCGCCGCTTCTAGTGAGATCTTCGGCGACTCTGGGGAGAGCCCGCAGCGCGAGTCCTCGCCCTGCCGCCCGCGCTCCCCCTACGCCGTCGCCAAGCTCTCCGCCCATCAGCTCGTCGGGCGCATGCGCGAGCACTTCTCGCTGCACGCCAGCTCCGGCATCACCTACAACCACGAGTCCGAGCGTCGTCCCGAGCGCTTCGTCACGCGGCGGATTAGTCGGGGGGCCGCCGCGATCGCCCTTGGCCGCCAAAACGCGCTCGAGCTCGGCGCCCTCGACGCCGTTCGCGACTGGTCTTTCGCCGGGGACATCGTCCGCGGTGCGTGGCTCATGCTCCAGCAGGAGCACCCCGACGACTACGTGCTCTCCAGCGGCGTCGGGCACACCGTCGCTGAGTTCGCTCAGGCCGCCTTTGCCTGCGTCGACCTCGACGCCGAGCGCTACCTGCGCGTCGATCAGGACCGCGTTCGTGCGCCTGAGATCACTCCGAGCGTCGGTGACCCAAGCAAAGCGCGCGAGCGGCTTGGCTGGGTGCCCGAGATCTCCTTCGAGCAACTCGTCGAGCGCATGGTGCGGGCCGACATCGCGCGGCTCGAAGCCGACGGTGGCTAGGACCGGCGCGACCGGGCCGGCGCAGCTGAGGCCGGGCCGCGGCTAAAGGCTTTCTTCGCCCGCGCCGATCTCGGTTCAGTGAGCCCCACCCCCTACACTGCGCCCGAGTGAAGACCGTCGGCATCATCGGTCTCGGCTACGTCGGGCTGCCGCTGGCGGTCGCCTTCGCCAAAGAGGACTGCGACGTCATCGCCGTCGACGTAGACCCGCGCAAGATCGACGCGATCGAGGCGGGGGACTCCTACATCGAGGACGTTCCCTCCGAGCTACTCGCTGAGCTCAAGGATCGCATCCACGCGACCACGCGTTATGCCCGCCTCGCGAAGGCCGACGCGGTGATCGTCTGCGTCCCCACGCCCCTCACGCGCAACCGCGAGCCCGATCTCGGGCCGCTGATCGACTCCACCCGCGCCCTCGCCGAGGTGCTGCAGAACGGTCAGCTCGTCGTGCTCGAGTCCACCACGTATCCGGGGACCACCCGCGAGCGAGTCGCGCCGCTGCTCGAGGAGTCCGGCCTCGCTGCGGGCCGCGACTTTCACCTCGCCTTCTCGCCCGAGCGGGTCGATCCGGGTCGCACCGACTACACCTTGCGCAACACGCCCAAGGTGCTCGGCGGGCTAACCGATGGCTGCGTCGAGCGCGCCGAGGAGCTGTACGGGCTCGTGTGCGAAAACCTCGTCCGCGTCTCAAGCCCCGAGGCCGCCGAGCTAACCAAGCTGCTCGAGAACATCTTCCGTTCCGTCAATATCGCGCTCGTCAACGAGCTCGCGATGCTCACCGACCGCATGGGCATCGACATTTGGGAGGTCGTCGAAGCCGCCTCAACCAAGCCTTATGGGTTCATGCGATTTGAGCCCGGACCCGGCATGGGGGGGCACTGCCTGCCTGTCGATCCCTTCTACCTCAGCTGGCGCGCCCGTGAGTTCGACATGGCCACTGAGTTCATCGAGCTCGCTGGGAAGATCAATCAGCAGATGCCTTACCACTGCGTCGAGAAGGCCCAGCGCGCGCTGAACGATGCCGGCATGTCCGTCAAAGGTGCCCGCGTCGCCGTGCTCGGCGTCAGTTACAAGCCCGGCGTCGGCGACATCCGAGAGTCGCCCGCCTTGAAGATCATCGCCCTGCTGCGCGAGCTCGGCGCTGAGGTTTGTTACCACGACCCGCACGTCGCGCATCTCGCTGACTTCTCGCTCAGCAGCAGGCCCTTGGACGAGGCGGTCGGCGACGCCGATCTAACCGTGATCGTCACCGCGCATCCCGAGGTCGACCATGCGCAGGTCGCCCGGCGCGCGCGGCTGTTGCTAGACCTGCGCGGCGTCACGCGCTCACTCGATGCCGCCGACGTGATACGTCTTTAGCGTGCTCCACGACGACCCCCGCGCACCTGGGCTGCGGCTCGGCGAGGACGTTCAGATCGGCGAAGGCGTCACCTTCGGCGCGAACGTCATCGTGCACGACGGGACCGTGATCGGCGACGGCTGCACGATCGAGGACAATGCCGTGCTCGGTAAGCGCCCACGGCTTGCCGCCAGCTCCTCCGCCCACGGCGACGTCGGTCAGTTGGTGCTCGGCCAGAACGTCAAGGTCTGCACCGCCGCGATCGTGCTCGCCGGTGCCACCGTCGGCGCCGATTCGCTGATCGGCGATCAGTCCTTCGTGCGCGAGCGCTGCACGATCGGCGAGGGCACCGTGATCGGACGCGGCAGCGCCGTTGATAACGACGTCTCGATCGGCTCGCGCGTGCGCGTGCAGACCAACGTCTACCTCACTGCGTTCAGCCTCGTCGAGGACGACGTGTTCGTCGGCCCCGGCGCCACCACCACCAACGACGACACCATGGCCCGCCACGGCCCCGAGACCCCGCTGCGTGGCGCCACCCTGCGTCGCGCTTGCCGGATCGGCGGCGCCGCCGTGCTCACCCCCGGCGTCGAGGTCGGCGAGGAGGCCTTCGTCGCCGCTGGCGCCGTCGTCACCAACGACGTCCCCGCCCGAGCCGTCGTGCTCGGCGTCCCCGCCCGCGTCATCCGCGAAGTGCCCGAGCGGGACCTGCTGGAGCGCTGGCGCTAGCAGAGATCGGTTGGGGGAGGCGGTTGGGGAGGCGGACGTGTGGCCTCCCTTTTTATTGATTGATAGCGAACGTATATACGCGTGCTGCCCCCACGGGAGCGCCACTCGGGCATAGGGGGAGTCGCCGCCCCGAGGCGTACATACAATTGCTATCGCAACCCAAAAAACGAACCCCACCCCCGAGCTCGCCGGCTCGTGCCTCACGCCAAGAAGCAAGATCGAGTTTCTAGGCGCCGCGAATCGCTGAAACGACCGCCTCGGCCTGCTCCGCGCTGAGCACCGGGCTCATCGGGATCGCGAGGTGCGCGCGCGCGGCCTGCTCGGTTGCCGGAAGCTCAATCCCCGCGCCCCACTCGCGCATCGACTCCTGACGGTGGACCGGAGTTCGGTAGTAGGGCTTGTGCCCGACGCCCGCGTTCGCGAGCGCTGCTTCAAGCGGTCCGGGCTGCTCGTGCGCAATCACGTAAAGGTGCCACGCCGGCGACGAGCCGGTTGTTGCGACCGGCAGTTTCGCTAGCTCACCCAGGCCCGCCTGCTCATAGTGGTCCGCCGCCGCACGGCGCCCGTTCGCCCAGCCGTCCACGTGCGGTAGCTGCACGCGCAGGATTGCCGCCTGGATCTCGTCCAGCCGCGAGTTGTAGCCCACCTGTTCGTAGTCGACCTTGTCGCGCGAGCCGTGGAAGCGCAGGATGCGCGCCTGCTCTGCGACCTGCTCGTCCGAGGTCGTGATCATCCCGCCGTCGCCGAAGCAGCCCAGGTTCTTGGAGGGGAAGAACGAGAACGTCGCCGCGTTGCCGAGCGCCCCCGGCCGTCCTGCGGGACCCGTGGACCCCGCGGCCTGCGCCGCGTCCTCGAGCACCGGTACACCCAGCGCTTCAATCTCCGCCACCGGCGCCAAGTTGCCGAATAGGTGCACCGCGATCACTGCCTTTGTGCGCGGCGTAAGCGCAGCCTTCACCGTGTCCGCTGTGACGCAGTAGGTGTCGGGGTCCACGTCGCAGAACACGGGAGTCGCGCCCGTCGGCGGGATCGCCTCCGCCGAGGCGTAGAACGTGAACGAAGGGACCACCACCTCGTCGCCCGGACCCACGCCCATCGCGCGCAGCGCGATCGTCAGCGCCTCCGTGCCGTTTGCCACCCCGATCGCGTGCCCTGCGCCGCAGTAGGCCGCGAACTCCTGCTCGAACGCGCTCACTTCGGGGCCAAGGATGAACTGGCCCGAGTCCATCACGCGCGTGACCGCCGCGGACAGCTCGTCGCGCAGCCCCGCCAGGGGGCTTGAGGTATCGAACAGTGGGACCGGCATCGCTGGGCTCGTGGGGGGTATGGGCTTGTCGGAAGCGAAGCTTGTGGGGAAGCGAGGCTCGTGGGCGGGCCTCGGCTGACTTAACGCGGGCGGAGCAGCTCTACATCCGCGCGGGTCATCAATCGGATCAACTCCTCAAAAGAGGTCTCCGGCTTCCAGCCAAGGTCTCGCTGCGCCTTCGCGGGTGAGCCGATCAAGTGGTCCACCTCGGCCGGGCGCACGAAAGCAGGATCGATCGTCACGTACTTCTCGAAGTCGCCCAGCCCCACCTCGTCAAATGCGACCTCGCAGCATTCGCGCACCGAGTGCGATTTGCCCGTCGCGATCACGTAGTCCTGCGGGTCGTCCTGCTGGAGCATCAACCACATCGCCTCGACGTAGTCCTTCGCGTAGCCCCAGTCGCGTTCGGCGTCCAGGTTGCCCAGGCGGACGTCCTTCATCAGACCGTGCTTGATCGCCGCTGCGTGCCAAGTGATCTTGCGGGTCACGAACTCAAGACCGCGGCGTGGGCTCTCGTGGTTGAACAGGATCCCCGAGGTCGCGTGTAGGTCGTAGGACTCGCGGTAGTTCACCGTGATGAAGTGGCCGTAGACCTTCGCGACCCCGTAGGGCGAGCGGGGATAGAACGGCGTCGTCTCGGTCTGTGGGACCTCCAGCACCTTGCCGAACATCTCGCTCGATGAGGCCTGGTAGAAGCGCGCCTCGGGGCACACCTCGCGCATCGCCTCAAGCATCCGTGTCGCGCCCACACCTGTGAACTCCGCCGTCAGCGTCGGCTGGATCCAGGAGACCGCGACGAACGACATCGCCGCCAGGTTGTAGATCTCGCTTGGCTTTGAGGCGCGCAGAGCATCGACGAGCGAGCGCTGATCGAGCAGGTCGCCCTGGTGAAGCGTGATCCGGTCGCGGATGTGCTCGATCCGATCGAACTTCTCGGTCGAGGCGCGCCGGACCATCCCGTGCACCTCATAGCCCTTCTCCAGCAGCAGCTCCGCCAGATAGGACCCGTCCTGGCCGGTGATCCCGGTTATCAGCGCCGATCTCTTCTCAGTCATTGAGGGCCTCACCCTATAGAGCGCCGCCGATATCGCCGGCGCTTGGCGCGCTGCCGGTTCATCCCGCAACCACAGCCGGCGTGGCCGGGTCGTGGCGCACCCCTTGCCTGCCCTCCGCGATCGACGCGATCCCTTCCTCCAGATCGATCTGCGCGCTCCAGCCGAGCAGCTCCCGAGCCTTCGCCGAAGAGGGATAGCTACGCGCGAGATCCACCTCGCGCGCCGGCAGCTCTTCCAGCGCGAGCTTCTCCGCGGCTCCTGCGCCCTTCTTCCAGGCCAGCTCCGCAAGGCCGGCCAGCGAGATCTCGCGCTCGGCCGCGAGGTTGAAGTCCTCATTTGCGGCCGTGGGCTCGCCGATCGCCGCGAAGATCCCCCTTGCCAAGTCATCGACGTGCGTTGGCGTCACCGTCCGCTTGCCACCGCCGAAGATCGTCAACGGATGTGAGCCCGCAAGCGCTTGTTCGATCAGCCCGCCGAGGTCGTGTGCCGGCGTTTCATGCGCGTGAGGCTCGCCCGCTTGAACGTCGTTCGCTTTCTCGACCTGATCCGCTTCGTCCCTTTCGTGGGCCCCGTATGCATCGAAGGGCCGGCAGATCGCGTACTGCATCCCCCGTTGCTCCGCGGCCGCAACGCACAGTCGCTCCCCCGCGAGTCGTGCGAACCCCCGTGCTGAGATCGGCGTCAGACACTCACGTAGGTGATCCTCGGGTGTGGGGAACAGCTCCGCACGCTCGAACACCAGCGGCGATGAGACGAACACGAACCGCTCGACCCCGCGAGCTACGGCTGCGCCCACGATCGCGGTGTTAAGCAGCGCTTCGTACTCCAGTACCGCGTAGGAGTCCTCGGCCGTCGGCAGCGGCGAGTTCGGCGACTCGCTCTCGGCGTACGTCTCGGCGTGCGCAAAGCAGGCCAGGTGGATGACGTGTGAGCAGCCCTTCGCCGCGGCTGCCGCCTCGTTCGGGTTGCGCAGGTCGCCGCGGTGCACCTCGCACGCTTCGCGCATCCAGAGTGGAACCGCGCGTCCGTCAGAGATGCGGACGTCGTAGTCAGGGTCCGCCAGTAGGCGCCGAGTCAACGCCGCGCCAAGCTGTCCCGCGCCACCGGTGATCAGCACTCGACTCATGCTCGCGCCCGCCCCCGCTCGCGCAGGTACCCGGCGTACTGTCTTGCGAACGCCGCGACGAACATCGGGTTGTAACGGGCGTAGCGCCGCCACAGCCGACGTGGCTCGCGCGAGAGCCGGTACGCCCACTCCAGACCGTTGCGCTGCATCCATGGCGGCGCTTGGGAGATCAGTCCGGCGTGGAAGTCGAACGCCGCGCCCACGCCCACCAACAGCGGTGGCTCCAAGCGCGAACGCATCCTGTGCATCCACTGCTCCTGGCGCGGTTGACCCGTGCCCACCCAGACGACCGCCGCGCCTGACGCGTTGATCAACTCGATCTCGTGATCGTCCTCGACCGCGCTCAGCGGGCGAAACGGGGGAGAGGAAGCGCCGACTATCCGTAGGCCCGGGAAGCGCTCGCGCAGCCGCCGCGCCAGTAACTCTCGTGCGTAGTCGTCGTGGCGTCCGCCGTAGAGGTAGATCGGCGTGCCGTTTCCGGCCGCCCGTGCGCAGAAGTGAGCCATCAGGTCGGGGCCATAGACCCGCGTCGCCCGTGCGTGTCCCAGCGCGTGAAGTGCCCATACGAGCGGCATGCCATCAGGCACCGCCAGTGTCGCGCCGAGCACCGCCGCGTGCGTCTCAGGCTGCTCGCGTGCCGACATAACGAGGTTGACCGCCGCGGCCGTCAGATAGCCCTTCTCGCCCGTCGCGATCATCGCGTCCATCCAGTCCAGCACCCCCTCGTAGTCTGAGATCGCCAGCGGAATTCCCAGGATCTCCGCAGTCGGCGGAACGGGTGGTGATGCCGAGAGGGGGGGCGGCGGTGTTGCGGAGGCCATCGAGAGCGTGAAGATAGCGGCGCTGTGCCCTTGCGATTAGGCGCTTCGGTGGTCGCGATCTTGCGAGAAAACAATTTTTTTACCGCAAATTGCGTGTTTGTGCCAAAATTTCGCTACTGACTTCGGGGGGCAAGGCCGATCCAGGAACGGGCGGCCTGCGTACTGGGAGTTGGGGCTCGAAGGCATAGGTCGACCGCAAGGCAGCAGTCGATAAGCCGAACCGTCGAGATCGCGAGATACCAAGGAATGAGCAGCTCGCACACCGCATCGGTACTGGCACTCGGGGACGCCGGGGGAGCCATTCCTGCGCGCGCGCCTGTAGTCGCACCTGCCGGGAGCGTCGTAGCCATACATCCAGGCTGCCGCAGGCGCCGGGACCGGCGTGCGACCGACCGGCGAGCGACCGAGTCTGAGCGCGGCGCCCAGCTTCTCGTCGCCGGCGAGAGCCGGCGATTCGCCGCTCAAGTGCACGACCTGATCATGCAAGACCTCAGCTATGCGCTCGCAAGTGCGCGGGCGCTCGAGGATGATCCGGCACTGGCCTCGCGGATCACTGCGATCGTCGCCTCCGCCGAGCGTGCGCTTGCCGGCGCTCGCGAGGTGCTCGGCGACCTCTCCGCCCGCGAGCGCAAGCCGCTCGCCGATGTGTTCGCTGAGAGCGTGCGAGCTGCCGCCCGCGACACTCCGCTCACCTTCCAGCTGCCGAGCACGAACGGCGACCAGCCCGACGCCGCGACGATCGACGCGCTCGTGCACATCGGTCGCGAGGCCGTCACGAATGCTGTCAAGCATGGCCACGCCCACGAGATCCTTGTCGTGCTCGAACACGACGAGGAATGGCGGTTGCTCGTCACCGATCGCGGTAGTGGCTTCGACACTGCGGCTCGCCAGGGCACGAGCGTCGTGAGCGACGCGAACGGCACCGGGGATTTCAAGGGACCCGATGGCGCCAACGGCCGCGACGGCGGCTTCGGGCTTGAGAGCATGCGCCGTCACGCGCAGGCGCTGGGCGGTCGGCTCAGCGTGCGCAGCTCGCCCGGCGAGGGCACCACCGTGGAGGCCGTGCTGCCATGAGCGAGGTCGCGCCGAAGGTTGTCATCGCCGACGATCACCAAGCGATCCGCCTTGGGGTTCGCATGTCCTTGATGCGCGGCGGGTTCGAGGTCGTGGCCGAAGCCGTCGATCGCGACGGCGCGGTTGCCGCGGCGCAGCACGAGCAGCCCGACGTCTGCCTGCTCGACGTTCGCATGCCCGGCGGGGGGATCGAGGCGGCCGCGATGATCGCCGAGGTCTCGCCCAAGAGCGCGGTCGTGATGCTCACGGTCTCCAACTCCACCGACGACGTGCTCGCCGCGCTTCGCGCCGGCGCCGTTGGCTACCTGCCGAAGGATCTTCGCCCCGACCGGCTGCCCGCGGCCCTGTGCGGCGTGCTCAGAGGCGAGGCCGCGTTGCCGCGCGCGCTCGTCGGGCGCGTGCTCGCCCAGCTGCGCGACCTCGGTACAGGCGACGCGAGCCCGATCCGCGTCGGCGAGGTGGAGCTCACGCGTCGCGAGTCCGAGATCCTCCGGATGCTCAGCTCTGGCATGTCCACCACCGAAGTAGGCGAGTTGCTTTCGCTCTCGCCGATCACCGTGCGCCGCCACGTCTCGGCCAGCGTTGCCAAGCTTGGCGTCGCCGACCGCGAGGAGGCGTTCCAGGCGATCCTCCCGCTCGCCGCGAGCGCCTGATCCCGTCGCGAACGAGGGGCATCCCGTCGTTCCGCGGCGCGGCTCGGCCGGAGCGGCGCTGCTCAGACGAGCCCCGCCCGCACCGCGTAGACCGCGGCCTGGACGCGGTTGGGCGATCCGAGCTTCTCGAGGATGTTCGTGACGTACTGCTTGACCGTGTGCTTGCTGATCGACAGCTGCTCCCCGATCGCGGCATTGTCCGCGCCTTCGGCGACCAAGCGCAGAACCTCCAGCTCGCGCGCGGTCAGCGAGGCTCCGGCGTCGTCGTGGGCGCCCGTCGTCGACTCCGTTGCTTGAGTCGCGGGCACACGCTCGACCAGCGCGCGCATCACCTCCAGCGAGAGCACTCCCTGTCCCGCGGCGGCCTGGCGGATCGCCCCGGGTATGTCGCTCGTGCGAGTGTCCTTTAGCAAGTAGCCGCTCGCTCCCGCCGCCAACGCCTCGCGAGCATCCTCCTCGTCGGCCGAGACGGTCAACACGATGATCCGGACAGCTGGGTCGGTAACCGCCAGCTCGCGGATCGCGTCGATCCCCGAGATGTCCGGCATGTGGAGATCGAGCACCAGGACCTCCGGTGTCGTCTCTCGCACCAGCGAGATCGCGCCTCGGCCGTCGCTTGCGTCACCAACCACGACGATGCCGTCCTCGGCCAGCACAGCGCGCAGGCCATCGCGAAAGAAGTGATGGTCGTCGGCGAGAACGACGCGCAACTCACCGTTAGCTGAGCCCACGGGAGCAAGGTAAAGCAACAACCGGGCAGAGCAAGTCGGGCCGCCCGGCATACGGCGCGTCGTCCTTGTGGTGCAGGCCGGCTGCTGAACGTCCAGAAGCGTCCAGAACGGTTCAGCTCGCCACTTCTCTCGCCGAGAGCGCGCCCATGTCGACAACTCCCGGGGGGTGGCTCTGATGCCGAAGCACCAGACGCGTGCGCGCGTCGCGTTCGCGGCGACGATCGCACTATTCAGCTTGTTCGTAGTCTCATCGGTCGCCGCGGCGGCTTCCTGGCATCCTGCAAGCGGGCATGCAGCGAGCCGGGTCCGATCTGCCCTGTCTTCCACGCAGGCTCAGCCCGCTGTTCTCCTGGGCGACCGGACCGTCGAGCCCCAGACCGATTCGCTCCCTTCCGGTCGCGCCGCGGCGTTTCGCTTCCGTGCGCTTTCCTCGGGGTACGCGCGCTCGATCTATCTCTACATCGGCTCGACGAACGCGGCTGGGAGCTTTACGGTCGGTATCTACCGTGACTCGCACGGGCATCCCGGCACGCTGATGGTGTCCGGGTCCGGCGCGGTCTCCGCCGCCGGCTCCTGGAGCACGGTCCCGATCGCGCGGACGGGCCTGCTCTCCGGCGTTACCTACTGGGTTGCGGTGCTCGGCCGGGGCGGCACGCTGCGCTATCGCGACCGCTTGCGCGGCTCGTGCTCCTCCGAGGCCAGTGTTCAGCTCTTGCTCAGTACGCTGCCTGCCTCCTGGCGGACCGCCAGCGTTGGCGCGAGCTGCCCTCTTTCCGCGTACGTCACCACGGGCGTGAGCTCGCCCGTAGCGCCGCCGGCGCCCGAAACGCCCGTAAGCACCGAAGTGCCCTCCGGAAGCACAGAAGCGCCTCCGACGGGCACGAGCGGCAGCGGCAAAGCCTCCTCAAACCCTCTGGAACCAGTAGCGCCGGTTGAACAGCCCACGCTCGAACCACCGGTCTCACCGCCTGTCGAATCGCCGCCTGCGGAATCACCTCCCGTGGAATCGCCGCCGGTGGAACCGCCCCCGACCGAACAGCCGCCCAGCGAACCGCCTCCGGTCGAACCGCCTCCGCCCGCGCCGCCGGTCAATACGGCTGCACCGTCGGTAAGCGGCCTCGCGGTCGAAGCTCAGACGCTGAGCGCGGCCGGGGGGACTTGGTCGGGCTCCCCGACCTCCTTCGCCTACCAGTGGCAGGACTGCAATCTGCTCGGACTTGCTTGCGTGGACATCCAGGGCGCGACCTCGACGACCTACGCGCTGTTGGCCGCCGACGTTGGCGACACCGTGCGGGTGAAGGTCACCGCGACCAACGCGGGCGGATCGGTCTCGGCTTACTCGGTCCCGACCTCCGCAGTGATCGCCGCGCTGAGCGCGCCATTGAACCTCTTGGCTCCTTCGATCACCGGTCAGACCGTCGAAGGCCAAACCCTAAAATCCACCACCGGCACCTGGACCGGCAACCCCACCGCCTTCGCCTACCAGTGGCAGGACTGCAGCGCCCAAGGCACGGGCTGTCAGAACATCTCAGGCGCAAGCTCGGCC
>Ga0335073_10006605_pt1 | contig 16300 bp, 16 predicted proteins | sample Lox_Sample_22_FD_207093 | JGI IMG/M metagenome (GOLD analysis project Ga0335073, IMG submission 207093) | Soil microbial communities from Loxahatchee National Wildlife Refuge, Florida, United States - Lox_Sample_2.2 | ecosystem: Environmental > Terrestrial > Soil > Wetlands | place: USA... | reverse complement strand
TCGGCCGAGCTGAGACCGCGCTGCCCGTCCACTCCCTCGGACCGCAGGACCTGATCGGCGCCGAGCGTGTGCCATGCGGGCGCGCCGTCCGCTGCCGGCTGTCCCGATCTCGGTGTATCCGACACCCCCGAAGTCATATGATCCGCCGCGCATCCTGAGCGCGTTCGTCCATGGCGCTCATGAGCAGCCTCCCTGCCCCATGACTACCCGGTTCGGACAGCGATGACGCCCGGCCCTGCCAGTGCGGGCGCGAAGCTTCTGCAGAGACAGAGAAACCACCGTCCGTTCAGGAAAAGTGAGTCTTCCCGAACGGACGGTGGTACTACCCGGTGATAAGAGTCAGACCGGGCGGACGTGCTCGGCCTGCGGGCCCTTCTGACCCTGCGTGATGTCGAACTCGACCCGCTGGTTCTCGTCCAGGCTGCGGTAACCGCTGGACTCGATCGCGGAGAAGTGGACGAAGACGTCCTGGCCCCCGCCATCGACACTGATGAACCCGAAACCCTTGTCCGAGTTGAACCACTTGACTGTTCCCTGCGCCACGCGCATTTCTCCTTGCTTACGTTGAGCTCCCGCACCGCGCGGGAACCCGGCAGTAAATCCGCGAGCGCGCTATGAAACACGTACACAGAAGCTACGACCGCCGGTTTGCAACCATATCAGGGACCAGGCCATTCCCTTCCAGGCGTGGTCATACCTGATTTAGGGTGATCGGGATACGCTTGCGGCCCGGTTGCGGCGGGTGGAGTGCCTGCCTGCTAGGAGGGGTGTGGCTCCATCACTGGACATCTGGGTTTCGGGGAGGTGCTGCGCGGTCACCGTCGCGCTGCGCGTCTGACGCTAGAGCAGCTCGCCGAAGTGTCGGGGGTTAGCGCCCGGACTTGTCGGACATGGAGCGCGGACGGAGCAAGGGGGGCGCAGGAGGCGGCCCAGCTGAGCTACCTGGCCCAGTCGCAGTCGGTGCCGTAAACCGCTGCCCGCGACGTGCCTGCGTGTTACTTCTGCGTGCTGCTCTGCCTGGTCTGGCCGCTTCCCCGCCACTTGACTTAAACACACCGGGACGGGCGTGAAGGCCTGTCCCTCCAGGTCAGGAGCGACTATGGCAATCAGGAACGTCGTACTCGTGCACGGGAACTTCGTGGACGGATCGGGCTGGCAGGGCGTCTACGATCACCTCACCGCTGACGGCTACCGGGTAGCAGTCGTGCAGACCCCCAACCTGTCGCTGGCGGGCGACGTCGCCGCCACTCGCCAGGTCCTCGACGGCCTCGGCGGCCCCGCCGTGCTGGTCGGCCACTCCTACGGAGGCGTCGTCATCTCCGAGGCCGGCAACCACCCCAGCGTCGCGGCGCTCGTCTACGTCGCGGCGTTCGCGCCCGACAAGGGCGAGTCGGTCGGCTCGCTGATCGCCAGCCCGCCTCCTGGCGCGCCGGTCCCGCCGATCCTGCCGACCGATGACGGGTTCCTGATCCTGGACCGGGACAAGTTCGCGGCCTCCTTTGCCGCCGATGTGCCCGGGAAGCTGGCGGCGTTCATGGCTGACTCCCAGGTCCCGTGCAGCGTCGATGCGCTGAACGGGGCGGTCTCCGAGCCGGCCTGGCGGACCAAGCCGTCCTGGTACCTGGTGGCCACCGACGACCACATGATCCCGCCGGCCGCCCAGCGCGCCATGTCCGAGCGGGCCCAAGCGGCCGTCACCGAGACTCCTGGCAGCCATGCCGTCTACGTGTCCCGGCCGGCCGTCGTGGCCACTGTCATCACCCAGGCCGCCCAAGAGCACTGAGTTCATGCCCCATATCGGACAAGGACTGGCTCCGCGCCTGCACATAGGGCGCGATCGTTACATTTTATGTCCGTTTTGCCCCGATTCTGCGGTGACGTTCGCGCCCTATGTCATCCCTAGCTTCGCAGCTGGCGGAGCAGGGAGATCCCTTAACTTAACGGCATTGCCCGTAGTTCACATCGCCGTTACCAGCCCGAATTACGTCTGCAACTGGGCGGCCGCATTGTCAAAGAGAGGACAGAGGGGAAAGAGCGCGCATGTCATTGTGGAGAATCCGGATCGCCATGTCGGACGATCCCCGAAGTCAGGAGCTGCTCACCGAAGCGCTCGCCGGGCAGCGCGTCTGTTCACGGTTGATGTCCCCGCATGACACGCAGATGGCTGTGGACGTGATCGTTGAGCCGGCAGATGTCGACGGTCTCGGCGCCTTGCTGGGCGAACTGCACATGATCAGCCCGCAAGTATTTGTGAGCAGCGCGGACCGGCCGTCACCCCTGGCCACAGCCTGACCACCGCGCCATGGCGCTCACCGGGTGGATACCGGATTGTGCCCGGAGAGGGTGAGGTGGCCCGCATCGACCGGGATCGTTACGCCAGTGACCCTTGATGCTAGGTCTGAGTTAAGGTACAGGGCGGCGTTCGCCACGTCCTGCGGGTCCAGCCATGATGTCCCTGCTAGGAGCGTGTAGTGGTGGCCCGCCTCGGTCATGTCCTCCTCGGTCCCGCCTGGGTGGCCGGCGAACATGTCCCAGGCACCCTGATGATTCGTCATGGGTGTCTTGACCGCACCCGGGCTGATGGCATTGCACCGAATGCCGTAGGGGGCGAGTTCGAGCGCGATGTTGCGCATCAGCCCGATCAGGCCGTGCTTGGCGGCCACATAGTGCGCGGTGTACTGGCCTGCCTCTAGGGCGTTCACTGACGCGATGATCACGATCGACCCGCTGCGGCGCTCAATCATGTGCGGCGCCACGGCCTTCGCCGCCTTCCACGCGCCGGTGAGGTTGACGCCGATCATCTCGTCCCACTGCTCGTCGGTGAGCTCCCAGAACGAGCCGAGCGTCCAGATGCCGGCGTTCGCGATCAGGATGTCGATCTTGCCGAACGCGGCTATGCCGGCTGTCACCGCCGCGTCCAGTCGTTCCTGCGAGCGGACATCGGCCTGCACCGCGATCACGCGTCGGCCGTAGGCCTCAACGAGCCGGGCAGTCTCGTCGAGGTCGTCCTTCGTCGCGAGCTTGTAGGGGACGGTCGGCAGCTGGTCAATGACGTCGGCGATGATCACGTCTGCGCCCTCGCGCGCGCAGGTCACCGCGTGGGCCCGTCCCTGCCCCCGGGCGCCCCCGGTGATGAGGGCCACTTTGCCGTCGAGCATTCCCATGGAGACTCCTGTCGAAGACGTCGGCGCTTTGCCGCACGGGCCGAGAATCGCGCGTATACGAGTGGCATGCAATAGGCCATCCGCGCCGCCCGCCTCCCGCCTGGGGTTGCGCGGCTGCCCCGGCGGATAGCATCTGGGCCAGGCGGCTGCCGCGTCTGGCCAGACCGCACGCTGGTGGCTCGCCACGCGAGCACTCCGCGGGTGTGGAGCGTCTATGCAGGACAGGTTGTTTCAGGCTGAGGAATTCGGCACTGCCGCGCAGGCTACCGCCACGATGATTTTTATCTGCCCGTACGGCACTCCGATTCAAAAGGTGCGTTTCGCGATACGCCGGTTCCTCAGGGAGGGTTATCACGTCCTCGCGTACCAGACGACTGCCGCCGTCTTTACGGACGCCGACCCGATGATCCTTCCTGAGCTCATCTCTCAGGTGCGAGAGGACATCAGGTCGCGGATAGCGAAGCTGGCATCTGAGGGTGTGACCGAGTTCGGGTTCTTCGGCAGCAGCCTGGGCTCCTTTATTCTCTACAACTGCGTAGGCGACAAAATCCCCGAGTTGCGCTGGGGCGTATTTAACACCGGCGGCAATATTGCACTGGGCCTGTGGAATATGTCTACGCTGAGGCAGCTGCATGTAGAACGAGGATGGTCACTCCCGCGGCTTGAAGAAGCGTGGGCTGAGCTTCAACGGCCGGACTTCGGGCGGCTCGATGGCTGCCGGTTCATATTCGCGAGCTCGCGGCGAGACAACATCGCCCCACTGGGCAACATCTCGCAGTATCTCGAGCCGATGCTCCGGGCAGGCGCCGAAGTCAGCGTCCATGAAGTGCCGGCGATCGGTCATCGTACGACCGTCATTGCCGGCCTCTGGAAGGGCCCGCAACTTGTTCGGATGGTGCGGGCGCCCCGGCCTCCTTGATCGTCGGTCGGTTGCTGCTGACGCGAGCACTCAGGTGCTGGCCCGACTCGCGTACTAGGCTTCGGTGGGCACATGTCAGCGCCGGGGAGGTAACGATGCCGCTGTTTTCAAACCAGCAGAACCAGGGTGCGGGGGTGTGGGAGCCGCAGGTAGCCGACAGCCGGCTCGCGAAGACGGCCGGAGCCAGTCCGGCAGGGGTCTTCACCTCTGACCTCTCGGTATCGGAGTATGTGCTGCTCGGCGAAGCCGGATTCGAGCCGCTCGGCTTCGTCGTCGGCTCCTCGATCTACCACGTCGGCCTGCAGGTCGGCCGGTGGAACCAGAACACCGAACTCCAGGTCCTCACGCAGGCCATGTACAGCGCCAGGGAACTGGCCATGGCCAGGATGCGCGCTGAAGCAGACCACCTGGCGGCCGATGGCATCGTTGGCGTACAGCTACGGATGCAGATGTACGCCTGGGGCCAGAGCTGCCTGGAGTTCGTGGCCACCGGTACCGCGGTCCGTCACCTGACCGGCCAGGGCGCGCACCGGGCGCCCGACGGCCGCGCGTTCACCTCCGACCTGTCGGCGCAGGACTTCTTCCGGCTGCTGGCGGCCGGAGCGGTGCCGGTTGCCTTCGTGCTCGGCACCTGCGTGTACCACATCGCGCACCAGGGCGTCATGCAATCGCTGCGCCAGGCCGGCCAGAACCAGGAGATGCCGCAGTTCACCCAGGGTGTCTACGAGGCTCGTGAGCTGGCGCTGACCCGCATGCAGGCCGAGGCGACAGCGGCCCAGTCCTCCGGCGTCGTCGGCGTGACCGTGGACGTCAAGAACCACGTCTGGGGCGAGCACGCGACCGAGTTCCTGGCCACCGGCACGGCAGTCCGGCGGCTCGCCGACGAGCACCGGCTGCCTGAAACCTCCCCCAAGCCGACGTTCACACTCGGCTTGGACAGCTAGCGCACCGCCATGCCAACAGCCGCCGCCATTTACTGACACTTGGGCGCGGTCTAAGCAGCGAGGACCGTCTGTAGTGTTTGAACGGCAGCCGAGGTGTTCTCGCCAGCCCGTACGGTGACGCTCGCCCGGCCGCACCAGGCGCACACGCTGGAGGTGTCATGAACGCGCGGGTTCTCGTGGTCGACGACGATCTGACCATTGCCGGTGTCGTGGGTGACTACCTGCAGGACGCCGGCCTAGAGACCAGGCACGCGGCCGACGGCCAGTCCGCGCTGTCCCTGGCGCGGGAGTGGTCGCCCGACATTGTGGTACTGGACCTGATGCTGCCCGGCATCGACGGCCTCGAAGTGTGCCAGCGGCTGCGAGCGGAGCGGGAAGGCCAGCCGCCGGTGCCGGTCATCATGCTCACCGCGCTCGGCGAGGAAGGTGACCGGGTGGCCGGGCTCGAGACCGGCGCGGATGACTACGTGACCAAGCCGTTCAGCCCCCGGGAGCTCACGCTGCGGATACAGGCCGTGCTGCGGCGGACCGCCGCACGGCCAGTCGCGCCCCCGCCCCCGTTCCTCGCCGGAAGCTTCGAGGTCGACGTTGCGGCCCGCCGGATCAGGCAGGACGGCCGTGAGCTCGCGCTGACCATCCGTGAATTCGATTTGCTCGCCTTCTTCATCACTCATCCCAGTCAGGCCTTTACCCGCCAGCAACTGCTCGAGCAGGTCTGGGGCTGGTCATTCGGCGACCTGTCAACCGTCACCGTGTGCGTGCGCAGGCTTAGGGAGAAGCTCGAGGAAGACCCCACCTCCCCCGCGCACCTGCAGACCGTCTGGGGCGTCGGCTACCGATGGGAGACAGAGCGGCCATGAACGCCCAGATACAGATAATCCTGATCGCGGCGGGCTGCACTGGCGCAGTCGGCACGATCGGCGCCGGAGCGCTCTGGGTCCTGCGCCGGGCCTCACTGCGGCTCCTGCTCCAGGTGGCCAGCGCTGTGGCGATACTGGCGGTCGTGGCCGGGACGCTCGGCACAGCCAACGCCATGTTCATCTCCCACCACGACCTGGGCGTGGTAGGCATGGTGTGCATGGTGGCCGGCCTGGTCGCGTTCGGGTTCGCCTGGCTGCTCGGGCGCCAGATCGAGACCAGTAGCCAGGCGCTGCGCAAGGCCGCCAGGTCGCTCGGCCAGGACGAAACGGGGTTTAGCGCCCCGGCCGGACCGATGGCGGCCGAACTGGCAGCGCTGTCCCGGGAACTCGACGCGACCGCCCTGAAGCTACGCGAGTCACGCGAAAGCGAACGGCGGATGGAGGCGTCGCGCCGCCAGCTAGTCGCATGGGTCTCCCATGACCTGCGCACTCCGCTCGCGGGACTGCGTGCGATGGCCGAGGCGCTGCAGGACGGCATCGCTACCGACACCCGGCGCTACCATCGTCAGATCTTCTCGGAAGTCACCCGGCTGTCCACCATGGTCGACGACCTGTTCGAGCTGTCACGTATCGAGTCCGGGACCCTGAGCCTCTCCCCTGACTGGATCGCAGTCAGCGATTTGGTCAGCGACACGATAGCGAGCATGGAGCCCGTCGCACAGGCCCGCGGCGTCCGGCTGTCCGGCGCGGCTGACGGGCCGGTTCCCGTCTACGCCGATCCGCGCGAACTGTCGCGCGCGCTGTCCAACCTGGTCACGAACGCCGTCCGGCACACTCCCGAAGGCGGCCGCGTGCGGGTCGCCGCGACTGCCGAGGCGGGCGAAGTGGTCATGACTGTAGCCGACGGCTGCGGCGGCATTCCCGAGGCCGACCTGGCACGGGTATTCGACCTTGCCTGGCGGGCTACCGCTGCGCGGACGCCCGACGCCGACGGCGGCGCGGGGCTGGGGCTGACGATCGTGCGCGGCATCGTCGAGGCGCATGGCGGCCAGGTGCGCGTGGCTAACGCCGGGGACGGGTGCAGTTTCGAGGTACGGCTTCCTGCGTCTGGCAAGGGTGACATCAGTGACCTAGGGGACGACCACGGCACCGGCCAGCAGCCCGGCTCTCGCCCGGACAGGCTGCTCTATCTCTGATTTGTAAGATTCGCCGCCCGGCAATGGTGCGGCGACCCTGGCAGGTCGCGGATCCGTACGGAAGCCAATGCCTCCTGAGAATGAAACTCCTGGTCAGAGCACTTGACGGGGAAGATCAGGCCAGCATCGCTCCGCTCTGGACAGCGGCGACCAGGCAGGCAGCAAAACGGATATATAGGGTAAAATTACTCATTATTCGCGGTTTGCCGATGCCCGTGACTGATGCGTGTAATACAGAGCGTGATCCCCGGGACTATCGGCGAGCTGCGCGACGACGGCGGGTCGGCGGCGCCTCCTGGGCCCGTCTACCCCGCATCGGCGAGCGTACAGCCTGCACACCGCTGGACGATGCTGCCGATGATGCGAGCCGCCGCGGCTGTTGCCGGACTCGCGGTCATCGGCGCATACGTGAGCATCGCGCTGGCCCGGCTGGGCTATCCCGGCCACCTCGAAATCCTCGAGGACAACTCGCTGATCGAGGTGGACCGGATCCTGGCGGGCCAGCAGCTGTACCCGGCGCCATCGGCTAGCTTCGTCCCGGACGGTTACACGCCGCTCTACTTCGCAGTCTCGGCGGGCGTGGCCAAGTTCCTCGGCCAGTCGTACCTGTCATTGCGGCTCGTATCCCTGGTCGCCTCGCTGGTCTGCTTCGCGATCCTAGGACGGCTGGTCCATGGCGAGACGCGGAGCCGCGCGGCGGGGGTGGCTGCCGCCGGCCTGCTGGCCGCGACCTACTTCGCCGCCGGCACCTGGTTTGACCTCGCCCGGGTTGATTCGCTGTTCCTCGCGCTCAGCGTCGCCGGCCTGTACGCCGCGCGGCGGGCGCACCGCACGGGAGGGGCAGTCGCGGCGGGACTGCTGCTTGGGGCGGCGTTCTGCGCGAAGCAAGCGGCGCTTGCGGAAGGTGTCGCGGTCCTCGCTGCGATGGCGGCCGGGCCTCGCCGGCGGCTCGCCGCGACGGCCGCGACGGCTTGGGCCGCGGTCGTCGGCGGGAGCACGCTCGCGCTCGGCCTGGCAAGCCACGGCTGGTACGTGTACTACGTCTTCGAGCAGATGAGCCAGCACGCGTTCAGTCCCAGCAACGCCAGCCAGTTCTGGATCAGCGAGTTGCTGCCCACCCTCGGCGTCGCCATCTGCGCGTCGGTGCTCGGGGCGCGCCGTGTGCCGCTGGTGCTGCTCGCCGGATGCGCCGCGCTGGCGGTGGAAGCGATCGCGACGCGCGCGGAGGCCGGCAGCAACCTCAACGACCTGCTGCCCGTCTACATGATGGTGGCGGTGCTGGCCGGGCTGGCTATGGGCGGCCAGCCGGCGTTTACGCCTCGCGACGCCGGCTGGCTCACGCGGTTCCCCCGGCCCGCATGGCTCGCACGGTTCACTCAGTGGCACCGCAGTGCCGGCAGACGATGGATTCCCGTCGTGGTCAGCGGCCTGATCGCCGTGCAGATCGGGCTGCTGGCGGGCGGCTTCCGCCTGAGCCAGGCATTCCCGTCGCAGGCAGATCTCATCGCCGGGCAGCGACTGACGACGGCCGCCCGGGCGCTTGGCGGCACGGTCGCGATCCCCGCCGCGCCGGGGATCGCGGTCACGGCCGGACTACCGCCGGTTGAGGACCAGGTCGCGGCGGCTGACGTCCTGCACGCTTCGGACCAGAGCGCCAAGACGATCTTCATGGCCAGCCTCGCGCGGGCGGTCGCCATGCAGAAGTTCAGCGGCGTTATCACCGAGTTCTCCCAGGATCTGCGGGGCTTCCCGGCGGATCTGCCACGCTACTACCACCTGTGCCCGCAGACGCCGCTCGATGGCGTCTTGTCCGTTCCGTTTTCCGCGGACGCCCAGGCCCTGCCTGTTTCCGTATGGCTGCCTATCGGGCACGGGCCCTCCTGCGCCGCGGTCGTCCGGATGCTCGAGCCCTAGGAGCCGACATGAGTGAGGCGGTGGAGCCGGGGCCCTCGGACAAGCCGGGGCCCGTAGGCAAGCCAGGGCCCGCGGAGAAGCCGCAGCCGGCCGGGAAGCCACGGCCGAAACGACGGGCCGGCCAGCTCAGCCGCCTTCGGCGCCTGCGCCAGGCAGCGCGACCTGAGAGGCTGGTCCGGCTGATTCCTGAAGAACCACCCCCCGGCCCTTTCCGGCGGTCCTTCTGGCGCAGTCCGGTCCGCGGGCCCTGGCTGACCTCAATCCTCGGCCTGGTACTGCTCGGCGGCATGGCGATCCTGTTCGTAACCGGACTGCTGTCCTACGCCTCCTACAACCCCGATCTCGGCGGGGTCAACGACTACACGCCCGGCAAGGGATGGCTGGGCTTCTTCCTGTTCTCCTGGCCGACCAGCCCCCTCTGGCTCTACCGGGTGAATCAGGGTGTGCACGTCACGCTCGGCCTAATGCTCGTACCGATCCTGCTAACCAAGCTGTGGTCCGTGCTGCCGAGGCTGTTCGAATGGCCGCCCCTGCGCAACCCCGCGCACGCGCTCGAGCGGATCTCCCTGTTCCTGCTCGTCGGTGGCGGCGTCTTCGAGTTCGCCACCGGCATCCTCAACATCCAGCAGTGGTACATCTTTCCCGGCTCCTTCTATACGCTGCACTTTTACGGCGCGTGGGTCTTCACCGCTGCCCTCGTCGCGCACACATCCCTGAAGGCGCCCACTGTGGTCCGGTCGCTGCGCAGCCGCGGGCTGCTGCGGGAACTGCGGGCCGACACCGCTCACACGGTCCCGGAATCCCCTGACGCCAGCTCTCTGGTTCCTACGGCGCCCGCCGCCGCGACGATCTCCCGCCGCGGCGTGCTCGGCTTTGCGGGAGCGGGGTCACTGCTCGTGCTCGCGCTGTCCGTGGGTCAGTCGATCGGCGGCCCGTTGCGCCGCACCGCGCTGCTCGCGCCGCACGGCCAGGTCACTGGCAGCGGGCCGGAAGAGTTCCAGATCAACGTGACCGCTGCCGAGGCCGGCATCAAGCCAGCGGACACCGGGGACAACTGGCGGCTGACCCTCACTAACAGGGACGTCGGGGCGGGCACGCCGGTCATCCTGACCAGGGCCCAGCTGCTTACGATGCCCCAGCACACGGCGAGCCTCGCCATCAACTGCGTGGAGGGCTGGTCCACCGGGAACCAGACGTGGACGGGAGTGCGGCTGCGCGATCTCGCCCGGATGGCCGGCGCGAACAATGCCGCGAATGTACTGGTCCAGTCACTGCAACAGCACGGCGGTCATGCCATCTTGTCGGCTGGGCAGATCATGAACCCCGGCTCCCTGCTGGCATTCCGCGTTAACGGCGCGGAACTGTCCGCCGACCACGGCTACCCGGCCCGGGTAATCTTGCCGGCCAGCCCCGGCGTGCACAACATCAAGTGGGTCACGAAGATGACGTTCGGGAGCTAACGTGCGCCGTATAACGCGCTGGTACGGCGCCAATCCTCTCCACCTGCTCGCGCTGCTCGCCTGCTTCGGCCTCGCAGGCTATGCCGCCGCTCAGCTGGTGCCGTCCCGCCCGGTAGCCGTCGCGGTCTGGTTCATCGGCGCAGTCATAGGGCACGATCTGGTGCTGATGCCGTTGTACTCGATCGCCGACCGGTCTGTCCTGGCGGCCGTAAGGCACCGGGCCCCGAACCTGCCGGCAGTTCCTTGGATCAACTACCTGCGGGTGCCTGCCGGGCTCTCCGCCCTGCTGCTGCTCATATGGTTCCCGCTGATCCTCCGGCTGACCACCCGCTACCAGCAGTCCACCACGCTGTCCCCCGACCCGTTCCTATGGCACTGGCTCGCCGTGACAGGAGCGCTGTTCCTAATGTCCGCTGCCGCGTACGCGCTTCGCCTGCGTGCCGCGCATCGCGCCGCTCTGCCAGAGAAGCGCCGCCGTCGACGTCGCCGGAGCCTCCCGGGCTTGCCACCTTCCGGCGGCGTAACGTTATTCAGTCACGACTTCTTAGAATCAGCCGACGTTATACTCGTGGCAGATTCCTAGGGAAGCGATGAAGTGCGGCGACGACTGACCGGCGGCTGCCGGTGAACGACCAACGGGATGACAGCCCGGAGAGCGGGCGTGAGCGCCTGAGCCGGGCTGCATATGAGCTGTTCAGCCGCGAGGGCACCAGGGCCGTCGGTGTCGATGCGGTTATAGCCCGGGCCGGCACCGCGAAGATGACGCTTTACCGGAATTTCCCGTCCAAGGACGACCTGATACTCGACTTCCTGCGACGGCGGGAGCAGCTGTGGACGCTAGAGTGGCTGGAAGCCGAGAGTCAGCGCCGCGGCGAGACTCCGCGCGATCAGCTGCTGGCGATATTCGACGTGTTCTCGGACTGGTTCAGTCAGCCGGATTTCGAAGGCTGCTCATTCCTAACCACGATGATCGAGATTAATGACCGGGATCACCCAGTCCACCAAGCAGCCGTAGTGCACCTCGCGAATATCCGGAGCTATATCGAGAGGCTTGCGGCCGAAGCCGGAATCCGCGATACCGATTCGTTCGCACGGAAATGGCACATCCTCATGAAGGGCTCCATCATGGCAGCTCACGAGGGCGACGCGGCAGCGGCGAGGCGGGCCAGGGAAATCGGCGAGCTCTTGCTCGCGCAACACGGCTGCTGAACGGCGACCTCGGCAGTGCCCGGACCCTCCCTTCCGGCCGGGCACCGCCGCAGGACGATGGTCAGCTGATGCCGAGCTTTTCCGCGGCTAGCTTCGTACCCTCCACCCGGTTCGTGATCTTCTGCCAAGCGGTCTCGCGAGCGAAGTCAGGCGACCCGTGACTTGGTTTCTCATCGATGCTGAACGGGGAGAACCCGCAGTCATCGGTCGCGCCGAGTTGCTCCTTCGAGATGAAGTTGGCCGCCCGGATAAGGGAGTCGCGGACCTCTTCCGGGCTCTCCACTCGGGGGTTTAGCGGGTTGATCACGCCGATGTAGGCCATCTGGGTGACGCCGTTGGCGTCGTCGCGCAGGTTCTCCCCGATCATCCGGTAGACCGGATCCTTGTCCCGCTCGCTAGCGAGCTGGATCAGGAAGTATCCGGCGTTGATGCCGAACATCGAAGGCAGCAGGTCGCTGTAGGGCACGTCCGCGCTGTGCACGGAGTCACGGTCACCGCCCGGGCAGGTGTGGATCCCGATCCTGGTCCGCTCTTCGGCGGTGAACCGGTCCATCACCCGGTTGTTGAGCTCGATGAAATGCGGCAGCATGTTCCGCCCGGTCCACGGGTTGCGCGGGTCGTTGCGGGTGGCCAGCCGTCCCTCGGTGAAGTCCACCGACACCCGCGCCGCCCCTGCGGCGAACGCCTGCCTGATGTCCTTCTCGCACTCGCTGACGAGGTCCGCCTCGAACTGTTCCCTGGTGTAGCCCGGGATCTCCTCATCGAGCGGGTACAGCAAAGCCAGCATCGACGGCGCGATCACGGCCTGCTTCATCGGCTTGTGCGCCATCGCGATGGATTTCTTCAGCGTGTCCGCGGCGTATGTCTTGTACCGGAACGGCCCGCCGGTGAGCCTCGGCAGCTGCCGGTTGTGACCGTCGGCGAAGATGGCGAAGTACTGGCCCCCGCTCCCGGCCAGGTGGTCGGCGAGCCCGGTGCCCGCCAGCGTGTCGGTGATCGCGTAGGTCGCGAAGCTCGACCAGCGCTGCTCGCCGTCCGAAATGATCGGCGCGCCTGTCTTCTCCAGGTGCTCGATGGAGTCCCGGACCGCCATGTCTTGCTCGGTCTCCAGCTGCTCGCGGGTGATCTGCCCCGCGTCGTACTGCGCGTACGCCTGCTGCAGCCTGCTTGGGCGCGGCAGCGAGCCGACAGGTTCAGTGGGAATTCCGGTAGCAGTCCTCGGATCGTAGTCGGTCATGGCTCCTGGCTCTCCTTGTAATCTGCGGGCGCCACGATGCGCCCGCTGGGCGTGAACCTGCACGACATGGCCAAACCGAGGCGCGCCAGAACCAGCGCGAACACGCCGTGCATTTAGAGAGAGACCGGCCTGTCTCGTACCGTTAGCCGGAGCATAAGCCCCTGACCGACCGCGGTCAACGGGATGTTGCGCGGGAATTACCGCCTGGCTCGCGTCAGCGATGGCCCGAGCTGACCTCGGAGACCCACTCGGCAGGATGCCCGCGCCGCACTGGCGTGACATGGTCTGGGATCTCCTGGACTATCTCAATGCCGGCGTCGAGGATCCTGTCGAGCAGCCACGGCAGGTCCTTCATGGCGCCGGTGGGCAGATCGTGGGCCACGAGCACGTTCCAGTCGCGCTCGCCGAGCCTGGCGAGCGCGCGGTGGGCCCATCCCTCCGGCTCGTGGGTGTCGCGGACGTAGATGTCCCAAATGACGACCGTGTAGCCGCGCTCGATGATGAAGTCGAGGGCGGCGGGGCTGAGCAGGTGGGGGCCGACCTGGCCGCTGCCGTTCGGCCTGAACAGCTTGCCGGGGTGGCTCAGGCTGCCGAGTGCCTCCTGGGCCAGCGCGATCTCGCCGATCTCGACGGCAGGGTCGTTGCGCTTCCCGAGCGGCGCTCCATGAGTCATCGTGTGGTTCCCGAGCCAGTGGCCCTCGGCCTGCACGCGTTCGGCTAGCGTGCGCACCCCTGGCTCGGCAAGATGGCTGCCGGTCGGGAAGAACGTGGCGTGCAGGTCGCGCTCCCTGAGCACGTCCAGGACCCGCTCTGTCACGCCCGGCGTCGGGCCATGGTCGAAGGTCAGGGTCAGCTTCTTGGCAGTCATAAGAGAATCGTATCTTAATGGAATCTACGACTCATTGTTAAATAATCGAATCTCATCAGAACGCGCCGACACACCTGCTGCTGGGTGCCCGGCATGCCGGGCACCCAGCAGGGCAGTGGCTCAGGGCCGATAATCGTCCTCATAGGTCTCGTCGACCTGGTAGGTCGCGCCGGTGCGATACTCGCGGGTCGGAGGTACCTCGGCGGGCGGCACTTCCCGTCGGACGACCGTGCGGCGACTACGAGCGCGAGGAGCCCATGGGGCGAACACGAGCAGCCACAGCACCACGCCTAGGACGCCGACGAGCATCAGGATGTCACCGATGGTGTGCACGCCGATGCCATGCGTGGATACGGTCGAGATCCCGAACCTGAGGATGGCTCCCACTGCGATCAGAAGCAGGCCTGCCCCGATCGTCATGGCTTACCTCCTTACATGAGGGCTTCGCAGGCCGTCTCTCCTTTCCCGAGCGCGGGGGTCCAAACAGCCGAACGGCCGGCCGTGGGCGAGATCATGTCTCCGGATTGATGAGGTCTGGGACGGTCCAGCCGTCGAGGTCGTATTCGGCCATGCACTGCTCGGCGAAGCCGGTCATGGCATCGGTCAGGCCGGACTGCTGCGCGGAGAACAGGAGTTCCGCCCGGACGTTTTCGTGGTTGCCGGAGTAGTTGCGCTCGTACAGCTCATGCCGTCCGCCGAACTCGGTGCCGATGGAGTCCCAGATGAGCTTCATCAGCTTGACGCGCTCCACGGCGGCCATGCCGCCTGAACCGCGCACGTACTGGTCGAGGTAGGGCCGGATCTCGGGGGACTTGAAGTCGTCCACATGCGAGGGCAGGTAGATCAGCGCGGAGCCGAGGTCCTGCATGATGATCTCGCGCACCCGCGGATAGCCGATGGTCATGAACCAGCGATACGTCAGGCCGTAGTCCAGGTGCGGCAGAACGGCGCCGTCGATCCACTCGTCAGGCGTTGCCGCCATCGCGTCGGATAGCGCCCAGAACAGGTTGCGCCAGCCTATTACCTCGCCGACCCGGGACTGGATGCCGCGGAAGTCCTTGACTCCGGTGGCCGCCACGCCCTTCAGCAGCAGCCCGGCGATGAAGTCGAGCTTGACCGCCAGCCGCGTTACTCCGTGGAAGGTAAAGCGGTGCAGGAAGCCTGAGCCAGGGAAGAAGGTGCTCGCCTTCTCGGCGTCGCCGTAGATGAACACGTTCTCCCAGGGGATCTTCACCTTGTCCAGGATGAAGATCGTGTCGTTCTCGTCGAAGCGCGAGGACAACGGGTAGTCGAACGGGCTGGTCGCGCTGGCGGCGTAGGACTGGCGGCAGATGAGCTTCATGCCTCCTGCACCCATCGGCACCGTGCAGACCAGGGCGAATTCCCGTTTCTTGATCGGCAGGCCGTAGTGAGCGATGAAGTTGTAGTGCGTGATGGCGGAACCGGTCGCGACCACCTTGGCCCCTGAGACGATCAGCCCGTCGTCACGTTCCTCCTCGACGTGCATGAACACGTCGCGTACCTCGTCCGGCGGCCTGTCCCTGTCCACCGGCGGGTTGATGATCGCGTGGTTCCAGTACAGGACCTTCTCTTGCGACTCCGCGTACCAGTGGCGCGCGTTCTCCGCGAACGGCGCGTAGAAGTCAGAGTTGGCGCCGAGTGTGCCGAGGAACGCGGCCTTGTAATCGGGGCTGCGGCCCATCCAGCCGTAGGTCATCCGCGCCCATTCGGCGATCGCGTCACGGTCCTTATACAGGTCGGCCGCACTGCGCGGGGTACGGAAGAACGGGTGGGTGAAGCCGCCGTTGCCTGTGTCGGTAGGCGCGGTGACTACGTCCTGCTTGGCGGGGTCGTGCAGCGAGTCGTACAGCCGCGCGGTGGTCCGCACCGAATTCTGAAATGCCGGGTGGGTCGTCACGTCGGCGACCTTCTCCCCGTAGATGTAAACCTCCCGGCCGTCGCGGAGGCTCTCGATGTACTCCTCGCCGGTCAGCGGGCGCGCGGCGGGCGTGGCGCTGGCGGGACTGGCGTGCTGCTGCGTCGTCATGCTGCTTTCCCTTCGGCCCGTGCCGAGTGTTTCTAAGCCAGCGTCTCGTAAATTCCAGAAGTCTGGAAGCTCGCCGGTTTTCGTTGACCTGCCCACACTCCGCCCGCATCCTCTGTTCACAGGGGCTGACCCAATGGCCGACGGCGAAAGGGCAGGTGTTCGATGACTCAGGACAGGGGGCTGGACGAGAGGAAGCCAGCGCGTGCGCCCTTTCCGCCCCGAAGCCGGAGGCGCTGGGCCCTGGCTGGCGGCTGCGTCGCTGCCTGGCTCGTCCTCTACCTCATTGCGGGTTCCGTCGTCTCGGCGACCCTGCTGTTCGCGGCCCTGGCAGCGACTGCCGCGATAGCCGTTGTCTTCCTGCGGTCCATGGGCGTAACGCGGGACCACCCGTGGATACGCCAGCTGGCGTCGCGGCCGTGGCGTGACGGGCAGGACGTGATCCGGGTGGCCATGAACCACCTCCCTGACGTCTTCGTGGTCGC
>Ga0335073_10006604_pt1 | contig 16300 bp, 9 predicted proteins | sample Lox_Sample_22_FD_207093 | JGI IMG/M metagenome (GOLD analysis project Ga0335073, IMG submission 207093) | Soil microbial communities from Loxahatchee National Wildlife Refuge, Florida, United States - Lox_Sample_2.2 | ecosystem: Environmental > Terrestrial > Soil > Wetlands | place: USA: Florida... | reverse complement strand
CGGCCGGCTGGCCGACACCTTGATGTGGCATCTCGACGCCGGCGGCCATTACCCCGAGGCGGTGGCCCTGCACACCCATGGACGCTGGGCAGCCCGCCGGGCGGCCGACCGCGCAGCGGAAGCCAGGGCGCTGTCCGCCCTTGGCCGCGTGAGCATAAGGCAGGGCCGCTACCAGGACGGAGCCGGGCACTTCCAGCAGGCCCTGGAGCTGTCCCGGCAAGCGGCCGACACCGGTGGCGAAGCCAATGCGCTGTCCGGCCTCGGGGTCGTCGACCGCCACCAGGGCCGCTACGAGCAGGCAGCCACCCGGCTGCAGCGGGCCCTGGACTTGAGCCGCGAGGTGGACGACGCCGAGACCATGGTCCGCCAGCTGGAACATCTTGGCACTGTGGCCCTGTGGCGGGGCCGCTACCAGCAGGCTGCCGAGCATCTCTGGGAGGCGGTGGACCTTGCCCGGCGGACGGGCCACCGGGATGCGACGGCCAGCATGCTGACCGAGCTGGGCGTCGTGGCGTCGCGCCAGGGGCATCAGCGGCGCGCCGCCGCTCTGCACCGGCAGGCTCTGGCCGTGTTCCGCCGGACCGGCAACCGGGTCGGCGAGATCCGTGCGCTCAACGGCATGGGTGAGATCTTCCTGGCCACAGCGCGGCCCGGCGATGCCCGTGCCGAGTTCGCCGCCGTCCTCGGCCTGGCGTCCCGGATTGGCCTGAGATACCAGCAGGCCCGGGCCTACCGCGGCCTCGCCCATGCCTGTGACGCCCTCGGTGACCTCGGCCAGGCCGACCGCCACTGGCAGGAGGCGCTCACCATGTTCACCGATCTCGGCGCTCCGGTCGGCGGCGTTCGCGCCCACCTCGTAGCGCAGCGGCCAGACCGCAACTCTTCGGGTGAATCTGCCGGTGAATCTGCCTGGCCTGGTGCCAGCACGCGACGTTAGCTTCAGCTGGAGCGCTTGATCTGTATCAGTGCAGAGGCTGACGAGCTGAGAAAAGGCGCTTTGGGGGGACCGCTGTAACTCAGGTCCGGCTCGTCGCCCGCAGCTGCCGGTTGTGGCGAACCTGGTGAGCCAGGGGCCGACCCGAAGGAGATTTCAGATGGCCAGATCGTCCCCTGCTGCCCGCCGGAGGAACAGACCGGTCCCAGCCAGCCGGCTCGGGAGGGTTCTGTGGTGGCTGCGCTGGCCGGTCGTGCTCGCCTGGCTGCTGGCCGCCGTGCTGCTGTACTCATTCGCCCACAACCTTGACAATCTTGCCAGCAACACCGCTGCGGCCAACCTGCCATCGTCGGCGCCGTCAACGCGGGTCCTCCTCCTGCAGGAGGCCGCGCAGCGCGGCCAGCCAGGGACCGACCAGGCCACCGTGGTGTTCGCACGCGACGAGGGCCTGACGGCCGCGGACCTGGCTGCGGCCGCAACGGCGCGGGCTGCCGTTGCGCGCCTGGTCGGCCACGTGACCGGGCTAGGCGCGCCCGGCCCGTTGCGGCCGTCAGCCGACGCCAAAGCCGCGGAGTTCACGGCGAACGTCACGTCACCGGCGGGTAGCCCCGCCAGCAACGACACCGGCGCGGTGCAGGCCGTCCGCCGGGCGGTCGCTGCGCCGGTCAGCCGCGCGGGCAACGGGCTGCAGGTCGCCGTCACCGGGTCGGCAGCAGTGACCGCCGACACGTCCGTCGGGAACCTGACCGTGCTGCTGGTGCGGGCGCTGCTGATCGTGGCGGTCATCTTGCTCCTTGCCTACCGCAGCCCTCTGCTGTGGCTGCTTCCCCTGGTCGGCGCCCTCGCGGGCATGATCGTTGCCAAGGCCGCCGCCCACGGCCTGCTCAACGCGGGGCTTACCGTCAGCTCGCTGTCCAATGACATCGTGACCGTGCTGGTGCTGGGCGCGGCCACCGACTATGCGCTGCTGCTGATCCACCGTTACCGGGCAGAACTGCAGCGCCACCCGGCTGCCGAGGACGCTATGGCCGCCGCGCTGCGCCGGACGCTGCCGACCCTGCTGGCCTCAGCTGCCACCGTTGCCATCGCCATGATCTGCCTGCTGACGGCGCAATCGGCCTCGCTGCACGGCCTCGGCCCGGTCGGAGCCGTGGCGATCGTCTCGGCCCTGCTCGTCCAGACCACCTTCCTGCCCGCGCTGCTGCTCGTCACCGGCCGCGCCGCGTTCTGGCCCGGTATCCCCCGCGACGGCCAGCCCGCACGCGAGACGTCCCGATTCTGGTCGGGCATCGGAACCGGGGTCGCTCGCCGCCCCGTGCCGGTCGCCGTGGCCGCCATTGTGCTGCTCGGGGCCGCCTGCGCCGGGCTAGCCGCCCTGCACACCGACAACAACCCTGTGGCGACCGTGGAAGGCCATCCCGGCAGCGTCACCGGGGAGCGACTGCTTGCCGAGCACTACCCGGTCGGCGACACGGCCCCCCTCGTCATCCTCACCCCGCCGCGCGAACCGCACATCACGACCGCCATAGCCCGGGCCAGCTCACGCGTTGCCAGCGTGTCGCCCGCTGCCCCGGTCCAGGGGTACGCCAGCTATTCGGTCACCCTGTCCGTCGATCCCTACGGTCCCAGCGGGTACGCCGCGATCGCCAGCCTGCGCACCCGGCTTGACCGGGTCGCCCCTGGATCCCTGGTAGGCGGAGGCCCGGCCATCCAGTACGACATCGCCCGGGCCGCCCACCACGACAACCTCGTGCTCATTCCGCTGGTGCTGGCCGTGATCCTGGTAATCGTCGCCCTGCTGCTGCAGACGGTCATCGCGTCGCTGGTGCTGGTCGCCACGACCGCGCTCAGCTTCGCCGCCGCCTTCGGGCTGGCGGCCCTGCTGTGGCGCTACGGCCTCGGCTTCTCCGGCATCGAGGCCCAGCTCCCCGCCTACATCTTCATCTTCCTCGTCGCGCTGGGAGTCGACTACAACATTTTCCTCGCCGCCCGCATCCGCGAAGAAGCCCGGCACCTGGGCACCCAGCAAGGCACCCTACGCGCACTCGGCGTCACCGGTGGTGTCATCACCGCCGCCGGTCTCGTCATGGCCGGCACCTTCACCGCCCTCTCCTTGCTGGCCTACGTGCCCGTCGCCGAGGTAGGCAGCGCCATCGTCATCGGCGTCTTGCTCGACACCCTGCTCGTCCGCACCGTCCTGGTCCCCGCCGCCCTGCTCACGATCGGAGATCGCGTCTGGTGGCCGTCGGGACGAGCGCAACGAGGTGGAGAGCAGCCGCGCGACCTCGCCGCTTCGGCGCCGTAGCCTGGCCGGAACCCGGGCGGCCATCAGCCGTCCTCAGGTCTCGCTGGCGAGCGCAGCCGCCGCGTTCAGGGCGTCGGCGGCCCGGTCCGCGGACCGCGGCGCGACCCCGCCGGAACGCCACCCGGGCGGGCCGCCCGGCTTACAGTGCTGTTGTGGGGAATTGCGGGAGATGCGGGGCGTCCGTGGCGGCGGGCGACCGGTTCTGCGGAGACTGTGGCACCGCGCTGCTCGGCTGCCCAAGCTGTGGTGCGCCGGTCACCGCGGGGAAGCGATTCTGCCGTGCTTGCGGCTCCGCGCTGACCGGAGCCGACACCCCGGCATTGACGCCACCGGCTTCCGCGGTGCCCGTGCCGCCGCTTCCCGAGGCGGGACTGGTCGCGGAGCGACGGGTGTGCTCGGTGCTGTTCTGCGACCTGGTCGGGTTCACCCCGCTGTCGGAGTCGCGGGATCCCGAAGCGGTGCGCGAACTGCTGTCGCAGTACTTCGCGGCGTCGCGGACGATCATCGAGCGGTACGGCGGCGTGGTGGAGAAGTTCATCGGGGACGCTGTGATGGCGGTGTGGGGCGCGCCGGCGGCCGCCGAAGGGGACGCGGAGCGTGCCGTGCGTGCGGGCCTGGATGTGGTGGCGGCCGTAGCCGAGCTGGGCGAGAAGTCGGGAGTGGCCGGCCTCGCCGCGCGGGCCGGGGTCGTGACCGGCGAGGTGGCGGTCACGGTCGGGTTTCTGCACGAGGGCATGGTGGCCGGTGACACGGTGAACACCGCCGCCCGGGTACAGACGGCCGCGGCACCCGGCCAGGTTCTCGTGGATGAGCCGACGGTGCGGCTCGCGAGCGGCGGAGTGGGGTTCGCCGAGGCCGGCTCGCACACGCTGAAGGGCAAGGCCGATCCGCTGCCCTTGTGGCGGGCGACCCGGGTGCTGGCAGGGGTCGGCGGGACGCAGCGGGTCGACGGTCTCGAGGCGCCGCTGACCGGCCGCGACGCGGAGCTGCGCGCGATCAGGGAGCTGTTCCACGCTGCCGCCGAACGGCGGGTACCGCGGCTTGTGCTGGTGTCTGGGCCCGCTGGAGTCGGCAAGTCGCGGCTGGGCTGGGAGTTCGAGAAGTACGCCGATGGGCTGGCCGATCAGGTGTGGTGGCACCGCGGCCGGTGCCCGGCCTACGGGCAGGGAGTGGCGTTCTGGGCGCTGGCCGAGATCGTCCGCCAGCGGCTGTCCATCGCCGAGGACGACGAACCGGAGGCGGCCGCGGGCAAGCTGGCCGCCGGGCTGGCAGAGTTCGTTCCCGACCCAGCCGAGCAGGCATACGTCGGCGCGCGGCTGTCCCGGCTGCTCGGGGTGAGCGGGGGTGCTGACGGTGGCGATCCGCTGAGCCGGGAAGAGCTGTTCGCCGGCTGGCGCTTGTTCTTCGAGCGGCTGGCGGCGTCCGCGCCGGTGGTGCTGCTGGTCGAGGACGCGCAGTACGCCGACAGCGGGCTGCTCGATTTTCTCGACCACCTGATCGACTGGGTTCGCGAACTGCCGGTGTTCGTGCTGGTGTTCGCCCGGCCCGAGCTGAGCCACACACGGCCAGGTCTTGGCGCCGGGCGGAACCGGTCCACGCTCACCCTCGACCCGCTCGACTCGGCGTCCATGGACCGGCTCGTGGCGGAGCTGGTGCCGGGCATGCCCGGTCCGGCGAGGGCCGCGGTCACCACGCACGCCGAAGGGCTGCCGCTGTTCGCGGTGGAGACGATCCGCTCGCTGATCGACCGCGACATCGTCCAGCCCGTCGACGGCGCCTACCGCCTGACCGGTGAGCTCGGCGAGCTGGAGGTCCCCGGCAGCCTGCACGCGCTGCTCGCAGCTCGGCTCGACGCCCTCGAGCCGACCGTGCGGCGGCTGGTCACCGATGCCGCGGTGCTCGGGGACGCATTCACGGCCGAGGCGCTCGCTGTGGTGTCCGGCCAGGGGGAGGCTGCGGTACGGGCCGCGCTCGATCAGCTGCTGCGCCGCGAGGTGCTCGCGGTCTCGGCAGATCCGCTGTCGCCGCAGCGCGGCAGCTATCAGTTCACCCATCACCTGCTACGCCAGGTTGCGTACGACACCCTGGCACGCCGCGACAGGAAGGCTCGCCACCTGGCTGTCGCCGCGTACCTGCGCCAGGCTTTTCCCGGCGACGGTGAGGAGGTCGCCGATGTTATCGCCCGCCACTACCTGGATGCCCTCAACGCCGTGCCCGACGCCCCGGACACCGCCGAGATTCACCACCACGCCGTCAGCACGCTGATCCGTGCCGCCGAGCGCGCCGAACGCACCGGCGCTCCGGCGCAAGCGGCGACCAGCTACGTGACCGCCGCCGGGCTTATCGCGCAGGCCTCCGGCTCGGCCGACGGCGACGCGCTCGCGGGGGCGGGCAGGCTGTGGGAGCGGGCCGCGCAGGCCGCCCTCACCGGCGCCGAATGGCCCGTAGCGTTCGAGCACGCCGGCCGGGCCCGCGAGCTTCACCTGCAGCGTGCCGATGACAGGGCGGCCGCCCGCGCGCAGGCCATCGCCGGTCGTGCGCTGCGGCTGTGGGGCCGCCACGCCCAGGCGCGCGAGCAGCTCACGGCGGCGCTGCGCGTGCTGCGGCCCGACCCCGACGCCGACACCGTCCGCGCCCTCGACGAGCTCGCGATGGTCGAAGTCTTCGCCGACTCGCCGGACGCCGACGCGCTCAGCAACGAGGCACTCGTGCTGGCGCAGGCGCTCGGCACCGGGCCCGCCCAGCTTGCCGACCTGTTCATCTCCCGCGGCATCTACCTGTACCTAACCCAGCGCCGGACAGAAGGGATCGCCTACTTCACCCAGGCTGCCCGGCTCGCGGAGCAGGCCGACAGCCAGATGCTGCTGGGGCGCGTGCACATCAACCTGGCCGAGACGTTCCTGACAACCGACCCAGCGAGCGCCGTCGAGGCGGCGAGAGCCGCAGCCGGGCACCTGCGCCGGACGGGTGCGCTGGACTACCTCGGGATCGCGGTCACGAACCTGGTGCAGGCACAGCTGGCGCTGGGCGACTGGGACGCCGCCGAGCACCAGCTCACCGACTCGATGGAGGCCGACGGGCTGTCCGGGAACGAGTTCCTCATCAGCTGCCAGGCCTGGCTGGCGGCGCTTCGCGGCGACGCGGAGAGCGCGACCGGGATGCTGGCCGGGCTGCGGCGCCTGCGCAGCAGCGAGGATCCGCAGGACAAGGTGTTCCTCAACGTTGTGGAAGCTTTCGCCGCGGTCGCCCTCGGAGAGCAGCAGGACGCCCTGCGGCGCGCCCGTGCGTCAGTCGACCACTCCGGCCCGCTCGGCATCGGCTTTGGGGACACTAGCTGGGCGTGGCCGCTCGCCGTCCGCGTCGCGCACGAACTCGGCGATGCCACCGCCGTCGGTGAGTTGCTCGCCTATGTCGACGCGCATCCGCCCGGGCACGTCCCGGCGGGGCTGCTAGCCGAGCGTGACCTGGCCCGCGCGCGAGCCGCTGCGGCCAACGGAGACGGCGACGCCGGCCAGTCGCTGGCCGCAGCCGTGACCGCCGTGCGCGCGAACGGCACCCCCTTCCACCTGGCGCACGCTCTGCTGGATCACGCGCAGTATCTGCTCGGCCATGGCGACACCGGTGCGGCCCAGGCTGCCATCGACGAAGCCCGCAGCATCGCCGGCCCGTTGCGCTGCAAGCCTGTGCTTGACCGGGCTGACGCCATCGGGTCGGTCATGGCCAGCACCCCGGCTGGCTAGCCCGGGCTGGCCTCGGTGGTGAGCGCAGCCGCTGCGTTCAGCGCGTCGAGGGCTGCGCTCTGACGGCACGCATCGGCGCGGTCGAAGGGACCGGCCCAGTGCAGGCCGAACTGGTTCTCCGGATTCCGGTTGCTGTCCCAGATCGAGCGGGCGTTGCCGAGAAGGAAATCGCGGTAGGCGGGCCTGGGGCTCTGCCGGTAGAAGTCGCAGAGGTTCCGCATGAACACGCCTTTGAACTGAGGACGGTCACCGTCCGTCGGCGTGGTGTCCGGCTCACGGGGCTCGACCAGGATGCCCGGCGCGCCCGCCAGCGGGGGAGTGGTCAGCGAGCTCAGCGTCGCGTCCGCGATCACCTCCCCCTGCCTCAGGTAAGCGGTCTCGCCGGTCGCCTCGTACAGCGCGGCCAGCCCGCCGAGGATCACGCCCTGGTTGTAGGTCCACGTCTCGCCGCCGTTGTTCTGGCACTGCGCGGTGAGGCCGTCGTTGATCAGGCCACTGGCGCCGATGAGGCCGCTGGCGTGAAACCAGTCCCACTCCCGCAGCGCCCAGTCCAGGTAGAAACCGCGGTTGTCGCCACAGCGCTGATGCAGCCGGGCGGCGAGGGCCAGGAACAGCTCGTTGCTGATCGCGTTCTTGTACCTCCTGCGGGTGTTCCACCACACGCCGCCGCCGCAGGTGCCGTCCCAGCCCGTCTCCAGGTTGGCGAAGATCGTCCTGGCCGCCGCCAGGTAGCGGTCATCGCGGGTGAGGTCGTACGCGGCGACCCAGGCAAGGCCCCACCAGCCGTTGTCGTCATAGAAGCCGACGATGAAGTCCCGGTGCCGCCGCTGCGCGGCCTTGAAGGTCTGCTCGACGACTCCGAGGTATCGCTGATCGCCCGTGCACTGCACGTACCCGATGACCGCGGTCAGCGCGTTCGCGGCGTTCCACCAGCCGGCGGTGCGCCACCGGCCCGTGCGCGGGCGGTACCACCGCTGCAGCGCCTCGATTCCGGCGCTTGCCTGCGCGGCATAGTCGCGTTCCGGCACGGCGCCCCCCGCCGCAAGCCCTGTCCCGGCCGTAAAAAGCAAACGGCAAGGAGATTCGAGCTCCCTGCCATTTTCAATATATAGCGCACAGGGGGACTTGCCGCAAGCCCCGGGTCGTGCCGCATAATCGCAGGTCGGCCCCTGATTTATGGGATGGGCGACCCGAATGCAAGACGCGGGAGGAAGCGGCGAAATGCGGCGCACCGCCATTGGTGGAGGTATCGCGATGACCGACCGCTATGTGCTTGGCCTGGAAGAGATCGACAAGACGCAGGTCACGCTCGCTGGCGGCAAGGGCGCGAACCTGGGGGAGCTTTCACGGATCGACGGCGTCCGCGTGCCGGCTGGCTTTTGCGTGACCACGGACGCCTTCCGGCTGATCATGAAGACGGTGCCGGGCATCGGCGATCGGCTCGATCGGCTGTCGCGCCTGGACCCCGGAGAGGGGGAGGCGATCGCCACGCTCAGCGCCCAGCTCCGGCAGGCGATTGAGGGGACCGTCATCCCCGACGATCTTTCGGCGGCGATCGCGCGCCCGGTCACCCGGCTTGGCGAGCAGGCTGCCTGCGCCGTCCGGTCCAGCGCGACGGCGGAGGACTTGCCGACGGCCTCGTTCGCGGGCCAGCAGGACACATACCTGAACGTCGTGGGGCTGGCTGCCATCCTCGAGCACGTCAGGCGATGCTGGGCCTCGCTGTTCACCGAGCGCGCCGTGACCTACCGGATGCGGAACCGCTTCGACCACCGGAGGGTGTCCATGGCGGTGGTCGTGCAGCGGATGATCTTCCCGCAGGCGGCTGGCATCCTGTTCACGGCCGACCCCGTCACCTCCAACCGGAGGGTCGTCTCCATCGAGGCCAGCTTCGGCCTCGGCGAGGCACTGGTGGCCGGCCTGGTGAACGCCGACGTCTACAAGGTGCGGGACGGCGAAATTGCCGCCAAGGCGGTCGCCGCGAAACGGCTCGCGATCCAGGCCCGCCCGGGCGGGGGAACGCAGCAAGTGCCGATCGGGCCAGAGATCCAGAAGCAGCCGGCTCTGACCGATGTGCAGATCGTGCGGCTTGCTCAGCTGGGGCGGCGCATCGAGGCACACTTCGGCCACCCTCAGGACATCGAATGGTGCCTGGCCGACGGCAGCTTCCAGATTGTCCAGAGCCGTCCGATCACCACGCTGTTCCCGATCCCGGCGGCCAGCGATCAAGGGAATCACGTCTACGTCTCCGTCGGTCATCAGCAGATGATGACCGACCCCATGAAGCCCCTGGGGCTGTCGATGTGGCAGCTGACGACCCCGCGGCCCATGTCCGAGGCCGCTGGCCGGCTGTTCGTCGACGTCACCCAGACGCTGGGTTCGCCCGCGAGTCGCGCAGGCCTCCTGAACGCCCTGGGAAGATCCGATCCGCTGATCGAGGACGCGCTGCGGACGATCCTTGACCGCGGCGACTTTATCCCAGAGCTCCCGGACGAGGAGCCGGGCGAGCCGCCGGTGTACAGCAGACCCGTCACGATCGAGACCGATCCGGCCATCGTCACCGGGCTGGTGGAGCGCAGCCAGGACTCCATCGCCACGCTGAAGCGCGAGATCCAGGCGAAATCCGGGCCGGCGCTGCTCGACTTCATCCTCGCGGACGTCCAGGAGCTGAGACGGATCCTGTTCGATCCGCAGAGCCTCCAGGTGATCATGGCGGGGATGCAGGCCACCCGGTCGCTCAACGCGCAGCTGGAGGCGTGGCTGGGGGAGAAGAACGCGGTCGACACGCTCACGCAGTCCGTCCCCAACAACGTCACGTCGGAAATGGGGCTGGCGCTCCTGGACGTCGCGGACGTGATCCGCCCGTATCCCGATGTGGTCGCATTCCTGCAGCACGTCGACCATGAGAACTTCCTGGAGGAGCTGCCCGCGCTCGCGGGCGGGCGCGAAGCCCGCGACGCCATCCAGGCATATCTCGACGCGTACGGCATGCGCTGCGTCGGCGAGATCGACATCACGAAGCCACGCTGGAGCGAACGCCCCACCACGCTCGTGCCCCTGATTCTCGGCAACATCAAGAACTTCGAGCCGGGCGCGGGCCAGCGGCGTTTCGAGCAGGGCCGGGAGAACGCCCGGAAGAAGGAGCAGGAACTGCTTCTGCGCTTGCGGGAGCTGCCGGACGGGGATCAGAAGGCCGAAGAGGCCAAGCGGATGATCGACCGGATCCAGACCTTCACCGGCTACCGGGAGTACCCGAAGTACGGGATGGTCAGCCGCTACTTCATCTACAAGCTGGCCTTGCTGAGTGAAGCCGATCGCCTCGTGCAAGCCGGCGTGCTTCGGGACGCCGGCGACATCTTCTATCTCAGGTTCGGCGAGCTTCACGACGTCGTGCGCACGAACCGCGTGGACGACCAGCTGATCGGCCAGCGCCGCGACGCGTTCAGGTCGTATCAAGCACTCACGCCGCCCCGGGTCCTCACCTCGGATGGCGAGGCGGTCGAGGGAACGTACCGGCGCAGCGATGTCCCGGCCGGCGCGCTGACCGGCCTGCCCGTCTCCGCCGGGACCGTCGAGGGGCGGGCTCGGGTGATTCTGGACATGGCCGAGGCCGAGTTCGAAACGGGCGACATCCTGGTCACCGCCTACACGGACCCCAGCTGGACGCCCGCGTTCGTCGCGATCGAGGGCCTGGTGACGGAGGTAGGCGGCCTGATGACCCATGGCGCGGTGATCGCACGGGAGTACGGCTTGCCGGCCGTCGTGGGGGTGGAGCATGCGACCCGGCTGATCCGGGATGGGCAGCGGATCCGCGTGCACGGAACGGGCGGGTACATCGAGATCCTGCGTTAGCAGCCCCCGGCCGGGCCTGGCGTGACCCTTCTGGCCGGCGCCCTTGAGTCAGATCTGGCCGAACAGGCGGTCGCCGGCGTCGCCGAGGCCGGGGACGATGTAGCCGCGGTCGTTGAGCCGCTCGTCCATCCCCGCGGTGACCACGCGGACCGGGACCGGCTCATCAGTCGGGTACGCCGCCTCCAGCCTGGCCACCCCCTCCGGGGCGGAGAGCAGGCAGATGGCCGTGACCGCGGCGGCGCCGCGCGACACCAGCATGCCGACCACGGTCTCCAGCGTGCCGCCGGTGGCCAGCATCGGGTCGAGCACGAAGGCGTCCCGCCCGGTGAGGTCCTCGGGCAGCCGGGCCGCGTAGGTCGAGGCGACGAGCGTCTCCTCGTCCCTGGCCAGCCCGACGAAGCCGACGTCGGCGCTGGGCAGCAGCCGGGTCATGCCGTCGAGCATCCCGATGCCCGCCCGCAGCACCGGGACCACGAGCGGGTTGGGCGAGGCCAGCTTCACGCTGGTGGCCGGCGCGACCGGGGTGGTCACCGACACCGGCTCGGTCCGCATGTAGCGAGTCGCCTCGTACGCGAGAAGGGTCACCAGCTCGTCGGTGAGCCGGCGGAAGGTGGGGGTGTCGGTGCTCTGGTCCCGCAGCACCGTCAGTTTGTGCGCCACGAGCGGGTGATCGACTACCAGCGTCTGCATGCCCGTAGTGTGGCAGAGCCGCCGCGGCGGCACGTTCAGACCAGCGACTCAAGGGTGGCCCGTGCTCCGCGTTCGTGCAGTGAGGCCAGCGCGGAGCGGTACGCGGCGACGAAGCGCTTGTCGTCGGCGAGGTCCCCGAACAGTTCGCGGTTGCTGATGAACGCGTCGGGGTCGGTGTACTGGCGCCGGGCGAGCCTGGTGAGGGTGGCGGCCTGCCGGTCGACGACCTCGATCGGCTCGCCGGCCTCGTCGGTTCCCTCCGCGTAACGTGCCCAGCTCGCCACCACCGCCGCGCTGCGGCTGATCTCGCCGCCGGTCGCGAGCTGCTGGCGGACCACCGGCAGCAGCCACTTCGGGATCCGGTCCGAGCTCTGCGCGCACAATCGGGTGACGGTATCCCGGATATACGGGTTGGAGAACCGCTCGATCAGCGTGTGCTTGTAACCGTCGAGGTCGACGCCCGGCACCGGGGTCAGCGTCGGGGAGGCCTCCTTGTCCATGTAGCCGAGCAGGAACGCCTGGTACAGCGGATCCTGGGCGGCCTCGTGCACCAGCCGGTAGCCCGACAGGTAGGCGAAGTAGCACATGGCCTGGTGGCTCCCGTTGAGCAGCCGCAGCTTCATCAGCTCGTACGGCTCAACCTGGTGCACGAGCTGCACGCCGGCGTCCTGGTACGGCGGCCGCCCGGCGGTGAAGTCGTCTTCGAGCACCCACTGGGTGAACGGCTCGCAGACCACCGGCCACCGGTCGTCGATGCCGAACCGGTCGCGGATCTCCGCGCGGTCGGCGTCAGTGGTCACCGGGGTGATGCGGTCGACCATGGAGCTGGGGAAAACCACCTCGCTCTCGACCCAGTCGCCAAGGTCGGGGTCGCGCATGCGGGCGAACGTGGTGAATACCCTCCGGGTGAGCTCGCCGTTGCCCTGCAGGTTGTCGCAGGACATGATCGTGAACGGCGCGAGCCCGTGCCTCCTGCGGCGCGACAGCGCCTCGGTGATCAGTCCGAACGTCGTCTGCGGTACGGCGCCCGGCTGCAGGTCGTGCAGCACGTCCGGGCTGGTCACGTCGAACTCGCCGGTGACATCGCTGATGTTGTAGCCGCCCTCGGTGACCGTCATCGACACGATCCTGGTCGACGGGGCCGCCATCTTCTCGATGACCGCCTCCGGGTCGTCGGGGGCGAAGAGGTACTCCACAATCGATCCGATCACCCGCGGCTCGTAGGTCCCGTCGGCGTGCTTGAGCACCAGCGTGTACAGGCCGTCCTGGGCGTCGAGCACCTGCTGCATTGCCCGGTCGGCCGGCATCACGCCCACGCCGCAGATGCCCCAGTCCTCTGCGCCCCCCTGGTTCATCAGGCGATCGTGGTACATCGCCTGGTGCGCGCGGTGGAACCCGCCAACGCCGACGTGCACGACGCCGGGCGTGACCAGCCGCCGGTCGTACTGCGGCACCGGCAGACGCCCGGACCAGTACCTCAGCGTGCTCGCGTTGAGCGGCTGCGGTTCAGGCGGCAAGGCGGGCGCCCGTCACCGGGTGGAACGCGAACATGTCATCGGGCTGCACGCGGAACGTCACGTGTGCGCCGAGGGCCGGCGGCCTGCGGCCCTCGGCGCGCGCCACGACCGGGTCCCCGCCGCCAGCGAGGCGGACGTGCAGCAACGCGTCGGCTCCGAGCTCCTCGACCAGGATCACGTCACCGGGCAGCTCCCCGGATCCGTTGGCGAGGTGCAGGTGCTCAGGCCGGATGCCGAGGACAAGCTCGGACAGCCCCGCCGTCTTGGCGGCGGCCCGGATCGGCCCGGGCAGCGGGAGCACGGTGCCGGCGATCTTGACGCCGCCGTCGACCATCGGGACGGTCTGCAGGTTCATCGCTGGCGAGCCGATGAAGCCGGCGACGAACTGGTTCACCGGGTTCTCGTACAGCTCCCGCGGGGACGCGCACTGCTGCAGGTTCCCGCCGCTCAGCACCGCGACCCGGTGGCCCATGGTCATCGCCTCGACCTGGTCGTGGGTGACGTAGACGGTCGTGATGCCGAGGCGGTGCTGCAACTCCGCGATCTGGCTGCGGGTCTGCACCCGCAGCTTGGCGTCCAGGTTGGATAGCGGCTCGTCCATCAGGAAGACCTGGGGCTCGCGGACGATCGCGCGTCCCATGGCCACCCGCTGCCGCTGCCCGCCGGACAGGGCCTTGGGCTTGCGGCTAAGCAGCTGATCGTCGAGATCGAGCAGCCTGGCGGCCTCGCGCACCCGCCGGTCCCGTTCCTCCTTGTGGACGCCCTGCATTTTCAGTGCGAAGCCCATGTTCTCCGCGACGGTCTTCTGCGGGTACAGCGCGTAGTTCTGGAACACCATCGCGATGTCCCGGTCCTTGGGCGGAACGAACGTGACGTCCCGGTCGCCGATCTCGACCCGCCCGCCGTCGAGGGGCTCGAGACCGGCGAGCATGCGCAGCGCGGTGGTCTTGCCCGAACCCGACGGGCCCACGAGGACCATGAACTCGCCGTCCTTGATGTCCAGGTCCAGCCCGTCGACCGCGGGCGGTGCACCCTTGGTGTACACGCGGCTTGCCGATACGTATTTCACCTGAGCCATCGGGGACCTCCGCCCAGTGCGCTGCCGGATACGCGGTCGTTCACTTGATTGCTCCCATTGAGAGGCCGCGGACCAGCGAACGCTGGGCTATCCAGCCCACGGCGATCACCGGAACCGAGGCGACCGTTGCCGCCGCCGACAGATGCGCGATGTACAGCCCTTCCTGGGGAACGGAGCTGATCAGGTACATCGGCATGGTCGCGGCGTTGGTGACGGTCAGGTTGAGCGCCAGGAACAGCTCGTTCCAGGCGAAGATGACGCAGATGAGCGCCGTCGACACCAGGCCAGGCGAGATGATCGGCATGATCACGCCGGTGATCTCGCGGACGCGCCCGGCGCCGTCGAGCCGCGCCGCCTCGAGCAGTTCGCTTGGCACCTCGAGCATGAAGGAGCGGATCATCCAGATCGCCAGCGGCAGGTTCATCGCCGTGTACAGGATGATCAGCAGCCAGATGCTGTCGAGCAGGTGGGTGTGCACCGCGATGACGTAGAGGGGGCCGATCGCGGCCACGATCGGCAGCATCTTCGTGGAGATGAAGAAGAACAGGCCGTCGCGCCAGCGCTTGATGGGATACACCGACAGCGCGTAGGAGGCGGGAACGCCCAGCAGCAGCACCAGGATCGTGGAGCCGACGGTCGCGATCACCGAGTGCGTCACGAACGGGCCCCAGCCCGAGAACACGAGGCGGAACTCCGCCAGAGTCGGCCTGAAGATGAACTGCGGCGGCCACGTCTCGGCGGCGGACTCGGGCTTGAACGCGGTGATCACCATCCACAGAACGGGGATGAAGAACGCGATCGCCACCACCCAGGCGACGATGCCCCAGCCCACCCGGCCGGCCATCTCCCGTGCCCGGCGCGGGTCCTTGGACGTGCTCCGCAGCGTCGCGGCAGTCATGCTCCCGCCTCCTCGAACTGGAACACCCGGGCGAACATCCGCAGCGCGAACGTGGCCACGATGATCGTCAGGATCACGGTGATCACGCCCGCCGCGGCCGCGCCGCCCACGTTGAACGCGAAGTTCACCTGCTGGTAGAGGTAGAAGGGGAGGTTGGTCGTGGAGGTCCCTGGGCCGCCGTTGGTCATGAGCCTGACCTGGTCGAACGTGTTGACGAGGTAGATCGAGCCGAGCAGGATCCCGAGCTCGATGTAGGGCCGCAGGTGGGGGATCGTGAGCTCGCGGAACGTGGCGAACGCCCCGGCTCCGTCGACCTTCGCCGCCTCCAGGGTGTCGGCCGGCTGGCTCTGCAGGCCCGCGAGCACGATCAGGGTCATGAACGGCGTCCACTGCCAGATCATGACCACGATCACCGAGCCCAGCGCGTGGGTGGACAGCCAGGCCACGTGATTGACGCCGAACGGCTCCAGCAGCCAGTTCAGCAGCCCGAAGTTCGGGTCGAGCATCGGCCCCGCCCATACCAGCGCCGCCGCCGCCGGCATGACCAGGAACGGCGTGATGATCAAGGTCCGGGCCACGCCGCGGCCGAAGAACTTGCGGTCCAGCAGCACCGCGAACGCGACCCCGAGGAGCATGGCGACGATCACCGAGGTGGCGGTCATCACCACCGAGCGCACCAGCGAGCCGCGGAACGCCGCGTTCGTGAAGGCAGTGGTGTAGTTGCTGAAGCCGGTGAAGTGCGCGGGCTGCGGGACGTCGAAGAAATAACTCTGAAAGCTGTACCAGAGCGTCACCAGGAAGGGGATCTGGGTGACGACCACGATGTAGATCAGCGCGGGCAGCAGCGGCAGGCGGCGCTGCCACTGTTCACGGCGGTTCACGCCGCGCGGCACGACCTGGACGTTGGGGGTGGGTGCCAGGTCTTCGACGACGGTCACGGCGAAGCCCTCCTCGGGGTGTGGCGCGGCCGGCGGGGCCCGGGCCCTGTCCCTCCCGGGACCCGCCGGCCGCGTGCTAGCTGCCGGCCAGTTCCGCCGGGGTGTACTGGCCGGCGTCGGACTGGCTGGTCTTGAGCGCCTGGCTGACGCTCTCGGTGCCAGCGATCGCACCGGCGATCTGCTGGCCCACCTCCACGCCGAGCGTCTCGAACTGCGGGATATCGACGTACTGGATGCCGACGTACGGGACCGGGTTAAGCGTCGGATGGTTGGGGTCGGTTCCGTCGATCGAAGCCAGCGTGATGCCGGCGAACGCCCCGGCCTTCGCCTTGTAGGACGGGTTGTCGT
>Ga0335073_10006603_pt1 | contig 16301 bp, 14 predicted proteins | sample Lox_Sample_22_FD_207093 | JGI IMG/M metagenome (GOLD analysis project Ga0335073, IMG submission 207093) | Soil microbial communities from Loxahatchee National Wildlife Refuge, Florida, United States - Lox_Sample_2.2 | ecosystem: Environmental > Terrestrial > Soil > Wetlands | place: USA... | reverse complement strand
AGCGGCGCCGGACTCATCCCGGCAGTCATCCGGCCGATCACGAAGCCCGGCCGGACCAGGACCACGCGGACGCCGCTGGCGTGCAGCGAGTCAGCCAGGCCGCGCGCGAACGCGTCGAGCCCGGCCTTTGCCGAGCCGTAGACGAAATTCGCCCGCCGCGGCCTGACCGCAGCCACGGACGAGAGCACGACAATCGTGCCTCTCCCGGCGGCGCGCATCCGCGCGGCGACCGCGAGCAGCATCGTCACGTGGCTGGTGTAGTTCGTCTGGATCAGGGTGGCGGCACGATCGGGCGCCGCGTCCATCTGGTCCTGTGGCGTGAGCACGCCCGCTGCGGAGATCACCAGGTCGACCAGGCCGTCGGCGAACGCAGCGCTCACGAGTGCTTCCGCCGCGACGGGGTCAGTAGCGTCGTAGCTCAGCGTCTTGATGCGGCCAGGCAGCGAGCCCGCCGCCGCGGTCATCCGCCCGGCATCGCGCCCGGCCAGGAGCACTTCGGTGTCGGGTCGGAGGCGTAGCGCACCAAGTACGGCCAGGCCAATCTCACTGGTGCCGCCGACCAGCAGTACCCGCTCGGGCGTAGCCAGCGTGATCACAACCCGACCGTGAACGTTGCCAGCCACACCAGCTCGGCACAGATCATGGTCGGATCCCGCGCGATGAGGTCCTCGACCGGCCGGCCGTCGGCAAGTCCGGTCAGCCCGTCGAACCGGATCAGTGCGCAGGCGAGTGGCACGGCGCTGGCCAGGTGCCAGCCGCGCATCCAGCTATCGTGCTCGGACAGCGCCCACAGGACATAAGCGATGAGCATTACGGCACTGACCGCGCGCTCGCCAGCGCGCAGGAGCCAGATCCGGTACCAGCGCATGACCGGCCGGTGCGCGGCCGCCTCAGCGCCGAGGACCGACAGTTCGGTGTACCGCTTGCCGATCGCCACCATCAGCGCGCCCAGGCTGCAGATGGTCAGGAACCACGGCGAGGGCGGAACGTGGGTGGCGACGGCGCCGCCGATGGCCCGCAGGACGAATCCGCTGGCGACGATCACGAGCTCAACACCTGGAACGTGCTTGAGGCCCGCACTGTAGAGCCATGACGTCAGTACGTAGATGCCGATCACCAGGGCCAGCCGTGGCTCGCGGATCAGGCTGCTCGCCAGCATCGCCAGCCCTAGGCCAACCAGGGCCAGCGCCAGCGCAAGCGGCTTCGGCAACCGGCCGGAGGCGATGGGCCGGGTGCGCTTGGCCGGGTGCAGCCGGTCGCGCTCGGCATCCATGACATCGTTGATCAGGTAGACGGCCGATGAGGCTGCGGTGAACGCGGCGAACGCAACCAGGGCGTAGCCGAATCCGTCCGGCCGTCCGAGCGTCGCGCCGGCCAGCGGAGCGGCAAAGACCAGCAGGTTCTTGGGCCACTGCCGGGGCCGCGCGGCCTGCAGCGCCGCGAGCAGCAGGCCGGCCAGGGCGGCGGGCCACGCAGCCGGGCGGCTTCTGGCGGCGACTGCCGGCCGCTCCTGCGCAGTCTGGCGGGTCGGTGAGGTCATCGAGCGTAGACCGCCGTGAAGTCTCGGCTGGTGGGGAAGTAGTAGCGGTCGGCCGGCTGCACCTGGTTCGGCAGCAGGTTCACCGGCGTGGGGTTGGCCCGCTGGCTGTGCAGGTAGTACTCGTACGACATCCAGTCAGGGTTGATGTCGAGCTCCATGGCAGTGACCGCGCCGGCGCGGCGGAGCAGGGAAGCCAGGTCCCGCACGTTCAGCTCGGGACCGTAGACAAAGATCACGCGGCCGTCGCTGGTGATGCCGATGCCAGACCGCCAGACGTAGTAGCCGCCGCCCAGGGTCGCGCCCCAGCTGGTCTCGACGTTGTAGTCGACCGACGACGGCACATGGCCGTTGATGACGATCAGGTGCAGGTTCTGCCGGACGCCCACGACCTGCGGCGTCATCCGCACGGTCCGGTCCCAGACGCCGATAGCCACGTGGCCGTCCCGGTAGTACACCATCGACGCGACACCAGGCGTCAGCGTTCCGTCCCTCGCTCCGTTCAGGTAGAAGCCGCCACCGGAGGCGTTGATCCGGAAGCCGCTGTTGAAGGTTGCCATCAGGCCGCGCCGGGTGCCCGGCGGGATGGAATCCGCGGCCTTCCAGTCGCCGGCGCCGGGATCCAGGGTGCCGGGCCGCAGCTCGAATCTCAGCAGGTTCTGGTTCATCGAGGTGATGCCGGCCACGTAGGACGTATAAACCTTGCTGAACCGGAGGTAGGTACCGTAGATCGCGGGCTCACCGTTCACGGTGCCGAGCACCCGCCAGACGCCTTCCCCTGGCAGCGGCTTGCCGGCGAATGACTTCAGGGCGGGCGGAGGGTCGAAGGCGGCCGCCTGGCTTCCGTGCTGTCCGTTGCCGGCCGCCTTACTGGCGGCCACGCTCGGGCCAGTGAGCGCGAACGACGGCTTGCCGCCGACCTTCGGAGGCTGGTAGGTGAGCCACTCACCGAGCGTGACGATCGGCCCGAGGTAATGGTCGCGCGCCCATTCGGCCATCCGGTCGGACAGCGATCCGCCGCCCGGCATGGTCAGCCCGTCCACGACCGACCAGGTGACGGGGATCAGGGCCACGACGACGGCGGCGGCCAGCAACCGCGACCACCGGTGCCGTGGCAGGTGCGGAGCCCAGTTGCGACGTCGGGGCTGGCGGTCTGGCGGCCCGGTTCTGCGCCCGCGGGAGGCCCGAGGCACCTGAGCCTTCGTCGTCTGGTCCGAGTCTGGTGCGGTCGACCTCGGCACTCGGCGTACCCCTATCGCGCGTCGTGTGGTGATCGCCGGCAGGGCAGGCTGTCGCCCTTGGCGCGTCCGGCGACAGGTCTACCCGTCGAACATGACGACAAGATGACGAGAAGCGATCCGCCGCCAGGCACATCGCCGCAGGTCATCGTACGGCCGTGCGGGGCCGGGCCCAGCACGCCTCCCCCCGGTCAAGACACAGTAATCCACCGCTCAAGCGCCGGTCCAGCGTTTGGCTGCCGGTGGCGCGCGCCTAGCGGAAGTCGGCAGTCACGCGGCCTCTCGCTCGACCGCCGCCATCGTCTGGCGCTGCCGTAGTTCCAGCAAGTACCGGACGACGGGCGAGGAGGTCCGGCGCAGCTCGCTGCGCCGCCGCCGCCGGCTGAGCGCGGAGCGGGCCTCTGTCTGGCCGATCACGCCGGTTGCGGCCCAAGCTGAGAGGAGCCGACGAGCCCGTTCCATGAATGCGTTCCTCAGCAGGACGTAGAGGGCCGCGACGATGGCGAAATCGACGCTCACCTTGATCACGACGCTCACCGCAGGGGCGTCAAACAGCAGGTGCATGCCGATGGCCAGCAGCAGGCAGCCGATCGCCGGCGTTAGCTCGCCGCCCCGGTGGCTGTGCGCGACGAGATAGCCGATCCCGGCACCTGCCACTGCCGTCATCGTCCAGTGGGACCCCAGCCCGGTGGTGCCTACCCGGACCAGGACGGAGTTCAGCACCGCCTGCGCAGGGTGCGTGGCACCGGACGTCACGATGCCGTTGAGTCCGTAGACGACGTTCTCCGTTACCTGGAAGCCCAGGCCGGTCAGGGCTCCGAAGATCAGCCCGTCCAGCGGACCGTTGATCGCCAGCGGTGCGGCGAGGACGATCATCACGACGCCGCAGGCCTTCAGTAGCTCCTCGTTCAGCGGCGCCGACAGGGCATCGGACCAGTTGGAGGAGAACCCCACCCCGACGCTCTTGGCCCACAGGCCCGTCAGGCCCCGGTTGGCCAGCACCGCGCAGCCTGCCGCGGCTGTCGCGCCCCAGATCAGCGCGGCCGCCGACCACAGCAGGGCCGGCGCCCTGACGGGCCGCAGCAGCCGGAACGCGGCGAAGCCCACCAGCAGCAGCGGCATCTCGAGCGCCACCGCCGCTCCGGCCGCGGCGGGGAACACCAGCAGGTAGCGGTAGAACTGCCAGGCCAGCACGACGGTGCCGAACACGCAGAGCACTGCCGCTGCAAGCCGCACCGTCCAGATGCTGTCGTCGGCGGTCACGGTGGCCCCGCCGGGAACATCAGGGACCGGACGAACCTCCCGGTCGAGGCTAGCGCCGCCTCGCCGCGCGCGGTCCGCGGAGCGAGCACGATCAGCTGGATCGCAAACGTCCGCGATGGCCCCACGAAGATGGTGGCGGCGCCCACCTTGCCCGCGCTTGTCAGCGCGCCAGTAAGCCCGGCCCGCCCCTGATGACTGGTGATGGCCGTCGGCGAGCCGAGTGTCAGACCGGGGTTCCTGATGCGGAGGACCGCTCGCAGCCCGTCCCACAACCCGGCCGCCTGAACCCGGCCAGCCAGGCTCAGGTACGCGATGGAGACAGCGGCGGGGCCTCTCCGGAGCGAGAAGTAGCCACGGGCCGGGTTGCTCTCCGTCGTGCGCATCGACCAGCCCGAACCCACCGTCACGATCGCCGAGTCCGGCCCGCTTGGCCCGATTCTCAAGGTGGCGGCCCTGGTGAGTGCCAGGTTGTCCGAGACCGTCAGGTTGAGCAGCTGCCAGCCGGCGGTCAGCAGCGTCATCACCGCCACGACGACACCAAGCCAGCGCAACCTGCCGCGGGGCGTGGGCACCTCTGGCAGCCCCGCGCCTGCCGGGTGGCCGGCGGGGTCAGCGGCCATGGACGATCTCGGCCAGGTTGCCGGGGCTGTGGCCGAACAGGACGACCACGAGCGCGGCTAGCGCCACCAGCACAACCGTGACCGGAACCAGGGCAAGTCCGCGCGCTGGGGTCATGGCGTCCGTGGTATGCCGGACCCGGCGGGCGGCCGCCCAGATCGGCAGGCTGAGAGCGATCACGATGGCGCCGGCGATCGGGCTGACTTTCAGCATCGCAGCGCCGATGGCAGCGAACGCGATCGCCGTCCGGGTCCAGGCCAGCCTGGTCCGGTTGGCCGGGTCACCGACGCCGGGCTCGTCGGCAGCGGGCTCGTCGGCACCGGGTTCGTCGAGGTCAGCCGGCATGATCGGCCGCCTATCTCGTCGCCGACAGCAGCACGACTGCCGCCGCGAGGCCGGCCACGCCGGCAATGGCAGCAGTGAGCAGCCGCGGCAAGATCGACCGTGGCAGCGGTTCACCGCGTCGCATTGCCGTCTGGTTCCTGGTCATCTCCACGTATGCGGCCACTGCGACGACGGCACCGAGCACGATCAGCGGGATGCCCAGCACATGGCGGCCGAGCGGGACGCCGTGAAAGGGCGGCAGTAGCTGGACGATGGCAAGGCCGGCCGCGACCAGGGCGAGGGCAGTCCGGCTCCAGGCAAGGAACGTCCGCTCGTTTGCCAGCGTGAAGCGCGGGTCCGGCTCGGACTCAGCCGGAGGCCCGTCTGCGACCGGCTCGTGCTGACCCGGCGCGCTCGTCATGACGGCAGTCCCTTGTCCGCTTGGCTGGTCAGGCGACCGGATCGTGCCAGGTGTCGCCGCCCGGGACGAGGGCGTCCGCCCCCGCGGGCCCCCAGCTGCCGCGGTCATATGGCTGCACAGGTACCACGTCGCCGAGAACCGGCTGCACTACCCGCCAGGCCGCCTCGACGGTGTCCTGCCGGGCGAACAGGTACCGGTCGCCAGTCAGCGCCGCGCCGATCAGCCGGTCGTAAGGCCGCATCATCTGCGCGCCTGTCTGGCCGGAGTACGCGAGCTCGCGCAGCTGCGGCGTCATCACCGGGCCCGGCTTCTTGCCCACCAGGGTGACGCCCACCTGATCGTCGGGGTAGATGCGCACGCGCAGCTGGTTTGCTCCGCCCTCGGCCCCGACGCCGAAGACATCGTGGGGTGGCCTGCGGAACCGGAAGACAACCTCGGTCGCCGTGACCGGCAGGCACTTACCGGCCCGGATCAGGATCGGAACGCCGGCCCACCGCCAGGACTGCGCGCTGAGCCTGACCGCTACAAACGTCTCGGTCGTACTGTCCGCCCCGACGCCCTGGACGCCGAGGTAGCCGTTGTACTGACCACGCACCGTGGTGTCCGGGCTGAGCGGATCAAGTGCGCCGATGATCTGCGACTTGTCGTCGCGCCAGGAATCCAGGCCACTGCCGTCCGGCGGCTCGGCGAGCACCGTCGCCAGCACCTGGAGCATGTGGTTCTGCAGCACATCCCTGATGGCGCCGGTCTTGTCGTAGAAACTGCCGCGGTCGGCAACATCGAACGCCTCGGCCATCGTGATCTGGATGCTGGCCACGTGATCGCGATCGAGCAGCGGCTCGACGATGGAGTTCGCGAAGCGGACGAACAGGAGGTTCTCCACCGGCTCGAGCCCGAGCCAGTGGTCGACCCGGTAGATCGACTCCTCCGGGAAGTACTTGTGCATTGTGGCGTTCAGCGCCACGGCGCTGTCCAGGTCGATGCCGAACGGCTTCTCCACCATGACCCTGGCGTTCGTGGCCCGGCCCGCCCCGGCGATCCCCTCCGCAATGCGCGCGAACAGCGATGGCGGCACCTCCAGATAGAACAGCGGCCGCTGCCCGGCGCCCATCGCCGCGGACATGGCCTGGTAGGTCTCCGGGTGGTCAAGATCGCCGTCCACGTAACGGAGCAGGCTGAGCATCTTGGTTGCCGGCGGGCTGACCGGATCGATGCTGTTCAGCTTCAGCGACGCGACCGCATAGTCACGGAACTGGTCGAGTCTCCAGCCGCTCTTGGCGACGCCGACAATCGGCACGTCAAGCACGCCTCGGTCAACCAGGCCGACAAGCGCCGGGAACGTCTCGAGCTTGGCCAGATCGCCGGTCGCTCCGAAGATCACCAGGGCGTCCACTTGCTGCGTCGGCATTGAGTTACTCCCTCAGGCTCGTGCTCCAGGGAACAGCGTCGCACGTTAAGCTCGCGTCCGATGATCGTGGTGGTGGCCGGCGTGGCCGGATCCGGCAAAAGCACCGTCGGCCAGCTGCTGGCGCAGCGGCTGGGCTGGCAGTTCGAGGATGGCGATTCCCTGCATCCAGCTGCCAATATCGCCAAGATGCGGGCCGGGCATCCGCTGACCGATGCCGACCGCCAGCCCTGGCTGGCTGCGATGCGGTCGTGGATGGACGACGTCCACGCCAGCGGTCGGTCGGGCGTGCTCGCCTGCTCTGCGCTCCGGCGTAATTTCAGGGAGCAGCTGCTTGGCGGCCGGGACGACGCAGTCATGGTGTTCCTCACAATTACCGAGCAGCAATGCCAGGACCGGCTGCGCACCCGGCGCGGCCACTTCTTCGGCGCGCCGCTGCTCGCCAGTCAGTTCGCCCTTCTGGAGCCTCCGGATCCAGCGGAGCGGCAGGTGCATGAGGTGGCGACCGACGACGGTCCGCCCGGCGAGCTGGTAACCAAGATCATCAAGCTGCTCGGCGTCGCGCCGTCAGCGGGTCAGCCGGCGACCTGACGGACCCGCGAGTGCGCAGGCCGGGGCGGGGCCGGCGAGACCAAGCGCGGGCGTGCCAGAATCGCCTGATGCGGGCCCAGGGGAGTGGCGCCGTCACGGCGGGTGAGCGGTGAGTGATCCGCGCGCGCAGCTGCGCGACGGCATCGTGACGGTTCTGCTCGTAGCTGCGGCGACGATCGTCTATTTCTTCATCCCGGTACCTAAGCTGAGCGAGGGCTCCTGGACAGTGCTGTTCTTCGCCGGGTCTGGCCTCCTCGGCATGCTGATCCTTGCCTCCGTCCGCAAGCTGCTGCACGCCGGGGAAGATGCGAGACTCCGCGGGCTGATCCTGCTGCTGACGCTGACCGTGCTGTTCTTTTCCTGGACCGACGCGTCGGTGGCGAAGCTGCCCGGCCAGTTCGCCGAGTTGCACGACCGGACGGATGCGCTCTACTTCAACGTCAGCACGCTGGCGACCGTCGGCTTTGGTGACGTGCACCCGGCGGGCCAGCTAGCGAGGGGCGCCGTCACCCTGCAGATCGTCTTCAACCTGATCTTCCTGGGCGCGGCGGTGAGCATCATTACCGGCGTCTTCCGGCGGCGGGTGCAGGTAGGCCATCCCCATCCCGAGCACACCGAGGAGCACGGGCCGGCCTAGGAGTACTGGCCCGGTTAAGAGTGCTGACGCAGCACGCAGCGGAATCCGAGATGGCAGGTCGAGATGTCGGCCGCCTCGCCCTGGCGGGCGGCGGGCCGGTAGCGCAGGCAATAGCTTGGCCCGCACAAGTGCGAGCCGCCCTTGATGACCTGGTGCGGGATCTCTTCGGCCGGGAACGGGGCCGTTAGGCACCCGGTCGTACGCGGATGGCGCGGCGGACAGCACGGGCGGTAGGCGGGGTCCGGCGACGTGTCACAAGGCCCGGTGCGACCGGACCCGTGCCGCGGCCGGAAGAGGTCGGCGGTCCATTCCCAGACGTTCCCGGTCATGTCATAGAGCCCGTAGCCGTTCGGCGGGAAGCTGGCCACCGGCGAGGTGCGCTCGTACCCGTCCAGCACCAGGTTCTGCCAGGGAAACTCACCGTGCCAGGTATTGGCCAGGAGCTGCCCGGCTGGCGCGAACTCGTCACCCCATACGTAGGCTGCGCCGTCGAGCCGGCCGCGCGCGGCGTACTCCCACTCCGCCTCGGTCGGCAGCTCCTTTCCGGCCCAGGCTGCGTACGCCTGCGCGTCGGCGTACGCGATGTGAGTGACCGGGTGCTTGTCCCGCCTGGCGGCGGTGCTGCCCGGCCCTTCCGGCTGCCGCCAGCTGGCGCCGGGCACGTAGCGCCACCATGTGCCGAGGTCACGGAGATCGACTGGTCCGGCTGGCATCCGGAACACCAGCGAGCCTGGCGCTAGCAGCTCAGGGTCAGCGGCCGGATAGGCATCGCGACCGGGTGCTGTCTCCGCCACGGTGACGTAGCCGGTCTGCTTGACGAACCGGCGGAACTCCGCGACGGTCACCGGCCGGGTATCCATCCAGAAGCCGGCTACCGCGACCGTGTGCACCGGCCGTTCCTCTGGATAGAAGTCGGTCGATCCCATCCGGAATTCGCCGGCCGGTATCCAGGTCATCCCGGCAGTTGGCACCTGCCGGAGCACCGGAGCCGTCGCTGGCTCGGTGGAGCTCATCGCCCGAGGTGCCCCTTTCAGACTGGTGGCGTCCGCCGTTGGAGGCCGGTCATACCCAGGTTCGCCCGCGCAACGCAGCGCCGGTCGCCCCCGCGGTCGTCCCCGGCTGCTCGGTCCAGCACGCGACGCTGGTTCACCCGCAGCGGGTGACTCGGCAGCCGGGACGGGTGGGGAAGGCTAATGGGTATGACGGTTGTCGGCGCGCCCGCTGCCGGCCCTGACGGGTCGCCATGGTGATCCAGGCAGTCGGCCTGGCGCTGCTGGCCGCTCTCTCGCCCACCGCTGTGCTTGTTGCGGCGGTGCTTCTCGGCTCAGCCAATCCGCACCGCATGGTGCTCATCTACCTGGCCGGCGCGATCGTCATGACCGCGCTGATGGCGGCCATCGTCTTCGTGCTGCTGCAAAGCGGTCACCTCTACCAGCCGAGGGAGCGAGACCCGAGGTACGGCCTCCGGCTGGCACTCGGGCTGGCGATGCTGCTGGTCGCGGCCTATCTGAAACGGCGCGGCCCGAAGCGGCCGGACCCGGCCAAGAAGGACAAGGGCATCATCCCCAGGCTCATCTCCCGGCCACGGGCAGTCCCGGTGTTCATCGTGGGCCTGCTGGTGTACACGCCGTCGCTCACGTTCATCGCCGCAATCCAGGCCGTGGCGACCGGCAAGCAGGGTCTGCCGGAAAGCGTCGCCGTGCTTGCCATCATCATTGTCGTGACCGTGGCGTTCGCCTGGCTGCCGCTCCTGGCGTACCTGCTTGCTCCCGGCGGAACTGCCCGGCTACTGCGCGGCATCGACCAGTGGCTGCGATCGCACGGCTATGTGCTGACGATGGGCGCGCTGCTGCTCGCCGGCATAGTGCTGTCGATCAACGGTGTCCTCGGCCTTGCCGGGCTCGTCAGCTAGCCCGTGCTGGCGGGCTTACACCGCTGCCCGGTGCGCGCCTTGGTGAAGCAGCGCCCAGATGGCGATCAGGCTCACACCGACGATGATGATGCCCCAGATCGGGGCGTAAGCCAGGAACAGGAAGCCGGCCACTGCCGTCAGCGCGGCCACGATGGCACCGGCAGGCCGTGCCCAGTTCATGCCGAGCAGCACGCATGCCCCGGCGGCGAACAACACCACGCCGAGTACGAGCAGGACGATTCCCCAGTTCCGGATGGGCCAGGCGTAGGCGTAGCCCGACAGGGTCGGGTAGAAGCTCGCCCGTACAATCGCCGCCAGCCCGGCCAGGAACGTCAGTACGCCGGCCAGAATGGCGAACACGCCGCCTGTCATGTAGTCGGCGCGAGGGACGCCCGCGACTTCGCGTTCGTAAGCCGCCGAGGGTGCCGTGCCACGCTCGTAGCCCCTGGCCGCCGGGACCGAACTGCCGGCGGCCGGCTCTGTGCCCATTCCCGTCGCTTGCGCTCCGGTTCTCGTGCCCGTGCTGCCTACGGAGGACGCCGACTCAGCTTGCTGCTGCGCGGCCAGGTCGTCAGTGCCGTAACCAGTTGGGCTGTGCCGTCCTCGCCTCATCAAGCCACTCCCCTCTGACTGGCCTGCTGAGGGGCTGAGCGCCGTGCTTGCGGTAGGCGCATCAGCACTACCTGCAGACCGGATGTCCGGGTCGCTCTCCTACGGACGCTACGGACGGTGGCAGGACCGGGCATCACCCGGCGTGGGTGATCCCATCGCCTCCAGCGCGCGCAATTCTGCCCACGCGAATCGTCGCATAACGGGTCGCTCTGATTGGTCAGCCGCCCGCGCGGGTAAGCCGGTTACGGGGCGTTGAGCTGCAATTTCACCGCAGCGGGTGAGGCGCCGGGGGCCGGGCTAATCCGCCGTCAGGGCGCTTGCAGCCCGCTGCTGTCAGTCACTCGGGGGGATGATGACGACCACCGTAAGCGGGGCCGCAGTGTCCGCGGGGCAGCCGGATCTCGGGCTGCTCGAGGACAAGCTGCGCATCCCGTGGCCCGGCATGGCGGTGCTGCCGCGCAGCCGGGTCGGTGCTCTCATCGACGCGGCCGTGAGCCGCCGGGTCACGCTGCTCACCGGGCCGCCCGGCGCGGGCAAGACGATAGCCGCGGCGCAGTGGGCAGCTGCCAGGCCGGCCAGCCGGCGACCCGCATGGGTCTGTCTCGATGCCGGCGATACCCAGCCGGAGCGGTTCTGGCGGTACGTGACCGCGGCGCTGTCCAGGGCAGGAGGAATGGCCGCCGCCCGGATCGGGCCGCCCCCGCCCGGCATTCCCGCCGCTGACATCCCGCAGTGGATCTCGGCAGCTGCGCCCTCAGCTGCCGAGCCGGTCGTGCTCATTCTCGACGACGTGCAGGTACTAGCCGGTAGCGAGGCGATGGCCGGCCTCAACGAGCTCATCCGCCACGAACCGCCCGGTCTCAGGCTGCTGCTGGTCGGACGGTCAGCACCGGGGCTGGCACTGGCGAGGCTGCGGCTCGCCGGTGACCTCGCCGACATCGGCGCGGGCGATCTTGCGTGCACCAGCGAGGAGGTCGCGGCCTACTTCAGCATGCTCGGCACTCAGCTCAGCCCGGCCGACCGGGACCGGATACTGCAGCGCACCGAGGGCTGGCTCGCGGGGCTGCGGCTGACCGCCCTGGGCGCCGATCCGGCCGCGAGCGTGGCACCGGCGGGCATGGCTGCCGATTACCTGCAAGACGAGCTGCTCGCACAGCTTCCCGCGCAAATCCGGACTTTCATGCTGCGTACCTGCTTGCCTGAGACTGTGCCCGCAGATCTGGCCCGCGAGCTGAGCGGTGAGGCGGGCGCAGCCGCGCTCCTCGAGCAGCTCAGCAGGGAGAGCGGCCTTGTCCAGCCAGTCGCGCCTGAGGCCGCCGAGTACCGCTACCACCCGATGCTCAGGGATGTGCTGACCGCGGACCTGCGCATGGAGCTGCCGGACGAGGTTCCGGTGCTGCAAGGCCGGCTGGCACGCTGGCATGCAGCGCGGGGCGAGATACTCGCGGCCGTACAGGCTGCCGCGGCCGTCGGCGACTGGGAGTTCGGTGTTCAGCTGCTGCGCGATGCCGGCCCGGCCGTCCTGCTGTCGCCAGCCGGACCAGGCTTGGAGGCGGCGCTGGCGGCCGCGCCCCCCGATCGGGTAGCGGCTGACGAGGTCGTGATCGCGGTCGCGCTCGCGGCCGCGCGGCTCTGGCAGGGTGACGCCGACGGCGCGCTGCCATACCTGGAGACCGCGGAGAGCACGCTGGCGCGGCTGGCGGATCAGAAGGACGCCCCAGGCGGTCACGACCGGCCGGCTGAGGCAGGCGGACAGCTTGAGCTGTGGGTCGCGGCACTGCGGGTGCTGCACAAGGCGACGGTCACCGCGGCCCGGCCAGGCTGGCTCGACCGCGAGTGGGCACTGGCGAGCCGGGTCCACGCTGACCCGCGCGGTGCGCCGGAGCACCGGGCACTGGGTGCGCTCTGGCTGGCACTCGGCTTTGCCGCGCTGCGCGAGCTTGACACCCAGCTGGCCCGGTCGGCACTGCTGCATGCCGGCTCTCAGCTGTCGGCGGGCGGATTGCTGGCATTGCGGGAACGGGGCAGATCCTGGGAGGCGGTGGCCTGCGCGCTGTACGGCGATCTCACTGCAGCTACCAGGATTGCGGCCAGTGTTGCCGACGGACCGCACGGCCGCGATGCGGAGCTCGCACCGGTGCTCGCGCTCGCCAGCGCGGCGGTCAGCCTCGCCAGGGATGAGCCGGATGCGGCCGGGGTGCTTCTCGATCAGGCCGACGTGGAGTCGATGATGGCGCGGCCCGCCGGCGAGCCGTCGATCGCCGTGCTGAGCGGGATGCTGCGGGCTCGGCTGGCGATCGCTGACAGCAACCTGACTGGCGCCCGCGGGCTCGTCCGCTGGCTCGCGGATGCCGCGGCCAGCTCAGTCCAGCCGGTCGCGGCTGTTCCGGCCACCGCAGCTATCCGTCCGTACGGGGCGGAGGCGGTCATCGGCGTGCTGGACGCCGAGATCAGCCTCGCCGCCGGAGAGCGGGAACGGGCCAGGGCGACGCTCACTGACCTCGGCGCGGCGGATTCGCGTGTCCCGCCGCAGCCGGGCACGACCACCGCGCCCCCGCTCACCCGGCCCGAGGCCATCGACCTGCAAGCCCGGCTGCTGATTGCCGAGTCGGATGACAAGGGCGCGCTGGAGCGGATCGCGCCGCTGCTGGCCGAGCCGGCCGGGGCGTGCTCGCTCATCGACCGGATCACGGCCCTGCTCACGGCGGCGGTCGCCCACCGCCGGCTGAGCCAGGCGAGCGAGGCGGGCGAACTCCTGTCGCAGGCGCTGGCACTGGCTGAACCGGAGGACGCCTGCGGCCCGTTCATCGCCGCCGGGCCGCCGATACGGTCGGCGCTGACGGTGCTGGTGTCACCGTCGAGCCGGTGTGCCGGATTCGCCGGCCACATCCTGGACAGGTTCGACGGCCGGCTACCGCGGCCGGCCGGGACCCAGCCCGCCGCGCTGCTGACGGACAGCGAGCTCGCGGTGCTGCGATTCCTTCCCTCTCACATGACGAACCAGGAGATAGCAGAGGCGCTGTTCCTGTCGATCAACACCATCAAGACTCATCTGAGCTCGGTGTACCGGAAGCTCGGCGTGGCCAACCGGCGGCAGGCGATCGCTCAGGCCCGTCGGCTTGAGTTGCTGTTACGCCACCTGGCGGTGTACCCGAGGCGCGCAGAAGGCGGCTTCGCCCGGCTCGGCGCCGGGCGAAGCCGCCATGTCGCTGGCCTCATCCGCTGGTGATAGCCGATCGGCTACCTCGCGCTAGTGGCCAGCCTTGTGGTCGACGGCGTGTGCTCCGCTGCGCGCTTGCCTTCCTTGGCCGCCCTGAACAGGCTGAAGGCCAGCCCGCATAGCACCAGGCCGTAGAACAGCAGCCAGGCGCCCACCAGAATGACCAGCAGGCCGAGCGTGATCCCTGGCCAGACCACCATCAGGATCCCGGCCGCGATGCTGAAGACGCCAAGCACACCGCGCAGGGCGCGCCCTGGCACGTTGCCTGAGAACGCCACGCCGAGGTCGGAGATGCCGTGCACGATGAAGTACACGCCGGTCACGAACGCGACCAGGAACAGGCTCAGCGCGTGGTGCCGCAGGCAGTAGAGCCCGGCGAGCACCGCGAGCAGCCCGATCGCGATATAAGCGACGCGCATGCCGCCGCTCTCGGCCTTAGCGGTGAACCCCTCGAACAGCTTTACCAGCCCGGAGACCACCAGGGCCGCGCCAATCAGGATGGCGATGATCGTCAAGGTCGCAGATGGCCAGACGAACATCATCACGCCAACGGCGACCAGAAGCAGACCGCCGCACAGCACCGCTGGCCATGCGCGCCCCGCCGCGGCCGCCATGAGGCCGCCTTCGGCGGCAAGGCCCGGCTTAGCGGCACCTTCCGCGCCCCGCTCTGCCTCCATTTTCTCAGCCTGGGGGCCATATTGCTGCGGCACGGTCTTCTGGGCAGCCTGCTGCCGGGTCGTCGTCGTCACCCCGCTGGTGTCGCCCTGAGCCGGTTGCTGGCCGGGTCCGCCGACGCTGGTCGCGCCGGTGGTCTGGCCCATGTGCTGCTGGCCCATGTCGCCCTGGCCCATGTTTCCCTGGGCCATGTCGGCTGGCGGACCGCTTCCTGATGGCCCGGACCCGCCTGGCAGACCCGATTCGTCCACCGGGCCGCTGCGCGGTTCAGTCATTCCTCGCCTCCTGGAGAACTAGACGTCCCGGAGCGTCGGCCCGCCGTGTCGACACGGCTGCACCCAGCACCCCGGTAATGCCGCGAGTACTCCTAACTTGGCCATCATGCGGCCGATAAGTTCCCGTGATCATCACCCGTGGCGGGTGAACGCAACTGCGCTGGCCTAGACTTGGCGCGCATAGCCCGTGTGTGACATTGCTCGTTAGTCACATGCCGGTCCGGACCGCGGCCGCGGTCTGCTGGCCAGCGGGATGACCTCATTCCAGGAAGCGATCCCAGGTGAAGACCGACGTCGAAGAGCTGAGCCCGACCCGGGTCAAGCTGACCATCGAAGTTCCGTTCTCCGAGCTCAAGCCCAGCCTCGACAAGGCATACCGAGAAGTGGCGAAGCAGGTCAGAATTCCCGGTTTCCGGCCGGGCCGGGTACCGCCACGGGTCATCGACACCCGGATCGGCCGCGTTCACGTGCTTGAGCAGGCTGTCAACGACGCGGTGCCGGAGCTCTACAACAGGGCTGTGGCAGAGCGCGAGGTGGTGCCGCTCAGCCAGGCCGAGATTGAGATCACCAAGCTCGAGGATGGCCAGGAGCTGACGTTCACGGCAGAGGTCGACGTGCGGCCGAGTTTCGAGCTGCCGGACCTGGAGCAGCTGTCAGTGACCGTGGACAACGCCGAGGTCGACCCGGACCAGGTGGAGGAGTATCTCGGCTCGCTGCGCGAGCGCTTCGCCTCGCTCAAGACAGTGGACCGGTCCGCTGAGACCGGCGACTTCGTCTCGATCGACCTGGCCGCCACCATCGACGGCGCGGCTGTCGAGGATGCTCAGGCCACCGGCGTCTCCTACGAGGTGGGCACCGATTCCATGCTGGACGGCCTGGACGACGCGCTGGCCGGCATGTCGGCCGGGGAATCCAAGACGTTCACCGCTGAGCTGGCCGGCGGCAAGCAGGCTGGCATGGCCGCTGACGTGCTGGTGACCGTGAACAGCGTCAAGGTCAAGGAGCTGCCTCAGCTGGACGACGAGTTCGCCCAGTCCGCGAGCGAGTTTGACACAGTCGGCGAGCTGCGGGCCTCGACCAGGAAGCAGCTGGAGGCGATGCGCCAGGCGGGCCAGGCGGGTCAGGCCAGGGAACGGCTGCTCGATGAGCTGATCGAGCAGCTCGACATCCCGCTGCCGGAGCGGCTCGTCCAGTCCGAGGTCGAAGCGCGGCAGAACTCCCTGCGTGACCAGCTAGAGCGGGCTGGCCTGACGATGAAGGCCTATCTCGAGTCGGCCGGCACTACCCAAGCCAAGCTCGAGGAGGACTTCGAGGCCGACGCGCGGCGCTCGGTCAAGGCTGGGTTCATCCTGGACAAGCTTGCCTCACAGGAGGACCTCAAGGTCACTGGCGAGCAGCTGAGCGCCTACGTGACTGAGCAGGCCTACCGCATGGGCGTGTCGCCGGACCGGCTGGCGCAGCAGCTCAGCGACAGCGGCCAGCTGCCTGCGCTGGCGGCCGACGTGCTTCGCGGCAACGCGCTGACCCTGCTGGCCGAGCGCGCCAGGGTGATCGACGAGGCAGGCCGCCCGGT
>Ga0335073_10006602_pt1 | contig 16303 bp, 12 predicted proteins | sample Lox_Sample_22_FD_207093 | JGI IMG/M metagenome (GOLD analysis project Ga0335073, IMG submission 207093) | Soil microbial communities from Loxahatchee National Wildlife Refuge, Florida, United States - Lox_Sample_2.2 | ecosystem: Environmental > Terrestrial > Soil > Wetlands | place: USA... | reverse complement strand
CGAATCCGGCCGGTTCACCCAGAACGCCCCTGAACCATCCCCCGAGGCATCCCCCGAGGCGGAAGGACCCGCCGGTCCAGCGGCGGCCCTAGCGGACCGCCTCACCATGATCGGCAAGGAACGCGTCTTCGTGCTGCACTGGTCCGCCGAGCGCGACCCCGCCACCAGCGTCTACCTCTCCCAGCGCGACGTACGCGAGCTCCAGTTCGCCAAGGCCGCCATCGCCACCGGCTGGCGCATCCTGCTCGAGGAGGCCGGCCTCACCATCGAAGACGTCAAGCAGGTCCTGCTGGCGGGCAGCTTCGGCTCCTACCTCAACGCCAAGTCGGCGATCCGCATCGGCCTGGTACCCGACGTCGGCCCGCGCCGCATCATCGCCGCTGGCAACGTGGCGGGCGAGGGCGCCAAGATGGCCCTCCTGTCAATACGCGACCGCGCCGCCGCCCTGTCCCTCCTCGAGGAGGTGACCTATGTCGAACTCAGCGACAGAAGCGACTTCAACGACCGCTTCATCGCCCAACTCAGCCTCTAGCCCTCCAGCCAAGAAGATAGTGGATGTTCGGGCACACCCCGATGTACCCAAACATCCACCATCTTGGGATGCGCCCGGTAACCCCGTCGAAATCGTCGCCTGCGGAGCCCTGGCGGGCCATATCAGGGAGATAGCCGCCCGCCGCGGCTGGCCGGTGACGGTCCGTCCGATCGCGGCCGCCCTGCACAACCGCCCGCAGCAGATAAAGGGTCATGCCGAACGGATGCTTGCGACGCCCGAGACGCCAGGGTCTCGGGCGGTCCTGGCTTACGCCGACTGCGGCACCTACGGCGCCCTTGACAAGCTGTCAGCCCAGGCCGGCGTCAGCCGCCTCCCCGGCCTCCACTGCTACGACCTCTACGCCGGCGCCAAGGCGATAGAGCAGCTCTTCGCCGAAGAACCCGGCACCTACCTGCTAACCGACTACCTGATCAGATCTTTCGAGCGGAGCGTCATCCAGCCGCTAGGCCTAGACCGCTATCCAGAGCTGTGGCCCGACTACTTCGGCCACTACCGCCGCCTGGTCTGGCTAGTGCAGCAATCAACCCCTGAGCTGGAAGAGTCTGCCGTCCGGATCGCCGCCAGGTTCAACCTCCCACTGACCCGCATCGACACAGGCACCAAGGGGCTGGAAGCCGCCCTGGAGCCATTGATTGAGCAGCAGCAGCCGCGTGAAAGGCCCAGGAAGCTATGAGTGACATGCCAACCCGAGCGAGTGCCGTGGTCATCGGCGCGGGCATCGTGGGCAACAGCCTGGTTTATCACTTGTCGGAACTCGGCTGGCGGGACATCGTCCTGGTGGACAAGGGGCCGCTGCCGAACCCGGGCGGCAGCACCGGGCACGCGTCGAACTTCATCTTCCCGATTGAGTACTCCCGGCTGATGTTCGAGCTGACCAGGGACTCGACCGAGCAGTACAAGGAACTCGGCGTGTTCACCGAGTCCGGCGGCATCGAGGTGGCCCGCACGCCGGAGCGGATGCAAGAGCTGCGGCGCCGCGTCACCAAGGCGAAGGGCTGGGGCATACCGGCCGAGCACCTGACGCCGGAAGGCGTGCAGAAGCTGGTGCCGTACCTGGACCCTGCCGTGATTCTCGGCGGCGGCTACTTCCCCACGGTCGGCGTGGTGGACAGCCTGCGGGCCGGGACGCTGATGCGGGAGCGGGCACAGGCGTCCGGCGCGCTCACCGTCGTCTCCGGCGCCGAGGTGCTGGACATCACCACCGCGGCCGGCCGGGTCACCGGGATCGTCACCGACAAGGGCGAGATCGCCACCGACCACGTGGTCATCTGCTGCGGCGTCTGGTCGGCCAAGGTCGCCGCGCTGGCCGGTGCCCGGCTCGCGCTGACCCCCATCGTGCACCAGATGATCAGCGTCGGCCCGATCGGACTGTTCGCAGGGACCACGGGCGAGATCTCGTACCCGATCGTCCGCGACGTGGACGAGGGCATGTACGAGCGGCAGCACGGCGGCGACATGGAGGTCGGCTCTTACATGCACCGGCCGATCATCGTGCCGCCAGAGACCATACCCTCCAACGAGGAGGCGGTGCTCTCGCCGACCGAGCTCCCGTTCACCGCCGACGACTTCGACCCGCAGCTCGCCGCCTCGCTCGAGCTCATGCCCGAGCTACTCGGCGACGAGAAGGCCGGCATACGGTACGCGATCAACGGGCTCATCTCGATGACGCCGGACGGGCACCCGCTGCTCGGCGAGACCCCCGAGGTGAAGGGGCTGTGGACGGCCGCGGCGAGCTGGATCAAGGAGGGGCCGGGCTGCGGCCGTGCCATCGCCGAGCTGATGTCGGGCAAGGTGCCGACCGTCGACGTGCACGAGGCCGACGTCGCCCGCTTCTACCCGTCGTCGCGGACGGCCGGGTTCGCCCGCGCCCGTGCCGCCGAGGCGTTCAACAAGATGTACGGCATCGTGCACCCCGCCGAGCAGTACGAGTCGCTGCGCCCGCTGCGCACCACGCCGCTCTACGACAGGGAAAAGGCCCTCGGCGCGGTCTTCTACGAGACCGCCCGCTGGGAGCGGCCGTTCTGGTACGCGTCCAACGAGCCGCTGCTCGACAAGTACGCGGGACGGCTCATGGAGCGCACCGCCGAGTGGGAGTCCCGCTGGTGGTCGCCGGTCATCAACGCCGAGCACCTGGCCATGCGCGACGGCGCCGGAATGGTGGACCTCTCCGCGTTCACCATCCTCGACGTCACCGGGGCTGGCGCGCTCGGCGGGCTGCAGAACCTCGCAGTCGCGCAGCTCGACGTGCCGGTCGGCCGCACCGTCTACACCCCGTTCCTCAACGACGCGGGCGGGTTCGTGGCCGACCTCACCATCATGCGGCTCGGCTGGTCCCACTTCCGCGTCGTCACCGGCGCGGCCGACGGCGGGCGGGACGCCAAGTGGATCAGCGACAGGCTGCCAGACAACGCGCAGCTCGCCGACGTGAGCTCGGCCTGGGCCACGATCGGGCTGTGGGGGCCCCGCGCGGGCGACATCCTCGCCGCGGTGAGCAGGGACGGGGATCAGAAGCCGCCGCTTCCGTTCGGTACGACAGGGATCTTCGAGCTCGGCGGAGCTGCCGTGCTCGGGTCGCGTATCTCCTACGTCGGTGAGTTCGGCTGGGAGCTGCACGTGCCGGCGGACCAGGGCGGGCACCTGTGGGACCTGCTGTGGGAGGCCGGGCGGCCGCACGGGCTCGTGCCTGTCGGCATCGGCGTCTACGGTACGACCGCGCGGCTCGAGAAGGGGTACCGTGCATTCGGTGCGGAGCTCACCCCCGAGTACAACCCGGTGGAGGCCGGCATGACCAGGCCTAAGGTGAAGGCCGCGCCGTTCATCGGCAAGGAGGCGTACCTCGCGGCCCGCGCGGCGGCGCCGGCCGCGGTGCTGTGCACGCTGACGGTCGATTCGCACGCGTCCGCCGACGGCACCCTGCGGTACATGCTCGGCGGCGAGCCGGTCCTGACCTTGGACGGCGCGCGGCTGGTGGACGCGCACGGGCGGCCGTCGTACGTGACCTCGGCCGGGTCAGGCCCGTCGGTCGGCAGGCACCTGCTGATGGCCTACCTGCCGCCCGACCTGTCGGCGGTGGGTACCCCGCTGCTCGTGGAGTACATGGGCGAGCCGTACCCGGTCACCGTGGCGTCCCAGGGGGCCGTGTTCGACCCCGCCGGGTCGAGGATGCGCTGATGGACATCCTCGTTTGCGTCAAGCGGGTGCCGACGGTCGGCGGCGCGATCACGCTCACCGCCGACTATCGCGCCATCGACACCAAGGCATCAGGATTCACGATCAGCCCGCACGAAGAGTGCGCGGTCGAGGAGGCGGTGCGGCTGGTCGAGCGGTTCGGCGGCGCGGTGACGGTCGTGTCGCTCGGTCCCGTCGAGGCGCAGGAGCAGCTGCGCGCGTGCCTGGCGCTCGGCGCTTCCGCGGCGGTCCTCGTCGAGACGGCGCCAGGGGCAGAGACCGGGCCCATGGCCACCGCCGCCGCGCTGCACTCGGTGGCGGCGACGGGCGGCTTCGACCTCATACTGCTCGGCAACGAGGCGTCCGACGCCGGCGGCTACCAGGTGGGCATCCGGCTGGCCCACCTGCTCGGCAGGCCGGTGGCGACCGGCGCCAAGGCGATCACGGTGCCTGACGACGCCTCGTCGCTGTCCGCGTCGCGCAGCTACCGTGGAGCGACCGAGACGTTCACGCTGCCGCTGCCCTGCGTGGTGACCGTCAAGGAGGGCATCAACCTGCCGCGTTACCCGTCGCTGCCCGGTCGGCTGCGGGCGAAGCGGGCCGCGATCAAGCGGATACCGCTGGAGGCGACGGGTCCGTTGCCCGCCGGTGACATCCGCATGACCAGGCTGCGCGTGCCTGACGCGCCGCGCAAGCAGGCGACCGTACTCGGCCAGGGTGCCGCCGCGGTCCCCGCGCTTGTCGCGGTACTCGCGGAGCTCGGGGTGATCTCATGACCGTCTGGTGCCTCGTCGAACTTGACGGCGACGCCGCAGCGGACGCCTCACTCCGCGCGCTTACCTTGGCCCGCGGGCTGCTGCCCGATGGCGCCGGCGGCGGCGGGGTCGCGGCGGTGGTCTTCGGCGCATCTTCGGTCGCCGACGGGGTGCTCGCCGATCTGGCGGCCTACGGCGTGGCCGACGTCTACGTGGTGTCCGGCGTCGACGGCTACGCACCGCAGGCGTGGGCGCGCGTGCTCGCGGAGTTGCTCGCCGCCGACCGTGGTCCGGACGGCTCGCGGCCAGCGGTGGTCGCCGCGGGGACGGAGCACGGCAACGAGGTGCTCGCCCACCTGGGGGCGATCACCGGGCTGCCGATGGCGGCGAACTGCGTGTCCGTGTCCGTGTCCGTGTCCGTGTCTGACGGCGCGGCGCTCGGCCTGGTTCGCCAGCGGTGGGCCGGCCTGCTGCTTGAGGAGGCCGTGCTCGACGCGCCGGCCGCGCTGCTCACGGTGGCGACCGACGCGGTCGCCGCGGTACCCGGGGCCGCGCCAGTGTCCGTGACAGTGCACGAGGTCACCGCGGCGCTGACCGGTGCCGACCTCACGGTGCGGGCCGTCGAGACGCCGGGCGCCGCGGGCGGTGTCTCGCTCGCCACCGCCCGCGTGGTGGTCGGCGGCGGCCGCGGCGTCGGCAGCGCCGAGGGGTTCGCCCCGCTCGAAGAGCTCGCGGCGCTGCTCGGCGGCGTCGTCGGCGTTTCCCGCGTGGTGACCTCCGAGGGCTGGCGCCCGCACTCCATGCAGGTCGGCCAGACCGGCACCAAGATCACCCCCGACCTGTACCTGGCCTGCGGCATCAGCGGCGCGATCCAGCACTTCGCCGGCTGCTCCGGCGCCAGGCACATCATCGCGGTCAACACCGACGCGTCCGCGCCGATGATGACCCGCGCGGACTACGCGATCGTCGGCGACCTGCGCGAGGTGCTGCCTGCGCTGATAGAGGCCCTCCGTGCCCGCGGCTTAGCGGGATAATCGCGTGGTGCGATTCTTCCGTGTGCAGGTGCTGCGGACGCTTCCCCATCCCGCGCGCGGCTTCACCCAAGGGCTGATCGCCTCGGGCGAGACGATGTGGGAGTCGGGCGGGCAGTACGGGATGTCGGTGCTGCGCCGGTACCAGCTCGGCTCGGCGCAGGTGGCGGCGGAGGCGGCGTTGCCGCCTGACCTGTTCGCCGAGGGAATCTGCCAGGTGGGCGGTAGCATCGTGCAGCTCACCTGGAAGGAACGCGTCGCGCTCCGCTGGGACGCGGCGACGCTGCAGGTCGCTGAGCGGATCCGGTTCAACAGGGAAGGATGGGGGATCTGCGCGGTTCCCGTGGACGGGAATCCCGCGGGCGAGGTGATGACGAGCGACGGCACCAGCGAGCTGGTGCGGCGCGACCCGGTGACGCTTGAGCCGCGAGCCGTCGTCCACGTGCGGTGCGACGGCAACCGGGTGCGCTGGCTCAACGACCTTGCCTGGGCGGGCGGGCTGATCTGGGCGAATGTGCTCGGCACCACCTGCATCGCCGGCATCGACCCGGGCACCGGGGTAGTGACCGACGTGGTGGACGCCCGCGCCGCAGGAGAGCGGCACCGCGATGCGGAGATGCTGATGAACGGGATCGCGCCGTTCGGTCAGCGGGGCGAGTTCCTCCTCACCGGCAAGGGCTGGCGGTCAGTCAGGCACGTCAGGCTCGTCCAGGACCGCGACCGGGGCCAGACGGAGCGCATGCTGGCGGGCCCGCGCTTCTGACCGGTGCCTGAGCGGCCGGGCGGCATAGCCGCCGTCGGCCAGCCCCGCTCCGCGCTCGAAGACGTTCCAAGCCCCGACATCGCCGCTGAGCAGCCAGGAAACCCCCGCGGCCGCGAAGTAGGGCAGCAGCATGAGCAGCCCGCCGAACCAGGCGTACTGGGTGGCGTGCCTGGCCTCGTGCCGGAGCAGTGCGGTGTCGCGGCCGAGTGCGTCATGCCGGGTGAGGATCACGTTTCCCAGCGTGAAGGCGCGCGCGGGCGGCACCGGCAGCCGGTAGCCGGTGCCGACGAGCAGCCCGTCGGGGAAGCGGGCCAGCCGGGCATGCCCGGCCAGGGAAACAGCGAGTCCGGCCAGCGTCGACCCGTTGAGCAGGTTGACCGCCAGCCGGACCCGGTGCCTTGGGCGCATCAGGGTTAGGAGTTATCGTCCTCGTCAGGTTCGTCAGGCCCGCCACGACCTGGCGGGTCGTACGTCGGCGCGCCGAGCGGGTCGGCGTGCGACCCGTTGCCGTTCGAGTTACCCGCGCCGAAACCGCCGAAGTCGATCGTCTCGCCGGCCTCGGCAGCCGTGCCGATCACCGTGCCGTTTCCTGTGCCGTTCCCGTTACCGTTGGCGTCGTAGGAACCGCCGAGAAAGCTGCCTGAGCCGAGGCCGATGGCGAGCGCGGGCTCGGCGACGGGCAGCGGCATGTCCGGCGTGTCGTGCTGCCGGTGCGCCCGCACGGCCGCCAGGTGGTACTCGCGCAGCCGGTCGATGAACGCGTCGTCCAGGTACGGTGTGCCGTCCACCAGCGGGCCTGGCGTGCCGGTCATGACCGCCTCGACGTCCTCGCCGCTGAGGGTCTTGTTCGTCTCGAGTGCGTGCGTGAGCGCGAGCACGTGCCGCTCGTTCTCCCGCAGGATCTCCTCCGCCTTGACCAGCAGCGCCGAGAGGTTGTCCTCGATCCGGTCGGCCAGCCGGCCGAACGGGGTGGGCCCGTGCCCGTCGTTGGGGCCTCCCGCGGCGGCATGGCTGCCGCCACCGCCGCCGGGCGTGCCCGACTCGAGGCTGCGCCCCGTGGCGGCCGAGGACACGGTCTTGCCCATGCCCCAGTAGCCCTCCATGTAGGAGGCGACGAAGGTGGCGGAGTCGAGGTCACCGGAGACGCCTGAGGAGCTGTCGCCGTCGAAGAACATCCGCTCGCCTGCCAGGGAGGCGAGGGACACCAGGATGTCCGACTCGTACTCGCTGCGCCAGTGGGTGAACAGGTCCTCCGGCTTGATCGACGACACCATGCCGAGGTAGCCGCTGCCCTTCTCGATCGTGGCGATGTCGATGATGAGGTGCTTGCGCATCCGGTAGGCGACCACCGCGTGGCAGGCCTCGTGCACCGCGGTCGCGTGCCGCTCCCGCTCGATGTACTCGACGTCCTCGGGCGGGCCGAGCGCCTTGAGCCGCTTGGCCTTGATCACGTCCGCGTAGGTGATGACATCGCGGCCGTCCCTGATCGCGATGATCAGCGCCTCGTTGACCATGTCCTTGATCGTGGCGCCCGTCGCGTACGGGGTGATCGTGGCGAGCTTGTCGATCTGCTCGGCGGTCAGCTCGTGCGAGACCTTGGCCAGGTATCCCTCGTACGTGCGGACCCGGCCGGGCTTGGACGGGTAGCCGACCCGGTACATGCGGTCGATGCGGCCGGGCCGCAGCAGCGCCTCGTCGAGCGCGGTCGGCATGTTGGTCGCCATCATGATCAGGATGCGGTAGTGGGGCGGCGGCTTCGGCCGCATGCCGAGCGCCCGCCGTACCACCCGGTTGATGAAACCGCGCGGCTTCTTCAGCCCGGAGATCTCCGTCAGCAGCGACTGCAGCGTGCCCATGCCGCCGCCGCCCATGCCGCCGTTCATCATGCCGCCGACGATCTGCCGGTCACGCTTGCCGCCGGGGCGGTCCTGCTCAAGGCCAGCGGCCATCGCGTTCCTGGCCAGCATCGACTGCAGGTCGTCCGACAGGTAGGAGAAGCCGTGGCAGCCGTCGGCGAACGCGGCAGGCGCCATCCTGTTCCCGCCGGGCGTGCCGCCCATGGCCATGCCGCGGTTGCCGAGCGAGTCGGCCTCGTCGAAGAAGACGATCACGCCGCCGTAGCGCAGCGCGAGCTTGCGCAGCTTGCGGAACAGGCCCTTGACCTTCAGGATGCCGACGCCCATGAACATGTTGATGAACGCGCCAGGGTCGACGAACACGTACGGCTTGCCGGTCTCGCCGGCCACCGCCTCGGCCATCAGCGTCTTGCCGGTGCCTGGCGGCCCCCACAGCAGGATGCCGCCGGGCACGTAGCCGCCACGGTCCTCGACCAGCTCGGGGTTCTCAAGGAAGATGATGTTCTCCTTGACCCGCTCGAGCACCTGGTCCTGGCCCCACACGTCGGAGAACCTGGTCTTGATGTCGTCCGGGTAGTAGACGTCCACGCCGCCCCTGGACATGAACCAGAACAGCAGCGCGAACTGGGCGACCGTGAACAGCAGGAGGAAGGCGTACTGTATGACGGTCGGCAGCGCGTGCCACAGGATCGACGGGACGAGCAGCAGCGCGGTGATCGGCGGGTCGTGCATGATCTTGCCCGCCAGGATGGCGAGGAAGGCCACGAATATCACCCAGCGGATAACCCGGCCGATGCGGTACCTGGTCCACGCGGAAAGCTTGCGCTCCTGGAACCGCTCCGACCTGCCCCAGACCTTCTGCACCCAGAACTGGTTATAACGCGCTGAGTGCTCGCTGATCAGGAAATGCGCCTGGTGCGCCAGCTCAAGTCCGGCGAGGGCGAAGACCCACCAGCCCAGCCGTGCCTCGATCCGGATCGCGTCGACGATGCCGACGAGCGGTTGGTCCGCCATCAGCGACCAGACGAGGATCAGCCAGATCGCGGCGAGCAGCACCAGCCACTTGACCCGGTCCCAGAAGGGCATCTTACGGCGTGTCAGGATATCTTCCTCACGCGGGCGCCCGCCCTGGTAGGAAAGTCCCTGCTCAACCGGCCGCGCGGCCTTCTTCATGTCGGGCTCCCGACCGTAAATGAGGACATGACAGTATTTATGTTGTCCGAGTTTTGCGAGTAACAGGAATCGGTGCAGTGGATCATGAGGAGGTAGACGACGGTCTGATCGGCGTTGGTCAGCACGTCCTCGTCAAAGGTGTCCACCACCCCGCCGGGGAAGGTGTACTGGAACGTCTCGCGTACCCCGTGCACGCCCTGGGCCGCGGTGACCGTCTGGTCGCGCAGTGACTGGAAGTTGGTCAGAGGGAAACCGCTCGCCGCGACCTCCTGGCGCGTCTCGGCCGTCACTGGCAGCATGAAGTCCCGCAGCATGTTGTAAGAAATCTCTGCGCTCCCGGAGGCCGACAGCGGGACCACCTCGGCGAACACGAACGGCTTGGTGATGCTCGGCGCGAGGAAGTTGCTGCCGGACGGCGCCGTGCTGGCGTCGAACGCGGTTGACCAGATGCCGTCGCTCGAGCCGCCCACGGCCTTGAGCGCCGCGTCCAGGTCCTGCTGTGAGATCTGGTGCCACTGGGTCGGCACCTTGTAATACGCCTTCGCGGCGGAGTCGGCGACGTAGGTGTACGACGGAGCGCCGCACGCGATTAGTCCCACCGTCGCGAGCGCGCCCATGAGGAGGAACGCCAATCCCCCGGTGAGGCCTCGTGATGAGCGGAAGGCCCGATTCGTCAACGGGGTGACCTCCACAAATTGTGCTCTTGGGACAAGTATGCCGTTTCATATCGATTTGGTAAAGGCGATCAGGGGGCCGAACGGAACCCCGCTGACCGTCCACGCCGCCGCGATCGTGGCGACGACGCCAGCGAGCGCGAACGGTGCCGGATAGCTGTCCGGCAGTCCTATTACTACCCCCTGCGAGCGATGCCACCCCAAGCGGAAGGTTATACGCGATATTGATCTATCCAAAGCAGCGTCCTTCACCGCGGTAGGTCGGGACGCTCTGCGCGAGGTCGTCGGAAGAGCCGATCAGGTGGTACTCGGTGAGCCGCTCGGCCAGCTCGCCGCCCTTCGCGTGCCGCAGCCAGACCCGGTCGCCGATGCTGAGCCGGTCGGCCGCGGTGCCGGTCACCGGCGTCTGCACCTCGCCCGCACCCTCGACCTTGGTCAGCTTCAGCCCCGCGGGCATGAACGGCGTGGGCAGCCGGTCGGGCGTCCCGCTGCCAGAGGCGATGTAGCCGCCGCTGAACAGGGTGGCTATCCCCGGCGCCGGCCGTCGCACCACCGGCAGCGCGTACTGCAGCGCGGGCTGTGGGTGGAACTTGCGGTAGGCGTCGAACAGCGTCGGCCCGACCAGCCCGGAGCCCGCGGCGAGCTCGGTGACTGACTTGTCGGCCGCGGTGGACTCGAGGGAGCCCGTGCCACCGCCGTTGACGAACTCAAGCGGGGTCAGCGCGCGGATCCGGCGGACGGCCTCCGCGCGCCGCACGTGCAGCTCCGCCGCCGAGCGGGCCTGTATCGCCTGGACGACGCGGGCGCGCAGCGGGCGGCCGGGCGGCGCGTCCCCGAGCCCTGCGATCTGCCCCTCGTAGCCGAGCACGCCGACGAGCGTGAATCCAGGCCGCCGCAGGATCGCCTCGGCGAACAGCCCCGCTTCGGCCGGTGTGCGCAGCGGCGACCGCCAGGTGCCGACCTGCACGACTGGTCCGTAAGGCAGCGGCCGCCAGGACATGTCGAGGTCAATGCAGACGCGGATCGGCGGGTGCCCCTGGCCGAGCGTCGCGTCGATGAAGTCCAGGTGGCCGGCCGAGTCGACCGTCACCGTCACGTGCTCTCTTGCGGCCTCGTCGGCCGCGAGCGCGCGCAGCGCGCCGCGGTCGGCGGTCGGGTAGGCGACGAGGATGTCGTCGCTGATACCACAGCCGTGCAGCCACAGTGCCTCGGCGAGCGCGTAGGACATTACCCCCCGGTATCCTGGGCCGGACAGGGCACGCTCGATGAGGTACCGGCAGCGCAGCGACTTGCTCACCACCCGGATGGGCACGCCGTCGGCGCGCCGTGCGAGGTCACGTGCGTTGGCGTCGAACGCGGCCAGGTAGACGGCGGCGAACGGCGGGTCCAGGTGGGCGGTCGCCCGGTCAAGCTGGTCCCGGCCACCGACGTCGCTCGACATGATGCCTGACATGCGGAAACATTAGCCGCTCTCCTGGGAAAGTTGGGCCACTGGGGTGGAAAATCAGCGAAATAGCTCGATCACCTGGCAGAACTGGGCAGGCACAGCGAGCGCCAGCCCGGCCAGGCGGTACTGGCCTCGCAGTGCCGAGGAGATCGCTGACGCCATCACGAGCGCGGCGCGAGACGGCCTGACCGTGCGAGCGCTCGGCAGCGGGCACTCGTTCACGCCGGCGGCCGTTACCTCTGGCGCCGCGCTCGACCTGTCCGGCTGGAGCGGCATCGTCAGCGCGGACCTGGCCTCCGGGCTTGTCACCGTGCGGTCGGGCACCACGATCAGGGAACTGAACGCGGCACTCGGCGCGCTCGGCCTCGCCATGGCGAACCTGGGGGACATCGACGCGCAGACGGTGTCCGGTGCCATCTCCACAGGGACCCACGGCACCGGCGCGAGACTGCAGGGCATCGCCGCCCAGGTGGCCGGCCTCGAGCTGGTGCTCGCCGACGGCTCCGTCGTGTCCTGCTCGGCCACCGAGCGCCCCGACCTGTTCGGCGCTGCCCGCGTGTCCGTCGGCGCGCTCGGCGTGCTCTCCACGGTTACCGTGCAGTGCGTCCCCGCCTTCACGCTGGCCGCCGACGAGCGCCCGATGCCGCTCGAGGAGGTGCTCGGCCGCTTCGGCGAACTGGCGGCTGGCAACGACCACTTCGAGTTCTACTGGTTCCCCTACGGAAAGAATGCCCTGGTCAAGCGCAATAATCGGATAGCTGGCCCGGGGGCGCGAGTAGCGCGAGTGCCTCCGCCGATGCCCCAGTGGCGGCGGTTCCTTGAGTACGAGGTGATGGAGAACGCCGCCTTCGGCGCGCTCTGCAGGACCGGGCGGGCCATCCCCGCGGCGATCAGGCCGCTCAACAGGCTGGCCGCGGCCAGCCTGTCCAAGCGGTCGTACTCCGCGCCGTCGCACCAGGTCTTCGTGACGTCGCGCCGGGTCAGGTTCGTCGAGTCGGAGTACGCCGTGCCGGCTGAGTCCGTGCTTGACGTGCTCGCCGAGTTGCGGGCCGGCGTCGCACGGCTCGCCGACCCGGTCATGTTCCCCGTCGAGGTCCGCGTCGCGGCCGCCGACGACGTCTGGCTGTCCACGGCCTACGGGCGCGACTCGGCGTACGTGGCGATTCACCAGTACCAGGGGCTGCCCTACCAGGAGTACTTCAAGCTGTTCGAGTCGATCGCCGGCTCGGCGGGCGGGCGCCCGCACTGGGGCAAGATGCACACCAGGGACGCCGCCTACCTCGCCGCCAGCTACCCGAGGTTCGCCGACTTCCGCAAGGTCCGCGACGAGACCGACCCGTCGCGCCTATTCGCCAACCCCTACCTGGACCAGGTCTTCGGCCAGAATTTATTGTGTGCTGTTCCGACCAAATACGGGCACTAATAGCACCCGATAATTTTTCGAAGTGGCAAGTGAGGCGAGAGATGCGCCAGGGATGGCGCGCCAGGCAGGCCAGGGCCCCGTGAGCCAAAAACCGCTGCCGTACGTGTCTGATAGTGAACGGTGGGTTACCTCGTCAAGGCGGACATGGCGGTGAGGCCTGGTGGCGATCAGCGGGTTTGGTTATGACGGCCTCGATATTGCTCTCGGCGGACTGACGGGGTACGTGGTCCGGGAGATTCCGCGGCGCGAAGATGCGCACCCGGAGGCGGGAGCGGAACGGAAGGTGCCGGACCCTGGCCGCGCTCAGCGGCTCTCGGCTCTTGTCTCGGCCTATCACTGCGGGATTGCCGTGGACAAGCCTTGTCCCATCGCCTTTGGCTGGGTCCGGGCCGCCGCCGGCGGCCCTGTCCGGGTTATCGCTGCCGGAGAGGCGCTTGTCGGCGGGATGGATGGCAAGACGAATGAGGTGCTCCTTTCGCTGCCGACGGGGGCGCGGGCTCGGGTGCTTGGCGAAGGGGAACTGGCCGACCTTGCCGGGAGGCTTGGGGTGTGGCGAGAAGTCGCCGGCATCAGCGACGGGCTGCTAACGGCGGACGGACAGGGCGGGAAAAGGAGCGCGGGAGCTGCCTGGGATGGGTCAGACGGTGTCTCGCTTGACGAGGGGCTGCTCGGAAGCTGGACCCGGGCGTTCGGGTGGCTGGTCATCGCCGAGCCGCTCGGGCCGGCGGAGGTTTGCGCTCTTGCCGAGGAGGCGGGGCGGCGGGAGCGGCTCGCGGCCGCGTCGGCGGACAGGTTTCCTGAGCGGGAGGCGCAGGCGCGGCGGCTGAAAGAAAGACATGCGGAACTGCGGCGTGGCGTGTCCGAGGGGTTCTGGAGGATACGCGTCGCGGTGGGGGCGGCGGACGAGGTGAGCGCGGCGCGGGTCGCGGGGCTGTTCTGTGCGGCAACGGACCTGGCCGGGCTGCCCTACGCGCTGAGCCCGGCGCCGCCGCCCGCGCCATCAGGGCCGGCCGGCGCGCAGGCGCCGGCGGCCGAACCGGGCGGCGATGGCACCGCGGCCGCGCCGTTCTACGGGTCGACGGCGCTGCTCGCGGCGCTGGCCCGGCCGCCGGAGAAGGAGGTGCCAGGGGTGCGCTTCGCGCTGCGGCCGGACTTCGACGTAACGCCCGAGGCATCACCGGATGAAGCGGCGGCCGGAGGCATTGGCAGCGATGACGAGGGCGGAGACACCCGGGGCGATGGCCCGGGCGGAAACACCTACGGCATCCACCTTGGCGAGGTGCTCGACCGTAACCTGATGCCCGCCGGGCCCTTCGCCTTCTCCGCGGGCTCGCTGAACCGGCACGTGTTCGTCTGCGGCGCGACCGGCGCGGGGAAGTCGCAGACGGTCCGCTGCCTGCTCGAGTCGGCCACGGAACGCGGCATCCCGTGGCTGGTCGTCGAGCCGGCCAAGGCCGAGTACCGGCTGATGGCGAGCCGGCTGCCTGGCACGCGGGTGATCAGGATCAGGCCAGGGGAACCCGACGCGATCGCGGCCGGGCTCAACCCGCTCGAGCCCGCGACCTCAGGCGCGGGCGCCAGCTTCCCGCTGCAGACGCACGCCGACCTGGTCAAGGCGCTGTTCATCGCGTCCTTCCAGGCCGAGGAGCCGTTCCCGCAGGTGCTCAGCGCCGCGCTCGGTCGGGTCTACGAGGAGGCCGGATGGGACCTGGCGCTCGGCGAGCCGAGGTGCGCCCAGGTTCCCGGCCAGGTTCCCGGCCAGGTTCGGGCCCAGGTTCCCGCCCAGGTTCCCGGCCAGGCCGCCGACCAGGCCGCCGACGAGCGGCCCGCGGCGGCCGGCTCGGCGGCCGGCTACCCGACCCTCACCGGCCTGCAGCGCGCCGCCGAGCGGGTGGTCGCCGAGATCGGCTACAGCCAGCGGGTCACCGACGACGTGCTCGGCTTCATCAGGGTCCGGCTCGCCAGCCTCAGGCACGGCACCACCGGGCGGTTCCTCGAGGGCGGGCACCCGCTCGACTTCGGCGCGCTGCTGCGCGCGAACGTGGTGCTTGAGATCGAGGACGTCGGCGACGACGCGGACAAGGCGTTCCTGATGGGCACCGTCCTCATCAGGCTGGCCGAGCACCTACGGCTGACCCACCGGGTCGGCGCCCATGCCCGGGCCGGTGCCCGTGCCGCCGGCCTCGCGCACCTGACCGTCGTGGAGGAGGCGCACCGGCTGCTGCGCCGCCCCGAGCCTGGCGGGTCGGGCGGTGCCGGGGCCGCCGGGGCCGCCGGGCACGCAGTGGAGCTGTTCGCCGGGCTGCTCGCGGAGATCCGCGCCTACGGCGAGGGGCTGGTGATCGCCGAGCAGATACCGGCCCGCCTCGTTCCCGACGTGATCAAGAACACAGCGGTGAAGATCACCCACCGGCTGCCCGCCGCCGATGACAGGGAGGCGGTCGGTGCCACGATGAACGCCACGCCGCGCCAGTCCCGCTACCTGGTCACCCTGCCGCCCGGGCGGGCCGCCGTCTTTTGCGACGGCATGGACTTCCCGGTCCTCGTGCAGGTCAAAGATGGGTCGGAACGGGAGCTTGCTTCGACAGCGACCACCGCCGACGCCGCGGCGGTGGTCCACGCCCGGTCGGCCAGCTGCGGCAGCGAGTGCCTGGCCAGGCCGTGCACGCTGCGGGAGATGCGCGCAGGCCAGCGGCTGCTCGACGACGTGCCGCTGATACGGCTGTGGGCGGAACTGGCGGTGCTCGCGCACCTGACCGGGTGGCCGATGCCGGTGCCCGTACCTGACACGCCCGCCGCTCGCCTGATATCGGGCGCCAGTCCAGAGCCGGGCGCCAGCCCAGTGCCTGCCCGGCTGGCTCAGTGCGCCATCGCCCATGCGGTCGACGTGGCCGTAGCCGCGCGCCCGCAGGTCGCCCTGGCGGGCGGGCCGGGTGGTGCGGGCTCGCTCGCTTTGCACGTGACGGACGCGATCCGCTGCTGGGCGGATTACCGCGAATGGCGCTGCTCGCCCGACGAGCCGCAATGGCTGCTCGGCGCGGAGCTGACCGACGAGGTGATCGTGGGGGTGGCCCGACCGGCCGTACTGACGCCCGACGCCGTGCGCGGCCTGTTCATCGACTGCCAGTGGGCGCTCGACTACCTCGAGCCCCCGGCGCCCCGCGGCTCATGAGACACATGGATTGAAGTGCCGGGTTCTCGGCCCTCCGAGCATCGTCGCCGGATCTAAAGGTTTGCCCGCTGGCGGAAATTTACTGGTATAACCGAGCGCTCAAGGGGCGCCTGGTGACGCGGTGGCCGTGTTCTGGCCTAGTCGCCGACGGCCTGGCCGACCCGCTCCCAGACGACCGCTTCGCCTTCCCGGCCCGCCCCCGCATTGGCCCTACCGGCCGCCGAGAGACCGCGTGGGGCGCCGAGGTGCTGAGGCGCGTCCTTGGGGCGGCCGATCGGTTTTCATCGG